>ERZ778028.2046-NODE-2046-length-16826-cov-5.378272_pt1 | contig 16826 bp, 13 predicted proteins | sample MGYA00375758_ERZ778028 | MGnify/ENA primary metagenome ERZ778028 (study PRJEB29350, sample SAMN05389828) | bioreactor metagenome | isolation source: Thiocyanate bioreactor | place: South Africa: University of Cape Town | collected 2014-03-17 ... | reverse complement strand
GATTATAACAACCCGTAAAATGTAATTCCTTCAAATTATGTAGATTACCTATACTCTCTGGTAATGATGTAAGATTATAACAACCCGTAAAATGTAATTCCTTCAAATTATGTAGATTACCTATACTGTTAGGTAATCTTCCACAATTATAACAATCCTTAATATACTGTACGGTCAATTTAGATTTACACCCCTCTAGATTTCCTGGTAGTGTTTCTTGATTGTTATTTGGGGATTTTAAGAAAAAAAGATCATCAAACCTTAAATTGTTTAATGAACTCATATCGTCCAATGAAATTGGTATATGTGATAATTGTTTACTATTATTTAATGATATACTCATATATTCGATAGTTTTATAATAATCAACTCTTTTCTGATGGAGTAGCCTAATATCCTTCTCTGTTGGTGGGTTATGAAATGTCAGGTGATATTTAGGTTCCCTCATAGGTATACCTGATAATTGATAAGTATCATCTTGTTCTTTTATACAGTGGAATATCATATCAGAGTAATCATCAAACAATTTCAATATGAAATTATTATTATCATTCATAATATGATATACAGTATACTTCACATTGTCATCATTCCCCCGATTTTCACACAATTTAATATAATCATCGACACTTATCAACTTTGTTAGGTCTAGATTACCTAAAGTACTCATTCTCTTTAATATAAATAAAACAATATTTTTAATTAAAAATATTTTGTACACTACCAAACAGTCTAACAATCCTTTAAAATCATTCTATATAATCCTTTTTCTCAAAACATGGGGCAATCTCCGGTGATTTCCCACCATTCCCAGTTATACAACCCCTTCAATAATTGTCAGATTATACCTTTATCATAAAATATTTTTTCATATTTTATTTTCTACAGATAGTAAAAGATGGATTTAACAGACCAACAAATCATCGATCTATATAATGACCCCAAAACAGGATTAATCGGAAAATATGATTTTGCGAGAAAGTTCAATATTCCCATCAAAAGAGTTGATTCTCTTCTTCAATCAGTAGACTCTTACAATCTCAATGTTCCACCCAAGAATGCATTCAATCGTCGAAAGGTTGTAATTTATCAACCTCGCCTTAATTGGGAAATGGATTTACAAGATTTATCATCGAATCTTTGGGCTCCACATAATAACGGTTATCTCTATATTCTTTGTTTAGTTGATCAATTCTCGCGATATGCATATTGTCAACCATTAAAGACAAAAACACCCGATGAAGTACTCGCCGCATTTAAAAAAATACTCAAATACGAAGATCCAAATTTAAACGAGTTCCAACAACCCCCGAAAACTCTTATATGTGACAGGGGTACAGAGTTTGAAGGTGTTTTTGCCGCATATTGCCAAACAAACAATATTAAAATTTGGCACCCAACTACAAAAATTAAAGCTCCAATTGTCGAACGATTTAATTTAACGCTCAAACTTCGTATCGGCAGACTCGTAGATGCAAAAACCACCTATAAATGGGTTGATCATTTACAAGATCTTGTACATAATTACAATAATACTAAACATCGGGTGTTAAAAATGACTCCCTTGGAAGCAAACGATCCAAGGAATATTGATAAAGTTAATGAGATCCTTGATAAACAACCACAAAAGAGAATAACAAAGAAAGATTATCTTCAAATTGGCGATTTTGTGAGAATTCCCTATGATGGCGTTGATATCTTTACTCGGTCCCATCATACAAGGCAGTCTATCGCTGTCTATAAAATTAAAGAAATGAATAAAGATATGTATATTCTCGAAGATAATCCTCATCGAGGACCTCCTCGACAATTATTTCGCCATTATTACGCCAATGAACTAACTAAAGTGACAGAACCAGTTGAGTACAAGATAGATAAAGTAATCAGAACCGAATATAGACGGGTAAATAATCAAAGAGTACAATACGGTTATATCCATTGGCAAGGTTACCCCAACAATGAACGATTCAACACCTGGGAACCAATGGATAACATTAGAAATTTGATCGTTCCTTAATTCATCAATATATTCTGAATTCAGAATACATACATCTTCATTTATTCAATGTGAACAGCCCATTCTTCAATTAATTCGTCATTATATCCCCTTTCTTTCATCTCACCTTTAAACTCTTCTCTCAATTTCTCCAATGATTCATCATCAGGGTACTTAATCTTCAACATATTGATGATATTACTAATTTGTTCACTATCTGATATATTCATAACTACATCACTATCAAATCCACACAGACAATTTACTATTCTTGTCACTCTGCCAGTAAAGCACATATTTTTAGCGTCTTGAATCTCAATGTTTAAAACATTGATTATTTCCTCACGATCCTTATGATTTCTAATTCTATCCCATACAGCTACAATTACTTCAGAAATTGTTAAATTAAGACCCATTACAACCTCATCACATTCACAAAATGCCGTTAACTTTTTGAAATTACCCCCTTTCAATGTACTACTTTCAATCTCGTTCATTGTTTGAGGGAATGTTAAAGCTGGTTTATTTCGGGTTAATCTATTCATACTCTCGCGAAAGCATTTTTGAATCATTGTATTATGAACATTTTGTGCGTCATTATACACCGTTCCGTAATGATACTGATCTTGTATACGTAATAGAAATCGTTCAACTTGTGGTGGTAAATATATGATCTCATTCTCATGATAGTTAATAATATTAAAATTATGTAATGTTGTAATTTCTACGGGAATAGTTGTAATCTTATTGTTACAAATGTTTAATCTTTCTAAATTAACCATTTGATCAATTTCAATGGGGATTTCTCCGATTGAATTATTGTTCAGGTTGATTTTCTCCAATGATGGAAGAATTGGGAATGTTGTTATTTGATTACTATTTATACTAAATTCAGTTAGCGTTTCTATTTCTGATAGCCATGAAGGGATTGTTTCAATATAGTTATTATCTAGTGATAGCTCATTCAATCCTTTTAACCCTCTAATTGCCTCAGGGATAATACGTAAATGGTTAATATCAAGACCTAAATAAGTTAAATTTGTCAAATTCGACATTGTGTTAGGTAACCCTTCAATATCACAATTTACTAAAGAAAGACATTGTAGTTTAGATCGTTTCACAGAACAAAGAGTCTCTAATAATTTGTTTGAACCCCGTTTAATAGAAAATTGATAACGAATACCATGATACTTGTTATTGATTTTTGAATACGTATTTCTAATTTTGATTGATTCTAAATGTGGAGATTTAACCATAGTTCTAATTAAATCCATATCTAGAATATCTCCGGTAATATCAAGATATGTTAATTTTGACCATACTAGTTTATCTAGCACATTCTCCGGTAATTTGTTTCTTTCGAAGTAATGGAATGATATATCCGAAAAATGAATGTTTGTCAATGTATTTCTATGTTTGATCAGAAAGAAGAAAAATCGTTCTGAATCAGTTATACTATAACTATTGGGATTATGACATACTTGAATATCGCCGAGATTTGGAAAGTTCATTTCTCTCATGAACGGGGGGAGATCACTAACTAATATAATACTACTAACCTTTGAAAAGAATGGTTTTAAACTTTCAAATGACCGATAATTATCACGCTTGGAAACATTCTTTGATATCTGTAACCTAAGAGGTCCTTTCATAATTCCCAATGCGGAGTATGTAGTAGCACCAAAACTAAGATAGTAACCATCCTTTCTACATGTTATCCACATTTTTTATTTGTACGATATTTAATATAAAATAAAAAAAAATTTTTAACAACATTTTTTTTCGTTCAATTTTTTTATTATAATCTATATAAAATAGAACAATTATTCTCTTCATTGGTGAGCTCATAGCTTCGAACACTTCAATTAAAAATGCTCTGGGACGTGGTTGTTTATGACCCAAATGATAATGAGGTTGAACTCGCTTCACTCTACAGTATTAACAAACTGTCGAATCTAGCGGATCAACTGAATCATGTTTTTGAGAATCACAATTTAGAGACAAGAGTTTCTACTCAGGATTTGGTAATTCTGAATTCAAAGCAATCAGATAAGCGCCCCGCTATTAGGGAGCTTCGTAATTTTATTAAGATTACAAAGCGCCACAAGAAGTTAATAACCCCCGTTTCCGTCAGTGCTACGAACATTCTATATAACCGTAAGGAGAGGAAGATTACTCTTGACATTATCATCGATGGAGTTATTGAGAAACATACTATTTACAGAAAGGGTTCAGATATGACTGTTCAAATCTTGAACGATATGATTGATGAAACTACTATTTCTGAATCTGACGAAGAGGTCGAGGAGTAAATCTTTGCTTTATAAACGAAATTTCGTTTATAACATTTCATCTTTCTACATTGTATCTCCATCCTCGAATGCTTCACTTTCATCAACACCCATTCTATTTTTAATATCAGCATGTTTAGTATACATTTGGGCACGAACTCCCAAATAATAGCTGGCAACTCCAACTTCTTTAATTCTGTAAATTCCTCTATTCTTTAATAGGGATTCAAGCATTTCAACATTTTCATCCAATGTTGCTTTTGTTCCACCAATACAAGCTTTCCAAGCGTTCCTAAAGATATCACAGTCAATTTTGTACTCACTTCCAATATCGTACTTACAGAGGAAATCTTCAAACTCTTCAGTCTTATCTTTGTATAAAATATTGGGCATCATCGGGGGTTTAATACTTCCCTTCATTTCTTCTTCTGACATTAACATTTTCCCTCGATTGTACCACTCCATAGCACCATCAATAATAAATTTGAGGAAATCTTCGAAATCATCATCTGTAAATTGGAGAATTGGATCTTCAGTTGATAAATAGACCTTTGCAAAGGTTGAGCGCCCATCGTTTAACAATTTCTCACAATCAACCCTTTCTTTCTCATTCTTTACAAATCTAGCATAGCAGGGGAAATTATAGAATCTCACAAATTCAGCTTCATCTCCAGGTTTTACAATAATCGTTTTGTTTGTAAACAAGAATCCCGAACCTTGATTTAACCGAGACATTGGTTTACCGTATAAATCTCTTAATTCATCAATGTAAAGATCACCCGTTAATCTCTTGAAAACACTACCATTAATTCGATCCTTTGCTTCTCCTTCATTAAATGTTGTAATTCTCCGTTCCATAAATCTAATGATATTTGGTTGGGGATCCTGTGGGTTGAATGATTTACATAATGTATTAAAGGAAACACTACCGATTAATTCATCTCCTAGTCCTTTCTTTAGTAAGTTGTTTAAAGCACTCTTACCATTTTGTCCATCATTTGAAAGTACATACATGACACGATTGAAAATATCACCTGTCAATGCACTACCAAGAATTAATTGTAAACTTTTGATATTTTTATCATCATCACAACAGAATCTGCTGATGAAAGGTTTGAAATTGTTACCGGTGTATTCCTTCTTATATGTGTAAGGAATTTCATACGTGAAAACAAACTCTTCAGTTCTATCAATAATTTCTCCAGTTCTCATATTAACAACCTTACCACCCTTGATAGGAAGATAGCCAATCTTTTTATTCAACCTTTCGATAAACTCCTCATTGTGAATTTCAGTTATTTTAATTGCATTTACCAAGGGTTGGCATGTCTGAAGTGATTTAATTGTTCCTTCTAACAGAGAAATTAAATTATCAAACTCTTCCTTGTATTCATCCTTGATTGAAGCGATTGTACGAGAAGAAACTTCAAGTGATTCGGCGATTAAAACCTTGTTTTTCAAATAGTTTACGCGATTCTCGAGTAATTCCCTCACAATATCGAAATATGGAATTACTGTTCCTTCAATCTTCTTCTTTTCCCAAATAAGCTGTACTTTATTATAAACATAATATACGCCATTTCCTACACTTTGAACATGTGGGATTAAACCATGTTCAATTAGTGAAATCAGCATTTTTGCTCTATTGACATCCGTACCGGAAGTTATATACTTCTGAATACTATCATCAACATCTTTAATATTGAAACTAAATAGAGTGATCATCTTAGAAATGATATTCTTGAATGTAACATTCTTTTCTTTCTTTTCCTCGGGTTCTTCTTTCTGGAAAGATTCCTCGTTAGTTTCAGTACTTTCAGTACTTTCAGTAGTTTCAACAGGGTTATTCTTGGGGGGATTTTGATTACGTTCTTCTTCATCTTGTAATTCACGATTCATTTCTCTTTTCCATTCAGCGAGTTTACTATTATAAGTATTTTCGTGACCATTCCACCTACATTTTTTATCAGGTGTAGAACTGAACAATTCAATATTACAAAAGCCCCCCCTAGCTTTTTTATGATTACATTGAAACATTAGGGGAATGGCAATTTCAACAGGCTTCATTTCAACAGGCTTTACAACCTTAGTTTCAACAGGTTTTTCAACAGGCTTCATTTCAACAGGCTTCATTTCAACAGGCTTACTTTCGACAGGCTTACTTTCAACAGGCTTACTTTCAACAGGCTTACTTTCAACAGGCTTACTTTCAACAGGCTTACTTTCAACAGGAACAGTTTCAACAATTTCAACTCTTTCATTCACATGAGCAACAGGAATATTCATAATCTCATTGTAATGACGAGTACAATAAGTATTGTTCTCAATTCTATACTTTCCATCTACAGGATTATTACATAATCTACTATCTTTCCCCTTCCCAATAACCTTCGCACATTGAAGATGTTCATGAACAACAGTTTCGACATTCTTATTCTCATCATCATCATTCTCATATCTTTTCTCATTTACACTACGTCTTTCCTGCTTTACAGTCTTTCTCACAACTCCCTTCTCTTGAACCTTACTCATAAGCTGGTCAATGCTGGCATCCATGATAATTTTGTTGTTGTATTTTATATAATATTAAAAATATTTTTTAACAGAAAAAAAATTTAAAAATGGGACAGTACAACAACAACAACAACAACAACGAATACTTTCAATTGAAAGTACTATTCTCAAAATCAAACCATCAAACTACATCTGGATAAATTTACTTCCATATGCCAGGCTATCAAGCCCATTCTTATAAACGTATCTTTTGATATCAATCTCGCCTAATCCATTCTTCCTTGTTTCAGTAATATTATAAACATTGTGATCTTTACTTCTGATATAATTACTGGTCAAAGGTAACACTTCTCCATTCATAGCATTCTTAAAATCATCCATCTTTAATTTAGCTACAGTAGAGCCCTTCACACCGGCAACTCTTGTATGATTACTTCCATCCATATATTCAATAATATAACGTTTTGCGCATAAAGCTGCAACACTTTTAATAATTCTTCCCCCCGTTTCATCTTTCCATTTACCTGGGATCATCCTATTCTCATCACTATAAGCTCTGTGATCCTTTGGTAAGCTACTAAAGTCAAAGAAGCTACTATTTTCTTTCAAATCTGCGTAAACATCATCTGTTTGAATGTGTAAAATCATACTATCAGTATCATAATACATCAATCTAGCCTTATTTCCGTAAAGCTCCTTAATCACACCATAGAAGAAGTCATACAAATAAGTCTTACTAATACCCAAGACTGCACTACCTGCAAAAATTGGTTTGTTCAGTTTTACATTGCTTTTATAAATTTCATAACCAACGAGATTTTCATCGTAAATAGTTCTACACTTAATATTTCTCTTACTACCATATTTCTCCGCATAAAAATCAGTTTGAGCAAACCTGAAATCGGTGTATTTCCTCACATTCTCAATCAATTTACCATATAAACTATTAATCATGAGTTTCCAAAATTTTTGTTGAAAACTGCCTTTCTCCGAATTTCTTCTCTGAATAACACAACCACCGATAAAATCCCTTAAAAATGGTGATTGTCTAAACTGTAAGGCTCTATGAATCTTGGTTACTTTCAGTCCATATTTAATTGCTTGCTTTAATTCGCGATAATGCATGATAACATTCTCCTTCTTGTAAAAGGTTCCAACTAAACATTCAGTACTTCTCATTGGAGTACCGGTTCTTTTAAGATAATCACTATTGGCTTTAGATAACATATCTCGCGTTATTTTCATCTTTCTGTGAACAAATGGTAGATCGTTATGTAGTACGTGCAATTCTTCAGGATATTCACAATCAATCTCAAATATTGCTCCATATTCTCCCTCATCTTCCATCTCTAGAATTTCCTCTACTTCATACTCATCTCCATCAATAATATCAAATTCACCAGATGGTAAATATTCCATCATAGCCCGACCATACATATTATTAATGTCCAAATACATTAAGTAACTATCTGGTTTGCTTGGGTCATATTCATCTCCCATGTCTTTATTATTTGCCTCCGCATATCTTAAAGCAGTTCCACATAATGCGCCGACAATACTACTTTCAACGAATTCATAGTCTTCTAGTTCACTCATTAATTCTACTTTCACACCGGATTTTAACGCGCTATCATAAGCAATTCCACTAGCAGAATAATAATGAGCACAATCAAGACCATTAAACGCTAATAATGTTGTTCTGAAGTGTTCAAAAATATCAGCAAGTAATAGAACATCAAGTTTACTATATATTGCGGCGAACTCACCTAGATTTTGACATTTAGCTGTTTTCCAAACATCTAAAACTAGTTGATAATCCTCTTCAGAACATTCTTTCTCATTAAGATCATCATAGAAAGACTGCCTGCTAGGACAGTCTGTTTCATTATATACATCCATTGAAGTAATATAACTATAGCAATATGGTAGCTTTTTTCTAATAAAGGGATGAAGCTCTTCACCGAAAAATTGCTTACTTAATACAAGAGCTTCTTCTGGAATACTCTTAGCGAGTGTATCTAATGATTCAGGTAGAATCATGAAGCTATCTTTAAAGTTTAGATAATCCAAATCAAGAGATATAATATTACCTTCGCGACCTAACAAACTCTTCTTCATATGCTCAAACTTATGAATCTCCTTGATTATAAAATTGGAATCATATCCCTTGAAATTGTGAAAGAAAATAGGCATCTTCTTACCCATTTTATATTTTAGGTTACAGTTGTTATGAGCAGGACCTCTATATTTCTTTGTAACGTGACAATGATCCTTTACAAATGGGATATACTCCTCGATAATTCTGTTAAAATGTTTCTTTTTACCGCAGATATGACAGAATTTAGCAACTTTAAACGCTTTTTTTTCCTCCTCGGTTATTTCCATTGGTTGAGGATTCTCAAGATAATAATTGTACAGTTCGTATATTTCAACAAGTTCAAGAATCATCTTGTAAACACTATCTAATCCTTGACATACAGTTACTTTATTTAATTCCGGTTTGGCTCGAGACACTAAAACCAGTGAGTAACCATTTGCTATATGTTCTTTCATATTTTTATCATTCTCTCCTTCCATTAATCGAATAATCGATTCCAAATCACAGTAAACAACGAATGGATGAACCAATTGATTTTGTATATTTGTAAAATACAATTCTGTACCTTCGTCTGGGGTAGTGAAACATTGTCTAGGAGTAAAAAAAGTATCTGATGATTGTTGACACATTATTTCACATTTTGCCGCTAACTCAGGTTTAGTATAGCTTTGGAAGCATCTAGTACAGAAATGATCTTTTTGACTATTTGAATTATTAATCAACGCTGAATACCTACTCACAAAACAAAAATGGCTTCTTTCCCCATGCTCAATTAGGAATAATTCAATATGCTTCTCGTATGACATATTACTAGGGCGATATAAAACATCAATTGTTTGCTCGAAATCATTCTCACCAAAAACGGTTATCCTAGTTTCATTATTCTCCTCGAAAATTTTGATTTGCTCAAAATCAACTGGAAATGTCAACCCATCGAATGACACAATGTTCATATTCTCATGATACGCTTTCATATATCTATCAAATGTCGTATACTTTTGTTCAGCAAATAGAGCAAAGATAATAGCATACTTGAAACATAAATCATCATCAGGTGTTTTAATGTTGCGAATGCATTTCTTGTTCTTGATCCATGTCGGTAAATCTAACCATCCTCTACCCTGTAAAGGACGATACTTATTGATTTCTAACCTGAGATCCAAAATCCGAACAAGTTTTAATTGATATTTATCAAATTTGGGATCTTTCATAGCCTCCCTCATTTCATCGAGAATTTCGTTGAGGAGTACTACAAAATTAGTATCCCTCGTTAATAAAGAAATGGTTGAATAGACATTTTGATAATAAGGTTGTTCTTCTGGTTTTTCAGAATTTTCATAAACACCAAGAACTCTAATAGAAAAATTGAATTGCCCAATTGATCTAAACACATCTCTTAATTTTATCGCAATTGCTAAGCGAATATCATCATCGAAAAATTCATCGAAAGTTGGTTCTGTATATTGTGGTAGAGAAAAGTCGAATGCATTGTTTAATCCTCTTGTTCTTCTCCATCGATATTGTTGAAGAGTCATATTTTAAACTAGCCTCCTTTTAGAGAGGAATAGAATATTTTTTTTAACAAAAAATATTTCATAAAATTAATAAGAAGACAGTACAACAACAGCAACGATAAACCAGGAAAATACCCTTTTCTGCTAACACTTTCTGTTAGAATACCCCCTTTCACTGTCCATAATCCAACAAACGTTTAAAATCACATCATGACAATCACTTTTTAATTTTTTTTCTTTTAAAAAAAATATTATATTATATATAAAAGAAATAGCAAGATGAACTACACACCGTTTAGCAGTGTCGACTTTTCTAAGGTTACTGTAGAGCCACCCGTTCTAGGTGATGGCTATCAGACGCTTCAAATTCGATATGATGGTCAACGCGCCAAATTTGAGTTACCGTACATGACATTTTCCGGGATTAGAACCACAACTCTAGACGATGGATACAAAATTAGCTCAATTACTGCTCAAGTGTCGGATAATACCGTTATTGCCTTCCTCGATAAGCTTAAGGAAACTATTGCAGAACTCGCATCTAAACATAGAGGTCGTAATATGCAGCTTCGTACAGGAAAGCTCGAACCTTTCTATAAGAAATCCGAGAAGGGTCATGATTTCCTCAATGTTCGAGTTAACAAGGGACGATTCTATGTTCCAAATAAAGAGAAGCAGGCTGTAGTACCTCTGAATCATAACAAAATTACTCAATCTGATGATTGTTATTATACTCTTCAGATCAAGCCTATCATTGATGTCAGTTTTATCTACCTTAATTCAGAGAAAATGGCGGTTACTACATACTTTAATCAAGGAATTGTGAAGGGAATTGTGAAGAATGTTGTTACATCTGCTCAGCAGTATGATGACTTTGATGAGTTTGAGGGTAATTTCGAGGACTTTATTAACTACGATGAGGATGAACAAACTGAGGTAAAGAGCGAGGCTAAGACTAGTAAAACTAAGAGTCGTGTTGTAAAGAAGGGTGTTAAGAAGACGACTCGTTCAGAGGTTGCTAAGCTAATGGAGAGTGATGAGGAGTAAAGAAGAAAAAAGAAGTTTCCTTAATTAAGGAAATACTATTTCTTTGCAGTCTTCTTACGCCCGGGGGTTCTCTTGGGGGGCTATTTACCAGAGAAGTTAATAGACTCATCACCACTACTAAGACTCATTTCAATATCTGATACCTCATCAATGATCACGTCATTATCCTCGGGACCTTCAAAGTCGTCCAAGAAGCGCGTATTGGGAAGACGTTCAGGAGGATATGCTGCTTTGTTAGCATCCTTAGCAGCATAATACTTAGAGGAACTACGAATTCGTTCATCCTCACGAGTGTAACGAGCTAAGGTTTCTTTCAGATTCTTAATGATATCACTAAGTCTATCATCACCGAGATTATCAGTATCATACGTAAGAGCAGGATACCCAGAAGAATCTGAAATCCTAGCAGAAAGAATGTTAATTCTTGACAGAAGTGTCTTGATATCGTTAATATGACCCTTGCGAACATCATTCAGTTGTTGTTGTTCGTTGAAATTCTCCAACTTTGTCACGTCGAGTTGGAAAACACCAGTCGATAGGTTGGCGGGTTGGGGTTGCTGAGTCGTTTCGAGACGTTGAATTCGTTGCTCCAATTGGGAAAAATACTCCTCTCGAAACCGATTGAGAGCAGCCAATTCAGTTTCCAGAGCAGCAATACGCGAATTGATCTGTGTAAACCCGGCTTGAATTTGAGTAAAAATCGTAGTTATTTCCGCCCGATACTTCGCGTCTTCTTCCTTTGTTTGAAGCTTTCCAATTTCAAAAGCGAGGGCACCAAAGAAAGTACCCAGGTTTCTCTTAAACACGTCGTAAGAGCTGCGCAACATGAGCAAATTCATAGCCATTAAACGAGTGTACTTCTCGTTCACTTCGTCGTGGATATGGTCTTGAATAAGACCCAAATGAGACTCGTTACCTTCAAGTTCAATTTCAAGTGTGAGCTGATCACAGAGAAGTTGAACGTTCATGTTGCTAAGGTTCTCCAAAACCATAGCTCGCATTTGATCAGCCATTCGTCTTTGAGCTCTAATAACATGTTAAGTACAATTCTTTAGTCGATTCGTTAAAAAAATAGCGTACTCTTGAAGCGCGGCGTCCATTTTCCCCTCACAGACACCCGCACGGGGAAAAGAAAACAACGCTTCCCGACTTTCTCCGAAGGGTAACCAAACATTAACCGGGGTGTTACCAGACCTTAACCAAACATTAACCGGGGTGTTACCAGACTTTAACCAAACTTTCACCATACATATTATACCATGTTCATATTGGATCTTTTCAAGGTAATTATTTTGAATCTACCCCGAAAAATCGTCCAGATGGACAGTCTGCCATGGCAATTGACACGGTCAAATTTTGAAAAATAAAGTAAATATACGAGCCCTAATGAGAATACACTCATTCGAAAGCTCTTGTCAGACTACCCTAACAAGATGTCTACCAAAATTTACAAATTAATTCAAATAAAGAAGTTATTCTTGAATCAGATCTGATATCTGATTTGAGTTCTGATTGTAACTGATTCCCTAATAACTCGACCAATATATTACAAAAACACCTCCAAATTGAAATTGGAATAGTATTATCATGTCTGTCAAATATACCCAGTATATCTATCCATGACATTTTCTATTTATAACCTAATTAGGTTATAACATCTATGTCAAAAATTTTTAACTTCTGTGCAACAAAACCACTTTTAAATATGTAAATGGAATCTTATAGAGCGATAAACTCTACTGTTCCATCCTATCGACAAAAATTTAGTTTTTTTTTACCCTTACTCTTCTCGGTTTGTTTAATTACAACCTCCTTTTTATCCTTGTTGATGGTGAGACTTAGAGTATGCTCCGCAAAATCCTTAATAAGATCAATCCCATGAGAAACAGATGTTCCCACCGATAAAACTAGCTCAATCAAAAGGTCCATTTTGAGTTGTTTAGTGATAGCGTAACCAAGAATCTTTGATATTTTGGGTGCGAACTCTTCTACAAATGTAACAGTGAAAGAGATTAGAGCGCTAAGAGATTTAGAAGCGTTCTTAACGCTAACTTGTTCCTTATAATCATTTATAACCTCTGCATATTGTGTATTGATAGTTTGAACCTTCAAATGGTCAACTTTATCAACAAAGGAACCACTTGATACAATAATCCCAGGATCTGGGGCTTTACTCGAAGTGCTAGACTCCCCCTCGGGGGGTATAAAGGACTCCAGTCTCTGTATCCTCTTATTAAGAGAACCGGTTTTACTCATTTAATAACTATTAAGAAAATTTTCTTAATTGATAATGTTATACTCACGTGTGATTACTCCATTTGAAGGAGCTCAGGACCCAGAATATCGGAAATCTTCGATACCTGGCTAGAAATTGATGATAGAGACGCCTTTAATGTCTCAATTTCACATGATAATTTCGATAAACTCTTCAGCTTCTCATCAAGTGCAACGATAGAAGCCTCAATTTGAGAGAGCCTAGAACCAATAGAGAGAACCTTCACCTCTGACATTTTGAAAATCCAGTTTAATATGATTAGAAAAAATAATTTAACTAGAATAATAATCCTTTGATGAACAGATCTACAGTACAGGATGTAAAACCAGTTACTGGAGTTGTCACTTTGACCGAAACAATATCATTACCCAGAGATTGGGCGGTATTTGTTCTAATATCATGATTGAGTGTAAAGGTTGTAAGGTCTGGAAAAACCTCTTCTGGATCTGTAGAGTCTGGAATTTTGGTTAGTTTGATTGGTAATGTCAAATTATCACCATCTATATTTGATCCAAATTGTATTTCTCCAGCTGTGACTACTGGAGGCTCATCGGAGTATGTCATGCCAGAAGAAAATGCAACAAATCCAAACATGAAAAACTGTTTACCAACTGGAACAGTAAAAATTGGATATGTTCCAGTAATTGTAAGATCAATATTATTAATACGCGCAGCATAGAAATTACCATCATTACCGGCTGCTCCAGTGGCTCCAGTGGCTCCAGTGGCTCCAGTGGCTCCAGTGGCTCCAGTGGGACCCGGTGTTAGTTCGATATTATCAATCTGTGATTGAATATTTCCTGTACATCCAGTTATATAACTTAGTTCAGTTGCAGTAACTGAATTGATATTACCGGTGAATGAAAGATTCATTGTTTCAACCGTATTAGTACCAGCATTAACCGCTAAAACAGAATCTTCATCGAAATTAACAACAGAGATAGATTTAACGCTATCCGTTGGACCAACCAAAATTGATTTATCAAATGTATTCACCGAAAAAATATGAGTTTCGTCAACATCTTCGATTAATAAAGCTGTAGTTGTTTCAGCCCCAGGTTTCATAGTAATACTTGTTCCAGCACAAGATAGGTTACCTCCAATTTCAAGATCCCCCGCAACAGTTCCACCATTTGAGACAGCTAAATTAATAATATATGTATTTCCACCAAATCCGACATCACCCTCAAAGTCTGTTCTGGGGGCAATTGGGGGCTCATTCTCAGGATCTCCAGGTGTTACGGTAATTGTACTAGTTGAGAAAAGACCTTCAATATTACAATTTCCATTTACAGATAATACAGGTGATCCTTTATCAATTCCCGCAAGTAAAATTGGGGTTGAATCAGTATGAAAAACTGAAAACGTTGGGAGTGTACCAACACCAGCCGGAGGACCAATAGTAACTGCTCCTGTTGAAGTGTTAACATTAAACATCGAAACATTATCAGAATCTCTCACTTGTAATTTTGTAGTATTGTCTGGACCGTGAAGTCGAATAGGAGCCTGTGTATCTAGAGAAATATCGGGAAAAGCAACTCTCTGCTCTGTATCATTTGTCATATCAAAAACAAGCTCATCATTTTCATCATCATATGTAATTGTTTCGATTCCAACGCCAGGATTTCCTGTAAATCCTCGAGGACCTCTTTCACCTTCTCCTCCTCCCCTTTGATTAAAAAATGCAGACATCTTTAATAGAATATAGATAAATATTTTTAATAGAATGTTGTAGTATTATCATGACAAAGTGTAAGACTGCCCTAGTAGCCACTCTAACAATCAGTAAGACAGAATTGAATCTATGAATTTTCCGTAATCCTAATTAGGATTATAAAATCTTTACTTTAAGAAGTTGCTATAGAATAGGCGATTTCGTCATTCTGGAGTTCTGCAGGCACTGCAAAATAGTTTAGAAAATCAGAGGCTAAGGTACCCTTCGATCTTTCTTTAATAAATGCCACACAATAATAACCACAGGCAATTGAAAATTTGGGTTGAATCGTATCATTACTATATCTGGCTTGTCCTAGTGTTTTCATTAGTTTAACAATTTCTTCACTCGGGGGGACTCCGTAAGAATCAAAATAATCAACTGCTTTATCCGATGGCGAGTAATATAAGGCTACCCAATGCGAACCATTCGGACCATATTGACCGTTTGGATGTTGAATATATGGTTTTGCCGGTGTAATATTGAAAATTGCAGCTTGAGGTATTGATTTGTCAAATTCTGGAATTGTATGATTATCAAAATCTCCTAGATACTCTGGAATATCTCTTAGTAAATGTGTAATTTGAAAATTATTTATCTCTCCAACGGTGGGTACTTCAATCTCATCCTGTTTCACTCGCTTTTTTTTAACTCAGTGAAAAGTGATTTCAGTTGAGCATGGGAGAATTTAAGCTGAACACCCTTACCGGCTTCGATTGCTTCCTCAAGTCTATTCAACTGTGTCTTGGTAAGGAAAAGTGGGTATCCATCCTTGGAAATAGAAGAAATTCGAAGAGAGACAGCCTCAGGCTTCTGCTTATTCTTGACTCGATCAAGATTATCAGCGTATGTATTCTTCAGTTTATTGAACTGGTCATCGCTAATATCAACAAAAACTAATTCATAAGATCCAGGCGCCGAAATATAACCGCCCGCAGTACCGAGATGCTGATTGACAAGATTATCAACCTGATCTGCAACGCCTGAATACTGGGGAAATCTAGAGCGGAATCTATCAGTTGCATCCTTTGAAACATCTCTTCCCGCATTCTTGACAGCGGGTAGAATATGCTCATTTACGAAATCCTTCGCCTTGGGAAGAATAACATCTTCAACAATAGGCTTAGCAGCACTCTTTGCCTTCTGATAAATATCAGTAATTACAGGCTTGATCTTCTTGAACAGATCGCCCCAGAATCCCTTACCTTGACGAACACCCTCAACAATTTGATCAAAATCAACCTCTAGATCGTAAGGTTTACCAGTTTCGGCAGCATTTATAAGCCCCCTTAATTGATCATCACGGAGTAATAACATATGGTTACCACTCTTAATTTTATTTGCCTTGAAAACAAGACAAACCTTATCAACATCTCC
>ERZ778028.2041-NODE-2041-length-16867-cov-5.429336_pt1 | contig 16867 bp, 8 predicted proteins | sample MGYA00375758_ERZ778028 | MGnify/ENA primary metagenome ERZ778028 (study PRJEB29350, sample SAMN05389828) | bioreactor metagenome | isolation source: Thiocyanate bioreactor | place: South Africa: University of Cape Town | collected 2014-03-17 ... | reverse complement strand
AGAATAGAGAAAATACAAATTCTCAGAGTAATCAACAACCAAAACCAGACCAAACTCCAATTGAAAGAATTAAAGCGCTTATCCATGAGCAAAAATTTGCACGTACGTCGGCTGAGAAAGAACAAGCAGACGCCAATTTAAAGAAATATGCTCAAGAGCTCTATAAGCAAGATCCAACCTTTAAAAGTATTAGAGATAAAGATATAGAATTGACCAAGCAGATTAGAGCTATCTTGTTTGAGGGGGATAGAAGCAAGCAAATTGATAGAAATTTTGAAAGATAAAGAACCTTTTAAGTTGGAGTACTAAGGTTTTTAACAGTCTCATTTGTGCCCACCAATTTAAAAAAGAGCATTTAGCAAGTCTCTCTTGTTTACCTTTGAGCAAAATGTCCTAAAAACCAATTTATCTCAGTGTAACGAGCCTAAGGTTTGTAATATGTCAACTTATTTAGTAAAATTTAAAATATGAGAAACAAGTATATTTTCTTGACTCAATATGGTCTCATGACTTGCATTTTTTAATTTAACTAATTTAATATTTTTTTTAGTAATTTTATCTATATTATTATATTTTTTACTTAGTAGATAAGTATATTGTTTTTTAAAAAAATTTAATTTTAATAAATGATCTTGAAGCATGGTTTTAAATAGTAATATATCCGTATTTTTTAATATAAATGAAAAATTATGTTTTGCTAATATATTTTCAACTTCCATGTTGGATGTAATTTTTTTTATGTATGATGTATCATTACACTCCAAAGATAAGTAGTTTTCATATTCTTTTTTCAGTTCTTCAATATTGAGAGTATTTTGTAAATTTGATAAGTATTCATCATTTATTGATGAATCTAATAAATAAACTTTTATATTATTGTAACCTTTTTTTTCTAAAATAGTGGCTATCTCTAACGATAGTAATCCCCCTAATGACCAACCAAGTAAATGATATATTTTTTGGTTTGTTTGCGTCATTATTTGATCTATATGAGATAAATAATATTGAGCTAATGAATGTAAATTATCTATTTTTTCTGGGTGATATAAATTGTAAGAGTCCACCCCATAGCAACTGAATTTACTAGCTAATGATTTAGCTAATGAAGCATAAACCTCACAACCTCCTGTCCCAGGGTGAAGCATAAACATGATTTCTTTTGCATAAGATAAGTTCATTTTTATAATAGGTTCATACATATTTCTTTTATTTTCTATTACAGTAGATAATAAATATATACTTTTATAATTAAATATATCAGAGACTTTCAAATGAGTTTTATATAATGTATTTAACTTACTCATTAAACTTATTGCAAGAATACTATTTCCACCTAATTTGAAGAATTCATCATATATGCTAATTTTGTCTATAGGAAGCCTTAGAAGTTCGGCCCAGATAGAGCAAAGTTCTTTCTGTAGAGATGATTGTGGTGCTACGTAGTGTTCTACACTGTATAAAGAAGGGGCAGGGGTAGGAAGGCTCTTTTTGTCAATCTTTCCATTGAATGTTAGAGGATTCCTATCCACATATACAAAAAATGAAGGAATCATATAATCAGGAAGGGAAAGCGCAAGATAATTCCTTAGGTTTTCTGTAACCTGAATAACCTTCTCGCCCCTAAAAACACTAAACTCTTGGCCAGAAGAAGATAAAATGCTAGCTTCTTTCTCTAAGGTAGAAGTTATCTCTTTTTTAAGAACAATATAAGCAACAAGCCTCTTGCTTCCTTCTTCATCCTCTCTTGCAACAACTACACACTGAACAACATCCTCATGGAAACTTAAAATTGCCTCAATCTCTCCCAATTCTATCCGGAAACCTCTGATCTTCACTTGATCATCAATACGACCTAAAAACTCTATATTCCCATCTGGGAGATAACGAGCCAAATCTCCTGTGCGATACAGACGAAGATTTAGTCCTTGGGAGGCATCTTCTTCTTTCACAAAAGGATTGGGAATGAATTTCTCTGCTGTAAGCTCTGGACGATTGAGGTATCCTCTTGCTAAGCCAACTCCTCCTATATATATTTCTCCACTTACTCCTGCCGGAACAGGATTCATTTGAGAATCTAAAATATAAATCTGGGTGTTGTTTATAGGGCGTCCAATGGGAATTATATTTCCGTAACTATTATTGGAGCAATTCCAATAAGTGACATCAACAGATGCTTCCGTAGGACCATATAAGTTATGAAGTAGAGACTTTAATCTAAAAAGTGCTTCTTGTTTTAGAGAAAATGATAACGCTTCACCACTTGTAATAAGAAGTCTCAAAGGAAAAGTACTTCTTTTCCTATTCTCTATTTCATTTAAAAAATTAGCAAGTAAAGAAGGAACAAAGTGAATTACAGATATTTTTTTACTATGGATGCTGTTGAAAATGTATTTGATATCTTTATGACCATCTGGCTTTGCAAATACTACTATGGATCCACTTATTAAAGGCCAAAATAGTTCCCATACAGATACATCAAAGGTAAAGGGTGTTTTTTGAAGAATACGGTCTGCATAATTCAATTGATATTGAGTTTGCATCCAGATTAAGCGATTTATTATTCCGCGATGTTCTATCAATACGCCTTTAGGTTTACCTGTAGAACCTGAAGTATAAATGACATAAGCAAGATTATGAGGCTTAGATTGAGGGGAAAGATTAGTGGAAGGTTCAGTTGAAAGATTTTTCCATGGTGATGATGAAGAGCTAGAAAGTCCTATTTTAGATTCTTCAATAAGTAAGTCTTTTGTTTCTAAATTAAATTGAAGGCAGACTATTTTGTTACAGTAGTTTTTAAATCTTTTTTTAAGATGATCTTGGGTAATAAGGATAGATGCTTTAGTATCTTCTAACATAAATGCTAAACGATCCTGAGGGTATGAAGGATCAAGAGGTACATAAGCCCCCCCAGCTTTTAAAATAGCAAGAAGTCCTATGATCATCTCAAATGATCTCTCCACACTGATAGCCACAAGAACTTCTGGACCTACTCCTTGTGCTCTAAGATAGTGAGATAATTGATTTGCTTTTTCATTCAGTTGATAATAAGTAAGTTCTTGGTCTTCAAAGATGATCGCTATATTATGGGGTGTTTGTTGGACTTGTTCTTCAAAAAGTTGATGAATAGTTTTATCTTTTGGATATTCAACATTTGTATCATTCCACTCATAAAGAAGCTTTTTTTTCTCTTCTTGACTCAGAAGGTCAATGTCTGAAATCTTTACATAAGGACAATATACAACAGTTTGAAGTATTGTTTCAAATTGCCGTATAAAATTCTGAATGAAAGTTTTGTCAAAAAGATCGGTGTTATATTCTATTCGGCCTATGATGCCTTCCGGCCTTTCATCTATTTCCATTGTTAAAGGGAACTTTGCTGTATCCGTATGAATTTCTAATTGACTTAACTCCCAATCAAGATCATTTTTATCCAGAGAAGGTTCAAGGACAAATGCTGCAGTTAAGGGTAATCTATCGTCCTGATTTTTCCGTATTAACTCCGATACTTTTTGTAAGGGTAATTCTTGATGCTCATAGACATCTAAAGCATTTTGATTAACTTTTGTGAGAAGTTCAGAAAAAGTAGGATTCCCAGAAAGATCATTACGAAAAATGACGCTGTTTAAAAGATTGCCAACCAGGGTATCTAAAAATGATTGATTCCGACCAGAAACAGCACTCACAATAGCTAAATCAGTTTGTCCTGTGATTTTGTAAAGGAGCACTTTGAAAACTGTGAGTAAGATTACAAAACGACTCACACCATGGTGATAGCTTAAATCAAATAATTTTTTACTTAAATCTTTGTCTAAGGCTAAAATTTCCCTTCTACCTTGAAACTCTATTGGAGTTTTCCCAAAAGAAACATCCTGAACACCCTGTAATAAGTTTTTCCAAAATTGGCTATCTTTAGAATAATCAACTATTCTTTTTTGATTCCACAAAGCATAATCTGTATATTGAAAATCAATCTTAGGCAAGTAAGGGAGTGTCTTATTTGAAAAAGCTTTATAGCAGTCTATTAGCTCAGGGAACAAAGTTTTATAGAGAGAAAAACCATCAATCACGATATGATGAGCAACAATACAAAGCTTGTAAAGAATATTATTTAACTTTATTAGCTTAAACTTTATAGGAGATCCGTTTTCAAGATCAAAGGATTTTTTTGCTTCCAACGTGGCTATTCTATAGGCTTCTTCTAAGCATGTTTTTGGATCTTTTATAGATGAAAGGTCTACAGATTGAAGATCAAAAAACTGATAGGGAGAAATGGATTGTACTGGAAGGCCTTGAAAGAGATAAATGCGTGTTCTTAAGATTTCATGACGTTTTACTATTTCATTCACACTCTTTTCAAGACAAGCATGGGAAATAGACATCGGCATCGTAATAGTGAATGGTTCATTATAGATAACGTTACCTTGGGCTTCCTGTAAATGGAGCCATATTTGCTCCTGGCTCGATGTAAGGGGAATATTTATTTTGTCTCCGACAAAAGTAGTAGGTTTTTGAAGACTAAATTCGACTTTTGGAAGAGACTCTACTTTTTTTGCTATTGCAAGGATTGTCTTATTCTTTAAAACATCTCCTACAGTGAGATTTACATTAAAGTATTTATTTACCTTTGTAACAATCTTTGCTGCCAGCAAAGAGTGACCACCAAGTGCAAAAAAATCACTGTGCACCCCAATCTTTTTAACTCTTAGTATTTCTTCCCAAATGTTAATCAGTACTTTTTCAATTTCTGTTTGAGGTTCAACATATTTTCCGATGTTCCGGTGTAGAGGTTTAGGCAATACCTTCTTGTCTATTTTGCCATTAGGGGTAAGAGGGAAAGAATCAAGAGTCACAAATGCAGAGGGCAGCATATAGCCCGGTAGTTTTTCTTCCAAGAAAGCCCCAAGTACCTCTGGATTAATACCAGAATCCTCTTCCAGAATTGTATAGGCTGCAAGCCTCTTATCGCCAGGTTCATCCTCTCTTAAAATCACAATAGCGTTTTTTACTTTTGGGTGTTGCTTGAGGAGAGTCTCTATTTCCCCCAGCTCAATACGAAATCCCCTGAGCTTTACTTGATTATCCATGCGCCCAATATATTCGATACTACCATCTTCCAGCCAACGGCAGAGATCTCCTGTTTTATAGATCCTTGTGTTTCGTCCTTCTTTCCTCTCCTGTTCGGTAGCAAAGGGATTTTCAATAAATTTTTTTGCCGTAAGTTCAGGTTGGTTAAGATATCCCCTGGCGAGCCCATCCCCTCCAATATAAAGTTCCCCAATGATACCTACAGGAAGGGTATTATAATTACTGTCAAGAATGTAGACCTTGGTATTAGAGAGGGGACGCCCTATAGGAACTGTATTTCCATAGGAAGTGATCTTCTCAACCTCGTAGGCTGTCGTAAATGTTGTGCTCTCAGTGGGACCATAAACATGGGTTAATTGTTTAGGAGCACCCTCTTGGAGAGCCAGATTTACTATCTCAGGATTGACAAGTTCACCTCCAAATAACACAAATCTAAGATTCTTAAAGATACTTGGTTTTTCATGGACCAGTCTATTAAACAAAGCCGTAGTTATGAATAAGCCATCGACCTTTTGATTACTTAAAAAATTACTAAAATTTTGTGCAGAAAAAATGATATTTTGGGGAATAAATATTAATTTGGCTCCATTGAGCAAAGATCCCCAAATTTCAAAAGTTGCTGCATCAAAAGCAGCATTAGCTAATTGGGCTAAGATAAAAGAAGATTTAATTGTAACGTAATTCTGGTTAAAGATAAGTCTGTTAACGCTCTTATGTTCTATCAATACGCCTTTAGGTTTACCTGTAGAACCTGAAGTATAAATGACATAAGCAAGATTATGAGGCTTAGATTGAGGGGAAAGATTAGTGGAAGGTTCAGTTGAAAGATTTTTCCATGGTGATGATGAAGAGCTAGAAAGTCCTATTTTAGATTCTTCAATAAGTAAGTCTTTTGTTTCTAAATTAAATTGAAGGCAGACTATTTTGTTACAGTAGTTTTTAAATCTTTTTTTAAGATGATCTTGGGTAATAAGGATAGATGCTTTAGTATCTTCTAACATAAATGCTAAACGATCCTGAGGGTATGAAGGATCAAGAGGTACATAAGCCCCCCCAGCTTTTAAAATAGCAAGAAGTCCTATGATCATCTCAAATGATCTCTCCACACTGATAGCCACAAGAACTTCTGGACCTACTCCTTGTGCTCTAAGATAGTGAGATAATTGATTTGCTTTTTCATTCAGTTGATAATAAGTAAGTTCTTGGTCTTCAAAGATGATCGCTATATTATGGGGTGTTTGTTGGACTTGTTCTTCAAAAAGTTGATGAATAGTTTTATCTTTTGGATATTCAACATTTGTATCATTCCACTCTACGAGTAATTGATGCTTTTCTTGAGAAGTAAAATTTTTCATTTCTTTAATTCTATGAAGATTGTATGATACTTTATTAAGGAAAAAGAGAATTTCTTATAGCATTATTTACTTAATTTTTTAAGATCAAAGTGATTCTAAGAAAATAAAGTTATTAAACTCCTTTTGTAGAAGCAACAAAATTTTTGAGTTTAGATTGAATCTTTATTATAAGTTGAGAGTTTTCAGGAAAATATTCTTGTGTAATACTCAAAACTTGTTCTAAGTAGCTAATAGCCTGCATTTTAAATTTTTTAGCTTGAGAAAAGTTTCCTTCATGTATGCTAGACAAAGATTTTTTTGAAAGTAGGTCTGATAAATCTTCTAAAGCTACTAATATATCGCGTATTTGGTATTTTTTTAATGACTCTAATGAGTTACTAATATAGCTTTCTGCGGATGTTATTTTTCCTTGTAATAAATATATTTGTATAAGCTTCATTATGATTTGCGCAGTTTCGATATTATTTTTACCATAATTTTTTTCATAAATGGCGAATATTTTTTGAAAATTGGTTTCTGCTTGTTGATAATTTTTTTGTTCTTTATAAACATCTCCTAGAAAATTTAAAGCCCAAGCGGTTCTAGCATTATTATTTCCAAATACGTGCTGATGCATTTCCACGCTTTTTTCAAGAATATGCTTTGCTTTCTCAAATTTTCCTGCATGCTTATAGAGATCTCCTAAATAAGCTAACCCCCAAGCAATATCAATGCGTCTCTCAGGAAAATTTTTCTCGTAAATTTCAACACCTTCTTTAATTAAGATTTCAGCTCTTTCATATTCTTTTAGCTCCTTATAAACATTGCCTAAGTATATCTTAGTACAAGCGAGATCCATAAGATTTTCAGGAAATTTATTCTCATAGATTTTTAGACATTTTTCTAAAAAGAATTTTGCTTGGGAGTAATTTTTTGAATATCTATGAAAGTTTCCTAAGTATTCTAAAATCTCTGCCATTTCGAGAAAGTTTTCAGGATAGTATTTTTGATAAATCATAAGGCTTTTTTCAAGAAAATATTTTGCTTTTTCATACAGTGCTAGTTGTCTGTAGGCATTCCCTAGGCATGCCATAATACGTGCCACATCAATATTATTTTCAGGAAAATATCCTTGATGAATTTTTAGATTTTTTTCAAGGAGGTCTTTAGCTTTTTCGAAATCACCTAATTCTACATAGATATTTCCTAAATATGTTAAGGCTTGACTAAGTATAAGATAATTTTTGCTATCAATTTTATTTAGACTTTCTTCAATAATTTTTTTTGCTTGCATATAGTAACCTAAATAGTAATAAACCCTCCCCAATGTAACTTTTAAAGATCCCATAGTATTGCTAGTTAAAAGATATTCATGGTTTAAAAAGTGTTTGCAGTGGCTTACTAAAAGTTCCATTCTCAAGAAATCTCTTTTTTCTATGGAATCGGCCATATATTTTTTTAAAGTATCTGAGATAAATTCAAGTAATTGAGCGCTATTTTTTAAGTTTAATACTTGTAAAAGGTAAGTTCGACTAATTTCTTGTATACTGCGATGAATCGAGCAAGTTCGAATAGTAGTCTTCAAAAGATTAAATGATGGGGTTATAATTAGAGAGTATTTTTTTAAATTATATATAAAATTATCTATGATAACATTATTTTTACATCGAAGAAGTAAATCTATAGGGATGTTTTGAGAGTCAAGAAGGCATATAAATAATAAAATATCTTTGAAATCTTTATGAGAACGTAAAAGGCTTTCTAAGCATATACTTACAATGCTATATCGTGTTTTTCTGTAATTTCCAACTTCTTTTAAAAGATTTTCTTGCATATGTACGAAATTTTCATTACATTTTTTTATATTATCTAAATATATATTATATGAAGCATTAGTTGACTTTAAGTAATATGCTGCAATTGAGATATCCAGAGGGAAAGGAGGAATTTCTTCCAAAAATTTCTTTGCTTCTTCAGTTTCTGTAGATGTAAACACGTGCTCATCCCTATGAGACATGATTTTTATAAAGAGTGCAAGCTTCTGACTTGAACTTAGCTCTCCAATTTGAAGGATATTATCAATATGTGTATTATGTTGAATATTACTATTAGACGTTGTTAAAATAACGATTCCTTTTCCCCATGTTATTGAATCATGTGGAAAATGTTTTTGAATATCTTCAAAACTTTCTACGTTATCATATATAAGTATCCAATTTTCAGACGAATGCAGTTGTTTTTTTACAAACAAGATAATTTTTTCTTCTCTTTCTGATGGGTCTTTGTGTTGTTGGATTTTTCTTAAAATTATTTTATCTTCCTCTTTTTCAGCCAGAGCTAGGGCTAAATTTTCAAAAGAAGTTTTTAGGGTTTCAACTGATTCAGCATTAATTTCCCAAATCACTTTAGCTTTTTGAAGGCGCGCATATTGACGAGCAAGCGTCGTTTTTCCTGTTCCTCCTGTCCCTACTAAAGCGATAGTTTTAATTTCACTTTTCCCCTTAAGTTTATCATCTATTTTAGTGAGTAACTCAGGTCTATGAAGAAGAGATGATTCAGTTGGGATAATCAAATCTGATCGAATAAGATTTATTTCTTCTTTCTTTAAGTTTTGTGAGTGTTCTTGTTCCATAGTCATAGTATGTAAAAAGTTGGTTTTTAAGGCCCAAAATAGAATTAATAAAAGGAAAAGTAATGTAAAAAACCAATATTTCTGCTTTCGATAAAAATCCAAAAATAAGCCATTTATACTTCTGGATGAAAATGAATTTCTTTTTTCTGAAATTTGAGTGAAATCAACATTAGAAGAGATAAAAAAATTCTCAAAATCAAGCTCTTTGTATGACGCTTTTATGTAAGATTCAAAAGCACGATAGTAATTGTTGACTGAATATATTTTAGCGCGGCCTCCATTGGATAATGTTTGAAGAGTCACTGTGGATTTTTCATCGTCGAGAACAATAAAAGTAATTTCAAAGAGAGTATCATTTGTAAAAAGCTCAGAAACATCATTAGCTTCTTCTTTCTTTAAAAGATGGCTTAATTGTTCTTTATTCACAATAGAAATAATCGGCTTATCATAGTTTTTTAGATCTTCGAGAAAATAAGGTCCTTTTTTTGATTCTATAGTAGCTTCAATTCCTATGAGTTCTAAATGTTTTGTAACTTGTTCTTTTATAGTTTTTTTTAATTTATTAATATGTTGAGATTGCTCTTCTGAGTCTTGCCATTCTACAATAAGGCAAGAAAAGGGTTGAGATTTAATTTTAGGGTAAAGCTTTTTTAATTCATTTTCAAAAGCAGAGCGTTTTTTGAGGCTATGATAATAAGTATATTTTATTAATGAGGCATGTTCAGAGGATTCAATGAAATTGATAATATTTTCCTGTGAAATTCCTCCTAGTTTTTGTCTTAAATTATATGTATGTGCTGCAACAGTTTTGGGTGCCATCGATAGAAATGAGGGAATGCCGGTTCTTCTTTGATTAAGTAAGCAGGCAATAATTTCCATCTCTCGAGAAGTAAATTTTACTCCATTTACATTTTCTAAATATTTTAAATAAAATTCTTGTGGAAGTGAAAAATCAATACTTTGCATAATTATTATAAATCCCTCAATAAGGCTCCTAGAAAGCTACCATATCGATCCATTTTTTTAAAGAAACTTCATTAATACATAATAGTGATCTAAGGAATTTTCCTTAAGGAGCTAACTTAAGGCGAATTTTTTATTTAAGGTCATCGATTTTCTTAGCAAATTTAAATCGTTGCTGCTCAGAGAAAACTCAAAAAGAGATTTACTGCAGTCAGAACAAAAAAGAGAAGACCAAGGTGGTCTTCTCGTTAAAACAACAGAAAGGTTGCAGCCTTTCTTAATGAACATTAACAAATGGAGTTTATCATGAAGAAACATAATAGAAAATCTTTTAAATATTCTGTGTATGGGATACTCACAGCGTGTACGGTAATTTTTGGATTGCCGTATGAATCTAGAGCAAGCTGGATATTAGAGGAGAGTAGCAAATTTATTGAGCAAAAAATTGTTCGCACAGCTTCAAATACTATTGAAGATGCAGAAACTTTCTTGACGCGCTCTATAAGGCCAAAATCTGACGACCTTTTAGAAAATGCTGTGCAAGATATGGAAGATCGTTTAGAGGATACGTGGAAAGTAATTAAGAGAAAAATTATAGAGCCAGGAAAGGATTTTTTAAAAGATTGGAAATTTTTAAAATAAATATCTTGTTGATGATTATTCCTAAGATTTGATTTAGAAATTATTGAAAGATCAATTGCTCTCATCGAAAAAAAAGATGGAGAGCAATTGACTTTTGACGGTTTAATTCAGAGCCTATTGATTGGATTTAGATTAGGTTTAGTATTCTTCCTAAATGTTAAAATAATTTAATATTCAAACAATTACAAATAGAGAATTAGAAGTTTTGAGCAGACGCTAAGTTAAAAAAGTGCTTTAAAGAAGGGGGAATCCTAGTTTTTAAATTAAGTTGATTTATGAAACTCCCAAGTATAATGCGAAGGATATAGACGGGGGCCTTTAGTGCATAGAGCGCTAGCATACCCAGGAATAGTTTCAAAATAATACAAAAAAATTCCCTTTTCATTTACGATATTATGAGCGGTAAAAATGTTTAAGGTTTTTAAAGTGGCGAGAGAAAGGACTTTTTCATCACTTAACCATCCTTTTCCAGAAGCTTTTAAAAGAGATTCTTTGAGAACCCAGAGCTTAAAGAAAGCATGTATCTTTTTTTCTGGAGCAACCTTTTCCCAATAGAGACGCTCTTGAGGTGATAGAATAGTGAATGCCAGATCTTCTATATTAAGTGTAGAATCTATGTATTCTAAATCTACACCTAGTTCATAAGAACGTGTAAAAGCGTATATAGCGTACTTTTTTGAATGTGAAAGATTAAAATGCAAGGAGTGTGTAGATGAAAGAGAAGGCTTTCCCCACAAGTTATAGAGTATTTCTATGCGCTGAGGTTCTTCATTCAAATATCTTCCAAGTAAACACCGCAAAATGCCGCGCGAAATAATGAAACCCTGTTGATCTTTCTGAAATTTAAAGTTTCTTGCTTTGTGGTATTCATCTTTAGAAAGAGTAGATAAAAAATAAGGTATATTTGGCTCATTTTCTAAAAGACAAGCGGACCAGATATGAATTTCATTAGATGGAAGTAACAAAATATTATACTACTTTCTATGCTATGAATGAATTCATTATTTATAAATCATATTATAACAAGGAACAATTTTTCTAAAAAATTGTGGGAAAGACTACTATCATAGAAAGATATTATTTCTTTGTTATATGAAAGCGATTAAAAAAGTAGATTTTTATAATATTTGCTCAAAACAGAGGTTACTCTCTGTATAGGAGTATTACTTTCTCTTACCTTTAGCTGCATATTCGCAACCAACCCACACTTCCTTTATATAGCTTAAACATTCTACTTTAGTGCTAATCTTGCCCCCATTTAACCATCCTAAGGGTATAATTTTATCAGTTGGCCAAATAGAATATGAACCTTCTAAGCTAATAACAACTTGCCACGATTTGCAATGCTTAAACATAAGCTCCATTCCAATAATTTTTTTGATATCGTTACTTATTAATCATACTTTAGAAAGGTTTCAATGAAAAATCATTTGATTCTTCCTGAAATATATTGTGTTCTAATGGTGGGCCTTCACTCTACATTTTGCTATCTGAAAAACGAAAAAGTTTCTGTCTAAGGTGATACAATAACAAAGAATCTTTTTGGATTAGTGGGAAAAATGAATCTTTCTTATTAAAAAAGAATTTAAAAAATCCTGAGTTAAAAGTCTTGTTCTTTGCAAATCCTTGGTGAGATTCTTACAATTTTTCTTCTTAAAATCATCACTAAGAAATTTCATTTGGCTAAAATGTACTTACGTTAGCTATTAGAAGTTGTGTTATTCTTTAATATGACATACTGGGAGAGGAGATTTAGGTTTTTAAGAACCTTCTTTATTGTTGAGGTTATTAATTAAATCATGCGAAGTTGAAAAAGTTACTTCTTTGAGGGTAATAATGCTATTTAGGTTTAAATATTGGATGTTTTTGAAATAAGGCTTTCGATCTTATTTCCAAATATGCTTGTTGCTTTTCTTAAGGGCTCATCTGCTAAATGAGCATACCTTTGTGTAGTAGAAGCTTGTGTATGGCCTAAAAGCTTGCCAACTATACTTAAACTCAAGCCACTGGATACCAAATGAGAGGCATGTGTATGTCGCAAATCATGAAGACGTGCATCAGGAATTTCAGCGTTTTCCCTTATCGTTTGCCATGCCTTTTTAATTTCTTGAATTGGCTTATTGGGAACTTTTCCAGGGAACAGGAAATTAGAGTCTGATTGTTTTTTCATGCGCTTAAGAATTTTTATTGCAGTAGTAGAAAGAGGAAGATGCTCCATTCTTCTCTGTTTTGTTGTATGGGCTGGTTTTGTCCATATTCCTTTTTCTAGATCAAATTGATCCCATGTAGCATGTAAAACTTCATTTCGTCGTGACCCTGTTAACAACAAAAGTCGAATAGCATTTGCTATGTTTTGATTGTGATATTGATCTAAAATATGCCATAGAATTTGTATTTCGGAATCATTTAACCATCTGTATCTTTTATACTCTTTATATTTCTCAACGGCTTTAACTGGGTTATCAGATCTCCATCCCCAGTGTATAGCTAAGTTAAACATCTTGCTTAGTAAATCTCTAAGCTTGTTGGCTTTATAAGGAGTTTTCTTCATCTCAGCATGAAGTTTTTGGAGGTCTAATGATGTGATTGATTCAATATTCAGGTGGCCATATCTTCTCAAAATAATTTCATTTAAAAAATATAGATCTTCCTTATAGCCTTTTGGAGTCTTCTTAATTTTTGAGTGAGATTCTAAATATTCCTTAGTTAAATCTTTGAAAGTTCTGAAGGTGCTTTTTAAAGGTGATTGGATTGATGGGTCTTCTCCTAAATTGATACTTAATACTAACTTATAGGCTTGTTCTCGTGCATGTTCTGTTGTTATTTGTCCATGAGTGCCAATTTTAATTTTTCGGGTGATTTTGTTCCTATTTCTATATTGTAGAAAATAAGTCTTCTTACCGGAAGGATAAACTCTTAAGCAAAAACCGGTAATTTCGTTATCCCAGAGTACAATCCGATTTATTGAATCAGGTTGGGCGCTCTCAACAACTCTTTTTGTAAGTTTACATTTATTCACTTTTTGCATCGTTTTACCTATGACAGAGTTAACATTATCCATGATAGCTAACATTGAAATAATAGAATTTCAATTGAAAAAGGGGAGCATATGGGGAGCAATGGAAGGAGAATTGTAGAGATTTCTTAAGAGGGGTAGCCACCTGGTAAAATACCTAATTTATTGATATATATAAATTTATATAAATAAATAGAAATTTATAGATCAATATTACTTCTCGTTTACACCGAGAGGGTCTGGGGTTCAAATCCCTCATCGCCCACCATTTATATGCCATTTCCTGAATATTGCAGCTTTTAGTGAAGAATTTAGAAGAAAAATTCATTCTCTTGCATTTTAAGAACTAAGCTATCTATTAAAAAATTAATTTTAGACTATAACCAGGTTAAATTAAAATAAAAGAATTTTTTATAGCTACATTTGTGCTACAATTTATTCTAAGAAATAAGTAAGTGGCATTTATGCATAGGAATGACTTTAATAATTATTCTTTTCTAAATGACTCTCAACCTTTTCAAATTATGGAAGGTATTAAATTTACTTCTCGAGAGATCGACATTATTGCATGCTTTCTTCGAGGCCGAACCCAAAAGACAATTGCGAATTTTTTAAGTGTTGCGCCGCGAACGATTGAGACGCATACGCGTATATTATGCTAAAGCTTGAGTGTAATTCGCGAGAAGGAATCATTGGGTTTATAGAAAATGCAGGTTATTCTCAAATTGAAATGGTATCTAGGAGAGAAGCAGCATTGACTATTTTCTAGAAATTCGCTAAATTTAACCCCATGAAAACCTCATAATATCTTTTTTCGCTACCTTTTAAAGGTCAGCTTTCTCATTGAACCTTATAATGGTTTGATATTGTCTGTTTTTTAATTTTTAGTTTTCTTGAGGGTGTTCATGTTAATACCAAAAACTTTATGTGCATTTCTGTGGCATTTTATCCAAAAAGAAAGAATTAATTTTTGTTTAATTCTTGGTTGTGTGATTTTTTGGGCAATCAATGAGTCTTTTTTTCCTTATTTTATAAAAATACTCGTAAATAAAGTTGAAACACTTGATCGTTTTGATCCAGAAATATGGCTGAAGTTAACAGGCCCCATCTTCTTTATTGCTATATCGTGGATTATGATGGAAGTTGGTATGCGGCTTCAAGGTTATATGATTTATAAAGTAATGCCACGTTTTCGAGCCGCAATTCGAGATGAAGTCTTTGAATATACGCGTCAGCATGATCACACATTTTTTGCAAATAATTTTGCGGGTGCGATTGCCAACAAAATTAGCGACCTTCCGCGCGCTTCGGAAGAGATTATTCTAACTTTTGTTTATAATTTATTGAGTACGACACTTGCCTTCTTAATATCTTTACTCATTTTAGGGCAGGTAAATTGGTTTTTTTCAGCTTTATTGGCAGGATATTATTTCTTAATTGTGAGTGTCACAATTCTTTTTCAGCCTTTAATTGATAAGACATCGCAAGCCCATGCTGAATCAATTGTTCGATTAAATGGGCAGATTGTAGATATTTTGAGTAATATTATAAGTGTTCGCTTGTTTGCACGTGGAACTCATGAAAGAAAATATTTAAAGAAGTTTCAAGATGAAGAAATTCTTAAATCTGAGGAAGCCGGATTTATCAATGAACTACTAAATTTTTTTCGAGGAATTTTATGTCTATTATTCATTCTGGGAATGGTCTGGGGGCTTGTACATGGGTGGCGTAAAGGGTGGGTTACTATCGGTGATTTTTCCTTAATTACAATCACGTCATTTAACCTTTTGGGAATGATTTGGCATATGACCTATAATATGAACCAACTTTTCAAAGATATAGGGACAATTCGTGCTGCGCTTTCTCTTATCACTCAACAGCATACGATTAGAGATCACATAAAAGCAAAGAGCTTAGAAGTTTTTCAGGGTGAGATTTGTTTTGAAAATGTGACATTTAACTATCTACGAAATGAAAATCTTTTTAAAAATCAAAATCTGGTGATTAAAGCAGGGCAAAAAATTGGTCTCGTTGGTTTTTCTGGTTCTGGAAAAACGACGTTTGTTAATTTAATACTGCGCTTCTTTGAGCTTAATGGAGGAAGAATTTCTATTGATGATCAAGATATTTCAAAGGTGACCCAAGAGTCTTTAAGAGCCAATATAGCGATGATTCCTCAAGAACCTGCCTTATTCCATCGAACTCTTTTAGAGAACATCCGTTATGGGCACCTTAGAGCAAGCGAAGAGGATGTTATTAAAGTCGCAAAACGAGCCCACTGTCATGAGTTTATTATAAAATTAGAGCAGGGATATCAAACAATGGTGGGAGAGAGAGGGATCAATCTTTCTGGCGGACAACGGCAACGTATTGCGATTGCCCGCGCGATGCTCAAAAATGCTCCAATTTTAATTCTTGATGAAGCAACTTCTGCGCTTGATTCTAATACTGAACAGCATATCCAAGCAAGCCTCAAAGAACTGATGGAAGGAAGGACGACGATCATCATTGCTCATCGTTTATCGACTCTCGTAGATATGGATCGTATCCTCGTTTTCAATCAAGGGCAGATTGTTGAAGATGGTACACAAGAGGAGCTTTTACAAAGAGGTGGACACTTTGCGAAGCTTTATGCTCTTCAAAGGGGAGGATTATTACCAGAAAAAGCAAAATTTTCTTGAAAGCTCTCCTAGATTGAGTAGAAAAAATAGAAGATTTTTAAAGAAAGTTTATTAAGATGTTTGGAATTTTGGCAGTAGTACAGGCAATAGCTTATCATCAGACGCACCTTAAATGGTTAATGTGGATAGCATTGGCCCTTTGTGTTAAAGCTTTAGTGACAAAAGCGCAGAGGATGCTGAATATTTTTTGCGCGATCTTTGCTCTAATCATTGTATTTCTTCTTTAAGAAAGAAAATGGTTTTTATGTGGCCTTCCCTTCAGAGTACTCCGGACAAATTTACATTCCGGTTAACACATCAAGTAGTCAAAATCTGCGTCATGCCATTAGCGCGCGTTAGAAAAGCAACTTTGCGCTATGATTTGCAAAATCAAGAATTTAAAATTCGAGTCCCCCTACACTATGAAAAAGCTGCTGTGGAAGGTTTTTTGAGAGAAGCTCAAAAATGGATGGAAAAGCAAATTTTACAATCGCCTCAACTTATCCCTATTTACAAGTGTCGGAAAGTTTTTATC
>ERZ778028.2026-NODE-2026-length-16977-cov-7.111275_pt1 | contig 16977 bp, 15 predicted proteins | sample MGYA00375758_ERZ778028 | MGnify/ENA primary metagenome ERZ778028 (study PRJEB29350, sample SAMN05389828) | bioreactor metagenome | isolation source: Thiocyanate bioreactor | place: South Africa: University of Cape Town | collected 2014-03-17 ... | reverse complement strand
CCTTGCACCCCATGCAAGTGCGCTACCAGGCTGCGCTACACGCCGACAAGACTTAGATTATATGCAGAAAAAAGCTCAGTTCAGAGAAAGTAGCGCACGAATTTCAAATAATTCTTGGCGCACTGCGTTGGAGTCCAGAGAAAAGCCTGCAGCAACGATGGAAAGGTCGCGCGTGCTGTCCACCAGCATGCTGGGCAGTTCGGTATCTTGGGCCACGGAAGCCTCGTCGGACACACCCCCGTCCCGCGACGGATGGGCGAGCTCTTGCAGGCGATTGCGCGCTCCACTGATGGTGAAGCCCTGGTCGTACAGGAGATCACGAATCCGACGAATCATCAGCACCTCGTGGTGCTGGTAGTAGCGGCGGTTACCGCGCCGCTTCATGGGGCGCAACTGCGTGAACTCCTGCTCCCAGTAGCGCAACACATGCGGCTTGACGCCGCACAGCTCCGCGACCTCACCAATCGTGAAGTATCGCTTGGCGGGAATGGAAGGGAGGGTGGTGCCCATGAGATGCAGGTTCAAACGGGAAAGCTTTCAAGCGTACTGCAGACCAGCCTGCACCGCCAGCCACCAAGAACATCTTGGCAACAAAAACAGCACAAATTCACGCAACAGCCGCCGTCTGGATCTGCTCCTTGAGCTTGCTGCTGGCGTGGAAGGTCACCACACGGCGCGCCTTGATGGGAATGGCCTCTCCCGTGCGCGGATTGCGCCCGGGACGGGGGGCCTTGGTCCGAATCTGAAAGTTGCCAAAGCCCGAGAGCTTGACGTCCTTGCCCTCGACCAGGCTCTGGGCGATCAGGTCGAAGAAGGCGTCAATCATGTCCTTGGACTCGCGCTTGTTCAGGCCGATCTGATCGAACAACAGATCTGCCAACTGCGCCTTGGTCAGTGCCGGTGTCTCCAGGCTTTCGACTGCAAATTCGATCATGGTTGGTCACTCCCCTTGGACATCGTCACACCCGCAAACGAGCGCCTGTGCGCTGCGTCAGCTGCGTTATCACGGACTGCACTGCGGCGTCGATTTCCGCCTCGGTGAGCGTGGCTTCGTCGCGGCCGAGGGTGAGGCGCACAGCCAGGCTTTTTTCACCGGGTGCCAAGCCCCCTGCGGGTGCCTCTTCGCCAGCACGCAGCGCCTTGGGTCGGTACACGTCGAACAGCACCGCAGAGCGCAGCATGCCGCCGGGAAGAGCCTGCTCGACCGCGCCCATGATGTCGGCGTGGGTCACACGCTCGGCCACCACCACGGCCAGATCGCGCTCGACCGCCTGGTGTTTGGTCACGGGCTTGAACTGTGGCACCACACGTTGCAAAACAGCGTCCAGCTCCAGTTCGAACATCACAGGCGCCTGGGGCAGGTCCCACGACTGACGCCATTGCGGATGCAGTTCGCCCACAAAACCAATCGCGCGACCACCGACCAGAACGCGCGCGCAGCGGCCGGGGTGCATGGCAGGATGGTTGCCGGGTTCGAACGTTGCGCGCAGAGGGGCCAGCAGGGCTTCCACATCGCCCTTCACATCAAAGAAATCGATGGCCTGCTCCTTACGCCCCCACTGCAGCATGTCGTTCGGGCCATAGGCCAGACCGGACACACGCATGGGCTGGTGGAAACCTTCCACCGTGGTGTCGGTATTGCGCACGCTGCCGTCCCGCAGGAACACACGGCCCAGTTCAAAAACACGTACCCGCTCGGCCTTGCGGTCGAGGTTGAACTTCAAAACTTGTAGCAAAGAGCCCAATAGAGTCGAGCGCATCACGCTCATCTGGCTGGCAATCGGATTCAGCAGCTTGATGGGCTGCGGATTGGCAGCCAGCTCGTGCTCCCACCGCTCTTCCACAAAGCTGAAGTTGATCGTTTCCTGATAGCCCAGCGCTGCCAGCGAGCGGCGCACCGCAAACGGGCTGCGGGTAGCCTCCAGCGCCAGCTTGGGCGTGATGGGGGCCAAAGGCGGGGTGGTCGGCAGGTTGTTGTAACCCACCATGCGGGCGACCTCTTCGATCAGGTCTTCCTCGATAGTGATGTCAAATCTGAACGAGGGGGGTGTGACCGTGAGTGTGCCGTCGCCCTGCGCCACCGGCAGGCCCAGGCGCTGCAAGGCGTCTGCGCACTGCGCCTGCGTCAGCTGCATACCGATGACCTTGGCGGCACGCGCCACGCGCAGCGTAACGGGCTGCGGCGCAGGCAGGTTCACGGCCTGATCATCCATGGGTCCGCAGGCGGTGTCGGGCGTGCCGCAGATGTCGATGACCAGCTGGGTGATGCGCTCGATGTGCTCCACCGTGAGGCTCGGGTCCACGCCACGCTCAAACCGGTGACCGGCATCTGTCGAAAAGTTGAACCGGCGCGAGCGGCCCGCCACCGCCTTGGGCCACCAAAAAGCGGCCTCGATGTAGATGTGCCGCGTGTCGTCCGACACAGCCGTGGCGTCACCGCCCATGATGCCTGCCAGCGATTCCACCTGGCCGTCATCCGCGATCACACCCACCTTGTCGTCCACGGTGATGGTGTTGCCATTGAGCAGCTTGAGCTGCTCGCCCGGCTTGCCCCAGCGCACATCCAGCCCGCCATGGATCTTGTCCAGATCAAAAATGTGCGACGGACGCCCCAGCTCGAACATCACGTAGTTGGAGATATCCACCAGCGGAGACACACCACGCTGGCCGCAGCGCGCTAGGCGATCCAGCATCCACTGGGGCGTGGCAGCGCGCGTGTTCACGTTGCGCACGATACGGCCCGAGAAGCGGCCGCACAGATCGGGAGCGCTCACCTTCACCGGCAGCGTGTCTGCCAGCTTGGCAGCCACCGCAGGGAACGCGGGACTTTGCAGCGGTGCACCCGTCAGTGCAGACACCTCGCGTGCAATGCCATAGACGCTCAGGCAATGCGCCAGATTGGGCGTGAGCTTGAGCGTGAACAGCGTGTCGTCCAGATTCAGGTACGCGCGGATGTCTTGGCCCACCGGCGCTCCAGCATCCAGCTCCAAGAGGCCGCCGTGGTCTTCCGACAGCTTGAGCTCGCGCGCCGAGCACAGCATGCCCTGGCTTTCCACGCCGCGCAGCTTGCCCACCTTGATGAGAAACGGATTGCCATCATCACCTGGAGGTAGTTCGGCACCCACGAGGGCGCATGGCACCTTGATGCCCACGCGGGCATTGGGCGCACCGCACACGATATTGAGCAGCGCGCCCTGCCCCACATCCACCTGGCACACGCGCAGTCGGTCGGCATCGGGGTGCTGCACGGCTTCTTTGATCTCGCCCACCACGATCTTGGTGAACGGTGGGGCCACGGGACGCAGCTCCTCCACTTCGAGGCCCGCCATGGTCAGCGTTTCAGCCAGCTCGGCCGTCGTCAAGGGAGGGTTGCAGAACTCGCGCAACCAGGATTCAGGAAATTGCATAGTCGGACACTCTTGTACGGAAGGTGCGCGGCGCAGGGCAGGCCCTGCGCGCTGCGTGAAGTCGGCGGGCTTTACTGGAACTGCGACAGGAAACGGATATCGCCGTCAAAGAACAGGCGCAGATCATTGACGCCGTAGCGCAGCATGGTCAGTCGGTCTGGCCCCATGCCGAATGCAAAGCCGATGTACTTCTCGGGGTCAAGGCCCATGTTCCGTACCACGTTGGGGTGCACCTGGCCCGAGCCCGCCACTTCCAGCCAGCGGCCGGCGAGCGGACCAGCCTGGAACTGGATGTCGATCTCGGCGCTGGGCTCCGTGAACGGGAAAAAGCTGGGACGGAAGCGCAACACGAGGTCGTCGCTTTCGAAGAAGGTGCGGCAGAAGGCCGTGAAGATCACCTTCAGGTCTTTGAAGCTCACGTTCTCGCCGATCCAAAGGCCTTCGCACTGGTGGAACATGGGCGAGTGCGTGGCATCGCTGTCCACGCGGTAGGTGCGACCGGGGGCGATCACGCGGATTTCGGGCATCGCCTGACCGGCATCCAGCGCAGCGCGGTGCTTTTTCACGTGCTGCACCGCATGGCGGATCTGCATGGGGCTGGTGTGTGTGCGCAGCAGGTTGGGCGCAGTGGCAGTGCCGCCCTCCACATAAAACGTATCGTGCATGGAGCGCGCGGGGTGGTCTTCTGGCGTGTTCAATGCGGTGAAATTGAACCAGTCGGTTTCAATCTCGGGGCCTTCGGCCACATCAAAACCCATAGAACCGAAAATGCCCTGGATACGTTCCAGAGTGAGCGAAACGGGGTGGAGCCCCCCCTGCCCGCGCTGGCGGCCTGGCAGGCTCACATCCAGTGCCTCGGCCTTGAGCTGCAGTTGCAGCTCCGCATCGGCCAATGCCTGGCGGCGCGCAGTCAGCGCCGCTTCAATGGCCTGCTTGGCGACGTTGATGGCTGCACCACGGGATTTCTTTTCCTCGACGGACAGCTGCGCCATGCCCTTCATGAGCTCCGTCACGCGACCCGACTTGCCCAAAAACTGCGCCTTGGCGTTTTCGAGGTCAGCGGGGGTGGCACTTTGGGCAAACAGTTGCGTCGCGCTCTCAACCAGGGAATCCAACTCGTTCATAACGACTCTTTCATGACTTACGCAAACAAGGATGCACAAGTGCCATTGGCATATGCCATGTGGCAAGCGTCTTGCCTCAGCAGCCTGTTTTGCGTAAGTCGTTTTTATCGACCCGTGAAAATGAACAAGGGCTAGTGCCTTTACAAGCCCTAGCCCTTGCTGTTATTGCGCAAGCAGCTATCAAAAAGATAGCCACTCATCGTGAACTCAAGCAGCCAGCTTGGCCTTGACTTGCTCCACGATGCTGCCGAAGGCAGCCTTGTCGTGCACGGCGAGGTCGGCCAGCATCTTGCGGTCGATCTCGATGGCAGCCTTCTTCAGGCCGTTGGCGAACTGGCTGTAGGTCAGGCCCAGCTCACGCACACCGGCGTTGATACGGGCGATCCAGAGGCGGCGGAACACGCGCTTCTTGTTGCGGCGGTCACGGTAGGCGTATTGCCCGGCCTTCATTACCGCCTGTTTGGCGATACGGAAGACATTACCGCGGCGACCACGGAAACCCTTGGCAAGGGCGAGAACTTTCTTGTGACGGGCACGGGCCGTTACACCACGTTTGACGCGAGGCATGTATGTACTCCTTGTTCGTCAGTTATTAAAGGCCAGCGCTGGGCAGCATTTGTGCGATCGAGCCCATGTTGGTCTCATGCACATTCACTGCACCCCGCAGGTGGCGCTTGTTCTTGGTGGTCTTCTTGGTCAAGATGTGACGCTTGAAGGCTTGACCGCGCTTGACGGTGCCACCGGGACGAACGCGGAAACGTTTTTTCGCGCTGCTCTTGGTCTTCATTTTGGGCATGTGAATGCTCCTTTTTCATTGTGCTCGTGAGGCGTTTGCAAACCGATCTGCAAACTTGTTGGCCCCGAGCCACTTTTATCGAAAGGCTTTCACCTCCCGCTCGGCAATGCCCGAAAGCACCGCCTTTTCAAGCACTCCGCCTGTTGAATGGCGCAGTGCTCAAAACTTCATACCGATCCGCAGCTCTATGCCGCCTGGCCTGCCGCTGGTGCAGCGCCTTCAGACGCTGGCTTGGCCGCAGGCTTTTTCTTGCCGGGGGCAATCATCATGATCATCTGGCGGCCTTCCAGCTTGGGAAACTGCTCGATGATGATGCTGTCAGCCAGCTCGTCACGAATCCGGTTCAGCAGAGCCAGGCCGAGTTCCTGGTGCGTGATTTCGCGACCGCGGAACCGCAGCGTGATCTTGCATTTGTCACCATCCGCCAAAAAGCGGCGAATGTTGCGCATCTTGATGTTGTAGTCGCCATCGTCCGTACCGGGACGGAACTTGACTTCCTTGATCTCAATGACCGTCTGCTTGGCTTTGGCTTCTGCCGCACGCTTTTGCTCTTGGTACTTGAACTTGCCATAGTCCATGAGACGGCACACCGGTGGGTTCGCCGTGGCAGCGATTTCCACCAGATCCACGTCCAACTCACCGGCCATCCGCAAGGCCTCCATGAGACTGACAACACCCAAGGGCTCGTTGTCAGGCCCGGACAGGCGAACTTCCGGGGCCATGATTTCACGGTTCAGGCGGTGCTTGCGCTCTTCCCGCTGGCGACGATCACGAAATTCAGTAGCGATGGCTATCTTCCTTGAATCAAAATGCTACAAAAAAAGTAGCTACTTCCGCACAGTTCACGAGCGGCCAAGCAGTTTTTTGTACAAAATCAGGCTTTGGTGGCGATGTCGTTGGCGATCAATTCAATGAACGCATCGACCGACATCACGCCGAGATCACGATTACCTCGGGCTCGCACTGCAACGGCTCCCGCCGCCTTTTCCTTGTCGCCTGCGACGAGGATGTAGGGCAGCTTTTGCATCGAATGCTCCCGTATTTTATACGTAATCTTCTCGTTACGCAGATCCAGGGCCACCCTAAGGCCTTGATTGGGCAGCGCTTTTTGCAGTTTTGCTGCGATTTCACGACAGTAATCGGACTGCGCATCCGTGATGTTGAGCACCGAAACCTGCACGGGAGCGAGCCAGGTGGGCAAGGCGCCTGCATGCTGCTCGATCAGAATGCCGATGAAGCGCTCCAGGCTTCCCACGATGGCACGGTGCAGCATGATGGGCCGATGGCGGCCACCATCCTCGCCCACAAACTCAGCGTCCAGGCGCTCGGGCATGTTGGGATCGACCTGAATCGTGCCGCATTGCCATGGTCGCCCCAGCGCGTCCTTGAGCGTGTACTCGATCTTGGGGCCGTAGAACGCGCCTTCGCCAGGCAGGTACTCAAACTCGCAACCGGACGCGCGCAAGCCCTCTGCCAAGGCATTTTCAGCACGGTCCCAGCTTTCCTCACTGCCGATGCGCTTTTCGGGGCGTGTGGACAGCTTGTAGATGATGTCCGTGAAACCAAAGTCCTTGTAGACCTTTTGCAGCAGGGTGGTGAACGCCACCACCTCTGACTGGATCTGGTCTTCGGTACAGAAGATATGGCCGTCATCCTGGGTGAAAGCACGCACGCGCATGATGCCATGCAGCCCCCCTGTGGGTTCATTGCGGTGGCACTGGCCGAACTCGCCAAACCGCAGCGGCAGGTCGCGGTAGCTCTTGATACCTTGCTTGAAGATGATGATGTGCCCGGGGCAGTTCATCGGCTTGAGCGCGTAGTCGCGCTTTTCCGACTCCGTCACAAACATGTTCTCGCGGTATTTGTCCCAGTGGCCGGTTTTCTCCCATAGCCCCTGGTCCAGAATTTGCGGCCCCTTCACCTCTTGGTAGCCGTTCTCGCGGTACACGCGGCGCATGTACTGCTCTACCTCCTGCCACACCGTCCAGCCCTTGGGGTGCCAGAAAACCGTACCGGGCGAATGCTCGTCAATATGGAACAGGTCAAGCTCACGGCCCAGCTTGCGGTGGTCGCGCTTCTCAGCCTCCTCCAGCATCGTCAAATACTGCTGCAACTCGTCTTTGGTGGCCCAGGCCGTGCCGTAGACACGCTGCAGCATTTCGTTGCGGTGGTCACCGCGCCAGTAGGCCCCCGCCACCTTCATCAGCTTGAAGAACTTGAGCTTGCCGGTGCTGGGTACGTGCGGGCCTCGGCACAGGTCTTCAAAATTGCCTTCGCGATACAGGCTCACATCTTCGTTGCTGGGGATGCTGGCAATGATTTCGGCCTTGTAGTGCTCCCCCAAGCCCTTGAAATACGCCACGGCCTCGTCGCGCGGCAACACGCGGCGCACCACGGGCTCATCTTTGGCTGCCAGCTCGGCCATGCGCTTTTCGATGGCCACCAGGTCCTCGGGCGTGAAGGGGCGCTTGTAGGCAAAGTCGTAATAAAAGCCGTTTTCGATCACCGGGCCGATGGTGACCTGGGCATCAGGAAACAGCTCCTTGACCGCGTAGGCCAACAAGTGGGCGGTGGAGTGGCGGATCACATCCAGGCCATCCGCATCCTTGGCCGTCACGATGGACAGCGGGCTATCCGCCGTGATCTGGTAGCTGGTGTCCACCACCTTGTCGCCGATCTTGCCCGCCAAAGCGGCTTTGGCCAGACCCGAGCCAATGGAGGCGGCCACCTCGGCCACCGTAACGGGGCCCGGAAACTCGCGCTGCGAACCGTCGGGAAGCGTAATGTGAATCATGGGAGCAACTCTTTCTCTGTGATCAGTGCAATGGATGCGGGCACGCGCCAGGCCCGTAAAACAAAAAAGCGCGGAACGGGTCCGCGCTTTTTGGAGGTGTGTGCAATCTCGTGCAGGCGCGAACAGCCAGCCTCAAAGGCCGGTCAACATCTCCGATGTAGTTCGCGGTGTCATAACCAGATTGCCTTTCTCGCTCTTGTGCAGTGAATTTCGATGGATTTTAACCCCAGCACCCAGAAAAAAAGCCCGAAGCAGATGCTTCGGGCTTTTGTAGGGTGCATTTGGCGCCACAACAAAGTGCCGCCAAGCCCCGCAGATCAGTGGAACTGCTCTTCTTCGGTCGAACCCGTCAGGGCCTTCACGGAGGACGAGCCGCCCTGGATCACGGTGGTCACGTCGTCGAAGTAGCCTGCGCCCACTTCCTGCTGGTGCGACACGAAGGTGTAGCCCTTTTCGCGTGCTGCGAATTCTGGCTCTTGCACCATTTCGGTGTAGTGCTTCATGCCTTCGCCTTGGGCGTATGCATGGGCGAACTGGAAGGTGTTGAACCAGTTGATGTGGATACCAGCCAGGGTGATGAACTGGTACTTGTAGCCCAGAGCCGACAGGTCTTCCTGGAACGAAGCGATCTGCTTGTCGTTGAGGTTCTTCTTCCAGTTGAACGAAGGCGAGCAGTTGTACGACAGCAGCTTGCCGGGGCATGCGGCGTGCACGGCCTGCGCGAATTCACGGGCGAAGCCGATGTCCGGCACGCCGGTTTCGCACCACACCAGGTCGGCATAGGGCGCGTAGGCGACGCCGCGGCTGATGGCTTGCTCCAGGCCGTTCTTGACGCGGTAGAAGCCTTCCTGCGTGCGCTCGCCCGTCAGGAAGGGCTTGTCGTTGGCGTCGTGGTCGGACGTGATCAGGTTCGCGGCTTCGGCGTCGGTGCGGGCCAGCACGATGGTGGACACACCCATCACGTCAGCGGCAAAGCGTGCAGCGATCAGCTTTTCGCAGGCTTCTTGCGTAGGCACCAGCACCTTGCCACCCATGTGGCCGCACTTCTTCACGGCAGCCAGCTGGTCTTCGAAGTGAACGCCAGCTGCACCTGCGGCGATCATGTTCTTCATCAGTTCGAAGGCGTTCAGCACGCCGCCAAAGCCAGCTTCAGCGTCGGCCACGATCGGCAGGAAGTAGTCGATGAATTCCTTGTCGCCGGGGTTGATGCCACGGCCCCACTGGATTTCGTCAGCGCGCTTGAAGGTGTTGTTGATGCGGCGGACCATGGTGGGCACCGAGTCGTACGCGTACAGCGACTGGTCGGGGTACATGGTTTCGCTGGTGTTGCCGTCAGCAGCGACTTGCCAGCCCGACAGGTACACGGCTTCGAGGCCAGCCTTGGCTTGCTGCATGGCTTGGCCGGCAGAGATGGCGCCGAAAGCGTTCACGTAGCCCTTCTTGGCGCCGCCGTTGATCTTGTCCCACAGCTTTTCAGCACCGCGCTTGGCCAGCGTGTGCTCGATGGGCAGGGAACCACGCAGACGCACCACGTCGGCAGCGGAGTAACCGCGCTTCACACCCTTCCAGCGGGGGTTGGTCGCCCAGTCTTTTTCCAGGGCGGCAATTTGCTGTTCGCGGCTCAGTTGTTCGTTGAGGGATTGGGGCATGAGATCACTCCAGGGGTTGGTTGAAAACGCCGGGCTGCTGTGTGCCGCCCTTGAAGACAACTTTAAGTCTTCTATAAGACTTGCGCAAGCTCTTATGTCTTATAGAAGAGATAAATTTTCTTCTTTCAAAACAACCACTTAACCACGTGATTTCTCAATACAGAAATTGATTTCTCATATCGAGAAAAATTGCGGCAATGCAACATCTATCGTATTCCACATCAAGAAATTAAACTTTCGTATTGTGAGAATTCAAACAGGTGTAGCGCCAACTGTCCTGAGCCAGTCACCGTGCTCGATCTGGCGCGCTCCCTGCGCATATCGGGGATGGATCTCGTACACCAGACAAGGCAGCGCTTGGCCCTCCACCGTCACCACAATTTCGCGCTTGCGGTACTCATCGGTCGGGTGATCCCCGCCCAGGCCTTCGATGGCATCCAGAACGGTCTCCAGCGCAGGCTCGATGGCGTACACCTCGCCATGCACCGGCCGGTCGCCGCCCAGGGTCATGCCGGGGTAAGCCCCCAGGTGGAACAGCATCCCTGCAACTTGTGCAAGCCCCACCCAGCGCGGCGCAGGCAACAAGCGCGTGATGTCGTTCGACCCGCCGCGGCGCAAGGTGCCGTACACAAACACATGGCGTGGGGCTGCAATTGGCGAAGAAGGCTCGGGCATGATGCGCAGTCTTTTTTGTTTGAACAGCGTCCCAGTCTAGTGAATACGCCCCCGCCCAGCCGCCCTTTCGCCTATCTATGCCTAGCCCTCAGCATGTCGCTGGTAGGCAGTTATGTGGCGCTCTCCAAACCGCTCGCGGCCGTGCTGCCCGTGCTCTTGCTGGCCTGGATGCGCTTTGGCATCGGGGGCATTGCCATGCTGCACTGGCTCAAGAAGCCCGCCAACGAGCCGCCGCTGACACCACAGACGAAACGGCTGCTGTTCCTGGAGTCCTTTCTGGGCAACTTTCTGTTCACCATCTGCATGATCTACGGTGTGAGCCTGACCGATGCAGTTTCGGCAGGCGTCACCATGGCGGCCATTCCTGCGGCTGTGGCGTTAATGGGCTGGGCATTTTTGGGCGAGCGGGTGGCGCCCCGCACCTGGATGGCCGTGCTTTGCGCAGTGGTGGGCATTGCCCTGTTTTCACTATCAAAACCAGAGCACTCAGCGCATATGGAACCAGCGCTTGGAGCCAAAAACACTACAAACCATGCCTGGTGGGGCCAAATGCTGCTGCTGGGGGCCGTGGTTTGCGAGGCCGCCTACACCGTGATCGGAAAGAAGCTCACCGGCAGCCTGGGGCCCAAGCGCATCACCTCGCTCATCAATCTGTGGGGCTTTGTGCTGACGACGCCGTTCGGCCTGTACCTGGCGCTGGACTTTCCGTTTGCTTCGGTAGGCTGGGGCACCTGGGTGTTGCTATTGTTTTACGCGCTGGCCGCCTGCATGTGGACGGTGTGGCTGTGGATGACCGGGCTCAAGGCCGTGCCCGCTGCGCAAGGCGGTATCTTCTCGGTCATGCTGCCGGTGAGTGCGGCGCTGGTGGGGGTGCTGTTCTTGGGCGAGGCATTGACGGGCATGCAACTGGTTGCCTTTGCCATTGCCCTGGCCAGCGTGTTACTAGCCACCCTGCCTTCACGCGCAGCGCTGCGTGTGGGGCGGCGGGGTGGCAACGCCAGCTGACCTGCTGCCCCGGTAACTGTCTCTCGGCGTACCGCCATGGAGACTCGACGGGGCGAGAGAAGGCCGGGTTCAGCCGTGCAAGGGCTGCGCACTGACCACGATGCCATCGGCATCGGCATACAGCCAGTCGCCGGGGCGCACAGGCACGCCCTGAATCAACACCGCCACGTCGCGCTGCCCCTCGCCACGGCGCTCGGTGGGCAAGGGCATCAGCGCCAGCGCACGGATGCCCACGGCTTCCGCGTTCAGCTCGGCCACGTCGCGCACGCAGCCATCCACCACGATACCGGCCCAACCATTGCGCGCCGCTGCCGCCGCGAGGTTGCCCCCCACCAGGGCCCGGCGCAGCGAACCACCGCCATCGACCACCAGCACATGGCCCTCACCGGGAGACTCGACGGCCGCCTTGACCTGGGTGTTGTCCTCGTGGCACTTGACGGTGGTGACGGGGCCCGCGAACGAGGCAACGCCGCCGAAATGCCGGAACACCGGGGGCAGCACGCGGAACGCGCCGCTGGTGTCGCCCTTGTGGACGTCACAAAAGTCGCAGGTGGCAAAGGATGCGAGCGGAGGAAGCGAAGCGACGGGCATACCAAGATCCTTTCAGTCAAGCAGAACACGGTTTCAACAATCCGCCCCGCCGCAACGGCAGCGGCAAGCGCGGGTCAAGCAGTGAACGCGCCCGGTGGCACACCACCGTAAGGGCCGCGTTGGTTGTGCGGAAAATCAGTCGCAGGGGATTGTGATGCAGCAGCCACCACATACCGCGCACCTTCCAATGTAGAGACCGAAGAGGGTTTCAAGGCAAATGGGGTTTGAAACCCGCCCTGAACAGCGCCTTTGTCAAGCCTGGCGCGCCTTGGCGGCCCATTGCTGCACGCTGCGCGGCGCCACCGCTACAAATCGAGGCAAAAAAAGCCGTTTCTCCCTTGGAAACGCGTTTTTTTCCCATTAGCATCGGCCTGCCAGTGGGAAAGCGTCGTTTTCGCTGGTAAAAATTTATTCCCAACAAGGACAACCCAACATGGCAACTGCAAAAAAAGCTCCGGCAACCACAGCCCCAGCAGCCAAGAAGGCCGCTGCACCCGCCAAGAAGCGGACCCCTAACGCCGCATTCATGAAGGCGCTCACGCCCAGCCCCGCGCTGGCCGCTGTGGTGGGCTCGGCACCTCTGCCGCGCACGGAGATCATCAGCAAGCTGTGGGTCTACATCAAGGCCAACAACCTGCAGGACGCCACCAACAAGCGCAACATCAACGCCGACGCCAAGCTCAAGGAGCTGTTCGGCAAACCACAGGTCTCCATGTTTGAACTGGCTGGCCTGATCGGCAAGCACGTCAAGTAAGCCTTGGCGCTTTGCGACCCGCGTCGCACCCGTAAAAGAACCGGCTCTGCCGGTTTTTTTACGCCCATACGCTGTCGAAGTGTGGCGCGCTCGCATCAATGCAAATGAGAATGACCCGCATTTGATGTAACATAAAGCTGCACGACGACGCACAGCCATGTTGATCTAGCCACTGCCTCTCGCCTGCTCTTGGTGCCCTGCGCGCCACCTGCACACCCCTATTGACGGAGGCCCTCTTGGCTAAATCTCGCGCCCAGCGCCGCAGCGGCATGCTGCGTTCCTCTCCCGCATTTGTTGTTTCTCCCGCTGCTGTGCCCTCGCAAGCCGCATCGTCCGACAAGGCCCTGCTGCCACTGGGCGCGCTGATGCTGGCTGCCTCGATGGGCGCCATGGCACAGACCAGTACGCCAGAAACCACCTTGTCCACCGTGACGGTGAAGGAAACCGCCGAAGTCCAGGGCAAGGACACCCTGCTCATCAAGAAAACCACCGTGGGCAAGGGCAAACAGGACATCAAGGACATTCCCCAGTCCGTGACGGTGTTCACCGAAAAGCTGATGAACGACCGCAACCAGGACGACTTCCGCGAAGTGCTGCGCACCACCGCGGGCGTTACCTTCCAGTCCGGCGAGACCGGTGAAGAAGACGTGCGCCTGCGCGGCTTCTCGCTGGGGCTGGCAGGCGACATCTATGTGGACGGCATGAAGGACGCCCCGCTGATCGAGCGCGACACCTTCAACAACGACCGCATCGAGGTGCTCAAGGGCTCGGCCTCCATGCTGTTTGGCAAGGGCTCGACCGGCGGTGTGGTCAACCAGGTCAACAAGTACCCGCTGCTGATCGACCAGCACGAAGCCGGCTACACGCTGGGCACCGGCAAGTACCACCGCGCCACGGGCGACTTCAACTGGGTGACGGGCGAGAACGCGGCCTTCCGCCTGAACGCCATGGTGCAGGAGTACGACAACTACGGCGCCAAGCAGGACAAGCGCGGCATTGCACCCACGTTTGCCTGGGGCATCGGCACGCGCGATGAGTTCTCCATCGGCCTGTACTACCTCGAATCCAAGGGCCGCCCGCTCTACAACCACCCCTGGCGCCTCTCGGCCGACGGCAAGATCAACATGCCGCTGGAAGCGGGCAAGTACTATGGTCTGGCCAGCGACCACAACGACACCACCTCGCAATACGTCACGCTGGGCCACATCCACCGCTTTGACGACAACGGCGAGCTGACCACGCGCCTGCGCTACGGCAAGTACGAGCGCGACCTGCTGGCCAGCACCATCGGCTTCCAGAACAGCGCCATCACGCTCGACCAGATCAACAGCAGCACCGTGCTGACCCGTGGCTCCAAGGGCCGCGTGGGCGAAAGCAACGTGCTGCAAGTGCAAAGCGACTACAACAACACCTACACCTGGGGTGGCAAGAAGCACGCGGTGCTGACCGGCGTGGACTATTACGACGACGACGCCAAGCGCAACCAGAACTACGCCAACACCACCACCCGCCCCACCACCACCGTGGGCACGCCCAACGATGGCGCCTGGGTGGCCGACGGCCGTGCGCCGGTGCAGTGGAACACCTTCACATCGCGCAACCTGGGCCTGTACTTCCAGGACACGGTCTCGCTGACCGACACGCTTAAGCTTGTCGGCGGCCTGCGCTACGACAACTTCCGCGCCTCGTACCGCAATGCCGCAGGCAACCTGAGCAACTCGCGCTCCGACAGCCTGTTCAGCCCCCGCATGGGCTTGATCTTCCAGCCTGATGAGCTGACCTCGTACTACGTGTCGTACGGCACTTCGTACAACACCTCGGGCGACACCTACCAGTTTGGCAACCCTGGTGCCACCACGGCGCGCACGGCCAACACCGACCCAGAAAAGAGCCGCAACATCGAAGTCGGCGGCAAGTTCGAGCTGTTCGAGCGCCGCGCCCTGCTGGGTGTGGCCGCCTTCTACAGCCAGAAGTACAACGAGCGCAACACCGACCCCGACACCGCTGCCGCGCAGGAACTGCTCTCGGGCAAGCGCCACGCCACCGGCATGGAGTTCAACCTGGCCGGCCGCCTGACGCCGAAGTGGGAACTGTTCTTCAACCACACCTGGATCCCGTCGGCCAAGATCGACAAGAGCAACGTGGTGCTGGCCTCCAACGGCGGCGGCGCACAGGTGCAGGGTGACCGCCCCGGTCTCACGCCCAAGCACAGCGGCAGCGTGTGGAGCACCTATGCCGTCACGTCCAAGCTGCGTGTGGGCGCTGGCCTGACGTACCGCGCCAAGCAGAACCCCGAGGGCTCGCGCGCCGTGTACGCCAGCGGCTTTGCGGTGGTGGACGCCATGGCCGAGTACGCGTTTGACGACAAGACCTCGCTGAAGCTGAACGTGAGCAACCTGTTCGACCGCACGTATGCCGAAGGCCTGTACCGCGGCTTCTACACGCCCGGCGCCCCGCGCGCTGTGCAGCTGACGCTGAAGACACGCTTCTGACGCACCTCTGAAGTCCCTCGAATGAACCGGCCCCGGCACCGCACGGGGCCGGTTCACAATGGCTCCATGTTCCTGCACATCCAAGACGTTCTCACCGCCGACGAGGTCGCGTTCTTCCGGCAAAAGCTCTGGGCAGCCGACGCCCCCTGGGTGGACGGCGCCCGCAGCGCGGGCGGCCAGGCGGTGCACCAGAAAAACAACCTGCAGCTGGCACAAGCCAGCGAGCTGTCCGCGCAGCTCCAGGGCCTGGTCAAGGCCGCGTTGAATCGCAACGCCCTCTTCTTTTCGGCGGCTCTGCCGCGCCGCATCTACAACCCGCTGTTCAACAAATACGGTGATGGCGCCAACTTCTATGGCAACCACGTGGACAGCGCCGTCATGCACTCGCGCGCCGACAACTGCTGGGTGCGCAGCGACCTGTCGTGCACGCTGTTCCTCACCCCGCCCGAGGACTATGAGGGCGGCGAGCTGGTGATTGCAGAAGCCCTGGGCGAGAAGCGCATCAAGCTGCCTGCGGGCGACATGATCCTGTACCCCAGCAGCACCGTGCACCAGGTCGCACCGGTCACGCGCGGCCACCGCGTGAGCAGCTTCTTCTGGGTGGAGAGCATGGTGCGTGGACTAGAGCAGCGCCAGTTGCTGTTCGACATGGACATGGCCCTGCTCAAGCTGCGCCAGACCCATGGCGACACCGACCCATCAGCCATTGCGCTGTCGGGGACGTACCACAACCTGCTGCGCATGTGGGCCGATGTGTGAGACACCTCAAACGCCCAACCCCACGGCAGCGACCGGGGATATGAGACACCCCGCTAAACTATTATTTTGATAGCACCCAGCGCATGATCCACTAGCGCTTGGTGCTATTTTTGTTTGTATGACTCAAATTCCTGCACGCCACACCATCCCCCCGGGCCTGGTAACCCTGGCCGACCACGAGCAGCACGCGCGCACGCAGCTGGACGACAACGCCTGGGCCTACTTCAGCGGCGGTGCGGCCGACGAGATCAGCCTGCGCGCCAACCGCACGGCCTGGGACGCCCTGCCCCTGTGGCCCCGCGTGCTGCGGCCGCTGGCGGGTGGGCACACCCGCGTGCCCCTGCTGGGCCGCACGCTGGCGCACCCCATCCTGCTCGCACCCGTGGCCTTTCAGCGCATGGCGCACCCCGATGGCGAACTGGCCATGGCCTACGCCGCAGCAGCGCTGGGCGCGGGCGTGGTGCTCAGCACCCAGGCCAGCGTGTCGGTGGAGAGCGTGGCCCAGGCCGTGCTGCCCGACCCGGGGCGCGGCCCGCTGTGGTTTCAGCTCTACCTGCAGCCGGACCGGGGCTTCACCCAGGCGCTGGTGCAGCGTGCCGAAGCCGCCGGCTACGAGGCCCTGGTGCTCACGGTGGACGCCCCCACCAGCGGCGTGCGCGACCGGGAGCGGCGCGCGGGCTTTCGGCTGCCGTCCGGCGTGGGTCCGGTCAACCTGGCAGGTTTGCAGACACCTGCCTCCCCGCCGTTGAGCCCCGGCCAGAGCGCCTTGTTCGACGGCCTGCTGCACCATGCACCCACGTGGGACGACATCGCGTGGCTGCAGTCCATCACACGGCTGCCCGTACTGCTCAAGGGCGTGCTGCACCCCGCCGACGCGCGCCAGGCCGTGTCGGTGGGCGCGGCGGGCCTCATCGTGTCCAACCACGGCGGG
>ERZ778028.2023-NODE-2023-length-16996-cov-4.614427_pt1 | contig 16996 bp, 7 predicted proteins | sample MGYA00375758_ERZ778028 | MGnify/ENA primary metagenome ERZ778028 (study PRJEB29350, sample SAMN05389828) | bioreactor metagenome | isolation source: Thiocyanate bioreactor | place: South Africa: University of Cape Town | collected 2014-03-17 ... | reverse complement strand
CAATACCCGAGAGTCGGTGGTCCCAAGATGAATACTATGACGAAAAGCCCCAGCAGCCTGGTAAAATGTATGTGCAGCAAGGAAGCTTCTTACAAAATGTAAAAAATTTTGATAATAACTTTTTTAACATCTCACCCAAAGAAGCAGAGTACCTTGACCCGCAACAACGCCTGATGCTGACGACCACTTGGCGCGCACTGGAAGATGCAGGGATAACCTGTGCGGATTTGAAAAATTCGCGCACGGGAATTTATATGGGAATCAGCACGCATGATTATGAGCAATTACTGCAACAAAATTTACCAAAAACAAGTCTTAATACCTATCAGGCGACGGGCAATAGTTTTGCTACAGCTGCCGGTCGTTTGGCCTACTTTTTAGGTACTCAAGGCCCATGCATGGCGATTGATACCGCATGCTCTTCATCTTTAGTCACCATCCATCAAGCCTGTCGTGCCTTGCATAATCATGAGTGTGACACGGCGCTCGCGGGTGGTGTGAATCTGATTCTTGCACCAGACGGTCATATCATTTTCTGCAAAAGTGGCATGCTGTCCCCACATAATCGCTGTTACACCTTCGATAGCCGGGCTGATGGCTATGTTCGCGGTGAAGGATGTGGCATTGTCGTTTTAAAGCGTCTGAGTAATGCAGTGCACGATGGGGATAAGATATATGCAGTTATCCGGGGGAGCGTAGTGAATCAGGATGGTGCCAGTAATGGACTAACTGCTCCCAATCTTGCGGCACAAGTAGCGCTGCTGCAGGAAACCCTAAACGTGGCCCAATTAGAACCCGAACAAATCACCCATATCGAGGCTCATGGTACAGGTACTGCTTTGGGTGATCCGGTCGAATGGGAAGGGATTCGTCGTGCTTATGGTGTGCAACGTGAAACTCCATTATATGTCAGTTCGGTTAAAACACGTGTCGGACATCTTGAGGCAGCCGCGGGGGTTACCAGCTTTATCAAAACCGTATTGTCCCTAAAAAATGCTTATATTCCGGCACACCTTCATTGGCAAAAATTTAATCCCAAATTGATTCAGGAACCCAACATGGTGATTCCAGCTGAAGGACATATTTGGGATGCGCCCAAGCGTTATGCTGGGGTGAGCTCTTTCGGGTTTAGCGGTACCAACGCCCATTTAATTTTGAGTAATTATTCAGCTCAAGAAAAGGCCGAAGAAGATTTAAGATCCTACCATCTATGGGTATTAAGCGCTAAATCGGCACGTGATTTAGATCGTTATCTGGAGCACTATCGAGAATTTGTACTGGAAAAAGAGCCAGAGGATTTTGCCGCTCTAGCACATGAATCGCTGGCTCACCGCACACATTTCGCGCACCGTGCTTTTATCGTTGCTGACGATTATGAACAATGGCGTCAAGCCCTCCTGCAAAGCAATTGGCAAAAAGGAGTGATTCAACAATCGTTCACATTGTTTTGGTTTTTTCCCGATGTTTCAGTGCTGCATGATTACCGAGATTTGTTTTATCGGACGAATGCTTTTTTTGCGCAGACAGTCGATAACTGTTGCGCATTGGCGCAGCAATTATACGTCGTGGATTTAAATGTATTGTGGCAACAACAAGATGCGTCTCATGAAGAAATTTATACACGCTTACGCTCATTTATTATTGAATACTCTTTAGCACAATGGCTTCTTCATTTAGGTTTAAAGCCAGATTTTGTACAAGGAGTTGGTGTTGGCGAAGTGGTCGCCGCCTGCACCGCTGAGATTATCTCATTAACAGATGCTTTAGGCATAATCGGTCGAGCTCCTGCACGCATGGAAACGATTACCCATCATGAAGCACAAATACCTTTTATTCTTGCTTCTGGCGAATTTTTGCAAAACAAGCTGCTCCCACAAACCTATTGGTCTGAACCGCAACAAAACTATGCGACCAATGCATTCCCCAAACTATGCCATGGGAAACCGGCACTCATGTTGGAGGTAAGTTCCGCCCCTGCACTTGCGGATCATGAAGCCAATCATAATATCGTGGAAGGAAATGCCTGGCAAATTTGGTTAAATATCCTTGGGACATGCTACCAATGGGGGTGTACCCTGAATTGGCAGGCAGTTGCTCCCTATAGAAGAAGTCCGCGTGCGCAATTATTACATTATCCGTTTCAAAATAAAGAATATTGGTTCACTACTGCTGCGGATATCACAAGGCCCCTATGTGACTATGTGGAAGAATTACACTGGGTAAGTCAGGGTGAGGTCCGGTTCGCACCGGTAGCGATACGCTCAGTCTTGTTACTGGGTGACTACCATGCAACCGCAAATTTATTCAATCGCACCTGTTCAAAAGTAGTGAATTTTACCCTGGAGCAGTGGCAAACCGAAGCAGACTGTACTGCAATTTTGCCCACAGTAAAGGAGGTAATATACATTGAGCGCCCGCAAGCCTCCTGGAGTATGCTTGAATTAAGCGAGCTTAAAAAATTACTGCAGCAATTAATTCATCATGCACCCAGTTTACCCTTTCGCTACCTTGCATCCATTGATTCTTTGCAAGGTGCAGCGATGCTGGCTTTACTTAAGTCAATTAAAGAGGAATATCCTAATTGGCCCGTTCATTATGTTGAATGCGACTGTTTAACAAAACAAAATGACCAATCCTTGAGTATGCTGCCAGTTACTACTGCGTGGCATACTAAAATCGCACAAGGGTTGTTGTATCAGCAAGAGATGGTGCCCATTGTTACACCAGCGATTAGTGCGGGCAAGATGTCTACCAAGGGGACTTGTCTTATCAGCGGCGGGAATGGGGACCTAGGCCAGGCTGCTATCGAAGCGCTGATTCAAAAGGGCGCACGGTATATCGTATGCCTGGGTCGTAGAGCGGAACCTCGCCCCTGGAGTTCCAGCATTCAGAAATCAATCCAGTCTGGAATCGCATTGCTCTATCTATCCGGGGATATTGCTAACGAACATGCTCTTAGAGAGGCCTTAACGAAGCTTCCCAGTGGCTATCCTGAAATTAAAATGGTCGTGCATGCTGCAGGGATAACTTATGATAAACCGTGGCTTGACCTTACAGATGAAGAATTTACAGAAGTATTGGCCACCAAAGCACAGGGTGCCTGGAATTTGCATCTTCTCTCCCAGGATTGGGATTTAGAACAATTTATCAGTATTTCATCCTTAAGTGCTGTTTGGGGTAATGCTGGTCAAGCAGCTTATGCTGCAGCAAATGCTTTCCTCACCGGATTAACCAATTTACGCCATAAATTGGGGCTGCCCGCACAAACATTGATTTTAGGTCCTGTGAAAAATATGGGGATTTTTAAACACAATGAAGCCCTATTAACTCCTTTATTAAAAAATAAAGGGGTCTACCCGATAACTCGAGACGAGGTAAAACAGGTTTTACAAGCAAATATTGCTGTTGCCAATCTGATTGTGTGTCCGCTTGATAAAAACGTACTCTTAAAACAAGAATCTACCCTGAGCCCCCTTCATACTGCAGCTACACCAAGTGTTGATGAGACCATCATGCGACAAATAGAGGAGGTATTGCATTTACAACGAGGCGAGCTGGTTCTTGATGCGAATTGGTTTGAATTGGGTATGGATTCGATTATGGCCACACAATTAATGCATAAAATTAACGCTCTTTATCCTTGGGCTGAACTCCACTCGAAAGATATATTTCACTATCATAGTGCTGAAGAGTTAATAAACAGAGTCCGTCAAAATCAACCATTGCCTGAGCAAATTGCGGATACTCGGAGCCTAGATGAAGTTATTGTACAGCAAATAGAAGAAGTTTTGCATTTACAGCGAGGTGAATTGGTTCTTGATGCGAACTGGTTTGAATTGGGTATGGACTCGATTATGGCTACGCAATTAATGCACAAAATCAATGCTCTTTATCCTTGGGCTGAACTTCATTCAAAAGATATATTTCATTATCATAATGCCCAGGATTTAATTGATCGAGTTCGTCAAAAAGAGCCTTTGACCCCTTGTATTGAGGAAGTCGCTCAGTCCAAGGCACCGATTTATTCCACATTACCGCTATCGTTACAACAACAAGAAATTTGGCAATATATAAGGCAAACTAAAGAACCTCTTGCTTATCAAATCGCTGTAGAATTAGATGTGCAGGGGGATTTACAACCCCAGCGCTTAGCAGATGCGTTCAATCGGGTTCTTGCACAACATGATATTTTGCGTTGCAGCTTTCATGAAATCATGGGGCAAGTAGTACAACATTGTCATGATGAATGCACCTTGGCTCTGGAACAAGCTGCTCGCTATGATGAGCAAGAGGTCCTGGCATTTTTTAACCAGACTATTGACCCAACTAAAGCCCCCTTAATACGTACTCGTCTGATTAAACACGAAAATGGCTACCGTTGGCTCGTTCTCTACCATCATTTACTCGGGGATGGTTACACTTTAAATCATGTATTATTAGAGGTAGTGGGAGAATATGATGGGCGAGCTCGAGAGACCCATAGAGAAAAAAGTTATGGTGATTTTATCAATTGGCAATGGTCTAATTTACCGCAAATTTATGATGAGCGTTTGAGGGGATATTGGCAAGAGACATTGGCCGATGTTACCTTGACCGTGCCTTTGGCAGCCGATACCGGAAATCGCAGGGAATCTGCCTTAATCAGCGAAGTGCTTCCTGGGCAACAACTACACCACACCTTGGAATTTATTCATAAAAATAATCTATCCTTAAGTAATTATTTATTGGCAAACTTGTTTGTTGTTCTCCTAAAACGTTTTGAACAGAAAAAATTAGGTGTAGTTGTCTTTTTCTCTGGGCGTGAATCGGACGAGTTTACAGAAGTATTTGGCGACACATCTAATGATGTTGTGGTTACCGCCGCTCAATCGGATGCGCTGCTGTCCATGGCCTTGGAAATACAACAACAAATTTTGGAATTGCATGATAAGCAATTTTTCCGCATCAACCTCTTGCCAGAAATAGGTATTGATTTACCAATGATTTCCTTTGATTTTCAACGTGAAGAAAATTTAGGTTTTGAATCCACGCTAAAGATTAAATTTATTAAAAATGGTAACGCTCAAAATTATTTATGGGGGAGCCAACCGCGATTACTTTCATTTAAAATCTTGTCTAAAGAGCGTGAATTAAAGCTGAGCTTGAAATATCGTTGCGATAAAATTTCTCCTACTTTGGCACAATCACTTTTAACAGAATGGAAGCAAAATTTAGTGTTCCAGGAACAAGCAATCCAGAAAAAAACTCACGACAAAATTACCTATCGCCCATCGCCCTTACAGGAAAATTTGTTCCGTTTAATTAGCCAACATCCCAATGGGCTACCTTATACAATAATCTTGTGTAAAGAGCTCAATGCCAATATTAATTTTACACAATTAGAACAGGCTTATAATCAGACTCTCAAGGAAAATGCGGCATGTAGCGTATATTTTACCGACGATCAACAATGGATGATCCATGAGGCGATTGCGGAGCAAAAATTACGCCATGTGGTTGTGGAAAACTTTTATGAGGGTGTGGCGGGGCTCATCGAGGAACCCATTTCTTATCAAGATGCACCCTGTGCTATCGGTTATCTGATTCAAGTTCCGAAAGTTGAAAAAGCTATATTGTTAATACGTTTTCATCATTTGGTGGCTGATGGTCTTTCTGCAGAGTTATTTTTTAAAAAATTAGAACAAAATTATCTCCAACAGATAGAAGCCTTGCCGATTTTAGTGCAATCGCAACGGATGAAATTCATCAATCATTTTCTGCAGGAGCAAAGTTATTATCCTACTCTTTTAAATGACTATAAAAATTACTTTGCACAAATTAACCCATTATTACCCCCCGAACAAATTGCACGGCCGTCGATAAAACCGTGCTATATGGGCAGTGTTGTGTTTGAGACCCTGACGGCTGAAGCGTCCTCCGCAGTGATTCGTTTTTGTCAGCTGCATGATATCTCCACATATACATTCTACTGTTATGTTTTTTCGCATACTTTATCGCACCTATTGAACCAATCAACACTATACATAAGCCTGGTCAAATCAAACCGGGGCAAACTCGATGATCCGGAGATGATTGGCTATTTTGCAGACAATATTCCGGTGATAATCGAACTTAAAAAGAGTTTAAGCTTTACTGAAAATATGCAGCAAATTCAAAATCAAGTATTGGATTTAGTGGAGCGCTTCCCCTATACGATTAGAGATTCAGACCGTGATGCTTTTGGTTATCAACGACCTAAGTATCTTTTTAACCAGTACACTACAGATGATTCAAGTAAAATAATTCGGTCCGCTGATTATATGGCTCGAGGTTTATTGGCCCTAAGTGATAACCGTGTTGATATGTGGAATTATGCTAATCCGGAACAGTATAACTTACTCATACGCAGTAAAAAATCTGGGGATATGCTGTTCTTGATCTTTGATCCAGAGCAGGCTCGTGAAACAGAGGCTGAGGATTTTATGGCGCTGTTCATTAAAAATGTTCTTTCTTTGATTGAGCCCAATAAAGGGTAGGTTGACGGCCACAATTTTATTATGAGGGTCGCCCTGAAGTTTAGCCTTACTTTAAACTTCAGGGTCGTGCATGCTTGAATTATCAAGTAAATGAATGAATGGTACTGTAATCGGTAAACACAATTTCTTCCTCAAAAGATGGCTCATTATCCTCTACATTTTGGATAGGCCTCTCCACAGGTTTACCATATAACCAGGCTTTCATGGTTGCTATCCAGCGAGCGATTGTGGCACGAAGATTGGCAAACAAAGGACGCTCCCCTCTAAGGGTTGCCATAAGGTCAGGGAATAAGGCTCCACGTCCCTCGCGCCACGCACGAAAATCAGCAAAGAGTGGACGCTCTCCTTTTAAAGTTGCTATCTCTTGGGCAAAGAGGCTTGAGTAAATACGTGCTTGACCATCATCGGAGACATCATAGCCTCGTTGTACTTGCAATACGGGCTTGTGGGGTTTGAAAAAAGCTTGCTGATGCTGTAACGATTCGAAGGTGGTCAGCGCACGCTCTCGCGCGAAGTTTTGCGGTTCTTCTTTAATAAAGCTAGCCGCACTGGATTCCCACTTTGTGGCAAATTTTCTAAACAGATGCGTAAATTGAGCTTGATCCACCTTGGCAATTGCTTGTAATAGTGCTGGTTTCTCACTATCCCAATCTTTTTGTAAATCACCCAGGAATTTTTCCCATATTTCTAGATGTTTCAATTGCTCAAGAGGTGCTTTTTTCGCCAGGCTGGATAAAAACAATTGATGAATATGCTCAAGAAACGTGGCATAAAGTTTCGAGACCTCTTCTTCTTGCGCGGCATTAAGCGCATTATTTTTCTGAATTTTGCTGATTTCAAAATTAAGATTATGTGAACGACCATTTACGTGGCCGTCGAGGGTGGATAAATTGGGAATCATGCGATATTCACCAATTTTGCCAAAGCGGCCAGTACGTCCTTTAATTTGGATTTCATCTTCCAGAGTTGGCACATAGGACGCTAAAACCAGTAAATTATCCGCATGAATATCGACACCGCGAGAGAACATACCCGCTGTGGATACGGTGAGTTTTCCAGGAAGTCCTGCTGTAGTGATTGCAGCGATTTCGTCCTTCTTTTCCGTTAAACCATGTACACGTACGTGGTGATTTAGCTGCCTACGCATTTGAGTATCGGCAAGTAATGCTTCATATAATTCTTTACTTTGCTCATCATTCTCGCAAATGAGTAAAATGGGTTGCTGTGGATTTTGTTGCAATTTTTCCAAGATGCAGCGTTTTATAAAGTCGAGTTGTTGTACTTTATCCTTTGCTCCCCAAATAGGTTTATCTTGTCGTCGTAAGGATTTTTGTCGCGGCACCCGTAAATAATCATAATGTTCGTAATTAATCACCGGATCTTTAAGAGGACCCTCATATCGTGTGGTTCCACTTACGCCAAAAATTTGACCCCGATCATATTTTGCCATAAACGAAACCGGAAATAGGGCACGTTGTGTCACATTTTCAGGTTGAATGATAAATTCTTCCTTCGTGGCGTCCTCATTTTGTATCGCGCAAAGACATTGATGGACTCCCTCAGAGAAAGTGCTTCCTTCAACAGGACGACCATTATCGGAGACCAAAACTTTTCGTGTGTAGCGTGTATGTCCGTCAACGTCGCGTACAGCAATGAGTTTATCCGCTGTGGCTTCGGTCACTTTAAATTCATGATCTTTTTTCATACGCAAAGCGGTGTACGCTGAGTTAAGCCAGGTAACAAGCTGTTTTTCATCCCGGCGTTCTAAGTTTGCAATACTTGCTTTATGCAGATCATCGGTGTCATGAATCGCTACAAAATCGACAAAGGCTTTGGTTAAATTCATTTCTTTGACATCGAATTTAACTTCAGGATTTTCCTGAAGTGTTTTGCGGACAAATTGAACCAGCAATGGATAAACCCAGATAAAGCCGCTTAATTTTTTCGATTTTGCTGCATAATTGTACGAGTCCCTGCTTTTATCGTGCTTGAACTTATCGACCTCATCGATTAATAAGCAGCGCTTATTTTCATCTTCTTCAAGGTAGGCAAATGGGTCGAGAGCGATATCGCTTTTATTGCGCAGCAGCAATAATTGACCGTTGTCTGAAAAATTAATGCCTCCTTTTTGGTACAGTTGCTTTGGAGTATTTAAAGAAATGAGGCTGGTTCTAATATTGAGCGCAGTAAAGAAGGCGTTATAAGTCAAATAGTCCCGCTCAGCCAAAGGCATATCACTGGTCATGAAATCTACGGTCTTGCCTTGAGCGACCTGACAGGCTGCTAAAATCATCATGATCCGCGACTTTCCTTCGCCGGTATCGATTTCGCTAATTAACTTAGAGTTCGGGGTATTGAGCATGGCATAGAGTGCCATGATTTGTGTGGTATTCAATTCTTGACTAATTTGTTTCGCCGGTGTCCCATAATTTTGTGCTGTGGTGCGTGCAAGCATCTCAATACAGGTACACAGCAATATCATTTTTTGTGAGGCATTTAGAGCTTCTAATGACCTAAGCTCAATGAAGTTTTGTCTGAGTTCCTGAACGGAAAGTCTACGGTTCTTAAGGATCTCGTTTTTTAGTGCTGTTGCAAGTTCCACTGTGAATAAGTGTTCATTGACGCCAATAAATTTGGATTTTTGTAGGGCAAATTCGTCCTCAATAAAACCAAAATCAAAATGTCTTTTTCCATAAGGACGCTGGCTTAAATTCTGGTATTTTTCTTGTAGTCTATTGATGGCAATCCAGCGCGTCATGGTTTTTATTTCCGGATAGGGGGGATGTGAACACTCCGTGGCGATCAGTTGAAATAGATTGGGATCCTCATTAATTTTAGTAATGAGATCGTTCAGTCCCGTAATCGACTGCTTATTTTGAATTAAGCTATTAACCAGGCTTAAAAAGAATATTTTTTGTGCGGGTTCGTTTAGAAGTTCAATTTGCTGCCAAAGGTCGAGTAACTCCAGTGGTTTTTCTTTAAAATTGGCCAGTGTTACATAGAAGGCGAGCATGTTCTTTTTGGATTCTTCATCTTCACCAGTCTTTAGTAGCTGTGCCAGGGTTTGCATCAGCTGTACATACTGGTACATGTTATCAAAATACTGAGGTGTCTGCTTTTCTGGAATAAAGTTGCATGAATCCAATAAGTGTTGCTGAATTTGCGGATGCTCCGTGCAGACATTTTTCAATAGTTCGAGTATATGACTTATTTTTTCAATAAAGTTTTCCTCTAGCGAATCAGTATGGCAATTTAGGACTATGCTTGTGAGCAGATCATAAATATTGAGTGAACTGATAGGCCCTTGTGCTTTGCCAAGAGGTTTTACGCTCGTAATATAGACTATGAATTTGTCAATAATCGTATCGGTACTTACCTTCTCTATTTGGTTACGGAAAAAAATCTGGTTGAAACCTTCGAGGGTTCTGCGCTCGCATAGAAGGGTAATTAGTCTACTTAAGGTGTCGGGATTTTCCGGTAGGTCTTCACCTATTGAGGCGAGTTTGATGGTGAAATCTGTAAAATCAGTCTCGGTAAATAAACGACTCATCTGAACGAATTTTTCATTCAGCTGATTTAATGTTTCTGTGGTTATCGTGTTTTGTTTACGTACTAATATGGATTCAATTCGTATAATGGCTGCACTTTGTTCTTTGGAGAGGCGTAAGTCGTATACATTTTCTTTTTGTAGTTCGGTCAGGCCATATTGTGCATCGATTAACTGCTCCATTTTTTGTTCAAAAAACTGCTCTGGAAAAACAGATGAAAACAGTGTTTGAAGATTTTCTAGAAGGGGGATAAATGATTCGGCATGAGCGTGTTGAATTACCACGTCAATAATACGACCATAATCCGCCTGGCTCAGTTGTTGTTGAGCATCTTTAAAAAGATTTAAGCAATAGTTCAGTTTACCGTGACCTGCGTCTGGAACTTTTTTTACCAGGTTATCGATAAGCTGCGCTTCTTCGATACGCTCAATCTTGAATGTACTTAAATAGGGAATGATAAATGGAGCCGCTGTTGGCTTTGAAAAGTGTATTGAATATTGCAACTCGATATAACGTTGAATATCAAGGGAAGACCATTTACCGTTGTTGAAATAGAATCGCGCACCTTGATATATATTTGTTCTATAGGTGGAAATTAAAAAGTTAAGCTTATCCGAGAGCTCTTCCAGACCTTCGAGCGGGTTGTAATGTCTTAAATCAGCCCACACCATGCCGACGATGTTGAGCGATTTGATATAATTTTCAATGCATTCAGCGATGCTTTGTAAAAAAGGAATACTGGGGAGGGCTGCAAGTCGATTCAGATGATGAATAAACTCATCTCTTAATCTCTCCGCGCCTACTTTTTGTGAATGAACCCTCATCGCCTGAGTTGATGTGGGCAAATGCTCGATGAGCGTACAAAAATCTTTCCAGATTCTGAAGTCATTTTGTTCATCATGTTGCGATTGCACTAAGTCACCTGTGGTACTGGCAGCGAGTATTTGACAAATTTGAACTTTACAGGTTCCACCGATGCTCATGCTATCGATTTCCTTTAAGGCTTGGCGGTAGAAATCGATCGAGTTGCGTTGAGCTTGGTATGCGAGGTACCGCCAGAAATCGACGGTGGTGCGAATTTGTTTTGCGTGATTAATCGTATTAATGAAGCTGAATTCTTGTGTATTGGGATGAAACATCTCAGGGAGAACAAAACCTGCCTGTTTTTCGGTATTCTGATAATCGCTTACTGTGCGAAGAACGTTATAGCCTTGTGTCAATTCAAGATTAAGTAATTGATGCCATTGACTTTCTAAGTCTACTTTTTTTAAACCGGGTTGAGTCAACACGGTAATCCAGCGTCCTAAAAGAACAATTGGATTAAAATTACCCGTCAGTGCGCTAAAATCAGGTGGATAAAATTCCAGCCCCAATCGCCTTAAGATGTCCGAAAAGGTGATAAACGCAGCATGGAACTCTTTCTTGGTACAATAGAGCTCGCCTTTACCTTGAATCTTTTTAAATAAATATTTGTACCAAACGGCTTGTTCCGGGGTAAAACCAGATTGTAATTCGTCATTTTTTTGTACGGATTTTGGGGATAAAATAATTGCCAAAGAATTAGTTTGCGGGTTATGAGTGGCTAAATAATCACTAAAATGTAGGACCTCTCGCACGCCCCCCTGGTAGGGGTTTTTTGTGAGAAAAAAACCACTCGGCAAATGGTGAAAATCAATGCCACTTGTAAATAGTGGGAGGTGATTAAGAATCTTAATACAAGATTCGGAGCTCAGGTAGCGAACGTTGTTATTTTGTTTTTCTACATTGCCTGAAGGATGATTGCCTAAAAGGTTATGCCATATTTTCGTTGGGTCATCTGGAGATTTTGGCAAATACTTATGAAATAACTGAATAAATTGATTTAAGTCAACGAGCTGAAGATTTAAATCATCCGCAATATGATCTTCTGAGGAAATATCAGAATTGGTATCTATTTCAATTACATAATCAGTTTGTACAGCAACCCCAATTTTACCAAACATAACCAACCCTCAGATATAAAATTTATATCAAATTGTTATAAAAAAGCACATTGTAACTAGTTGTATAACGTTTGTAAACGAACATATTGATGCAAAAAGGGTCTTCTGTACGACGTTACAAGCGAATATTTGTAAATAACTATGTCCAATTTAGATGACTTCATGAACACTTGCATATGCATGTCTTCAACAGTACTGACGCGTGTGTTGAATAAGTCCACTTTGATTTGCAACTGATGCAGGTGAATACATGTCCGGAGCAATCAGTTACTGCTTTTTAAAACTTGCAGTGCTTGTTGACGCAGAGTTTGGTGCTAAGTGGTCTTCAAGTTGCGCCTGAAGCATAATCAAATCCTGAGTGCGCACGCTGTATAATTTGGTCATCGCCGCTAAATCCCGCGGCGCCCCTTGCGTAATCAGCCATCCTAAGACATTAGGTGTACGCGCCGCGTACGCACGACCCCCTTTGCATGCGGCAAATCCCTCACCCAATTTGCATTTTACTGAAAACCACGGCTCATTTTTTTTTCCAATACGTAGTCCATTAGTTGGTTGTGGCGGTGCGATAAACTCAGGCACCGGATGAAAGGGCTCATTAGAGCAGTACTCCGCAACTACATGCATCGGCAACAGTTTTTGTGCGCCACCAACCCCGTCGCGCCATTGGGTATCCAGGATATCAAAATCTTTATACCCAGGAGCCTGGTACAAATTCACTTGCGTTTGCAGCGCGTCAATGATGGTGTGTTGGAAATCAAAATGCTGTTCGATGATGGTTTTTCCATGTAGTTGATACGTCACGCCCTGGGTTTTTAGTTGCTGGTATTGCGTCAGCAATTGGCCCCAAAGACTTGAGTGTGCGTGCCCCTTAGGAATATAGTTGAGTAAGGCAGTCCACATGTGTTTGTCTAGGGCCCATAGCGCATATTCAAAGGCACTGATGGATTGAAATTTGCGTCCGGAACAATCCGTAACCCGACTCCGTTGCACCATGATATAGAGATTCTGCGTTAAAGCGCTTGAGCCTTAACCAGTTCGCCGCGCATCACCCAATGAACTAATTGACGCGCATCCGGCAGGGGCTGAAATAATGTGTGGTATTTTTTATTCATTTGTGCGTAATGGGCTAACCTTGAGGAAGGAAGATGATGCGCAGACTCGACCTCTAGTTCTTGGGGTAATTCAGGAAACCGTTCAAATTGGGTTTGCATGAGTCCCTCATGAGTTTTTAGATAATTTGCATCTTACTATACCGGAGTTTATTGGTTTGTATTAATAGGGACTTAAAGTTTACCCAAGATCTTACCCAACGTTGGGTATGATCCCTGATTTGAACACTTGCGAAAAGATGTGAATAATTAAGAAAACTTAACTTAGTAATAACACCCAGTTATGCCGGTTGGGTGTTATTACTAAGTTAAAAGATAATACGTCTTTAACTCTGCTAGAACCATGACTAACATTCCAAATGTTCCATTTGTTCGTACATTATTTGACGTTGACGAAAAAATGGAACATATGATTCGCTCTTGTTTGAGGTAATTGAATGGAGTCTTATCTTGCTGAGTCTATCCGCGTACGCATACTTAAGCCATCAAGATCGTTAGCTACTCATAAGATTCGATGGCCAATACCTCTCTTTTTTGCTAAATTACCCAATTAATTCAATAAGGATTGTTGGAGGCAGGGTTTATTGCTATACTGTTATTAACAACACCCGTCACGCCTCTTTACAATGCGCACCCCGACGGGTTTTTTATTGCCTATGAGTAACCAAAATAACATATTTGAAAAGCCGCCGCTTTCTATCGATGATCAGCTTGAACGACTATCTGCACGTGGCGTCATTATCCAAGATAAAGATACTGCTCGTCATCACTTATCTTATATCAGCTACTATCGTTTTTGTGGATACGCCATAGAATTTGAGGGCGATCGTGTTAATGGAGAAAAGCAGTATCGCAATGGTACGACCTTTGAACAAATTTTAGATTGCTATGTCTTTGACCGTAAATTACGTTTGCTTGTTATTGATTCAATAGAGCGAATTGAGATTGCTATTCGTACTGTGATGATTAACGAATTGGCATTGAAATATAATAATGCGCATTGGTATCTTGATAAAAGCTTATTCCTACCTCAATTCAACCATAATGATCTAATTCAATCCATTAAAAAAGAAACGCAATATAAAGTGCCAGATGGGTCTATTAAAGATAAAAAACGCGAACGATTTATTAAGCACTATTATGATAAGTACCAAATACCTGTACTTCCCGCTGTATGGATGGTGGCAGAGGTGCTGCCATTAGGCTCATGGTCAATGATTTTTGCTAATTTGATTGATCGTGAAAATCAGAAGTTAATTTGTAAACATTTCGATATCAACTATAAAGTAATGACATCTTGGTTGCATGCTTTGACATATTTGCGTAATTTATGCGCGCACCACAGTAAACTTTGGAATAGAAATTTTACTTTAAAACCGTTAGTTGCTAATGATTACAGCCAGCAGTTAAAAAAGAACACCAGGTTTTCAGCGCAAGCTGCAATATTAAAGATATTTCTTGATATCATATCCCCTGGTAGCGGTTGGGCTAAGCATTTGCGTATACTGATTAATGACCATCCCAACATTGATGTTAATAAAATGGGATTTAGTGAAGATTGGGTTAGCGATCCATTTTGGGCTTAATTTTATATACAGGCTATCTCAATTTTTTAGTAAACCATAAAATTAAATCATCATCGAGAGCATAGGATTGCCCTGGCACTGTGGACTGATAGCCATACGTTACACCTAAGCCATCTGGTAGATAACCTCTTTTTACATAAAGTCGTTGAGCCTGACCATATCCTCCATCAGCACCGCCATACAATCCTACGCCAATCCCTACGACGTCACTTTGATTTGCAGCCTTTTCTTCAGCGACTTGAAGTAAAGTATTACCTATCCCAGATTGACGAAAATCTGGAAGTACATTTAAGTCCATAATTTCGGGAATTCTTTTGCTAATAAAAGGTTCATATTGTGATAGCCATTTTAAAGTGATGTATCCTGTAAAATGCTCACCAAGATAAGCTAACCAAACAATCCTTTCTGATTTCTGTTGCTCTTGATAATAGCCTTCAAATAAAGAGACAGATTTTTGCCAATTTACTTTCTGAAAAGCGTCAACAATAGTTGGAATATCAGCCAAACTTAATGTCTTAATAGTAATCATAATATCTTTCCTATAGCTCTATCTTCGGAGGAGCCTTCATAACCATCGGGATTATCTTCTCAGCACTTCATGTAATGGTTTATACATAAAAACGACAATGGCATCATTTGCATACTCTGATCGTTCAAAATCAGATGCATATATACTTCATCACATGATTTGTATCTTCATAAACCTTTCTCCATGACTGTTACAGGATGAAGCTTAAATTCATCCATACCGATTTTTTTCCACCCTAATCGCTGATAATACTCTGTGATAGCCGGATCAAATGTGAAAAGATAAAGTTTTTTAAAGCCAAGGGCTTTTGCTTTCTCGACGGCAACATCAATTAGCATTTTACCAATTCCCTGCTTTTGATACTTTGTAGCGACCACTAAATCACCAAGCCAAGGTTTTAAGTCCGACCGAATACCTGCATCTAATTCCAATGTGCAGGAGCCTATAGGAATGTTACCGTCTAATGCGACATAAGTAAGAGGCATATCTTGCTGCAGTTCCTCTTCATACAAAGTTCTGCTTTCTTCAACGCTAATCTCAGGCATCCAGATTTTGCCTATACCCTCATGCCAAATTTTTGCAAGCATGGGTATGGTATGTGAATGATTTTTCAATAGGTCGATTTTGATCATCATGCGCTTTTTTTGATAGATCATGGGATCCACTCCAATTTTATCGCACGCCCATCTGGAGTATCTATTATACCAACTGTCTGAAATCCTACTTTTTCATAACAGCGTTTTGCACGTAAATTATTTGGATCGACTTCTGTGATAATTTTTTTGATGCCAGAATTTTGACCGAGGAATGCTATAAATTGCTGAATCAGCGCTGTACCATAACCCTGATTCAGCAAAGTTTCTTCGCCAATAAATTGATCAATGCCTACAGTGCTTGTATCCTCATCTGGCCACCATCCTTCACCAACTTTAGATGCCCAATAGTATTGGATAAATGCAATGGGTTTTTCAGCTAAACAAGCAATGTATGGGCATACAACGGTACCACCAATACGGTTACCGTATTTTTCATTGATCTCGTCTGGTGTAAGCGCATCTGTCCACCATTCCCTTACATGAGGTTTAGCAAACCATTGACAGAGTAAATTGAGATCGGTTTTTGTTAATGGCCTAAAAACAAATTGTCTGGCTAAATATTCTGAACGGTTTAGCCGGTATAACACATGTCTTTCTAACTTATGACCTGGGAGCTTGGGATGGTTAAAATTATCCTTGGGATCATGGTGCAATCCAATTTTCTCCATTATTCGACGGGAGGCCAGATTCTTTTCAACTGTGAAAGATACAACATCTTCTAGCTCCAAAGTAGTAAATGCATAATCTAAAACAGCCCTTGCTCCTTCTGTAGCATATCCCTGATTCCAGTATTGAGATGCCAAACGCCAGCCTATTTCAATGGCGGGGGTGAAGTGCGCCTCAAATGAAGGAGTTATCAGCCCAATCCAACCGATCATTTCATGCGTGGTTTTCAATTCGACAGCATAGAGTGAAAACCCTTTTTGTTGCTCATGACTTATGATGCGTTGTACCCCTGCCGTAGTATTTTCACGTGTACCAAGGGCGGGCAAAAATTCACAAACTTTAGGATCTGCATCAATAGTTGCCATAGCCTCTAAGTCTGCCATTTGAAAGGAACGTAAAATAAGGCGTTGGGTCTCTAGAATTTTCATGGATGTATATTCACAATATCAACTTATTACTGAGGGA
>ERZ778028.2021-NODE-2021-length-17016-cov-8.440422_pt1 | contig 17016 bp, 14 predicted proteins | sample MGYA00375758_ERZ778028 | MGnify/ENA primary metagenome ERZ778028 (study PRJEB29350, sample SAMN05389828) | bioreactor metagenome | isolation source: Thiocyanate bioreactor | place: South Africa: University of Cape Town | collected 2014-03-17 ... | reverse complement strand
GACGGCGAGGGTCAGCGTCGAGGCGGGCCTCGCGCTGCCATGGCGCCGCTATGTCGGCGACCGCGGTCGCTCGGTCTCCATCGAGCACTTCGGGGCGTCGGCGGACTGGAAGACGCTGTTCCGCGAATTCGGCATCACCGCGGACGCGGTGGCGGACGCCGTGAGAGAGGTGACGGGATCATGACGAGTCGCACGCAGGAGCTCAGCGATCTGGGCGTGAGCATCTGGTTGGACGACCTCTCGCGGGAGCGGATCGTCGGCGGCGACCTGCAGCGGCTGATCGAGACGCGCAACGTCGTGGGCGTCACGACGAACCCCACGATCTTCGCCGGCGCGCTCAAGGACGGCGACGCCTACCGCGACCAGGTGGTCGAGCTCGCCGCGGCGGGCGCGGACGCCGCCGAGGCGGTGTTCCGGATCACGACCGACGACGTGCGCGCCGCCTGCGACGTGCTCCGCCCCGTCTACGACGCGACGGACGGCCGGGACGGCCGGGTCTCCATCGAGGTCTCCCCCGGCCTCGCCTTCGACTCCGATGGCACCGTCGCGGAGGCGAGGCGGCTGTGGGCGGCCGTCGACCGGCCGAACGCCATGATCAAGATCCCGGCGACGCAGGCGGGCCTGCCGGCGATCACCGCGGCGATCGGCGCCGGCATCAGCGTCAACGTCACGCTCATCTTCGGGATCGACCGCTACCGGGAGGTCGTCGACGCGTACCTCGCCGGGCTCGAGCAGGCGCAGGCGGCGGGCATCGACCTCTCCGCCATCCGCAGCGTCGCCTCCTTCTTCGTCTCCCGCGTCGACACCGAGGTCGACCGGCGTCTCGCGCGGATCGGGGGCTCCGGCGCCGCGCAGCTGAAGTCGCGCGCCGGCGTCGCGAACGCGCGGCTTGCGCACGAGGCCTTCCGGCAGCTGTTCCGGCGCGAGCGCGCCAGAGCGCTGCTCGCCGCCGGGGCGCACGTGCAGCGCCCGCTGTGGGCCTCCACGGGCGTCAAGGACCCGTCGCTGCCGGACACGCTCTACGTCACCGAGCTCGCGGTCGCCGACACGGTCAACACCATGCCGGAGAAGACCCTGGAGGCGACCTACGACCACGCCGAGCTGCACGGGGACGCGGTCAGCCGTTCCTATGCCGCCGCGCACGTCGTGATCGACGGGCTCGCCGTGATGGGGATCTCGATCGACGACGTCACGGCCCAGTTGGAGCGGGAGGGCGTCGAGAAGTTCGTCGTCTCCTGGGACGAGCTGCTCGACACCGTCGGCGCGGCGCTCGCCGCGGCCGCGCCGGAGGGGCGCTCGCGATGACCGTCTCGATCGCCGCGAGCGGGGCGGCGAAGGAGGCGATCGACCGGGTCGTGCCCGAGCTGGTCCGCGGCCTGGTCGCGAGCTCGATCGCCGCGCAGGACCCGGCCCTGTGGGGGGCGGATGCCGAGTCCGAGGCCGCGATCCGGCTCGGCTGGACGGAGGCGCCGGCGATCTCCCGGTCGCTGCTGCCCGAGATCGCGGCGCTGCGGGCGTCCTTCCTCGCCCAGGGCGTCGACCGCTTCGTGCTCTGCGGCATGGGCGGCTCCTCGCTCGCGCCGGAGGTAATCGCCGCGACCTACGGGGTGCCGCTGACGATCCTCGACTCGACCGATCCGGCCCAGGTCGCGGACGCGATCGCCGAGCTCGGCCGGACGGCCGTCGTGGTCTCCTCGAAGTCGGGCTCGACGCTGGAGACGGACAGCCAGAAGCGCGCCTTCGAGGCGGCGTTCGAGGCGGCCGGGATCGACCCGGCCGGCCGCGTCGTCGTCGTCACCGACCCGGGCTCGCCGCTGGACGCCGCGGCGCGCGAGGCCGGCTACCGCGTCTTCAACGCCGACCCGGACGTCGGGGGGCGCTATTCCGCGCTCACCGCGTTCGGCCTCGTCCCCGCCGGCCTCGCCGGCGCCGACATCGCCGAGCTTCTCGACGAGGCGGAGGCGATCCAGCTCGAGCTCGCCGTCGACCTCCCCTCGAACCCGGGACTCGTGCTCGGCGCCGCGATCGCGGGCGCCGCGCCGCGCCGCGACAAGCTCGGCATCGTCTCGGACGGCACCCACATCGTCGGCTTCGGCGCCTGGGTCGAGCAGCTCATCGCGGAGTCCACCGGGAAGCTCGGCACCGGGATCCTGCCGGTCGTGCTCGAGACCGACGCCCCGGAGCTCGCGCTCGACCTGCCCGACCTGCAGGTGGTGCGCCTGGTCGGCGCGTTCGCCGACACCCGCGTCGTCGCGCCCGGCGAGATCGAGATCGCCGGGACGCTCGGCGCGCAGTTCATGGTCTGGGAGGTCGCGACCGCCGTCGCCGGCCGGCTGCTCGGCATCAACCCGTTCGACCAGCCCGACGTCGAGTCGGCGAAGGTCGCGGCGCGCGCGCTCATCGACGAGCTCGCCCCGCCGCCGCCCGGCGTCCCGCTCGCCGAGGCCGCCGGGCCGCTCGCCGAGCTGCTCGCCCGGGTCCCCGCCGACGGCTACCTCGCGGTCCAGGCCTACCTCGACCGCGTCGACCATCCGGAGCTGGAGCGGATCCGCGCGGTGCTCGCCGCCCGCATCGGACGCCCGGTGACCTTCGGCTGGGGGCCGCGCTTCCTGCACTCGACCGGCCAGTACCACAAGGGCGGCCCCGCGATCGGCGCCTACCTCCAGCTCGTCGGCGCCGAGGCGGTCGACGTGCCGATCCCCGGTCGGCCGTTCACCTTCGGGCAGGTCATCCGGGCGCAGGCCGCCGGCGACGCCCGCGTCCTCGCCGAGCACGGCCGTCCGGTGCTCACGATCGAGGTGCCCGCCTCCGACCCCGCTGCGGTCATCCCGCTGGCGGCCGGATGAGCCCGACGCCGATCGGGCCCGGGCAGAACCCGCTGCGGGTCGACACGGACCGGCGGCTGAACCGGATCGCCGGTCCGAGCGGGCTGGTCATCTTCGGCGTCACCGGCGACCTGAGCCGGAAGAAGCTGATGCCGGCCGTCTACGACCTCGCCAACCGCGGCCTGCTGCCGCCCGGCTTCGCGCTGGTCGGCTTCGCCCGGCGCGACTGGGCCGACGAGGACTTCGCCCGGGTGGTGCACGACGCGGTGCGCGAGCACGCCCGCACCGCCTTCGACGAGGACGTCTGGCGCAACCTCGCCAAGGGCATCCGCTTCGTCGCCGGCGACTTCGACGACAAGGCCGCCTTCGCCCAGCTGCGGGAGACGATCGAGTCGCTCGACCGGGAGCGCGGCACCATGGGCAACCACGTGTTCTACCTCTCGATCCCGCCGAAGTCCTTCCCCATCGTCACCGAGCAGCTGCGCGACTCCGGGCTGGCGTCGCCGGTCGAGGGCCAGTGGCGGCGGGTCGTCATCGAGAAGCCGTTCGGCCACGACCTGCGCTCTGCACGGGAGCTGAACGACGTCGTCTCCAGCGTGTTCCCGCCGGACTCGGTGTTCCGGATCGACCACTACCTCGGCAAGGAGACGGTCCAGAACATCCTCGCGCTGCGCTTCGCGAACATGCTCTACGAGCCGATCTGGAACGCCAACTACGTCGACCACGTGCAGATCACGATGGCCGAGGACATCGGCGTCGGCGGCCGCGCCGGCTACTACGACGGCGTCGGCGCCGCCCGCGACGTCATCCAGAACCACCTGCTCCAGCTGCTCGCGCTCACCGCCATGGAGGAGCCGGTGTCCTTCGCGGCGAGCGACCTGCGCGCCGAGAAGGAGAAGGTGCTCTCCGCGGTGCGGCTGCCGACCGACCTCGCGCGGTACACCGCGCGCGGCCAGTACTCGTCCGGCTGGCAGGGCGGCGAGCGGGTGGTCGGCTTCCTCGAGGAGCAGGGCATGGACCCGGCGTCGACCACGGAGACCTACGCCGCGCTCCGGCTCGACATCGACACCCGGCGCTGGGCCGGCGTGCCGTTCTACCTGCGCACCGGCAAGCGGCTCGGCCGCCGCGTCACCGAGATCGCGGTCGTGTTCAAGCGCGCGCCGCAGTACCTGTTCGCCGCATCCCAGACCAGCTGGCTCGGCCAGAACGCGCTGGTCATCCGGGTGCAGCCGGACGAGGGCGTCACGATCCGCTTCGGCTCGAAGGTGCCGGGCGCCGGCATGCAGGTGCGCGACGTGACGATGGACTTCGGCTACGGGCACGCGTTCACGGAGCAGAGCCCGGAGGCCTACGAGCGGCTCATCCTCGACGTGCTGCTCGGCGACCCGCCGCTCTTCCCGCGGCACGAGGAGGTCGAGCTGTCCTGGCGGATCCTCGACCCGGTCGAGGAGTTCTGGGCGAGCGGCGGCAGCCCCGAGCAGTACCGCCCGGGCACCTGGGGCCCGGCGTCGGCGGCCCGGCTGATGGCCGCGGACGGCCGGAGCTGGAGGCTGCCCTGATGATCGTCGACCTGCCGAACACCACCGTCTCCGCCATCTCGAAGACGCTGGTGCGCCTGCGCGACGAGGGCGGCGCGGTCGCGCTCGGCCGCGTGCTCACCCTGATCATCTCCACCGACCCCGTCGCCGAGGAGGCGGCGATCGACGCGGCGAACGCCGCGTCGCGCGAGCATCCGATGCGCGTCATCGTGCTCTCCCGGGTGCCGGGTGCCGAGTCCGCGCAGTCCCGGATCGACGCCCAGATCCGCATCGGCGGCGACGCCGGGGCGAGCGAGGTGATCCTGGTGCGCGGCCGGGGCGAGGCGGCGGCCGAAGAGGAGTCGATCGTGACCGGGCTGCTGCTGCCCGACGCGCCGGTCGTCGTGTGGTGGTCCGACGACGCGCCGGAGGTGGTCGCCGAGTCGGCGCTCGGCCGGATCGCGCAGCGCCGCATCACCGACGCGGCGACCCGTCCGGACCCGGGCGACGCGCTCGCCGCGCTGTCCATGAACCACACCCCCGGCGACACCGACTTCGCCTGGACGCGGGTGACGCTCTGGCGCTCCCAGCTCGCCGCGGTGCTCGACCAGCCGCCGTACGAGCCGGTCGAGCAGGTCGAGGTGATCGGCGCGCTCGAGTCCCCGTCGCTGGCCCTGCTCGGCGCCTGGCTCGGGCTGCAGCTCGACGCCCCGGTGACGCTGTCGCGGCCCGCGGAGGAGGAGCGCGTCGAGGGCATCCACACGGTACGGCTGCACCGAGCCAGCGGCGCGATCGAGCTGTCCCGGATCTCCGGGCAGTCCATCAGGCTCGTCCAGCCCGGCCAGCCGGAGCACGAGATCACGATCCCGCGGCGCACGAACCGGGAGTGTCTCGCCGAGGAGCTCCGGCGGCTCGACCCCGACGAGGTGTACGAGGCGGTCATCACCCGGGCCCTCGGACTCCCGCGTACTGTGGAAGGGTGACGAACGCTCCGAAGGTCATCGTCCACGAGGATCGGGCGGCGCTGCAGGCCTTCCTGGCGGCGCGGTTCATCTACCGGATGGTCCAGGTGGTCGGCGAGTTCGACGAGGCGAACGTCGTGCTCACCGGGGGCACGGTCGGCATCGGCGTGCTCGAGACGATCAACGCCCTGCCGGAGCGGGACCTGGCGCCGTGGGGGCAGATCCACTTCTGGTGGGGCGACGAGCGCTGGCTGCCGAGGGACGACCCCGAGCGCAACGAGCTGCAGGCCAGGCGCGCGCTGCTCGACCACGTGCCGGTCGACGAGTCGCGGGTGCACGCCTTCGCCGCCTCCGACGACGGGATCGGGCTCGACGAGGCCGCGGAGCGCTACCAGGCGGAGCTCGCGGCGGCCGCCCCGCCGAACCTGCCGCTGCCGCCGTTCGACCTGGTCTACCTCGGCGTCGGCCCCGACGGCCACATCGCCTCGATCTTCCCCGGCATGCCCGCCGTCCGGGAGCGCGAGGCCGCGGTGCTGCCCGTCCGCCACTCGCCGAAGCCGCCGCCGGAGCGGCTCACGCTGACCATCCCGGTGATCAACTCGGCCGCGCGCGTCGCGGTGCTCGCCACCGGTGCGGAGAAGGCCTCGGCGGTCGGGCTCGCGCTCGCCGGGGCGAGCCCGGACGAGGTGCCGCTCGCCGCGATCCGCGCGCGCCGACGCACCGGGATCCACGTGGACCGGGCGGCCGCCGCGCAGGTGCCGCCGCGGCTCATCGACCCCGGCGAGTTCTGGACCTCCGCCGACAACTAGCCGGGCGGCTCAGGCCTGGCCGCGACGGGCGCGCAGCTGCTGCAGCGCCTCCTCGAGGAGCTGCTCCGCCTCCGCGTCGGTGCGGCGCTCCTTGACGTAGGCGAGGTGGGTCTTGTAGGGCTCCTGCTTGCTCAGCGGCGGCGGGTTCTCCCGGTCGCGGCCGGCCGGCAGCCCCGAGGCCGGCGAGTCGATGATCTCCGGGATCTCCTCGTCCGGGAGGCCGGCGGCGAAGTAGCGCACCGTCTCGTTCCCCAGGCCGTCCCAGTAGGACACGGCGACGCGGTCCGCGGTGATCCCGCGGTCCTGCTCGCCCATCGGCCCCGCGCCCACGCGCGAGCCGCGGATCGCACTCCCCCCAGCGGCCACAGCAGTCCCCTCGTGTCAGTCGGCCGGCTCAGGCGCCGGCCACCGCGTACTTCGTGATGATGCCGAGCACGACGATGCAGGTGATCCAGACCAGGGCGAGCACGACGGTGATGCGGTTCAGGTTCCGCTCGGCGACCCCCGAGGCGCCGAGGCTGGAGGTCACGCCGCCGCCGAACATGTCGGAGAGACCGCCGCCGCGTCCCTTGTGCAGGAGGATGAGCAGCGTCAGCAGCAGGCTGGTGAGGCCCAGGATGATCTGGAGCACGATCTGCAGAACTGGCACGGATCCCTCTCTCGCCGTCTGGAACGGCCCTGACAGTCTACGCGAACGCCCGTCCCGTACGCGTCAGGCGCCGCGCCGCTACACCCCGACGTGCTTCTGGAACCTCGCGATGGCCGCGAACTCGACCGGGTCCAGGCTCGCGCCGCCGACCAGGGCGCCGTCGATGTCCGCCTCGCGGAGGAAGCCGGCGATGTTGCCGGACTTGACCGAGCCGCCGTAGAGGATCCGCGTCGCGTCGGCGGCCTCGTCGCCGAGCATCTCGCGGATCGCGATGCGCAGCGCCGCGCACACGGCCTGCGCCTGCTCGCTCGTCGCGGCCTGCCCGGAGCCGATCGCCCAGACCGGCTCGTAGGCGACGACGAGCTCCGGCGCCGCACCGGAGGAGCCCGCGGACAGCGTCTCGAGCACCGCGCGCAGCTGTGCGACCGGCACCGCGGCGGCGCCGTGCGCCTCGAGGTCCTCCGCCGTCTCGCCGACGCAGAGCACCGGCACCAGGCCGTGGCGCAGCGCCGCGGCGACCTTCGCGGCGCAGACCGCGTCGCTCTCGCCGTGGTACTGCCGCCGCTCGGAGTGGCCGACCAGGACGTAGCGGCACTCCAGGGCCTTCAGGAAGGCGCCGGACACCTCGCCGGTGTACGCGCCGGCGTCGTGCTCGGAGAGGTCCTGGGCCCCGAAGCGGAGCTCGAGCCGGTCCCCCGCGATCAGGGTCTGCACCGACCGCAGGTCGGTGAACGGCGGGAACACCGCGACCTCCGCGCCGTCGGCTTTGTAGGAGTGCCGCGCGTCCTGCAGCGTCCAGGCCAGCTTCTGCACGACCGCGATCGCCTGCAGGTGGTCCAGGTTCATCTTCCAGTTGCCCGCGATGAGCGGGATCCGATCCGCCATGTCCGCTCCCTACTCCCAGCCCAGGGCCACGAGGCCGGGCAGCCGCTTGCCCTCGAGGAACTCGAGGCTCGCCCCGCCGCCGGTCGACACGTGGCCGAAGTCGGCGTCCTCGAAGCCGAGGGCGCGCACCGCTGCGGCCGAGTCGCCGCCGCCGACCACGCCGAAGCCGTCGGTCTCGCTGAGCGCCCGCGCGACGGCGGCGGTGCCGAAGGCGAAGTCGGGGAACTCGAAGACCCCCATCGGCCCGTTCCAGAACACGGTGCGCGATCCGCGCACGATCGAGGCGAAGCGCTCGGCGGCCTTCGGGCCGATGTCGAGGCCGATGCCGGAGACGCCGAAGCGCGAGCCCTCGATCGCGTCGGCGGCGACCACCTCGTGCCTCGCGTCGGCGGCGAACCGCTCCGCGACGACGATGTCCTCCGGCAGCACGATCTCCACGCCGAGCTCCTTCGCCCGCTCGAGATAGCCGAGCACGGCCGGGATCTGGTCCGCCTCCAGCAGGCTCGCGCCGACCGGGTGGCCGAGGGCGGCGATGAACGTGAACACCATGCCGCCGCCCACGAGCAGGGTGTCGACCCGCGGCAGCAGCGAGTCGATCACCGCGAGCTTGTCGGAGACCTTGGAGCCGCCGAGCACGACCGCGTAGGGCCGCTCCGGGGCCGTGGTGAGCCGCTCCAGCACCGAGAGCTCCCGCTCGACGAGCCCGCCCGCGGCGCTCGGCAGCAGCGCCTCGAGGTCGGTCACGCTCGCCTGCGCCCGGTGCACCACGCCGAAGCCGTCGGAGACGACCGCGTCGCCGAGGCGGGCGAGCAGCGCGGCGAACGCGCGGCGCTCGGCCTCGTCCTTCGAGGTCTCCCCCGGGTTGAAGCGCAGGTTCTCGAGCAGCAGCACCTCGCCCGGCCGCAGCGCGGCGGCGGCGGTCGTCGCCGCTTCGCCGACCGTGTCGGCCGCGAAGGCGACCGGTCGGCCGAGCAGCTCGGCGAGCCGCGTCGCGACCGGTGCGAGGCTGTACCTCGGATCCGGGGCGCCGTCCGGACGTCCCAGGTGCGAGATCAGGATCACCGCGGCGCCGAGGCCGAGCAGCTCCTCGACGGTCGGCACCGAGGCGCGGATGCGGCCGTCGTCGGAGATGACCCCGTCCTGCAGCGGGACGTTGAGGTCCGCGCGCACGATGACGCGCTTCCCCGCGAGGCTCCCGAGCGAGTCGATCGTGCGGAGCGCCACCGGGCTACAGCCGTTCGGCGACGTACTCGGTGAGGTCGACCAGCCGGTTCGAGTAGCCCCACTCGTTGTCGTACCACGAGGAGAGCTTGACCGTCCTGCCGATCACCTTGGTCAGGCCCGCGTCGAAGATCGACGAGTGCGGGTCGGTGACGATGTCGCTGGAGACGATCTCGTCCTCGGTGTACTTGAGGATGCCCTTGAGCGGTCCCTCCGAGGCGGCCCTGCGGTACGCGGCCTTCACCTCGTCGACGGTCACCTCGCGGGCGGCCTCGACCGTGAGGTCGGTGATCGAGCCGGTGGGGATCGGCACCCGCAGCGCGAAGCCGTCGAGCTTGCCCTTCAGCTCCGGCAGCACGAGGCCGATCGCCTTCGCGGCGCCGGTCGAGGTGGGGACGATGTTGATCGCCGCCGCGCGCGCGCGGCGCAGGTCGCTGTGCGGGCCGTCCTGGAGGTTCTGGTCGGCGGTGTAGGCGTGCACCGTCGTCATCAGGCCGTTCACGATCCCGAACTCGTCGTTGAACACCTTCGCGAGCGGGGCGAGGCAGTTCGTCGTGCACGAGGCGTTGGAGATGACGTTGTCCTTCGCCGGGTCGTACAGGTGCTCGTTGACGCCCATCACGAAGGTCGCGTCCTCGTCGGTCGCCGGGGCGGAGATGATGACCTTCCGCGCGCCGCCGTCGACGATGTGCTTGCGGGCGTCGGCGGCCTTGGTGAAGCGGCCGGTCGACTCGATGACGATGTCCACCCCGTGGTCGCGCCAGGGCAGCGCCGCCGGGTCGCGCTCCTCGAAGACGCGGATCTGCTTGCCGTCGACCGTGATCGACTCCGCGTCGTAGGAGACCTCCGCGTCCAGCCGGCCCAGGATCGAGTCGTACTTCAGCAGGTGCGCGAGCGTCTTGTTGTCGGTGAGGTCGTTGACCGCGACGACGTCGAGATCGGCTCCCTGGGCGAGCAGCGCGCGGAAGTAGTTGCGGCCGATGCGGCCGAAGCCGTTGATGCCGACCTTGGTGGTCACAGAGCTCTCCTGTCGTCTCGGGCGGTCAGCGGGTCAGCGCGCGGCGGCGAGGCGGTCCTGCACGTCCGCCCAGTTGACGATGTTCCAGAACGCCTTGACGTAGTCCGCGCGCACGTTCTTGTAGTCGAGGTAGTACGCGTGCTCCCAGACGTCGAGCAGCAGCAGCGGCACGGTCCCGGCCGGGAACTGCGCCTCCTGGTTGAGGATCTGCTGCACGATGAGGTTGCCGCCGACGCGGTCGTAGAACAGCGCCGCCCAGCCGGAGCCCTGCACGCCGGTCGCCGCCGCGGTGAAGTGCGCGACGAACTTGTCGAACGAGCCGAACTGGTCGTCGAGCGCGCTGGCGAGCTCGCCGGTCGGCTTGTCGCCGCCGTCCGGGGAGAGGTTCTTCCAGAAGATCGAGTGGTTGACGTGGCCGCCGAGGTTGAAGGCGAGGTTCTTCGTCAGCAGGTTCACGCTCGCCAGGTCGCCCGCCTCGCGCGCGGCGGCGAGGCCGGCGAGCGCGGCGTTCGCCCCGGCGACATAGGCGGCGTGGTGCTTGTCGTGGTGCAGCTCCATGATCGTCGCGCTGATGTGCGGCTCCAGCGCCGCGTAGTCGTACGGCAGCTCGGGGAGGGTGTACTCGGCCATGATGCTCCTTCGCTCTTGCTTCGGTCTCAGTCTAGTTGCGCCAGCTCGGGCGGGAGGCTGGCCTCCGTGCCGGGCACCCCGAGCTCGCCCGCCCGCTTGTCCGCCATCGCGAGCAGGCGGCGGATCCGCCCGGCCACGGCGTCCTTGGTCATCGGCGGGTCGGCGTAGTGCCCCAGCTCGTCGAGGCTCGCCTCGCGATGGTCGAGCCGCAGCCGGCCCGCGTACTCGAGGTGGTCCGGGACCTCGCCCTGCAGGATCTCGAGCGCGCGCTCGACCCTGGCGCAGGCGGCGACGGCCGCCTGCGCGCTGCGGCGCAGGTTCGCGTCGTCGAAGTTGACGAGCCGGTTCGCGGTCGCGCGGACCTCCTTCGCGCTGCGCTGCGCCTCCCAGTCCGCGAGCGTGCTGACCGCGCCCATCCGCTCGAGCAGCCGGGCGATCGCGTCCCCCTCGCGCACCACCACGCGCGGCAGGCCGCGGACCTCGCGGCTCTTGGTCTGCACGCCGATCCGGCCGGCGGCGCCGACCAGCGCCATCGCCGACTCGGACGTCGGGCAGGCGATCTCCAGCGCGGCGCTGCGGCCCGGCTCGGTGAGCGTGCCGGCGGCGAGGAACGCGCCGCGCCAGACGGCGGCGAGCTCCTGCGGGTTGCCGGTGGTCAGCCGGTTCGGCAGGCCGCGCACCGGCCGCCGCCGCTGGTCGAGCAGCCCGGTCTGGCGGGCGAGGGTCTCGCCCTCCTCGACCACCCGGACCAGCTGGTGCTCCGGCCGTCCGGCGCCCCCGGCCGGGCTCGTGCCGCGCTGCGCGCGCACGCCGAACAGCGTCTGGATCTCCGCGGCGATCCGGTCGGCGAGCGGCGCCGAGTCGACCTCGACCTCGACCGCGATCCGCCCGGAGATGAGGTGCAGGCCGCCGGCGAAGCGCAGCAGCGTCGCGAGCTCGGCGGCGCGCAGCGCGGTCGCGCCCCGGGGAAGGGCGAGCAGCTCGGCCTTCAGGCGATCGGTCAGCGACACGTCATTCCCTTCCGAGGTCTCTGTGGCGTACCGAGACCGTCACGCCCTGCATCCCGGTCAGCCGGTCCGCGAGCTCCTCGGCCATCGCGACGGAGCGGTGCTTGCCGCCCGTGCACCCCACGGCCACGGTCACGTGGCGCTTGTTCTCCCGACGATATCCCTCGACCGCGACCGACAGCGCGGCGGTGAACGCGGCGAGGAAGTCCTGCGCGCCCGGCTGGCCGAGCACGTGGGCGCGCACCGCGGGGTCTCGCCCGTCGAGCGGGGCGAGGTCCGGCTCCCAGAACGGGTTCGGCAGGAAGCGCATGTCGGCGACCACGTCGGCGTCCGCCGGCAGGCCGTACTTGAAGCCGAAGCTCTGGACGGTGATCGCGACGCGGGGGGCGTCCGGCGAGGCGAAGCGGTCGCCGATCGCTGTCGTGAGCTGGTGCACGTTCAGCCGCGAGGTGTCGAGCACGATGTCGCTGTCGCCGCGCAGATCAGCGAGCTGCGCCCGCTCGGCGCGGATCCCCTCCAGCAGCGTCCCGCCCGCCTGCAGCGGGTGCGGGCGGCGCACCTGCTCGAAGCGCCGCACAAGGGCGTCGTCGTCGGCGTCGAGGAACAGCACGCGCACCTGGATGCTGCTGCCGCGCAGCGCCTCGATCGCGTCCCTGAGGTCGGCGAACAGCCGTCCGCCGCGGATGTCGACGACGGCGGCGAGCCGCGGGAAGGCCGTCCCCGCCTGGGCGCCGAGCTCGACGAGCGGCTTGATCATCGACGGCGGCAGGTTGTCCACCACGTACCAGCCGAGGTCCTCCAGCGCGTCGGCCGCCGTCGACCGGCCCGCCCCGGACATGCCGGTGACGATGAGCAGCTCCTCGCCTGGCGTGTCGGTCGTCATCGGACGTCCAGCGTACCGGGATGCAGTGCCGCCGTGATCGCCTGCGCCGTGGCCTCCCCGATGCCGCGGACGGCCGCGAGCTGCTCGGTGCTGGCCGCCTTGACCGCCGTCGCCGAGCCGAAGTGCCGGATCAGCTCCTTGACCCGCGCGGGCCCCACGCCGGGCACCTCGCCGAGCACCGAGCGCAGGTCGCGGCGGCGCTGCGCGCGCTGGTACCCGATCGCGAAGCGGTGCGCCTCGTCGCGCAGCCGCTGGACCAGGAAGAGCGCGTCGGAGTTCCGCGGCAGGATCACCGGGAAGCCGGCGCCCGGCAGCCAGAGCTCTTCGAGCCGCTTCGCGATCCCGGCCATGGCGATGCCGGCGGCGGCCGGCCCGGCCTCGGCGAGCGCGCGCTCGGCTGCGGCCACCTGCGGCTGCCCGCCGTCGATGAGCAGCAGCTGGGGGCGGTAGGCGAAGCGCTTCCTGCCCTCCGCCGCCGGCGGCTCCTCGGCGAGGCGTGCCAGCCGGCGGGACAGCACTTGGTGGATCGCGTCGGTGTCGTCGGCGGCGTGCTCGATCGAGAACTTCCGGTACTGGTCCTTGCGCGGCAGGCCGTCCTCGAAGACGACCATGGAGGCGACGACGTTCGTCCCGCCGAGGTGCGAGACGTCGAAGCACTCGATCCGCAGCGGCGCCTCGGCGAGCCCGAGCGCGTCCTGCAGGTCGGCGAGCGCGTTGCTGCGCGCCGTGAAGTCGCCCGAGCGCCGCAGCTTGTAGAGCAGCAGCGCCTCGGCCGCGTTCTCCGCCGCGGTCTTCGCGAGCGCGGCCTTCTCGCCGCGTTTCGGCACGGCGAGCTCGACCCGGCCGCGCTGGCCGGCCTCCTCGCGCCGCGCCGCCAGCCACTGCTCGATCGGCGCCCGGTCCGCCGGCAGCGCCGGCACGTGCACCAGCCGCGGGGGCGGGGCGTCGCCGTAGGCGGTCTCCAGCACGGACTCGACGAGCTCCGGGAGCGGCACGTCGAGCTCCTTGTCGACCGTCCAGGCGCGCACGCCGCGGATCCGCCCGCCGCGCACCGTGAACTGCTGCACCGCCGCCGAGAGCTCGTCGTCGGCGATCCCGAAGAAGTCCGCGTCGAGGTCGTCGGCGAGCACCACGGCGTTGCGCTCGAGCGCCCACTGCATGGCCTGCAGCTGGTCGCGGTAGCGCGCGGCGCGCTCGTACTGCTGCGCCTCGGCCGCCTCGTTCATCCGCCGCCGGATGTCCCGGACGAAGCGCTGGTCCCCGCCGTCCAGGAAGGACGCCAGGTCGAGCGCGATCGCCTTGTGCTCGGCGGGGGTCACCCGGCCGACGCAGGGCGCCGCGCACTTGCCGATGTCGCCGAGCAGGCACGGCCGCCCCGAGCGCCTCGCGCGCTGGTACACCCCGTCCGAGCAGGAGCGCATCGGGAACGCCTTGAGCAGCGTGTCGATGGTGTCCCGGATCGCCCAGGCCCGGGAGTACGGGCCGAAGTAGCGGGCGCCGCGGATGCCGCGGGCGCGGGTGACCATGACGCGCGGCACGTCGTCGCCGAGCGTGATCGCGACGTAGGGGTAGGACTTGTCGTCGCGGTACTGGACGTTGAACGGCGGATCGAACTCCTGGATCCAGGTCCATTCCAGCTGCAGCGCCTCGAAGTCGCTGTTCACCACCGTCCACTCGACGCTGCGCGCCGTCAGCACCATCCGCTTCGTGCGGTCGTGCAGCGTGGACAGCGGGGCGAAGTAGTTCGAGAGCCGGCTGCGCAGCGACTTCGCCTTGCCGACGTAGAGGATCCGACCGCGCTCGTCGCGGAAGCGGTACACGCCCGGCTTCGTCGGGATCTCCCCCGTCCGCGGTCGCCAGGGCAGGTCCTCCGCCATGTCAGCTGGCCTTGCGGCGAGGCCTGGTCCCGAATCGCGGCGCGGCGCGGCCGGCGGCCGGCGCGTCGAGCAGCTCGCGGAGGAACGCCCCGGTGTGGCTGCCGGGCACGCGCGCCACGTCCTCCGGAGTCCCGGTCGCGATCACGGCGCCGCCGCCGGCGCCGCCCTCGGGGCCGAGATCGACGATCCAGTCGGCGGCGGCGATCACGTCGAGGTTGTGCTCGATGACGATGACGGTGTTCCCCTTGTCGACGAGGCCGTCGAGCACCTCGAGCAGCCGGCGCACGTCCTCGAAGTGCAGGCCGGTGGTCGGCTCGTCGAGGACGTAGACGCTGCGCCCGGTGCTGCGCTTCTGCAGCTCGGTCGCGAGCTTGACGCGCTGCGCCTCGCCGCCGGAGAGCGTCGTCGCGGACTGGCCGAGCCGGACGTAGCCGAGGCCGACGTCGACGAGCGTCTTCAGGTAGCGGTGGATGCCGCTGATCGGCTCGAAGAACTCGGCCGCCTCCTCGATGGGCATGTCGAGCACCTCGGAGATGTTCCTGCCCTTGTAGCGGACGGCGAGCGTGTCGCGGTTGTACCGCGCTCCCCCGCACACCTCGCAGGCGACGTAGACGTCCGGGAGGAAGTTCATCTCGATCCGGATGGTGCCGTCGCCGGCGCAGTGCTCGCAGCGGCCGCCCTTGACGTTGAACGAGAAGCGGCCCTGCTGGTAGCCGCGCGCCTTCGCGTCCGGGGTGTCGGCGAACAGCGCGCGGATCTTGTCGAACACGCCGGTGTACGTCGCCGGGTTGGAGCGCGGCGTGCGGCCGATCGGGGCCTGGTCGACGTGCACCACCTTGTCGAGCTGCTCGACGCCGGTGACCCGGGTGTGCCGGCCCGGGATCTGGCGCGCGCCGTTCAGCTCGTTGGCGAGCACCGTGTACAGGATGTCGTTGACCAGGCTCGACTTGCCGGAGCCGGACACGCCGGTCACGGCGGTCATCACGCCGAGCGGGAAGGCGACGGTGACGTCGCGCAGGTTGTTCTCCCTGGCGCCCTCGACGGTCACCTGCCGCTGCGGATCGACGGGGCGTCGCGTGCGCGGCGCGTGCACGCGCCGCCGGCCGGCGAGGTAGTCGCCGGTGAGCGAGTCGGGGTTGGCCAGCAGCGCGTCGTAGCCGCCGGAGTGGACGACCTCGCCGCCGTGCTCGCCGGCGCGCGGGCCGATGTCCACGATCCAGTCGGCGGTGCGGATGGTGTCCTCGTCGTGCTCGACGACGATCAGCGTGTTCCCCAGGTCGCGGAGCTTGAGGAGGGTGTCGATGAGGCGCCGGTTGTCGCGCTGGTGCAGGCCGATCGAGGGCTCGTCGAGGACGTAGAGGACGCCGGTCAGCCCCGAGCCGATCTGGGTCGCGAGCCGGATGCGCTGCGCCTCGCCGCCGGAGAGCGTCGCGGCGGCGCGCGCGAGGTCGAGGTAGCTGAGGCCGACCTCGAGCAGGAACTCGAGGCGCAGTCGGATCTCGCGGAGCACCTGCGCGGCGATCCTCGCCTGCCGCTCGTCGAGCTCGACCGTCTGGACGAAGGCGTACGCGTCGGTCAGGCTCAGCGCGCAGACGTCCCAGATCGACCGGCCGTCGACCGTCACCGCGAGCACCTCGGGCTTCAGCCGCCGGCCGCCGCAGACCGCGCACGGCACTTCGCGGAGGTAGCCCTGGAGACGCTGGCGCTGCGAGTCGCTGTCGGCCTCGAGCCACTTGCGCTCGACGTACGGGATGACGCCCTCGTAGCCGGCGGTGTAGCTCATGGTGCGGCCGTAGCGGTTCTTCCACTTGACGACGACCTTGAAGTCCTTGCCGCGCAGCACGGTCTCGCGCACATCCTCCGGCAGCTCGCGCCAGGGCGTGCCGAGGTCGAAGCCGAGGTCCTCGGCGAGGCCGCCGAGCACCCGCTCGAAGTACTCGAAGAGCGATCTGCCGCCGGTGGCCGCCGACCACGGCAGCAGCACGCCCTCGGCGATGCTCAGGGAGGCGTCGCCGAGCATCAGCTCCTCGTCGACGGCCATCCGGCTGCCGAGCCCGGTGCACTCCGGGCAGGCGCCGAACGGCGCGTTGAAGGAGAACGTGCGCGGCTCGATCTCGGTGAGGGCGATCGGGTGCCCGTTCGGGCAGGACAGCTGCTCGGAGAACGTCCGCGTGCGCGCCTCGTCCTTCGCGTCGAGGTCGACGAAGTCGGCGGTCACCAGGCCGTCGGTCAGTCGCAGCGCGGTCTCCAGCGAGTCGGTCAGCCGGGTGAGCAGCTCGGGGCCCGCGACCAGCCGGTCGACGACGACCCCGATGTCGTGCTTGACCTGCTTCTTGAGCGTCGGCGGCTCGGCGAGCTGGACGAGCTCGCCGTCGACGATCGCCCGCGAGTAGCCCTGAGCGGAGAGCTCCTGGAACAGCTCGACGAACTCGCCCTTCTTCCTGCTCACCACCGGCGCGACGAGCTGGTACCTGGTGCCCTCCGGCAGCTCCATGAGCGCGTCGGCGATCTGCTGCACGGTCTGCCGCTGGATCCGCTCGCCGCAGACCGGGCAGTGCGGGACGCCGACGCGCGCCCACAGCAGCCGCAGGTAGTCGTAGATCTCGGTGATCGTGCCGACCGTCGAGCGGGGGTTCCGGTTCGTCGACTTCTGGTCGATGCTGACCGCCGGCGAGAGTCCCTCGATGAAGTCGACGTCGGGCCGGTCGACCTGGCCCAGGAACTGGCGGGCGT
>ERZ778028.2008-NODE-2008-length-17112-cov-4.351996_pt1 | contig 17112 bp, 11 predicted proteins | sample MGYA00375758_ERZ778028 | MGnify/ENA primary metagenome ERZ778028 (study PRJEB29350, sample SAMN05389828) | bioreactor metagenome | isolation source: Thiocyanate bioreactor | place: South Africa: University of Cape Town | collected 2014-03-17 ... | reverse complement strand
TTTGGCGACGCTGTATATCCACGTGCGAAACTCGCGGATTTCGTAGTTGGCGATTTTGGGGAGCAATTCCTCAAAAATATCCATCACGGCATCCTGCGCACGCCCGGCGTCTTGAAGGTATTTCAGGCTCAATCCGTAAATCAACGGGATGTAGTGATTGTAAAGCTGCCCGAAATATTCGCTGTTGCCGGTTTTTTTGAAACGAAGCAATAGTTCTTCGTCGCTTTCGGTCGTATCTCTCAAGGTCAATATTTTCTTTCCTGCAAAACTATATATTTTTGGCGTAGAAGCAAAGAAATGGGGTGGGTACATGAAAAAAAATATTGATTGTTTCTTTATCAACAATCAATATTTATCCAATTAATTACACTAGTAACAAGATATGGCCGAAAAATGATTTTGCATGAAACGCGGATTTCATCCAATCAAAATACACGAGTTTGCGTTGCGGGATGCTTCAATAAATGATCCATTATTACTTTTGATTCCATTAGAAAACCTGATGCAAAAATAAGTATTCTCTGTTGGCGGGAGGTTGCTCTCCTGTTAAATGAATATGAACTTTTTTCGCCCGGGAATTATTATTCGTAAATCATTTAATGCTTTTTCAGTTCCAGCAATTCGGCTCTGGTCTGATAATTGGCTATTGCTTTGTCTTTTTGCGCCTGATCCAATTTGAATTTGGCAGAAAGGCTGTAATTGTAGTCTTTCGTGGCAATAGCCTCAAATTGTTGCACTTTGCGCACTGGCGAAAGCACCGTCAGCGTGTTTTTTTCGTAGTAGCCCAGGTTCTGGTATGTCGCCACAAAGGTGCGGGGCTTGTATTCGTAAGAGAACACATTTTTTCCGTAGAAATGCGACGGGTAAGAAAAATGCAATAATCCGAAAACGGTTGGCATCAGGTCGATTTGCGACATCAGCGTGTTTATTCTGCCGGGATGGATGAACCCTGGAGCGTAGATCATCCCAGGGATGTGATATTTGTCCAGTGGGATTTCCGTTTTCCCGGCGCTTGAAGCGCAGTGGTCGGCTGTGATGATGAAGACGGTGTTGGCGAACCAGGGTTGTTTCCTGGCCGATTCGAGAAACTTGCCAATGGCGTAGTCGGTGTATTTCACCCCGCCTTCCCTCGATTTTATTTTTCCGGAGATGTCAATTTTTCCCTCTGGGTAGGTGAAGGGGCGGTGATTGCTAACGGTCATGATGTGTCCAAAAAATGGTTTCCCTTTTTGCGCATCATCCGAAAACACCCGTATCGCTTTGGCGAATATGTCCTCGTCGCAAGCACCCCAGACATTGGCGAAAGAGACTTCCCCCTTTTTGAATCTATTCCGGTCGATCACTTGGTAGCCGTTGCCCGAAAAGAAAGTTTCCATGTTGTCGAAGTAGCCATACCCTCCGTAGAGAAATTGTACTTGGTAGCCTTTGTCCTTCAATACTTTCCCTGTGGAGAACAAGTTGCCGTTGTTGGGTTGCTTGATGACGCTTTCGCCTGCACTGGGAGGAAGGCACAGTGTCACCGCCTCCAGACCCCGCACGGTGCGGTTGCCGACAGCAAACAGGTTGTCGAAAGATAGGCTCTGCTCCATCAGTTTATCCAAGTTAGGGGTGATGTTCTGCTCGTTTCCGTACCTTGTCAGGAACGATCCGCTGAGGCTCTCCACGGTGATGAGGACAATATTCTTGTGAACCTCGGGCAAGGAATCCTTGATCTCCTGCAGGTTGTTCTTTCCTTGGCTGTTGTACTGGGCGTTGATGAGCGATATGGCCGTCTTGGTAGGCAAGGTTGCGTAAAAATCGGCGTATTTCAGTTCGCTGGTTTGGAATGCCGTGTAGAATTTATAAGTTCCATTGGCCTGAAGCTCATTGGCGAAGGTGTTGGCGGAGTCTTGGAAGCGTAGATTGAAGCGTAGAATAAAGATAGATGCCGCAGCCATTAAGGCATAAGCAAAAGAATAGGCGGCCTTTTTCCTTACCGAAGGATTCTGACGGAATTCATGGAACAAGGGGCGGATCATAAAGAAAGTGATGATCGCCGCCACCAACGCCAATCCCGAAAACAGCGGGATGATGGGGTAGGACTCCAGTATGTCGCCGATCACTTCGTTGGTATAGACGAGGTAGTCAACGGCGATAAAATTGTAGCGCACCCCGAACTCATTCCAGAAATAGAATTCGCCGACAGCATTGATTAGCAAAACCGACACGAACAAGAAGGTTATCAGGATGTAGATCGTCCGGCTCCATGCCTCGCGAACTGCTGGGATGAAGAGCCGGAGGCTGAAACTAAGCAATTTGTAGAAGATGACGGCTTTGGCGATTTTCGGTACGGCGCTTCCGTATTCGTCGAAAATGGTGTTGAAAAAAGCGACATAGATGAATGCCGAAAGCAGTACTCCCTCGATGAGATAGCCCCACGGCCTTTGGTATTTTCCCTTGGAGAGAAATACGAAAAATAACCAATAGATGAAGTAACCGACCACCGCGATGCAAAGGTCGTTCACCGCACCCAGCACAAAGATGCTGATCCATTCTCCGGCAGTGAATCCCACCTGCGTTTGAGGATTCAATAACAAGGCGATCCGGGTCAGGAAGCCGATGGCAAGGGATATGCAAATTAGGTTCGAGAACGATCGCAGGTAGGCTTTCGTTGAATTTTTGGGGCTGTATTCTCTCAATCTCATGGCGCAATCTATTTAGGGCGCAAATATATTATCTTTTCCGATCTGCCTGATCGATTTTCGAAAAACTAACATTTCCCGAGTTGGCAATATACCGCAAACATGGTATTTCCCTTGTTTCTCAATCGGCGTAACTTTGTTGGGTCACAAAAAAACAAATAGCTATGATTGCAGCTCCTTCTATTTTCCGAAGCTTTTTTAGCTCCCCTGCAAGTGTAAGCGGGAACGAAACTGCCTCTTTGTCAACAGCAAGTGGCTTGAATCCCGAAATCAGCATCAAGGGCTTGAACGTAAGCATTGGTAAAAACCATATACTCAAAAATATCAACCTCGAAATCCCCAACAACAAGATTACCTGCATCATCGGCCCTTCGGGTTGTGGCAAGTCCACCTTGCTGAAAACCATCAATCGCCTGATCGACGACAACGAGCATGTGAAGGTGGAGGGTGAAATCAACATCGGGGGCGAAAATATCTACGGCAAAAAGGTGGAAGTGACTCACATCCGCAAGAAGATGGGGTTGCTTTCCCAACGGCCTACGCCGCTCCCCATGTCGATATTCGACAACGTGGCCTACGGATGCCGGATACACGGTGTCAGAAAGAAAAAGGAGCTTGCGCAAATCGTGGAGGCTAACCTTCAGGCCGCAGGCTTGTGGGAAGAAGTCAAGGATCGCCTCCATTCTCCGGCGGCAAGCCTCTCCATCGGGCAGCAGCAACGCCTTTGCTTGGCACGGGGATTGGCCGTGAAGCCTCATTTTATCTTGGGCGATGAGTCCACATCGGCTTTGGATCCTATTTCGAGCCGTCACATCGAGGACATGTTTGTGAAGCTGAAAGAGCAATATGGCGTCGTCTTGGTGACTCACACCTTGCGTCAAGCATTGAGAATTGCCGACTATGTGATTTTTATCTATTTGGGTGAGATCATCGAGGCTGGACCTGCCAAGGAACTGTTCCACAACCCCAAGCACGAATTGACCAAGGAATACTTGTCGGGGGTGTTTAGCTGACCAAAAGCACTCCGTACCCAATAATCCCTTGCGTTGCAACTTACTTGTCATTATTATATTCCGTTATGTATAAATTGCCGGACACATTAGAGGCGGACATACAGCAGTTTGCCTCCTTAGCCAAAGACTACCAGGAAAAAAAGATTGAAGCCACCCAATTCAAGGCATTCCGTGTGCCGATGGGCATCTACGAACAACGTCAGGACGAGGTGTACATGGCCCGTGTCCGAACCACAGGCGGCGTGATCTATCCAAAGCAACTGCTGGATACAATCGACATTGCCCGCAACCACAAATCGAACCTCCTACATATAACTACCCGCCAGGAAATTCAGGTGCAGAACTTGAGCTTGGACGAGGTGGAGCCTGTTCTCCTCGATTTCCAGAAGATCGGCCTCAGCACCAAAGGGGGAGGAGGAAACACCATCCGCAACATCATTGTGTCGGAGTTCAGCGGGATAGATGGCGAAGAGCAGTTCGACACAACGCCTTATGCCATGTACCTCACCACGCTGCTCATTGCGGAAGCCTATTCCTACCTTCTGCCCCGTAAAATGAAGCTCGCTTTTTCGTCCAGCGACAAGCAGATTGGTTATGCTGCGGTGAGCGACATCGGCTTTGTAGCCAAGATCAAAGAGGGTGAAAAAGGCTTTCTGGTGTATGCCGGAGGAGGCGGAGGCGCCAAACCCACTACCGGATGGAAACTTTTCGACTTTATCCCGGCAACCGACCTCTATATCCTGGCGGAAGCCCTGAAGAAATTCTTTTCCGACTACGGCAACCGCAAGAACCGCCACAAGGCGCGGCTCCGCTTCGTGTTCTACAAACTGGGCGAAGAGGAGACTGTTCGTCTGATCCGGGAATATTTCGACAAGCTGAAGACTGAAATTTCCGAACCGTTTGCGGTGGAGCCCGATTTCGACAAACGGCCACCAGTCGCATACATGCCTACCGCACATCAAGCCGATGAAAACTATGAAACCTGGCTGAAAAGATACGTGATTGCCCAAAATCAAACTGGCTACAACAGCATCTTGGTACCCTTCCTGCTGGGAAACATTCCGCTCGATGACGACGATTTCGTGCAGAAATTGCAACGCCTGCTTCGGTTTTTGGATCAGTTTGTAGACTACACGCTCCGCTTCACCACCACGCAAAGCATCCGTTTGAGGAATATTCCCGATGCGGCTCTTCCCGAGCTGCATTCCATCCTGAAGGAACTGTTCGCCGAAGTTCACCTGCCCACCTTGGCCAACAACATTGTTTCCTGCACCGGAGCGGACACTTGCCGCTTGGGTATTGGCCTTTCAAAAGGTTTGGCGAAAGCGATCCGCAAGGAGCTGATAAGCAGCAAGCTTGATTTGGACGGCTTGCAGGACACCCGCATCCACATTTCGGGATGCCCCAATTCCTGCGGGCAACAGTTGTGGGCGGACATTGGCTTTTCCGGGAAAATTCTCCGCAACGACCGCATTTATCCCGGTTATCAGGTCTATTTGGGTGCCAATCGGGACGATGCTCCCAAGTTTGCGGAAGCGGTGGGGAACATCAGCTCGCGGGATATTCCGCAGTTTGTGGTGAAATTATTGGAGTCCTATTTGCTGACGCAGCAAAAATACCAATCCTTGCAGCAATATCTTCTGGGGGAAGGCAAGGAGGTTGCGAAAACGATCCTGGCCCGGTTCAAGGAGATTCCGTCTTTCGAAAACGACAAGAATTATTACTTCGATTGGGGTGCGGAAACGCTGTTCAGCGTCATCAACCGGGGTACGGCGGAATGTTCGGCCGGGCTGTTCGACATGATAGACGTGGATTTGAACATCATCAACAACACGAAAAAGGTGTTGGAGACCGAGCAAAACCCGCAAAAGCGCAATGTGCTGTTGTACGAAATCGTGTTTTCGGCCTCCCGCATGTTGTTAGTGACACGGGGAGCAGAACCAAAAACCACGGAGGATGTGTTCAATTTGTTCCTGAAAAACCTGATCGGGTACGGCTTTGTGGATGAGAAATTCAGCCCGATCGTGACCACTGCCCGCGACAACCGGGAATTCGATTTCGAGTCGAAAAAAGACGGAATATATGCCTTGGCTGAGGCCGTGGCCGAGCTGTACAAGAACATGGACGACTCGCTCCAGTTCAAAAACGTGCAACCCAAGCTGCAGCCAACAGCTGCCCAAGCCGAAGAACCGAAAGCTGCGCCACACACCCAACATAAGTTCAAAGACCTGCGCGGTGTGGCTTGCCCGATGAACTTTGTGCAGACCAAGATACAACTTTCGCCCATGCAGTCGGGGGAAATCCTGGAGATCTGGCTCGACGATGGCCAGCCGATCAACAACGTGCCGGGTTCTGTGCGTGGTGAAGGCCACCAGGTGCTGGAGCAAGTGCAGGTGGGCGACTATTGGAAAGTGGTGATTAAGAAGAAGTAATATGCCAATTTGATAATGTGCCAATGTGGAAATATGTCAATGTGCCAATGAATGTAATTGGCGGTCATTCATGGATTATTAGTATTAGTCTATTTCATTGGCATATTGACTCGCCTTCGCTCCGGCGAATGTTGTTTGGCACATTATCGTATTATTCCATTGCCCTTGTTGGTAAATTAAATTAAAACTATGAGCAAAATTAAAGTAAACGACGAATTGCAGGAGGTGACTCTGCCTCTGACTGTGACAGGATTGATCCAGCTAAACAACGTGCTTCAGCCCGACATGGTGTCGGTGCAGTTGAACGGCGAATTTGTGGAGCGTGGCGAGTTTGACGCCACCGAATTGAAAGAGGGGGACGAGGTGGATTTCCTCTACTTCATGGGAGGAGGCTGCTGATGGACTTCACTGCCGAACAAATTGAACGCTACAGCCGCCACATCTTGTTGCAGGACGTGGGGGTGGAAGGTCAGGAAAAGATCAGCAACGGCAAAGTGCTGGTGATCGGTGCCGGTGGCCTGGGTGCTCCCATCTTGCTCTACCTGGCTGCTGCCGGTGTGGGGACTTTGGGCATAATTGACGGCGACGTGGTGGACTTGAGCAACCTGCAACGCCAGGTGATACACTTCACGCCTGATGTGGGCAAGCCCAAAGTGGAATCGGCGAAGGAAAAAATCCTTCAGATCAATCCGGAGGTGAAGGTGGTTACTTACCACCAGTTTTTCACGGCCGAAAATGCTTTCGATATCATCAAGGATTACGATTTCGTGGTGGACGGCACGGACAATTTCCCCGTGAAATTCCTTATCAACGATGCCTGCGTGTTGGCCGGAAAGCCGTTTTCGCACGGCGGAATCCTTCGTTTCGATGGGCAGACATTGACCCATCTGCCGGGAACGGCTTGTTACCGCTGTGCTTTCCACAGTCCGCCGCCTCCCAATGCTGTGCCTACCTGCTCGCAGGCGGGAGTGTTGGGTGCCATTGCCGGGATGTTGGGCACCATTCAGGCTGCCGAAGTGTTGAAATTCCTCACCGGGGCAGGCGATTTGTTGACCAACCGTTTGTTGACATTCAATGCCAAAACGATGAATTTCAGAACGGTCAATCTGAAGCAAAACAAAAAATGTCCGATTTGCGGCGAGCATCGCTCCATCACCCAACTGGTGGAGTCGGAACAAGCAGTTTGCGAAATCAAAAGCAAAAAATAGCAACATGATTAGAATACCGAAGCACATCATCGACGGCATCATCGCCCAGGGAAAGGCGGAGCTACCCAACGAGGCCTGTGGCCTGCTCACCGGCAATGGCGACACCGTGGCCAAGCAATATCCGCTGACCAATGTGGATCACAGCCCCGAGCATTTTGCGTTTGACCCGCGCGAGCAGTTTCAGGTATTGAAGTCGGCCCGTGCCGATGGGCAGAAAATCATCGCCAACTACCACAGCCACCCCGAAACGCCTGCCCGCCCGTCGGAAGAGGACAAGCGGCTGGCTTTCGACCCGAATATCACCTACCTGATTCTGTCGTTGGCGGCAGAAGAGCCAGTCATCAAGGCTTTTGTGGTGAAGGATGGCGACATGGTGCCGGAGGAAATCGAGGTGATCTGATCCCGCGAGGGGATTGCTAGATTATGTCAAAGATGTGTTTGTTAGATGTGCCCGATCCCGCGAGGGATCGCATGTTTGTAGAAACCGCATGTTTGTGTGGATGTTCGACCCCGTTGGGGGCGCATTTTCTTTCCGGTCAACCTTTTCTACAAACCTGTGATGCCGTTGGCATCAATCGGGCAAGGGTGCATCTATTCCAAATCGTGGGGGACAACAACCCCTCCCTGCTCTCCATCATCGCTCCGGCGCTTGCTGCGGGCGACTACTATCTGGAGGTGGTGACGCAGTTTTCGGGAAGTAGCAATGTCACCAAGGAACCACGAACTTACCGTTTTGAGGTGGCGTTGAATGTTCCTGCCTGACACGGGGCTGTTGGATTGCCTGACAGCTTGCTGCCGTACTACCTGACACGAGGCTGTTACACACTACCACACGGGCGGGATAACCTTCGAGGTTGTCCCGCCTGGTTTGTTTATGCAGGCTTTTTTGATTTAATGTCTTGGTTATCTGCTGTAAATTCCTCTCAGGGCTGGCCTGTCCTCTTTGACAGAATGACAGAATGGACAGAAAACGGCCAGGAATACATACCTAATTTTATATATCTCTATCCCGTGAAACGAATTAGGCGGATGACTCGAAGTCATCCGCCTAGTTGGGGTTAAGCTTTCAATACTATTTAGTTCTCTACGTCATAGATCTGTTCTTATTTTTCGAAGAATACTATTTTTTGAATCTCAGCTAAAGACAAATCATTTAATTCTCCAATAGACAATGAGGTGTCTGCAGGGGATTCAAATAATAATTTAAACATCGCATAATTTGCTCCGGGCGCATGGCTATTTAAAATCTTCAAACTTTCTAATGAAATAGAACTAAAAGCCTCTGCTTGCATTTCAAGATATTTATTTACTTTTGGGTTGTTTATTCCAAAATGATTCTCGGCTAAAAGTTTATGTTTTTCATAGTAGTGTGGAGCAATATCCTTCCAAGATCTAATTTTTTCACTGAGTCCTTCAGAATCCATAAAATCGACTAAAACTCCATTTCTAAAAATAAAATTATATCCAAAAAGGCTACTTTCTATACTTCCATTAGAAGCAATATCTATTCCAAGAACAGAAGACATGAAGTCAGTTGTGAAGCACTCTTCATTTATTCCCTCCCTTAAACTGTCTCTTAGGGAATAGCAAGTCTTGTAGGATTCAATTAAATCAAACTTTCTTAGATATTGTATTATACGATTCACTGATTCTTCTTCTTCAATTCCATTCTCAACGTATGCAAACACTACTTCTTTAGAAAATAGCTTAAAAGCTATAGCAGGTATTCCATAATTATGAGAATCACTGGGGATATATAGTTGGCATGTTTTATAGCCCAAGGATTCTCCAATATTTTTAATCGTAGCATTTTCAATTTGTGAGATATCATACTTTACATATGTTTCTTTGTTAGGTATATATACGGGCATAAGAATGAAATTTAGTTGTTAAAGATTAATATTAAATGAGTTAGATCCTAAAGTTATCTCCGTTTTATTGCCTATTTGCAATTTACAACTCTACTGATAAGCATAATGTTTTACAGTAGCCCGGTGCTTCTTATGTGGGGGAGCCTTTCGCTTCACAACTCGAATGGGTGGATCACACACGCTGCAAGCAGAATAGCCTTGAGCTTTTGCGACAGAAAGAGAAACTGGTATGCAGCTCCGACTAAGATAGCGGCACCCCTGACTGTGGTACTTTTCTCCGGTTCGCGTAATATAGACTGTTTGCGCAAGGATGAAGGTAAACAAGCAGAGACTAAAAAATACAGTAAGTCCGAGTTTTTTCATGCATGATAAAAGTTAAGTGAAACATTTTACTTGATGGTGAGGACAAACATTTGCAGCATCTTCCTTATTTGCTGCTTTTTGATCACCACCTAAAGCTAACTTGAAAGGTTTCCGGGTTTCTCAACGGTTGTGGTAAAACAAACTTGGTAAGTCTAAACCTACAAAACTTTGTGAAATCGATTCTCCAATCGCAAAAGTAGAAATATTAGGCTATTATGCAAAGAAATAGCAAACTAAAATGTGGAGATTTTTCCATTCAGAATTAATACAGATTGAAAAGAGGTTTGCAATTATCATGATTCATCCAAGGATCGTGCATGTTTTAGCCAACTTGTTTTCCATACATAGCTTCCCCCTTTCCTTTCCCGCCTGCAATTTACGATTATTTTAACATAAACTTTCTCCAAACGGCTATAGAATCGAGCATTGTTCCTGCTCCTCCATTCAAAATACCCCTTACACGGTATTTCTTGCGCAAGGCAGCTGTTATACATTTGCAATAGAAATTAACTCATCTTTCAGGATCGAAGATGGATTTCGGCTACCAGCTAAATTTCACAACATAATCAGCAAATAATAAATCAGGTAAAAAGATGAAAGCATTATTCAACCACATGACATGGGCAGCGGCCATCGCAGGCTTACTCTTGCCTTTGGTACTTAAAGGGCAGGAACGTGTATTTGAGATTTCGGGCAACGACCAGTTTGCCTATCCGATCATAGAGAAGTGGATCGCCGAATACAGCAAGGAGAATCCTGGCGCGCAGGCTAAGTTTGTGCTGGGCAAGGAGGCGGGAAAAACGACTGCCATCCGGATTGTCACCAATCATTCTTCCGGTCAGGAGCCGGACGCCAATCAACGGGTTGCTTACCTTGGCAGATATGCGTTGATCCCGGTGCTTAACAGCAACAGCCCGTTGTTGGGCGATGCGAAGAACGGCATCAACAAGAAGGACTTGAAGAAATTGGTTTTTGAAAGGAACTTGGAGGACGACGAGGCGTTGGACGACCTCGATTCGGGCAAAAAGGACAAATACACGGCCACGGTGTATAGTCGTGGGGGCGGGGCGAGCACTTCCCTCGTGCTGGCAGGATATTTCGGGCAACAAGCCGACCAGATCAAAGGGAAAAAGATAATCGGGGACGACATCTTCCTGCTGAACGCTATCCGGAAAGATGTGGGCGGCTTGGCTTTCAATAGCCTGAACTATGTGTTTGACTTGCAGACACGGAAATTGAAGGCGGACTTGTCCATCCTCCCCTTGAAGCTGAAGTCGCAGCAGCAGGCGGCCCTGAATTCGAAAGACATCGACCAGGCGATTTCCCTGCTGGAGACTACCTCCATCGAATCCATTCCGGTGGAGCAATTCGGGTTTCTGCTTTCGGGCAATCATGCCAAGGACAAGGAACTGGTTGATTTTATCGGCTGGATATTGGACAAGGGGCAGTCGTTCAACAATCAGCTTGGATTTCTCAAACTGGATTCGAACTCGCTCGCCCAGCAAAAAGAGCGGTTGAAGGATGTTTATTACACCCAAAAATAAAAAACTTGCCCCCTTCTTTTTCTTGTAGATAGAAGGTTTGTTGCTCGTCTCCCCTTAGAGGAGGAACAGGTGGGCTGCCAACAAAAAATGCCTCTCCCATACCGTCTTGCAAACATCGGGAGAGACACTATTTATACTAAAACAAATTTAGCGTATGACAAATGTATCTTATTTTTCTGGAAACTGCAACAGGTTTCCAGGGAGGTTGTTTATTTATCTCATTTTATTGGCCTTTCCGTATCTATCGGTTCAGGCCCAAAAGAATCTCCAAGGGCGGGTCGTTGACGACCGTACCAAGGAGGCTGTGCTCGGTGCCACTGTGACCCTGAAAGATGGTAACGGTAAGAAATTGAGAGTATTCACAGATGGGGATGGCCGTTTTAGCTTTGCGGTGGGTGCCTATCCGGTGAATTTGCTGGTGGAATTTGTCGGTTACAAAGACCAAGACATCGACATTTACGAAGAGGTGAAAACCCCCTTGTCGGTGGAACTCACCGAAACCCGCAATCTGCTGAACACGGTGGTCGTGGTTGGTTATGGCACACAGAAACGGAGCGAACTCACCGGCTCCATTGCCTCTATCCCTGTTACACAATTAAAAGAATCGGGCTCCACATCGTTCGTCAACACATTGCAGGGGCTTGCCTCGGGTGTTCAGGTGACCCAAAGTTCGGGAGCGCCGGGCGGGGCAGCCACCATTCGCATTCGTGGAGGAAACTCCATCACGGGAGGTAACGATCCGTTGTATGTCATCGACGGTTTCCCCATCTACAACAACAATAACGATGCCGATGCCGGAGCGTTGAATGGTGGTTTGGGTGATGCCGGAACCAAGATCAACCCGTTGTCGAGCATCAATCCCGAAGACATCGAATCGATTGACATCTTGAAAGATGCCTCCTCCACTGCTATTTACGGATCGCGCGGAGCTAATGGCGTCATCATTATTACCACAAAACGGGGAAAAACGGGTCCCGGAAAAGTCTCCTACTCCGGATCGTGGGGAGTGCAGCAGGTTTCGAAAAAGATAGATTTGCTGGATGCACAAGAATGGGCGCAGTACAAGAACGATGCGTTGACCAATTCCGGAAAGCCAGCTCTGTACACAGCCGACCAAATTGCAGGCTTGGGCTCGGGCACCAACTGGCAGGATGAATTGTTGCGCGAGGCTCAGGTGCAGACGCACAACCTTTCCATAACCGGAGGAAGCGATAAGACAAAGCACTCCATTTCGTTGGGATACCTCAGCCAGGACGGAATCGTGATTCACACGGGCTTCAAACGTTACAATGCACGCGTGGCCGTCGAAACCAAGGTGAACGACAAATTGAATGTGGGTGTTAATTTCAGCGACAGCTATTCCGTGGCCAATGTTTCCCCCGATGGCATTCTCAAGAACGCCCTGTTTTTCACTCCTACCACTGGGGTGTATGATGCAACGGGCAAATATACTTACCAAAATCCGTACCTCACCACGCAGGGGAATCCGGTGGCTTACCTCAACGAGGCTACGAATATCTCCAAGACCAATCGGCTGCTTGCCAATGGATTCGGTGAATTGGAAATCGTCAAAGGGCTGAAAGCCAAAGTGCTGATTGGCGTAGATTTGATTGACAACAAGCAAAATAGCTATGTGCCATCCACGATCTACGAAGGCAATACCTACACTGGTCTGGCTGCCGTAGGTTCCAAACGGGTGCTGAATTTGTTGAACGAAAACACGGTGACTTATTCCGGCAAGATCGGTGAAAACCACAACATCGAATTGTTGGGCGGTATCACGCAGCAGCAGTCGGAAGCAGAAGGCGAAGTGGCCCGTTCTTCCAATTTTACGTACAATGGCTTAAAATACAATGACCTGGCGAGCGGGGCTACTTTGCAAACTCCCTCCAGCTCTTACTCGAAATGGAGTATCCTTTCTTACTTGGGACGTGCCACCTACAACTACAAGCAAAAATATTTTGCAACAGCCAGTTTCCGTGCAGACGGCTCATCCCGTCTGGGAGTCAACAACCGCTGGGGATATTTCCCTTCCGCATCTTTTGCCTGGCAGGCAGACAAGGAGGATTTCCTGAAAGAAATTGTGGATGCTGCACGAATCAATCGGCTCAAAGTACGTGTGAGTACGGGGACAACCGGTAGCCAGGAGATTGAACCTTACAAAACGAAGTCGATTCTGTCGCCTTATATTTATCCAACGGCAACTGGAACGCTCATCACGGGCTACGCTTCGTCCCAAATAGCCAATCCTGATTTGAAATGGGAAACAACTAATCAATACAATGCCGGTTTCGACCTTGGGTTCTTCAAAGACCGCATCAACCTGACCTTCGATGCGTATTACAAAAAAACGAACGATCTGTTGCTTGCCGTAGCGGTGCCGTTGAGCAGTGGATACTCTTCTTCTCTTCAAAACGTCGGAAGTTTGGAAAATAGAGGGATCGAAATCTCCTTGAATATCGAGAATTTCAAAAGCAGAAACTTTAGCTGGACTACCGATCTCACGTATTCGGTGAACCGAAACAAAGTGTTGTCGCTCAACGACGGTACCTCCAAGATATTTCCGGCCAGCGAGTTGCAGACCGGGAGCGCAATCATTGTGGGGCAGCCTCTGGGGACATTCTGGGGATACAAAACCGATGGGCTATACAGAAATGCCAGTGAAATTCCTGCAAAACCGCTGATTGCCAACACAAAGGTGGGCGATGTGAAATACCTTGACTTAGGCGGTAATGCAGATGGCACCCCTGACGGCAAAATTGCACAGGCAGACGACCAGACCATTATCGGCAATGCGCAACCCAAATTTATTTTTGGATTCACCAACAACCTGCGTTACAAAAACTTCGATTTGTCCGTGTTCTTCAACGGGTCGTATGGTAATCAGGTGTATAGCTATTTCCTGCAACAACTGATGACTCCCACCGGCTATCAGAATGTGTACGGCGGATTCAGAGATCACTATACTGCTAACAACACAACAGCTAAATATCAGCGTCCGAACGAAAACATTACCACCAATGCGGTGTCCGACCTGTATGTCTATGATGCCTCCTACTTGCGCTTGAAGTCGTTGACTTTGGGATATACTTTGCCAAAGAAGCTGACTTCAAAACTCAAGATAGACAAAGTGAGAATCTATGCTACCGGCACCAACCTGTTTACCCTTACCTCCTATCCCGGCTTCGATCCCGAGGTAAACTATTACGATTCAAATTCGAGTCGCCAAGGGGTGGATTTTGGGTCGTATCCTAACTCCAGAACCTTTACCGCAGGGGTCAATGTCACATTTTAAAGATTATTGTACATTATGAAAAAGATATTCAAAAAGCTCATAGCGGCGGGAGTACTCACCAGCCTGATCGGTGCCTATTCCTGTGTGGATCTGAACGAAGATGCCCGTTCGCAGATTTCAACAGAGAATTTCTATAAAACGCAGGATGACGCAATTTCAGCCGTGCAAAGTGTCTATTCCGATCTCACGCACAATACATCCGGCGACCACGCCTCCATCTACAACCGTCAATTGGTGCTGGCTGTTGGCATGTTGACCGACGATCACATCGCAGGCATCGGTGCTACGAATCCCGATGTGCGCTCGTTGTGCGCATTGACTGCTTCTTCCACCAACACCCGTTTCTACGAGTTGTGGCGGCAGCATTACGAAGCCATCAACCGTGCCAATACGGCTATCGGCCGCATTCCCGGTATCGCGCAGGGTGATGCCGCTGTGAAAAACAGGCTGGTGCTCGAAGCCCGTTTCCTTCGCGGATTGCTTTACTTCAACTTGGTGCGCCTATGGGGCGATGTTCCTTTGGTGACGAAGGAGACCACCTCGCTGCAGGATGTGCAGGTGGCCAAAAGCCCGAAAGAGGAAGTGTATAAGCAGGTTATCGCTGATTTCAGCGCGGCTGCTGTCGGATTGCCGGTGAAATATACCGGAGCCGATGGTTTCAGGGCAACATCGGGTGCTGCAAGAGCTTTCCTGATTGACGTGTATGTCACACGCCGCGAATACGATAAGGCGGTGGCGCAGTACGACACCATCAGCAAGGCTCCCTACAACTACGATTTGTTTGCGAACTATGCCGACAATTTTGTCACCTCGAAAGAAAACACGGTGGAGCATATCTTTGATGCCAACTTCATTGCTGACGGTTCTGCTGCGTTGAGTGGAAAAGGAAACGTGAACATTCTTTCCTTGATTTCGGCTCCGGCATTCGGATTCGAAAAAGGGCAAGGTGTCGGCAACTCCGCCGACGAGCCAATCGTGACGCTCCGAGGAAAGTTTAAGGCGAATGATGTGCGTGCCAAGACAACCTTTAACGATTCCACATTCTCTTCGTCTGCCAAAACCGCAAAGGTGTATTATCCGCATTTCTACAAATATTGGGATCCTGCAGCTGCTGCAAACTTAGCTAATAATGGGGTGAATGCGCCGATAATCCGTTATGCCGAGGTGTTGCTTTTTGCTGCCGAAGCCAAAAACGAGCTTTATGGCCCGGGAGACCCGAATGATCCGAATTCGGCGTATGCCTTGTTTAACCGGGTGTATAAACGAGCGCGTCCCACCAGCAGCGGACTGACTCCTGGATTGAGCAAAGAAGATTTCAGAACGGCGATTTTCGACGAGAGGCAACTCGAATTTGTCTATGAGCAGATTCGTTTCTTCGACCTTATCCGTGTCAATGGTTCCGGTTCTGCTTTGTTGGTGAAAACGCTACAAGCACTGCCCGCCATCGCTGCCCAACAGGCGGCCGCCGGAATACCGGGTGTGTCGGCTACCAACGAATGGGTGGTGGCAAAGGCCAAGAATGTATCCGAAAAATTCTTAGTGCTGCCGATCCCTGCTGTGGAATTGCTGAACAATAAGAAACTGGAGCAAAACGACGCTTGGAAATGATAGTTGGGACAAATAGAAAATTAGTATCAAAAAAAATAATCAAACTAATGAAACGAATAAACAAAGGAATAAATATACTGACCTCGCTGGCCGTAGTAGCCGGCGGGTCGGTGTCGCAGGCAAAAGCACAGAGGGCCGATCAGCCATTTCAAGGAAAAATAGGTCGTACACTTGCCGAGTCGAAAGAGTGGTGGCCGGAGCCAGTGAAAGCACCCAAAGGCGCGCCCAACGTGGTGTGGATTCTGATCGATGACGTGGGATATGGTGCGGCAAGTGCTTTTGGCGGATTGATTAAAACTCCAACTTTGGATAGTCTGGCCAACAATGGCTTGCGTTATACAAACTTCCACACTTGCGCTATCAGCGCGCCTACCCGTGCCGCCTTGCTCACCGGACGCAACAGTGCGTCGGTGCATGTGTCCGGCTTTTCGCACACCGTGCTGTCGGCCGGATTTCCCGGATGGGATGGACGGATTCCAGCTTCTGCCGGAACGATTGCGGAGATCTTGCGCGAAAACGGTTACAACACCTATGCCGTTGGCAAATACGGGGTGACACCCGACGAGGATGCCACCGATGCAGGTCCGTTCGACCGCTGGCCGACGGGAAAAGGCTTCGACCACTTCTTCGGATTCCTGGGCTCGCAAACAGATCAATACAAACCCGATTTGGTGGAAGATCAATGGCACGTGAAGCCCGATGGCCGCCATCTCAGCGAACAGATCACCGACAAGGCGATCCAATACATCGACCGTCAGAAAAAGGCTGCGCCCGACAAGCCGTTTTTCCTCTATTATGCCCCCGGAGCCGTACATGCGCCGCATCAGGTGGCCAAGGAATGGAGCGATCCCTACAAGGGGAAATTCGACAAAGGTTGGGATGCCTACCGCAAGGAGGTGTTCGAGCAACAGAAAAAACTGGGCGTAATTCCTGCCAATGCCATCTTACCGGATCGCAACCCCGACATCAAGGCCTGGGATAAATTATCCGACAACGAGAAAAAACTCTATGCCCGCTTCATTGAGGTATATGCCGGCTATCTCACTTACACCGATTACCAGATTAGCCGCGTTGTCAACCACCTGAAAGAAATCAAT
>ERZ778028.2006-NODE-2006-length-17115-cov-5.032298_pt1 | contig 17115 bp, 10 predicted proteins | sample MGYA00375758_ERZ778028 | MGnify/ENA primary metagenome ERZ778028 (study PRJEB29350, sample SAMN05389828) | bioreactor metagenome | isolation source: Thiocyanate bioreactor | place: South Africa: University of Cape Town | collected 2014-03-17 ... | reverse complement strand
CCGCCGCTAATTTAAATCCTAAAGTTAGCAATGCGTTACTTATCGGCGACCCTAAATCAAGAGATGAATAATGCACAATACCGGTTAATAAGGCAGAAACAATGATATAGAGCACCGTACATACGATTAAGGAACCGATAATGCCAATGGGGAGATCGCGCTGAGGATTAAGAGCCTCTTCTGCTGCTGTTGAGACTGCGTCAAAACCAATATAGGCAAAAAAGATTAGTGACGCCCCCTGAATTACACCGGTCCAACCGAAGGGAAAAAAAGGATGCCAATTGGCCACATCTATCTCAAAAGTAGCAATGACGATAAACAAAAAAATCACGGATAATTTAACGGCAACCATAATGCCATTCACACGCGATGTAGAGCGTACCCCGATCATAAGCAAGGTGGTCAAAAGGACGATGATTGTTACTGCTGGAAGATCAATCCAGCCTCCTTTGGCGGGGCTACTTAACAGCTCATGAGGCAGATGAATTTTAATGGTATGTAAAAAATCTGCCGCATAACTACTCCATCCGACCGCGACCGCCGCAACAGACAAGGTATATTCTAAAAGGAGATCCCAACCCACAATCCAGGCTATTAATTCACCAAAACCTGCATAGGCATAACCGTAGGCACTTCCACAGCCACCAATCATTGCGGCAAGCTCGGCATAGGATAATGCGGCAAATCCACAAGCACAACCGGCAATAATATAACAAAGAATGATTGCCGGGCCGGCATGAGTTGCCGCAACAATCCCTGTGAGCACAAAAATCCCCGCGCCAATGATGGCCCCGATTCCCATTAAGGTTAAATCTCGGGCGGTCAGGCATTTTTTAAGCACACTTTTCTTATTGTCGTCTGCCCCAAGCTCTTTTTTGCGAAACAAGTCCATGTTAGTATGCCCCGTTTACCAGCTGTCAATGATCAAGCAAGAAATTTGCCAATTCCCAAGTTCCGCGCGCCATGAAAAAATTTTGGCGTTTTAAGAGTGCGAAAAGAATGAGTAATCGCGATTTCATAAAAGTTTTTATGATAAGCCTAATATTCTGGGGTAAAGCAGTAGCCTCGGTTACCAATCAATCAGAACAGTGTCAACATTGGTTGTCTTTATTCCGACCTTTTTGTCATCATGTCCAGCAAATATGGAACGAGGGACATACTGATCTCTACATCTCTGGATATGCCTGGCATAACCGTTTTACGTACAGCCGCGAACGTATTCGCCGTAAACATTATAACGAATTGGCTTGGGGCGGCGGTTTGGGTAAAGGCTACTTTGATATTAAGGGCAATTGGTCGGGACTGTATGCATTTGCATTTTTGGATTCTCATAAAAATGTGCAACCGGTCGTGGGATATGCACATCTTTTTGTAGCTAAATTAGCGCCCGAAGTTAAAGCAGGTCTCGGTTATTCCGTTTTAGTCACCGCACGTCCGGATATTCTTCATAACATTCCCTTTCCGGGGGCTGTTCCCTGGGCAGGGGTTTTTGTAAAACAGCTCGCGCTTAAAGCCGCATATATTCCAGGCACCTCAACGAATGGGAATGTTTTGTATCTGGTGAGTACCTATACCTTTGATTCTTGATATTATTTTTTTAACGATTATGTGCTATGTTTTCAAGATGATGAATTAATAAGGACTCTTTATGAAATCATTTATTGAACAAGCGCAAATCTATGCTGCCTACCACCGCAAGCCTGAAACACGATTTACGCATATGGCAGGCGTTCCCCTGGTTATTTTGTCTTTTATGATCCTCTTAGGGTTCGTAAAAATCATTGTGCCCGGAATTTTCATGAGTACTTTAGCCTGGTTTGCAACCTTAGCCTTGTTAATTTACTACTTTATCCTAAATTGGAAACTGGCCCTGGCGATCACGCCCATACTGCTTTTTCTCTTGTGGATATCGGATTGGTTAAGTGCTGCAGGACCCACTACCCTGGGCGTTTGGTCTTTTATTATCACCTTTATCGCCGGATGGGCTTTACAATTTTACGGTCACTTTCTTGAAGGGAGACGACCCGCTTTTCTGGATAATCTCTCCCAAGCATTAGTAGCGCCTTTATTTCTGGTCGCCGAGCTGTTTTTCATGGCAGGATTTATGAAAAATCTTCAGCTGGAAATTTACGGTACTCCCAATATTATTAACGAATAATCTGAATTAACCGCAGCGGACTAACCCCACTGCGGATGCATCATTTTGTAACAGAAATGAATTTTATGATGGCGTTTAAAATCCACATCGATGGTTCGTGCGGTCATGTCGTGTACGCTGTATTTTTGGCTTAATTCCGGATTTAACTTAAATTGACGAAAATTAGTTGAAAAGTACAACATACCCCCGGGATTAAGCAACCGCATCGCCGCATGGACTAACGAGCTATGATCGCGTTGTATATCTAAAGTATCCTGCATTTTCTTAGAGTTGGAAAAACTGGGCGGGTCTAAAAAAATCACATCAAAACGCTCGCGGGTGACGCGCAGCCATTCACGACAATCAGCGGCAATGAATTGATGTCGCGATAAATCCAGGCGGTTTAGGGTAAAATTTTCCTCTGCCCATCGTAGGTACGTATTAGATAAATCCACATTGGTAGTCACCGCTCCAGCTAAAGCGGCATGCACACTTGCTGTTCCCGTGTAGCAGAAGCAATTTAAGAAGCGAGTGCCGGGAGTAAGTTGGGCAAAGCTTAAGCGCAAGGGGCGATGATCGAGAAATAAGCCCGTATCTAAATAATCAAAAAGATTGACTTTCAGTTGCGCAGAACCTTCAGTAACCACCAAAAACTGGCCTTTTTGTCCCATTTTTTGATATTGATTGGATCCTTTCTGTTGCTTCCTTTGTTTAATGACCAGATGATTTGGAGTAATACCTAATACCTGCGGCACCACCTGCATTACCTCTAAACTACGCTTTTCGACTTTATGTTGCGGGATGCTCGCGGGGGCTGCGTATTCTTGTAATACCGCATATTCATTGTAAACATCAATAGCAAAAGCATATTCCGGCAAGTCGGCATCATAAATACGATAGCAGCTTATGTTTTGTCTTTGCGCCCATTTTTTTAAATGGCGATAATTTTTTTCCAGGCGATTACGTAACATTTGTGCAGGACCTGAAAGTTCAGTAGGTGTCGTGCCTTTCAGTTCATTATGAGCCACAACATCAAACTGATAGAGCTTGCACTCTAATGCCCCATTATAGAGAGTGTATTGCTTGTTCGAGCGCAAACCGATCGCTTTTGCTAATACAGGACTTGAGGTAATGATTGCAGCCTTCCATCCTTGATAACGCTCATGAAGTAATTGCCCCAACTGTTGATAAACCGGTACCAGCTGCGTCACCTCCCCCAAACGTTCCCCATAGGGAGGATTGGCCACCATTAAACCCTGGGCAGCAGGCGCTGCTGCTGCAGACAATTGCTCAATATTCTGCTGCTCAAAACGCACAAGCTGGCTTACTCGGGCGCGTTGTGCATTCGCTTTGGCTAATTCAATGGCACGCGGGTCGTTATCGGTCCCTACCAGCGTCATCGGTAGGGGGCGCACCTGTTGTAACGCTTCCTCTCGTAATTTTAACCATAACGATTGTTGATGCTGGGCCCAGTATTGTAGCGCTTGATCGGTACGCAAAAGCCCTGGCGCAATGCATGCAGCCATTAAAGCCGCCTCGATAACCAAAGTCCCTGAGCCACAAAAAGGATCATGTAAGGCATATCCCTGTGCCGCAAGCGCGGGCCACTTTGCCCGCATCAGTAAAGCGGCGGCAACATTTTCTTTTAAAGGTGCCTTACCCGCTTGAGTACGGTATCCTCGTTGATGCAAACTATAACCCGTCAAATCCAGGCTTACAGTGAGTTCTTCTTTTTTTAAATAGGCATGAATCAGAATTTGCGGACTTTCTTTATCTACCGTAGGTCTTACCCCCCGATGATGACGAAAATGGTCCACTATGGCATCTTTGACCACCTGGGCGCCATACATGGTATTACGAATACGCTCGGATGAGCCATGAAACTCAACCGCAATAGTTTTATCGTGAGTAAACACCGTTTGCCAATGAAACTCGCTGCATAATTTACGAATCGCCTGATCGTTGCTGGCAAAACCGCTGAATAAAATCAGTTGTACACGATTAGCAAGTCTTGACCATAAACAAATACGATAGATAACCGCATGATTGGCTTCGCCATATACCCCTTGCGGATTAACATGACTTACTTTAAGTCCTAGCGTGCGTACTTCTTCTTCCAACAAATACTCCAACCCCCGCGGGCAACTAATAAATAACGGATAATTCATTGGATACAGCCTCTTAAAAAGCGAAATAATGCTTTCGCCGCGCCAGTGTTCTTATTTTTTTCAGCATCAGCGCGGGCTTTAGTAATCAATTGGCGCAAGTGTTGTACTTCTTCAGGTTGATACTGGGCAATGAATTCCGTTAGCTCTGATTTGTCGCCCTGTAACAAGCGATCGCGCCACATTTCCACCTCATGAAAGGAAGCGGTCGTTCCTTGTTCTTCATCAAGCATAAGCTGATAGGCGGCAATAATTTCTTCGTGATCTGCAGCACGCATTAACTTCCCTATTAATTGCGCCTGACGACGGCGTGCACCGTGGCTTTTGATTTTCTTCGCCTCGATTATTGCTTTATAAAGATTCTCTGGGAGCGGTAGCTGGTTTAACTTTTCTAAACTCAAATCAATAAACTGCACCCCTAATTTCTGTAAGTGATCAGCATCGCGTTTCTTTTGTGATTTACTAATGGGTTCATCCATTGGCGTACAACATGTAAAATTAAAAGAGCAGTATACTATAGATACTTATCGAGCCGCCACCGCGAGTACCATTGTGATGAAAATAGCGTACTCCCCGCGTCATTCAGATCGTAGCGAAGAGCCTCCATACTCCCCCGTCGTTCAGAGCGCCTCCTGCAATATAGTGGAATCTCAAAGCGGTCTGCGATTCGTAATTTTGTTTTTTATCTTAATTACATCCTCTAAAGATAAGATCGTGGTATTTTGCAGGATTCTTCGCTGCGCTTTGAATGACGAGAGGGCTTTGAATGACGTGGAATTTCGAAATGACATGCTTTTTACTGCCTGGAATAGCATTGCTCCAGCTAGTGTATTAAGCGAAGCGATCCGATACAGGCTTTTTTAGATATACAAGGTTTTTTACGATTCACAGAATCATCCACAAATAAATTATAAATAAGAATTAAAAAGACCAGTGTATGTAACCAGGTTACCGTGATCTGGGTGAATAGATACATGGCCGCCAAAACACCAAAGCAGCCGGAGAGACTGTAAATCATGGTCTTTTTTAAAGGGATATTCGGCGTGCTTTGTAGAATAATTAATGAAGTAATCGGTTGCTGCACTGCTCCAGCTACCGTCATAATAGGGAAAGCGAACATGGGGGATAAATTCATTAAAAAGAGAATGCCCTGCACCATAATAAATAATCCAACACCTACAGCCGTTAATGCGCCACATACGATCATCGCAAAAAAGCCTAGAAATAGTTGCATCGTCGATAGTGCCCCTAGATCGCCGCCTAAATTCAGTAAACGAAATTGATGAAGTACGAGTAAAGAGATAATAAACAAATAGGAGGCTTTAATAAGTAAAGATGAATAGTGACTTCCATAACGGATCATTACCCCACTTAAGGCTCCCCCAATACCCGCACCGGCAACCAAGACCAGTAAGGTTGTTAAATCGACCGGGAACAAATAAACGAAGAATAAGGCTTCTAAAACTCCAGGAAGCACTTGGGCGATATTATTCACTGCCGCTATTTCATTTTTATCAAATGTTTCCATTACCCGTGTTAAAGCGCGATTCACAGCAAAGCTTCCAAGGCCAAGGGTATCAGCAAAAAAGGCAAGTACACCGCTTAAAAATAATGTTAGATAGTCTTTCCAGGTAAGATTAGCGGTAGGCTGCTGCTGTAACTTGACCCCAATCATGAAGAGAGAAAACAAGCCTAAAATTATTATTAAGGAAACGAGGCATATCAAGATCATCGGGGCATCCAACCACACTAAAATGTCTATAAATCAGCAGTCATGCTTTTTATTGCAGGATTATATCGTATCTGGTTGTAGATTAAAATAAAAACGTAATGCATTATGTGAGCACATAAAGTAAAAGATACCGCAAGTTTTTTAGCTTGCGGTATGATCTACTCTTATGCACACAGTGAAGTATCGATTCCCACCTGACCAAAAACCTTTTTCACCAAATCTTGATCTTCTTTTAAATCCTGCGCACTATGGATTACGCCACAGGCACCTTGCATAAAGTTAGTCGTTGGTGTCCAGTAGCTCGTGTTTGCATTCAGCATTAAACGAAATGCCTGTTTTATTCCGATCTCATTTGCAAGGAGATAAAAGGCTTTGTTAAATATGCCACTTGCAGTATGAACGATAAAACTCTGACGCTCTCTTTGATCCGGGATACTTTTAGCTTTTTGCAAGAGCTCAGAATAGCTGATTTTGCAATTCCCACCCTGACTATTGGCTAATGTCTTGTTATAACAATCTGCAGAATAACCATCCTTAGACGGTGTATCCATAAATCGTAATGCTTCTCCTGTTGATTTTTTAATAATACTCTCACCAATTAACCAACTAACTTTTCCAGGAGTTAAGTACATTTTATTATAAAGCTTGGGCGCTTGTTCCAAGCTATGTGCACGAACTGCCTGTCCGGCCATGTCCGAAAAGGATTCATTCAGCGCCCCAACTTCATCATGATATTCCAACCCTGAGTGTTGCTCGGTAAATCCGTGAGAAACCTCGTGTCCTGCCACATCCAAAGCGACCAAGGGATAAAAGTCTTCGCCATCGCCAAAAGACATATATTGCCCATCCCAAAAGGCATTATCGAAATCTTCACCAAAATGCACGCGCATGATTAATTTGGCAGGCGTGCCATCTTTGTTTTCCAGGGCATGAATGCCGTACCATTGTTGATACATGTTGACCACCGCATGACCGGTATAATAAGCATCATTAATCGGCGAGAAGGCACCATTGATGCGATCTTCCTGATTGTTATCACAGGGATAGCTATAAGCATCGGTCTGCTCTCCCGACCAATCCCATGCTTTTTTTAAATTAACGACCTTAACTTGAGCAGACTCCATGGTACAGCTTGTACCGTTTTGTGCGACATCCAATCCGGGTAAATCATCTTTACCATACCAATACTCATGGGTCTTCTCATTACCGCCAGCACCACTATCCGTATAGTGTTGAATATTATCCCATTGAGTTAATGTCTCCCCATTATGAGCATCGATGATGAAAAAAGGCCACGCGGGTTTTTGCCCGTCTGCGCTTTTAAACGATACTAAATAAACCAATTTGGGATTTTGTTCGGCGTCCACGCGGATTTGCAATTCAGCCTTTTGCTTGCTCATGGGTGCTTGTGGATGCTCTGCCTGCCATAGGTGTGTAACTTGTTGTAATGCATCCTGTTGGCTGATGGTAGGTTTGGTAGATAGTTGTAAATCTTCCCAGAGTTGCCCATTCACTTGTCCTGAAGCCATCGGTGCGGCACTGGTAGCAGGGGTTGAGGTGACCACTATTGCCTGAGCGCCAATTACCGGAATTCCATGAAACAATTGCTGATAACGCTTAACCAGACCTTTTGAGCTTTGTGACTTACGCACCAGAGAGAGACTGTTTTCCGGCAGGGCCGCACGGGCAGATTTATGGTGTTCATCGACCAAGGTAAAATTTTTAATTGTTGTTAATGGTTGGTGGTTTAATTCAACTAAGCTTGTTGCTTTTGCAATGCTTAAGGGCAGTAAAAGGGACAGCGCCAAATATTTTTTGATCATAAAATTATCCACAAAAAACACAATACTATCATAATGACTTAAAAATGCACCAGATGTTTGCGTTTTTTATCCAGTCGCCGGTACCAGCGATGGGAATTAATGGATTAAAATAATCCTTGCTGAAAATCGATCATGGCTTGCCTGATCTCCTCCGCAGTATTCATCACAAAAGGCCCATGACGCACAATCGGCTCGTGAATTTTTTTAGCTGCAATTAAAATAAACTGACTCGCCTGAGTCGCGACTACTGTTAAGGATGATTGTTCATCAAGGACTGCCAGTTGTAATTCGGATACCGATTCCCCACTGATCATCACCTCACCCCGAACCAGCAAAAGGATCGTTTGATAGTCATCCGGTATTGGCTGCGTCCAGATAACACCCGCCTCCAGCTGCACATCAAAAAAAAGGGGTTGCGTCGCAATCCCATGAATCGGTGAGTTCGTGCCTTTAGCGGTTGTCCCCGCAATAACTTTGACTTTTACCCCACCATCGTGCTCAAGCGGTAGCTGTTCATGAGCTAACTCTTGATACTTAGGCGGGCTCATTTTTGCCGCTGCGGGAAGGTTTAGCCATAGTTGGAGTCCTTTTAATGGCTTTTGGGTTGCATCGGGCATTTCTGAGTGAATAATTCCTTTGCCCGCAGTCATCCATTGTACATCCCCAGGACCAATGGTGCCCTGGTGCCCATGATTGTCTTTATGTTGAATACTGCCCGAGAATAAATAGGTAATGGTCTCAAAACCTCGATGCGGATGTGATGGAAAACCCGCCATAAAATCAAGCGGATCACTGCTATTAAAAAAATCCAGCAGTAACAAGGGCTCAAGCTCGTCGGTATGCTGCTGGCCAATGTAGCGGTGTAACTTAACGCCAGCACCTTCACGGACTAACATGCCGTTCAGGATTTTCTTTACTTGCATTTGCCCCATAGACGCTCCTATTTCGAAAGTGATTCATCAGGTCACCCGCGAATAATTGACCTAAAAATGAACATTATAGTATAATTTAGTACCCTCGTCCGGAAGAATCTCTTATGTCCTTGGTCGAACAATTTAAAAATGCCCTCTCCACTGAGGAGGCGCTCAGTGAATTTTTATCAGCTCTTCAAGGGGGTAGTATAAACCCGCTTGATTGGGATATAAAAGAAATTACAGACCTTAGGAATAATTATCTCAAAATATTTGAGATAACCAATTATAATTTTGTAGACGCAAGAATACGATTTAATGAATCATTCGCAGCCCTACTGCAAAAAATAAACAAAAACAATAACGACCCAGAAAAAACGCAATTATTTCAACAGGTTATTGTTGAGTGCATGAGCTATTTAACATACATCCGATCCGGACTTAAAAATAAGCGCCCTTCTTCTAATCCAGAATATCCATTAGCAAAAAAAAGGCGCTTGGATGTAAATCCACAATTGCAGCAACTTTTGAAACTAGGTTATAACCAATCCCTAGCTGTAGAATTCTTATCCAACGAACACGCACCACACCATTACGCAATTTTAATTAAATGGCATGAAATTTTTATTCATACTGTTTCACCAAGTGATATAATGAACATAGCCAAAAAGGGCGGTGAGCAAAGTTTTGTCGCATTTAGCATTTACCAAATGGCGCTTAGGCAAATTGGGTTGACCACGGCAGATATAATAGAGTTGATTATCGAACCCTATGCCTCAGAGAGATTAAGTTTTCTTATCCATTATATCGAAGTGCTCATTTCACTCGGTTTAAATAAACAACAACTAATCGTCATTGGTAAAAGCGTCTATTCGACGCATAACCTTCCTCACATGAGTCAAAGTCTTCATCAATTTTCATCTGATGATATTGCAGATTTGATTTCTAAATGTCCCCCTGAAATCTTTTTATTAATTAATCAGAATCTTGAGTATTTAACAAAATCTGTGTTGACTCTACGTCACTTGATAAACCCTCTTGATACAGGGGAGTACTTTAAAATATGTTGGATGCTTAGCAACTTTGTGCAGCCCTTAAATCCGGGATTAGAATTTGTATGGGCTAATGATATTAGCCAAAAAATTGAAAAAATAAATCAATTATGTCATATGGGCTTTAACTACGACATACTGCTTAACCTCAGTGAAATAGATTACGATTTGCTCATCTCGTATACCCCACAACTGCAACAATATAGTTTTGATCACGAAGAAATAGTGACATTTATTCGGCACTCTGATTACAGGGGTAAGACAGATCAATTTTTGGTTGATGCCGAAGGGTTGTCAGTATTAGGTTACCAATCGGAACAAATCAAGCAAATAGCAATTTCCTCTTGGGGACCAACTCTTTCACGCGCCTTAATACAGACAACGCCTGCTCTTATTGAGCGTGGTTATTCAACCGTGGAATTGTTAGAGGTATTGAGCGACATTTTTCATTCGATCGTTGAAAAAAGAGCTTCAAATCTTGCAATTGCGAAAACACTCACCCCTCTATTACTGAGTCAAGGCTTAGAACCTGTAGACTTAATTATTTTTTTTATCCAAAAACTCGACCACAAATCCATTATTGATTCATTATTACCTATATTACCTCCGTTGGTTCAATTCGGATTCACTTCACAACGAATTATTAGAATAGCCTCTAATTTTGATTTGAATATATATTATCAGTGTTTTACACGTTTAAAAGACTTAAGCTACTCCAGCGAACAGCTCTTGCAAGTAGAAAAGGATCAAACCTTAATGCTTGCTGTAGTGAAGACCTCGCCACTTCTCCTTCAGCAGGGATACTCAATCGCTAATATAATAACCATTGCCGCTAAGTGTTACTGCACTGCTCTTATCGCCGCGAGTGAGTTTACTCCTACACTCATACGGGAGGGCTATAATCTATCTGATTTAATGACTTTTTTTACAATAAGAATAAACCATCGTGATGTGATTCAGACGCTTCTTGAGGTCACACCAAAGTTGCTCGCACTTGGATTAATGACGAAGCAGATCATAGGAATTGCAGCCTTTTGTAAAAGTGAAGGTCTACTTTTACTGGATGAACATTTTCAACAAATTTTCGAAAACCTCAAAGCGAGAGAGCCAAACGTAGCAAAAGAAAAATTATTAAGTAAGATTGTGAGCCTCTTACATGATTTTAATGGGCTGAGTTTTCTAAAAAAATTATTACAAACTATTAATGTACCATTAGATAAACCTAACCGGCCACTCACTCATTTATTAAAGAAAACCAAATATTACTGCCCTCACCTGGAATCTTATTTATTTATCTATCCATCCGAAATAGTCGAGATGCGTCGCTCTACAAGTTATATAAACAGATTAATTGATGGTTTAAATTTTTCCGGAAAAACCAAAGTACTCAAAGAACATTTCGCGCTCCTCATGGATGAGCAACTTTGGTCCCAGTTATGGCCAGATTTACCGCCTCCGGAAGAAATCCTAACCCCTGAAGATTTACAGGACAAATCGCTCAATCAACAAAACTACCATCGCACCGAAATCCAGGACACCGCCGTTTATATAGACTGTCAAACTACAGCGAGCGCTCTATTATGTGCAAATCACCTAAAATATTTAAACCAACAAGTCCAAAAGGCGAACGAAGGCATTGAAGAGGCGATTCCTCAGTTTCAGGCCGTCGCTATGGATAATTACGTCCTTATCGATAATTATGGCGCCTATTTTGATTCTCTTTCTTCTAAATATGCAGAGCGTTATGAAAATCTCCCCAATAATGTGGATGATTTTCCTGTGCTTGCGGTGGATGAGGCACAGCGATTAGGATTAATCACCCAGGACTTAGGCGCTAAGGAAAATCCTGCAGATGCATTACTTAGTGAAACATATGAGCTTAATGAATTCCTCGAAGAGGAAGAGCCTCAGATGAATATGCCAAGCTCACCAAGCAGCTTAGGCGATTTTGGTTTTTTTAGTGCAACCCAGAATAATGCTGAGAGGCTTTTATCTGAGAATGATACTCCCAGCCCGGGGCAATCAATACGAAACAAATGAACTCAGTTGAATTACTAAAAAGACTTCTAGAAGATCAAAAAAGTTTGCCGAAGAGATGGTTTTAAAGTAGATAACATAGTATAATTTTTTATCTTATTGAGCTAAAGCGAACCTTATGCCTTCTTTAGTGGAACAGTTTAAGCAAGCACTAGTGAGCAAAAAAGCCCTAGAGGCGTTCTCATCAGCCTTTAAAGAAGGATACATCAACCCTCTTGATTGGGCTATAGATGAAATCACTCAACTAAATAGAGAATACTCTCAACTCTTTGCACTTGATGATTATCACTTTATTGAAGAAAGAATCCTTTTTAACCAAAATTTTGCGCAATTATTGGAGCGAGTATGTTTGGATTGTAAAGACCCCATAAAAAAAGATTTATTCGCGCAAACCAATTTTTTATGCGCCAACTATATTCAATCGATTCAAAAAAGCCAGAAATCAAAGAAACGGCCGCTTGAAAAGCCCACCCTTCCTAAACCCAAAAAAAGACGCCTAAGCTCCACATTTGAGCAGATTGACGCCTCTAAATTGCAGCACTTAACGGAACTAGGATATGCTCCCACCCACGCACGAGCAATTTTATCCAGTAAACGGGCACGGCCAAATTACTGTTCGCTGACACGCTGGCATGAACTGTTTATTAACCTGTTCTCTCATGAGCAATTGGTTCAAATCACCCTTGAAGGGGGTGAATCGAGTTTTATCGCTTTAAGCGAATACCTGCTCCCGCTCGTCAACTATAGGTTTAGCAGTCAAGATATTTTTAGATTGATAAAAAAACCAAAGGCCTTTGCGCGAATAGCGTGCATTTTTAATCATATGGATGACCTTGTTATGCGGGGTTTTAATTACCAGCAACTGGTCATTATGGGTGAAAGTGAGTATGCAATCCATAATCTCCCACAGATTAATGAAAAAATATACGCATTTCACGGTGATGAGGTCACAGAATTCGTTTCTAAAAGCCCTCCTGAATTTTTTTTATTAATCTATCAAAATTTAGATTTTTTTATATCTTTATCCTTGTCGTTTAATCATCTTATGGCGCTTATCCATGAAGGAGATTTAAACAAACTTCAATGGCTAATCAATCATTACGCAATTCTTAATGTTCTTACGCCCGATATTCTATGTTCATCTGATATAAGCCAACTGGAGCTTAACCTTGAAAAAATAAATCAGTTAATCGTTATTGGCTATTCTAAAGAGCTTTTGTATGGACAAACATTAAAAAAATTGGAGTTTTTAATTGAATGTACGCCACGTCTTATAAATCTTGGATACGGATTGGAAGAAATAATGAAACTTATTGGCGATAAGGATTACCCTTTTAGCATAAGTGAATTTATTACCTACTTTCAGTATTTATCGGATTTAGGATACCCACAAGATCAAATAAAACAGATGAGCTTGTCATGCGGGGGACTTCCACTTTTAACCGCTTTAGTTAAAAGCGCACCGGCACTCCTGACAAGAGGCTACTCATCTCTTGAAACAGGACCGTTATTGATAAATATTTTAACGTCCGTATCCGAGCACGAAGCTTCGTCCTTGAAAGATGCGGTTAAGTTTACACCACTAATGCTGGCGCAAGGTATTCAACCACCGGACTTAATCCAGTTTTTTTGCCAAAGCTTAAATCACAATACCATCATTACCTTACTGTTACCTTATTTACCACAGCTTTTTGAACATGGGTTATCGTCTGAACGGATTATGAAACTAGCCGCTAATTTTAATTTAAATACGTATCTTCCGTATTTCATACGTTTAAAAGAATTAAATTACTCCTGCGATCAAATATTACAGATGGAAAATAATCCAAAATACAAAAAGTTAATGGGTACCCTTATTGAAACAACGCCAGAACTGACCAGCCAGGGGTATTCAACCGAAAATATATTAACCATTGCGACAAAATGTTACCCCTCCGCCCTAATCCCCGCGAAAAAGTTTACCCCTCCTTTAATTACTCAAGGCTATAGTCTATCGGAATTAATTCATTTTTTTTCCAGACAAATAAAACACAGTGATGTCATCCAGACGCTTCTTGAGGTCACACCCACATTGATTGCTCAGGGATTAACAACGACGCAAATCATAAAAATGGCCCCTTTTTGTAAACGTGAAGGTTTACTCTTATTGGCTAATCATTTTCAGCAAATCTACGATGCCTTCAAAGTAAGAGAAGCGAATTTATCCAAGGAAAAATTACTGAGCGCTCTTTTACGCCATTTATCAGGTTTGAATGCACTGAATTTTATAAAAAATTTTTTATCTACGATTAATGTGTCATCTGAAAAAACAAACCATTTACTACCCCATTTATTAAAAAAAACCCATTATTATTGCCCTCAAAAAAAATCCTACTTATTTATATACCCTACAGCAGTTAGAGATATGTACCATGTAGCTACTGATATAAATGCCACTCTTCGTGTATTCAATTACTCTGGAAAAGTAAAAGCATTAAAAGAACATTTTATACTGGTGATGCCGGAACAACTTTGGTCGCACCTATGGCCGAATTTAACTTCTCCCAGAGAAATTGTGACACCCGAAGATTTACAAGACAAATCGCTTCATCCGCAGAACTACTACCGTGCCGAGAGTCAAGACACCGCCATCTATATAAACTGTAACACTAGGGCAAGCGCTGTAGTATGCGCAAATCACCTAAAATATTTAAACCAACAAGTCCAAAAGGCGAACGAAGGCATTGAGGAGGCGATTCCTCAATTTCAGGCCATAGCTATGGATAAATACGTCCTTATCGATAATTATGGCGCCTATTTTGATTCCCTTACTTTTAAATATGCAGAGCGTTATGACAATCTCCCCAATAATGTGGATGATTTTCGTGTGCTTACGATGGATGAGGCACAGCGATTAGGATTAATCACCCAAGGCTTTGATGCTGAGTACAATTCTATAGATGCATTGTCTAGTGAGATCGAGGAATTCTTCGCTGAAGGAAAACCGCAGGAAGGTAGGCCAAGCTCCTCTGGCAGCTTAAATGCTTTCGGGTTTTTCAGCGCAACCCCAAAAGATGCAGAACAGATTGATATTGACGCATCCGCTCAAGAACTAGACCCTAACCCGTTTAAATAGCTAGTTAAATATTTAGAGCGCTAGCTTTCATAAAGTTTTTTGCGATATAGTAAATCGGCTACCCATAAACACAGGATGTGTCATGAACTTTATAAAGTAATTCTTATTGTTGAGTCTCGTCATAATTGGCGCTATTTGGCTAAGCGTGGCCAATGCGGGTTCGCCCGTCTGGACTTTTATGCCGGTCGAGGGCTTTCCCCCAAAGATTAAAATCTCGCCCAATGATACGGCAGCAATACAATATAAAATAACCAATAATTCGCATCGTCCACATCAATTGACAATGAAGCCGATTGCAGGATTAAGCACCGCTGGATGTACGACACCCTTAGGCTTTCAGCAATCATGCATTTTAACCCTAACGGTGAATGGGCATGCGTTGCCCGGGGATATTCAGGGTGGCCCGGTTCTGTGTAATGTAGGTAGCCCCCTGCAATGTTATCAACCAGATCCCGCGAATCGATTACTCATTGAACGCATCCAAGTACCACCACCGCAGATGACTTACACTGTAAACAGCTCCGCCGGCATCAATGGTTCGATTAGTCCCATGGGGATACAAACGGTCAATTCAGGAGCTGCTTTAACCTTTACTGCAACTCCAGACAGCGGCTATGGCAGCTTTCAATGGCTTGTAGATGGCAATGTTGTGCAAATAGGGGGAAACACCTATCAGCTAACCAACATCCGTGCGAATCATTTAGTGACCGTAAGTTTTGGACAAACAACACTCAGTGCGAATACCGCTGAACTGGTCTTAAGTATCAGCGGGCTTACTGAATATGGAATAAATGGCGGACAAGCCTCCGGTCTGGCACGACGAATGATCATTACCAATACGGGAAGCGTACCCGCTACCAACCTCTCTTTAAACTTCAGTGGTTTACCGTTAGACGCCACGATCAGCAGCAATACCTGTACTGGTACCTTAAATGGGGGAAGTTCCTGTTATATTGAAATTCAGCCAGGTACCCAGGCTTCATCGAATTATAATCAAGCACCCGTATCGACACCAACACCCGGCACCATCACTATCGGCGCTGATAATGTACCTGCAGCTACCCCAGTAAGTGTCATTATCTTAGGTTATGGTTGTATCTATCAACAAGGGTACGTTTTTGCTCTGGATGATACACAAGGATGTAGCGGTGGTATTTGCACTGGTAATGTGGGCGGTAAAGTAATGACCACCACCGATCAGGCGGATACCACAACCGGTATTATCTGGAGTTCAAATGGCACCGATGGTACCACAAGTTCAACGAATTATTTTAATATTCCAGGCATAACGGAAACAGATACCTCACCGTGTATTGGGAATAGTGATGGTGCGTGTAATAGCACCCAAATACTCAACCACTATAGTCCAGAAACCACCTACCCTCTAGCATATTTTGCCGCAGGATTATGCCATCAAACTATCAATGGCCTCACCGACTGGTATCTACCCGCAGCATGTGAGCTTGGCTACGATGTGCAGGCTCGGGGTACTAACTGTGGTTCCATAAGCGCGCCGTTGCTGCAAAATATTTTATCAAACCTGGTTGATCCCACATTAGTATTTCTCAATGGCAGCTACTGGAGTTCGACCGAGCTGTCTATATTCGCCCAGTTTTCAGCGTGGTATTTACTTTTTGATGCCGTAAACGGCAATGATCAAGAGGCGAATACCAAGGCCTATATGTATGACGTGCGTTGCGTACGGCGTCTGACTTAAGGGAGCGAACATATCGTATAATTGGGTATGAAGCTGTGTCAAAAACAGTTTGATACCCAATGAGAATAAAAATTAAGTAAGAATACTTTTAGACGAATAACTATTTTTTAATGCTATTATTCGAGCTCAATGAAACATCCATATTGGTTACTTTGGTGAGTGCATCTAAATAAACTACACGGCTGTTATTGACTGCTCGGGTTAATGAATTAGGAATTAGCCCCTGTTCATAGTATTTATTAGCCAATTTTTGCGCAAAAGCTTCCGGTTCTGATTTACCAATTCGCTTAAAGAAACTCTTATTATCGTATTCTTTTTGTTTCAAACATTGGGTTTTCCAACAAGCCGCCAATAATTGATAAAAAGGATGCAGCAGATAATTGGTCGATAAATTCTGTTGAATCGTGATCTCGATATTCCGTGAAG
>ERZ778028.1994-NODE-1994-length-17209-cov-6.343652_pt1 | contig 17209 bp, 19 predicted proteins | sample MGYA00375758_ERZ778028 | MGnify/ENA primary metagenome ERZ778028 (study PRJEB29350, sample SAMN05389828) | bioreactor metagenome | isolation source: Thiocyanate bioreactor | place: South Africa: University of Cape Town | collected 2014-03-17 ... | reverse complement strand
GCGTTGGCCGGCTTGAAAAAGCTGAAGGCGAACATGACGAACACCGCGATGTTCATCACCACCAGCAGCCAGAGGCCATATGCGGGTCCTGTGTGTTCCATGATGCCTAACTCCTGTGAGAGTTTTCATCCTGCCGAGGGGAATCCGAGTCCACGCTGCCTCCATGTCCGCCATGTCCGCCGTGCATGAAAACGTGCATCAGCGGGCAAAGCAGCAAGATCGCGTAGGGCCACCATTGCGTCAGGTGGGCTCGATGCTCCGTCCACAGAAAGTAGCCAGCCACCGCGCCGATCACCAGGAGGCCGATGGCATAGCGTGATCGCCAGAAGCCGCCACTTTGCGGGCTGCCCTGTCCGGGTGGCCGAGGGGCATGGTGGTGGTGGCTCATGATCGCCCCCCTACTTGGCAGCAGGCGGCATTGATGACTGCATGCGATCCATCATCATCTGCATCATGGACTCCATCATGTCCATGCGCTTCTCCATCATTTGCTGGCGATCGGTCATGCCGCTCATGCCTTTACCGCCCTGCATTCCAGCCATCTTGGACATGCCACCCATCTGCTTCATCATGGCCATGCCGTCCTGCATCATCTTCATGTGCTCGGCCATCAGTGCTTGACGTTCTTCGGGCGTTTTGGCGGACATCATTTTTTCGTGCATCGCCTGCATGTCCTTCATGCGCTGGTCCATGGCAGCCATTTTTTCTGCGCCCATGGATTTACCCGGGGCCTTCGTGGCAGCCGCAGCGGGCACAGCGCCTTCCGGATGGTGTTCCTTGTGCTCATCGGTGCCTTGGGCGAAAACGCCCAGCGATGCCGTTGCCACGCAGATGCCGATCAGGGTGTTGCGAATATGGATCATGGTTCTCTCCTGTCCTGGTTGAAATTACCGTGGCCATCCCTGGAAGGGTGGAGCGCGCGGCGATGGCACACGAATGCAGCGTTTTCTTACCGGATCGGCTGAATGTCGGTGACGATCAGCTTTCCTCCCTCGCTCACCGCCATGAACTTGATCTTGTCGCCCGGCTTGACCGTGGCCAACAAACCCTTGTCCCTCACAGTGAACACCATGGTCATGCCAGGCATGTCCAGATGCTTGATTTCGCCATGCTTGAGCGTGACCTTGGAGGACTCCTGGTCCACCTTCTTGACCTCGCCTTCGGTCAGGGATGCGGCGGAGGCCGCGGACGCATGGCTGTGGTCGTGTTCCGTGGCGGCCTGTGCGAAGCTGCTGATGGGAAGCAATGAGCCTGCAGCGAAGGCCGAGGCAACGAGGAGATGTGTAAAGAGTTTCATGCTTTTCCTGCATACGATGTAAAGACTTGCGCCGAACCGTCCTTCTGGATCAGCAGTACCTGGTAAGCATCCCGGCGCCCGCCGTAGGCCGGCCCATCCATGCCTGGCGAACCGATCGGCATGCCCGGAACGGCCAGACCAAGCGCCTTGGGCTTTTCCTTCAGAAGGCGCAGGATGTCGGCCACGGGCACATGGCCTTCGATGACATAGCCTTGCACCAGCGCGGTATGACAGGACGCGAACTTCTGTGCCACCCCCAGCCGGGCGCGTGCCGCGTTGTTTCCTTCGTCGACCACGCTGGCGCTAAAGCCGCTCTGTTCCATGTGCGCGATCCAGTCTTTGCAGCAGCCGCAGTGGGGGTCCTTCCAGACCTGCATGGCGATCGCCCGGGCGGTGGCAGCAGCAGGCAAGGAGGCAGCGCCCAGGGCCAGCATGCCCAGCAGGAACACGCGGCGCATGGGCCGTGAGGGTGAATTCATCTCTCGCATGGATGATTCCTTATTCTTGGAGCGCATTACTTTCGGGCCACCTTGATCAAGCCCCTCATGCCAGCCTCGTAGTGACCCGGCATCAGGCAGGCGAAGTTCGCAAACCCAGGCCGAGTGAATTGCCAAACGATCTCGCCTTGCTTTCCTGGTGCAAGCGTTACCTTTCCTGGTTCGTCGTGCTCCATGTCGGGGTACTTTTTCATGGCCTCCAGATGTTCCAGCAGATCCTGCTCGGTGCCCAGGCTCAGCTCGTGCTTGACCTGGCCTTGATTCTTGACGATGAAACGCACGGTGTCGTTCTTGTCGACCTGGATTGCGGAAGGCGTGAACCGCATGTCGTCACTCATGTTTACGGTGATCTTGTGGGTGACTTTCGCGGCCGTGCCGGGCCTGCCGAGCGCGGTTTCATTGGCGCCGTGACTGTGTTCGCCGGAATGGCTATCGCTGGCATGGGCGAAACCAGCGGCAGCACACAGCAGCAGCGCGATGAGCTTGGGAGTTGTGTTGCTTGTGTTATTCATCGGATTCATCCATCTAGGGTTGGCTTGTCAGTGGCCATGTGCGAAGTGGGTTTACGCACCTGGACCTCGGTGGGGTTGCTGGACTCTTGGATTCGGCGCATGGACTGCCCACCCTCAGCCTTGAACCGGGCAGGCTCGGTCAAGGGTCCTTGGTACTCGTGGGCGACCGTGCCTTCCGGGTGTTTGAACCAGTCTGGGTCCGTGTAGTCGCCAGGCTTTTGATCTTGGCGTACCTTCAACACGCTGAACATGCCGCCCATCTCGACCGAGCCATAGGGGCCTTTGCCAGACATCATGGGCACGGTGTTCTCGGGGATCCACAGTGAATCTTGGGTTTAATGGGTGAGATTCTTGAACGATATCCATGACTTAAAGCTGTGCGCCACATTACATCTTTGTTATCTGCATGTCAGGCGCCCCAAATCTCGTCAAACTATCATCACGCCAGCAAGTGGAGCACCGTCGTGAAGATATTGATTGTCGAAGATGAGCCCAAAACGGGTGAATATCTGCGCCAAGGCCTGGGTGAGGCCGGATTCGTCGTGGACTTGGCCCAGAACGGTATTGACGGCCTGCACCTTGCACGGCAGGGTACCTACGATCTGGTGATCCTGGATGTGATGCTTCCAGGGCTCAACGGCTGGCAGGTCCTGCAATCGATGCGCAAGCACGACTTGCAGATGCCAGCCATGTTTCTCACCGCCAGAGACCAAGTGGAGGACCGGGTGAAGGGTTTGGAATTGGGCGCCGATGACTATCTGGTCAAACCGTTCTCGTTCGCCGAACTGTTGGCGCGCGTGCGAACCATCCTGCGGCGCGGGCGCAACGGAACGGAGAGCACGACGCTGCGCGTTGCCGACTTGGAACTTGACTTGCTGCGGCGCCGCGTCTCCCGCTCCGGCAAACGCATCGACCTGACTGCAAAGGAGTTTGGCCTTTTGGAGCTATTGATGCGGCGCAGCGGTGAAGTGTTGCCGCGTTCCTTGATTGCCTCGCAGGTCTGGGATATGAATTTCGACAGCGACACCAATGTGATCGAGGTGGCCATGCGCCGCCTGCGCATCAAAATCGACGATGGACAGGATGTCAAACTGATACAGACGGTACGTGGCATGGGCTACGTTCTTGAAGCACCCGAGGAGCAGTGAGTGCTGCGTCGCTTTTCGCTCACCAGTCGCTTGACCGTTTTTTTCACGTCCGTGGCCGCTGCCGTCGTGCTTGGATTGGGCCTATTGTTCTTGATTGCAACAGATCGGCATTTTCAGGAGCTGGACCGTGCCGCTCTAAGGGACAAGAAGCTCCTGATCGAGAGCATTCTGGCCTACGCCAATTCTTCAGAGGACGCCAAGTGGCGGTTGGATGATGCCTTGAGCCATCACCATGGTCTCTATGTTGTAGTGAACGACGCCCAAGGAAACACACTTTTCCAATCGGCAGGTTTCCATTTGCCCGAACGCTCACATTCGGGACATCCATCTCCGGACGGCTACTCTCTCCAAGCATGGAAGAGCGGTGAAAGCGAATTTCATGCGATTCATTTTCAGGCTCGCACGGGGAGTGCGCCGGCAACTGATCTCGATATCTTTGTTGCCATCGATATTGAGCACCACAAGCAGTTTTTATCGGACTTGCGGCGCAGCCTTGCGATCTATGCCTCTATTGCAACGCTGGTCAGCGGCTTGCTGGGCTGGCTGGCCGCACATCAAGGCATGGCGCCACTGCGCGCGATGAAGACACGGGCTGCCACGGTCACCGGGCAGCGGCTAGAAGGGCGTATGCCCGTTGAATCCGTCCCTGTCGAGATGGCGGATTTGGCGCGAGAACTCAACCATATGCTGGATCGGCTGCAAGAGGACTTCCAGCGTCTCTCGGATTTTTCATCTGATCTGGCGCATGAACTGCGCACGCCGATCAGCAATCTGCTCACACAAACCCAGGTGACGCTGTCAGCCAAACGGGACACCGAAACCTACCGCGACACACTCGCGTCTAATGCAGAGGAATTGCAGCGCTTAGGCCGAATGGTGTCAGACATGCTGTTTTTGGCGAAGACAGAGCGCGGCGTTGATTTGCCCAGCAAGGAACGATTTTCCGCCGCGGCGGAGGTCTGTGCACTGCTGGAATTTTATGAAGCAGTCGCTGAAGAAAAAAACATCAACCTGAGCACGCATGGAGACGGTGAAATTCAGGGCGATCGATTGATGTTCCGTCGCGCGTTGAGCAACCTGCTCTCCAATGCGCTGCGCCACACACCGGAACGGGGAGAGGTTCAAGTTGCAGTGGCCAGGGAAGAGGGCGCCGTGAGAGTCACCGTCGAAAATGCCGGCAACGAAATCGACCCCAAAGATCTCCCTCGGTTGTTCGATCGCTTCTATCGTGCGGACCCTGCAAGAACACATCCGGGGTCCGATGGTTCTGGGCTGGGTCTTTCTATCACCAAAGCCATTGTTGAAGCGCATGGGGGCCATGTTTCGGCCCGTTCCGAGCAAGGAAAAACACGGTTCTCGCTGGCTTTTCCAGTCGAACCCAACGGGCATTAATGGGCCTGTCCCACCTGAGTCGATTTTTCAGCAACGAGTGGACTCAGCGCCTGCATTTGTGCTACTTCTCCTTACCGAGCATCAGACCTGGATGTTCATCACATCGGTGTAAGCCTGAACTAAGCGGTTGCGGGTATTCAGCGTCGCTTGAAATGCAATGTTCGACTTGACTCCTGCAAACATCGTTTCTTCAAGACTGACAGTGGGGTTGCCTAAGATGACCTCGCGGCTCAGGCGCCCAGATTCACTTTGCAATTGGCTCGTGGTCGTGAGTGCCTGCTTCATCACGTCCAAAAATCCACGGTCCTGAACTGTGGGTGCTTTGGATAGCAACTTTCCCGCCGGATTGACTGGCAGTAGTGCGCCGAGCGGGTTGGTGGTGATGTTCATGGTGTGTCCATTGTCGAACTGACTGGGGGTATGAGGGGTCTTTTTGCGGGGAGATCGAGAGCAGCGATCGATACGAAATAATAAGTGCCGCCAGCCCATCAAGAAGCCCTACGACGGGTGCGTCAGCCGTTCAATTGCGCAGCTATGAATGACAGCAACGTCATCTTGCCGACATCGCCGAGAGTGGCCGATACGCACAGTGGTGAACATCGACAAAGCATGAATATGGCGGGTTGCCACGCCGAAGGGAGCGTGGTTTACAGCCGTTGCGAAATCTCTAGCAGTGGTTTGATGCTGGAGCCAAAGCGGCTCATTGATGCGTGGTTCTGCTCCAGTTGGCTGTAGGGCAGATAACGGATCCCCAGCTCTGACACCCGGGAAAACGCGGGTCTTCGAAGTTGTTCCGCCACCTTGTCTCGGCGATTGTCTGGGGCTACCAGAAACAGCGCGCATTTGCCAGCAACCCGCGTGCCAAGGGCCAAATCAAGCATGCGAACGATCCCTGAGTAGATGGACGTGGTGTGCTCGACTTCAAATGCTGCAGCCACCTGCGAGGTCTGGGTATCAACCCATACAACATCAATCAACCGCACCGACTCTAGACCCGGGTCCACGGTGTCCGGCAACTGTGTCAGGCATCCGTCTCCCAGCAGGCCGCGGCCATGGGTGCGACCCCGGTCGTTGGATGCAATCCATACGTCAAAGCCCAGCGCCTTTCCTAGGTCTCGCAGCGAAGCCTGAGTATCCGTGTGGGTCGCATCGCTCGCGTTAGCTTGGGAGGGTTTCGTTTGCAACGCTGTGGATTCTCGACGCACACGTTCGAGATCCTCTTGCCATAGTGCTGCTGCTGCCGCATCCATTGCCAGGGGTGGAGCGGCATATCGGCCGCTACCGATATCAAACATGAGTCCCGCGATAGCACCCAGATCGTTCGATAGCTTCAGGCGGTACTGCTCATTGAGGCGCAGCAAGCCCTCTCGCATCGAAAGGTAATGATCCCAGCGCCCGAGCTTCAGGCGTCCCCCTGTCACGGCGTTGAAACCGTTGACGATGCCTGTGTTGAAGGGGGATACCAACGTAGGGTGAATGAAGTACAGCAGGTTCGCGACGGCGGGGCCCAGGCCCTTGATGCCTATCGCATCGATGCGCTGTATGGCGGCCACCACGTCTTCCGCGCAGTCACAATGGTCGCAGGTGTGAAGCAGATCGGCAAAGGCGCGCTGGTGGTTGACGTTCTCGTAGATGTCTGGAATGCGCAGCTTGGGTTTCCAAAGAAACGCGTGGTCCGCACCCTTGAAAATCTGGCGCTGCTCTGCGATCGAACCCACGATCGTCTCCAGCGAAGAGCCTCTATAGGTGTTGCCGAACGTCCCTGCGCGGATATCCACCACCACCTGCGCGATGCCACGACGTATTGACCGGAAGTTTTTTACCCGCTGATCCCACAAAAACCAGGTGTGGTAAGTGCTGCTGGGGTCAAACTTCCAGCAGTCGATGAGTGCGGCAAGGGGATCATGCATTTGTCGTAGGGTGCTAGCAATTACTTTGCGTACTGAGGAAATACATGGGAAACCCGATATTGCCGTTGAGGACGTCCTGATTAACCTGGATGTGGGAGTGCGACAGGGCGATGTGTTTCAGATGACGCATTGCAGCCGTTTTACCTCGCATCTTCGGGCTATTTTTACGCACTTTCGGGCTTCTTTCTTCCCGTTTGCGGCATGCGCTGGGTTTTCTGGCGCACTCATCCCTGCGCCCGTCAATCGACGGCCCACCGTTTCAATAATCTGCAGCTGACGGCTGGATCAACAGTAGCTGTGGGTTTTGTTGTCAGCCAATTTTCTCCTTGCGGGTCGGGTGTGACCTCAGCGGAGTGCCTATTTTGATTGAACAACGACATTTGGTTGGAGGGCGAGCATCCCTGGCACTGCGTCTGGCAGGAGGCGCGCCAGCAGATCTCTAGCTTTCTTGTGCATGACAAAGATGTAATGAAACCGTTCTGTCTTTGAAAGCCACGGGCTAGCACAATGACCCAAGTCAAAAACATATCGCAAACTATGAAAAATCATCGGCTTTTACGATTTATCTCAAGATACTGGTTGGCTGCTGCGGTAACCGCGCCATCCCTTGCGTTCGCACAGATGCCAGAGGACGAAACCGAAAAGGTGGACTATCCGCTTTCGTACCGATCGACACTGCTGGACTACGAGGCCTACAAAGATCAATCCGTCCAGCCTTGGAAGGCGGCTAACGACACGGTGGGCGAGATTGGCGGATGGCGCGCCTACGCCAAGGAGATGCGCCAGACGGCACCCACGACCGGGCTGGATCAACCCGCCCGGGACCAAGACGCGCACCACGGGGGCAAACAATGAGCCGCCTATTGCACCTGCCCCGCGCAAAAATAGTGATCGCCTTGGCCGCTATTGCGGTGCTGTCTGGCTGCGCCAGCGTGAATCTTGAGCAAAACCTCTCCAGCGCCAACGCAGCGGCAATCAGTTTCACGGATGGCCAGCTCAACCTGGCCCGTGACCAGAACGAGCGTGACGCCTTGCGCCAGCGCGCTTCGGATCTGCTGGCCAAGCCGCTCGGACAAACGGATGCCGTGCAACTCGCGCTGGTCAATAGCCCGTCCATGCAGGCCATCGTGGCCCAAAACTGGGCGGACGCTTCAACGGCAGCCCAGTCCGGCCGCATTGCAAACCCCATTGTGAACCTTGAGCGCGTGCGCCTGGGTGATGAGACGGAGATCGGGCGCCTGCTGTCCTTCGGACTTCTGGACCTGCTGACCTTGCCGACGCGCAAAGGCATCGCCGAGCGGCGCATCAAGCAGGCCCAGTTGCGCCTGAGTAGCGATGTGGTGGACCAAGTCACACAGGTGCGACAGTCCTGGGTACGCGCCGTCGCGGCGCAACAAACCCTGACCTACACACAACAAGTTTTCGCCAGCGCCCAGGCCAGCGCCGAATTGGCCAAGCGCATGCAGGCGGTGGGTAATTTCAACAAGCTCGATCGCGCACGCCAGCAGGCGTTCTATGCCGACACAGCGACCCAGCTGGCCAGTGCTCAGCACCAGGTCACGGCGGCCCGTGAGCAACTTGTCCGATTGCTGGGCTTGGACGACGGTCAAGCCCAGCAGCTCAGGTTGCCTGAGCGCCTGCCCGCGCTGCCCAAGGAGCCACTGTCTCCAACGGACGCGGGCCGCCAGGCGTCAAAAGGCCGCCTGGACCTGCAAATCGCGAAGGCAGACTATGACGCAGCTGCCCGCGCCCAGGGCTGGAACACGATTTCGACGTTCACGGATATCGAGCTGGGAGTCCGGCGCGACTCGGTCTTTGATGCTGCTGAGAACTCCCACTCCACGCGGCGTGGCTTTGAGATCAGCCTGCAACTGCCTATCTTTGACTGGGGTGGCATGCGGCGCAGCGCCATGAACGCCCAGACCCTGGCAGCAGCTAACCGCCTGGAAGCAACTGCCCGCGCAGCGGGGTCGAACCTGCGTGAAAGCTACTCCGCGTACCGCACGGCGTATGACATCGCGCGCCACCACCGCGACGAGGTGATCCCACTGAGAAAAACCATCTCCGAAGAAAACCAGCTTCGCTACAACGGGATGCTGATCAGCGTCTTCGAGTTGCTGGCCGACTCCCGCGACCAGGTGAACTCGGTGATGGCGGCGTTGAACGCTGAGCAACAGTTCTGGCAGGCGGACGCCGCACTTCAGGCCTCTCTCATCGGCAAGCCCACCAGTGCCGGTGTCTCGGTCGGCGGCGCAGCCGCTGCGGAGTCTGGCGCAGGTCACTGATCCCCAAAGGAAATCTAAATGAGTTCGAGAAGAGACTTTTTCCGCTTTGCTGGCATTGCCGGCGGGGCCGTGGCTGCAGCAAGTGTGAGCCGGGTGGCGATGGCGGCTTTGCCGGAGCCGGTTTTTCAGACAGGTCCCGACACCATGGCGCCGCTGGTTCCCAATTCCGGGCGCCCGTACAACCCAGTGGTCACGCTCAACGGGTGGACGCTGCCTTGGCGCATGAACCAAGGCGTCAAGGAATTCCATCTCGTAGCAGAGCCTGTGGTGCGCGAAATGGCCCCTGGCTTCAAAGCCCATCTTTGGGGTTACAACGGCCAGAGCCCTGGCCCGACCATAGAGGTTGTAGAGGGTGATCGCGTACGTATCTTCGTGACCAACAAGCTGCCCGAGCACACCAGCGTTCACTGGCACGGGCAGCGATTGCCCAATGGCATGGACGGAGTAACTGGCCTCACACAGCCCGCTATTCCAGCCGGGAAGACCTTTGTCTACGAGTTCGTGGCACGCCGACCAGGCACTTTCATGTACCACCCACATGGCGACGAAATGGTGCAGCTGGCCATGGGCATGATGGGTTTCTGGATCACCCACCCGAAGGCAAAGCACCCGCTCATAGACGAAGTGCAGCGGGACTTCTGCTTCCTTTTAAGTGCCTATGACATTGAGCCGGGCGCGGCCACGCCCAAGGTCGCAGAGATGACAGACTTCAACATTTGGGCTTGGAACAGTCGCATCTTCCCCGGTATTGACTCGCTGAATGTGCGTCTGAACGACAAGGTGCGCATTCGCATGGGCAATCTGACGATGACCAACCATCCGATGCATCTGCATGGGCACGAATTCCTGATCACGGGTACTGATGGAGGCCCTACCCCCAAAAGCACCCGCATGTATGAGGTAACAACCGATATTGCCGTGGGCCAGATGCGCCAAGTCGAGTTTCTGGCCGACGAGGAAGGCGATTGGGCGTTTCATTGCCACAAGAGCCACCACACGATGAACGCCATGGGGCACGACATTCCCACCTTGATCGGGGTCGACCACCGTGGCATAGGAAAGAAAATCAACAGCCTCATCCCGGATTACATGGTGATGGGCGAGCGTGGGATGGGGGACATGGCCGAAATGGAAATGCCAATTCCTGACAACACGATTCCGATGATGACCGGCGAAGGCCCCTTCGGCTCGGTAGAGATGGGCGGAATGTTCAGCGTCGTCAAGGTCCGTCGAGACCAAAAGCCGGGCGATTACACCAACCCCGGTTGGTACAAACATCCAGAGGGAACGGTTGCTTACGAGTACACCGGTCCTGTGGCCGAGCCGGCCCGCTTCAAGGCAGAAGGTGGCCAATCCATGCCGCGCAAGAACAGGTCCGCATCGGACACGGTTGTCAAAGTCAAAAAGCCTTCGTCCCACGGCGGTCACTAACAACGGATTCCACAATTTCACTCCACGAGGTACTCATGAAACGCACTCTCTCTCTGATCGCCGCTTCCGCCCTCACCGCCTTATCTTTCAGCAGCTTTGCAGCCGGAAGCCACGGTGGCGGTCACGGCAGCGCGGAATCCGCCATTGGTCAGCCCGGTAAGGCCGGCAAGGTCAGCCGCACCATCAATGTCGATATGGCCGACACCATGCGCTTCACGCCTGCAGCAATTTCCGTCAAACAGGGCGAGACCATCAAGTTCGTGATCAAGAACAGCGGCCAGGTCAAACACGAGTTCAGCCTGGGCACCGACGACGAGTTGAAAGAACATTACGAGACCATGAAAAAATTCCCGGATATGGAGCATGACGAGCCCAGCAAGGTATCGCTCGCGCCGGGCAAGCAAGGCCAGATCATCTGGCACTTCACGAAGGCTGGCGAAGTGAAGTTTGCCTGCCTCTACCCCGGCCATTTCGACGCAGGCATGAAGGGCCAGGTCACGGTGGTCAAAAAGTAAACGCGGAACACCTCCACGCTATTAGGACAAGGAATTCCCATGAAAAACGCAAACAACCTTTTGATCGGCGCCGTGTTGTCGCTGACCGCCCTCTTGCCGCTGTCTGCCATGGCACAGGCCACGGTTGACGCAAGCAAGCCCACTGCCATGGCTGCAGCCACCATGACGGATGGGGAGGTGCGCAAGATTGATAAGGACGCGGGAAAAATCACCATCAAGCACGGTGACATCAAGCACCTGGAGATGCCGGGGATGACCATGGTTTTTGGCGCCAAGGACAAGTCCCTGCTCGACAAAGTACAGGTCGGCGACAAGATCCGTTTCATGGTGGTCAGCGAGGGAGGAAAGATGTTCGTGACCGCCATTGAGCCTGCCAAGTAAGCACGAAAAGAGTGCCTCGCAGCGTCTTGCTGTAATGAGGCGCTCGTCGGCATTAGCAACGCGACGGACCAGGCCGAGGCAATCACCGCCCAGCAGGTGGGCGCCACTTGAGCCAAATCGAGCGAGACCGAACGCGCAGTGTCAAGATGGTTTGGAGAACAACATGACCCTGCTTGCACTGAACGCCGGCTCGACCAGCATCAAACTGGCACTGTACGAGCGCGACATGCGCCAGCTCTGGAGTGCCAGTGTGTCCGGACTTGCCTCGCCGAATGCGCGACTGCTGACCCGCGAACCTAACGGGGATGCCGAAACGCAGGAACTTGGACCCCTGCAATTCCGCTCCGCAACCGAACTGCTGCTGGGCGCACTGGCGCAGCGCTGGCCGATGTTGAAGATCGAGGCTGTCGGTCATAGAGTGGTCCACGGAGGCGAACTGCCGGCAGACAGCGTAACGATCGATGCACAGACTTTGGCCGCGATCACACACTGGTCGTCGCTGGCGCCTCTTCATCAGCCCCTGAACATTGCAGCGATCAATGCAGCACGGCAGGCATTCCCGGGGGCGTTGCATGTTGCGTGCTTCGACACGGGTTTTCACCGGACTCTCCCTGCGCGTGCAAGCCTCGTTGCTGTGCCGGAACGCTTTAGAGCGCTCGGAGTGCGCCGCTACGGCTTCCACGGTCTCTCTTACGAGTCCGTGTTGCAGCAACTGGCAGCCGACGGCGAGCCGGTCCTGTCCGAGCGTGTCATCGCCGCGCACTTGGGTGGAGGTTCCTCACTGTGCGCCATTGCCCGGGGACGCAGTGTGGAAACGAGCATGGGCGTCACCCCGCTCAGCGGTGTCCCGATGACCACGCGCTGCGGCGATCTGGATCCCGGTGCGCTGCTATTCCTGCTGCAGTCCGGCGAGATGGATGTCCGCCAGTTGCAAGCCGCTCTCTACGAAGAGTCAGGGCTTAAGGCCCTGACCGGCTCCTCGGGCGACATGAAGTTGCTCCTCGACATTTCGGCACACTCGAGCGAGGCTCGGAAGGCGGTCGACTACTTCTGCTATCACGTACGCAGGCATATGGGTGCGCTGGCAGCCGCCATGGAGGGCGTCGACCGGATCGTCTTCACGGGCGGAATCGGCGCCAACGCAGCGTTCGTCCGGCAAGCAGTGTGCGACGGCCTGCGCTTCTTGGGTGTCGATCTCGACGCCGAAGCCAACTTGGCCAACGCCTCTAGCGTTCACACCTCACACAGCGCAATAAAGGTGAACGTGCTCCAGACCGACGAGGAATCCATCCTTGCCCGCAAGGCCGCTGCCCACCTGGACGGGTCTGGCAGCCATGAAACGAAGGGACCATAAAGATGATTCATTCCGCAACCTTCGAGGTCGGCAACCTGCTGTCCCCGCTGTCTGCCCGCGGCGTCGAGAAGCGGCTCGCCGCAATCCCGGGCGTGGTTTCGGCGTCCGTAAACCCGGTGCCCGCGAGCGCCACCGTCTCATTTGATCCGGCGCGGGTCACCCGTGAGCGGATCCGTTCGACCATTGAGGACTGCGGCCACCATTGCGCCGGCGAACTGACGCCCAAGCACGTGTGCGAAGCGGCGCCGGACCCAGCAGGCCATGTCACGCATGCCCATACCGGCGATGGCGCGCACGCGCAGCACGGCGGAAACGCGGCCGCGGATGCGAAGACCGCCAAAACCGGCGGAGAGCATCAAGACATGATGCACGAGATGGGCCACGGGAGCGGGCAGTCGATGGACGACATGGTCCGCGACATGCGCAACCGGTTCTTTGTGGCCCTGTTGTTCGCCGTACCGGTGTTCCTCTACTCCCCGATGGGGGCCATGGTCGGGGACTTCACCGTGCCGTTTGGCATGGACCGCAAGGTGTTCCTGTTCCTGGTCGCGTCGGCGGCGATCATCTATCCCGGCTGGCCGTTCTATGTGTCGGCCTGGCGGGCATTGCGCAATGGCGTGACCAATATGGCGACGCTGGTGGTTCTTTCGGTTGGCACAGGCTACCTCTTCAGCATCGGCGCCACCTTCTTCTACGAGGGCGAAGTGTTCTACGAGGCAGTAGCCACCCTGCTGGTGTTCATCCTGCTCGGGCATTGGCTGGAAATGCGCGCGCGTGCCGGTGCTTCCGACGCGATCCGTTCGCTGATGAACCTGGCGCCGCCCATGGCCACCGTGTTCCGCGACGGTGAGGAACAGAAGGTGCCGACGTCCGAGGTGGTCCTGGGAGACATCGTCGTGGTAAAGCCCGGCGACAGAGTGCCGGTTGACGGGGTCGTCATGGAAGGCGGCTCGCAAGTCGACGAGTCCATGCTGACCGGTGAATCCATGCCAGTGAAGAAGGGCACCGGCGACGAAGTGATAGGCGCGACCATCAACAAGAGCGGTAGCTTCCGCTACAAGGCGACCAAAGTCGGCGCGGACACGGCCCTGGCCCAGATCGTCAAGCTGGTCCAGGAGGCACAGAACTCCAAGGCTCCAGGGCAATTGCTCGCCGATCGGGCTTCGCAGTGGCTGGTGCTCGCAGCGATCGGCATCGGGCTCGCGACCTTCATCGTCTGGTACTGGGTGCTCGGGCAGCCGCTGCTGTTCGCAGTGACGCTAACCATCACGGTATTCGTCATAGCCTGTCCCGACGCACTGGGGCTCGCGACGCCCATGGCCGTGATGGTCGGTACCGGCCTCGGAGCCATGAACGGCATCCTGTTTAAGAACGCTGCGGCCCTAGAGAACGCCACCAAGCTGACCGTCGTGGTGTTCGACAAGACCGGCACCTTGACGGTGGGCCAGCCGGACGTGGTCGACCTCGTGAGCGCCCCGGGCACCGATACCTCCACCCTGCTGGCAACCGCGGCGGCCGTGGAGAAGTTTTCGGAACATCCGCTGGCATTGGCGATCCTGAAGAAGTCGGCCGATCTGCCTGTGGAGCACACGGTGGCGTTCACCAACATCGACGGTCAGGGTGCCCGGGCCGAACTGGCGGGTGACACGGTGCTGCTGGGCAACCGGCTGCTGATGGAAAGCCACGGGGTGGATCTGGCCGGCTTGTCGCAGGAAGCGGCGCGCCTGCAGGGCGCGGGCCGCACCGTGGTACACGTGGCGCGTGCCGGCCGGTTGCTGGGCCTGATCGCCATTGCCGACGCTGTGCGACCGAGTTCCCGGGACACCATCCAGGCGCTCCACAAGCGTGGCGTGAAGGTCGCCATGCTGACGGGGGACAACCAGGCCACCGCCGATCGCATCGGGCAGGAACTGGGCATCGACATCGTGCTCGCCGATGTTCTGCCCGGACAGAAGGCCGACAAGATCAGGGAACTTCAGTCGCAGGGACATAAGGTGGCGATGGTCGGCGACGGCATCAACGACGCTCCGGCATTGACGCAGGCGGACGTGGGTTTCGCCATCGGCGCCGGCACTGACGTGGCGATGGAAAGCGCACAAGTGGTGCTGATGAAGAGCGACCCCTTCGACGTGGTGGGTGCGATCGAGCTGTCGCGCGCCACGCTGCGCAAGATGCACCAGAACCTCTGGTGGGCGGTGGGCTACAACACCGTCGCCTTCCCTCTGGCGGCCGGCGTCTTCTACCCCTTCACCCTGTCGCCGGAAGTGGCGGCGCTGTCCATGTCGGGCAGCTCGGCCATCGTGGCCATCAATGCGCTGCTGCTCAAGCGCACCCGCCTGACCGGCATCCACAGATCACGCCCGGAGCAAGATGCCTCCTCTGGTGGCGCGCTGCCCGGCGCTGCAGGTTGAACCCGAGAGGAAAGGCACCCATGAGAATCCGAACGCCCGAAACCCGTATCCGCGTGGCCGTAGTCGGCTATGGCGTCATTGGAAAGCGAGTGGCTGACGCAGTCGCATTGCAGACGGACATGCAGCTGGCTGGTGTGGCAGACGTCGCCACCGACTGGCGGCTGCAGGTGGCCGCCGCTCTGGGTTTGCCGATCTTCGCCGGCGATGCCGCCTCCCTTGCATCTATGCGCTCGGTCGGGCTTCCGGTGGTGGATACCCTGGAAAACCTCCTACAGCAGGCCGACGTGGTGGTGGACTGCACTCCAAAGAAGGTGGCGGCGGGCAACGTCCCCCGCTACCGCAGCGCCGGCATCCGCTTCATCCTGCAGGGCGGTGAGAAGCATGAAATGGCGGGCCATTCCTTCGTGGCCGAGAGCAACTACGCGCAGGCGCTGGGACATGTCGCTACCCGCGTGGTCTCCTGCAACACCACCTCCATCGTGCGCACGCTGGGTGCGCTGCGCCGGGCCGGCCTGCTGCTGCAGGCGCGCGGCACGCTGATGCGGCGCGCGACCGACCCTGTGGACGGTCACCGTGGCGGGCTAATGAACACGCTGGTGCCGGAGGAAAAGGTGCCCAGCCACCAGGGGCCGGACGCCAAGACGGTCGACCCCGCGCTGGACGTGGTGACCATGGCGGTAGCGGTGCCACAGACCCTGGCTCACGTGCATTGCTGGAATGTGCGCATGACGCGTGCCGCCTCGCTGGACGAGGTTCTTGCAGCCTTTCGCACGTCCAGCCGCATCGCCCTCTTGCGCAGCAGCGACGGCCTGGGTGCGATCAACGTGGTCAAGGAAATGATGGGCGACCTCGGGCGGCCGCGGGCCGACCTGTACGAGGTCGGCTTGTGGGAGGACCTGGTGACACTCCAGGGCGATGAGCTGTTCTTCACGTACATGGTGGACAACCAGGCAATAGTCATCCCGGAAACGATCGACGCCGTCCGCGCGCTGGCCTGCACGCAGCCCGATGGGGCGACGTCGATCGCGGCAACGGACCGCAGCCTGGGCATTCCCCTACCGGCCAGCGTCCGATCGGGGAGCTGAGTCTCAAGACGGTTGGCCCCGGGGGTGCGCCGAATCGCGGCAGCCGCGACCGCTGAACATGACCCGGGGTAATCGTCCAGCGGCTAGGCAGCATCCCTGCGCAGTTTCTGTCGCTTTCTCCTGCCAACCGGCATGCGATTGCGGTTGACGTGTCGCTGCCCGCCTGTACCCGGTCGGGATTGGTACTGCTTTCTTCTCGTTAACGCGACGGCGTGGCGGCGGACGCCGCGGCGCGTTCCTTGTCGCGCTTGGTCACGACCATGGCGTTGGTTGCTCGATCGACCTTGACCATGCCCAGCTTGGGGTGCAGCCCGTAGTAGGTGCCGCTCCTGGACGCCGGGTCGGCGCGAGTGTCGGTGGCGGCGGACGCAACGCCCGCGAAGAGTGCGGCGCCCAGAAGGGTCACTGCGAGCTTGTTCACGTTGGTTCCTTTCGCCAGGGGCTCGAGCCGAACACCATGCGCGGCTTTGATTGCGACCTCTGATGACATCAATTCTGAAGACCACCCTCGGCCGGCCACTGACCGAACCATTACGAACTTGTCATGCGGCGTCGCAGCGCGCCGAAACCCGATGCAAATCCTCCTTGTCGAAAGACGAAACGCGTGCCGCCGATTGCTTGAGGCCGCCTTCGGCGAGCTGGTGTACGAATTCTCCACGATAAGTCACTGGTACAACTTCATCCCGCGCAGCAGGACAGTTGCGAGAGGTCCTTGGTGAATGTCTGCGCGGCGAGCTTCAGGCCCTCGACCATCGTCAGGTAGGGGAACAGCTGGTCGGCCAGATCGTGCACCGTCATGCCGGCCCTTATGGCCAACGCCGCGCTCTGGATCAGTTCCCCCGCATCTGGCGCGACCGCCTGAACACCGATCAAGCGCCCGGTCCGCGCTTGGGCCACCAGCTTGATAAAACCGCGGGCGTCGAAATTGACCACTGCCCGCGGCACGTTGTCCAAGGTCAAGGTGCGACTGTCGGTCTCGAACCCGTCGTGA
>ERZ778028.1990-NODE-1990-length-17221-cov-11.532972_pt1 | contig 17221 bp, 6 predicted proteins | sample MGYA00375758_ERZ778028 | MGnify/ENA primary metagenome ERZ778028 (study PRJEB29350, sample SAMN05389828) | bioreactor metagenome | isolation source: Thiocyanate bioreactor | place: South Africa: University of Cape Town | collected 2014-03-17 ... | reverse complement strand
TAACCCTTCGCTCAAGCCGACCCGCCTCCGGCGGGCGGCTTACCTTGGCCGTTAGGTCTCGCACAGACTTCCATGCGACTCACAAAAGCTCTGTTCCACTTCTCTGATGCATGCGCTTGGCTACTCGCTGGATTTTTCGCGCTCTTCGCTATCGCGTATGCACTCTTTGGCCCCACTGTCGCCAGGTTTGACGGCCTTCCTATTCCTTCAACCCTCCACACAGTTGCAACCACATTCGTGTTGGCCTTAGCTGCAATCGGAGCTTGGCGCCTAACACAACGCCAACTTTGGGGGTTCGGAGCCGTTTGCTTTCCAGCAACGTTAGGGAGCATCGGCTTCGCACTTCTCTATCTGCTTCTTGTTTTCTCCATTTTTGGTACACCGCTAGTGCTAGCATTCCTTGAGTCTCGCCGCCTTCTTAGTGAGCGCAGCAAGACCTAACAATTCATTCAAGCCGACGCCGCTTCGCGGCGCGGCTTAATTCAGGCGTTAGAAGTTGTTCATGGCAACATTCGAGAAGATTTTGTTGGTTGTCTCACTGGCCCTTGCTGCGTATACCGCGTACACGCTCGTGGCAGGTTTGTACAACGGCGTGTTGTGCTACCAGTCATGGTGCGCACATCAAGGCAATCCGAAAGAAAATTTTGGCGGTTTGGTTTCTATGTATGCGCTCATTGCGGCATTTGGGCTTGTCTCCGCATGGCGCTCTCACAGGAATCTCAAAACTATTTGGGCTGGCAGGAAATTGCCAAATACAAAGTTCTAACCCGGCATTCCAGCCGACCGCCTACGGCGGCGGCTGACCTGGGTCGTTAGGTTGTGCATGTTCAGCTCTGTCACCTTCATATCTCTGTCGTTTTTTCTTCCGGCTGGTCTGCTCGTAGCAGTATTTCTAATTTCTAGGAATCGAAAGGTAACTCCCAATGCCGCGTCATATTTCGCGAGCGTACTTTGTGCTGTGGTGGGAGTTTTTTTTCTTGTTCTTACGTGCAACCTCTTCCTAGAAGGAAAGGCGATCCTCCCACTAAAAAATGCTAGTTCATTCACGGAACAAGAAAATCCAAATGCATTTTTCTTCTTCACTGCTCTGAACATCTCAATTGGTATTCTTTTTCTGCTATTTTCAGTACGAAATGCAATAAAAGCAGTTCGACCACCGACTTCGGAAGGTAAACATGATGTTTAGTTCTAACTCTGCTACAGGGACTTCCCGCCTCGTCAACTACGGTGCATAAGTTTTCTTCCTGATTTACGGTATTTGTATTCATTGAACGCCGACGCACGATGAAGCCAGAAGCCACCGCAAAAGGACAGACTGCACATCTACAGGCGGGCTTGTGTCGGCCAGAAGGTCCGAGGCCCCAGATACGAACCGCTCGGCAGGACTCCATTCGTTCGTCGTGCTTGAAGCACGGCCGAGTTATCGAGCTCACCTGCCGCCGGTCTGACCTGTGGTGGTTATCTGCTATCGCACGTCCAACTCAGAGAATCGATTCATCCCGGTTGTGGCTTTTGCCTCGCCGCCGGAATCTGGGGCACATGGTCGGGGTCGAACACGCCATCGCGCGTGAGTACCGCCCACAGGATGCGCGCATTCTTGTTGGCCAGCGCCACCACGGCCTTTTGCCAGCCGACACGCTCTTTCAACTGCACCAGCCATTGGCTGATGCGGTCGCTGCGTTTGGGCGCGCTCATCACGGCCGACTTGGCACCCTGGATCAGCAGCGTGCGCAGGTAGTCGTCGCCGCGTTTGCTGATGCCCCCGAGCCTGGCCTTGCCGCCGGTGGAGTTCTGGCTGGGCACCAGGCCGAGCCAGGCGCCGAACTGGCGCGCATTGGCGAACTGGCCGAACTCCCCCACGCTGGCAACCAATGCCGACGCCGTGGTCGGGCCGATGCCCAGCAGCGTCGCCGCCTTGGCCGCCCGTGCATCGGAGCGGACATGCGCTGCGATGCGCTCGTCGCACCAAGCGATCTGCAGGTCGATGTCGATCCAGTGCAAGTGCGCGCGCTGCAATGCCAGCCGCGCCACACCGGCGATCTCGTTGCTGGCATCCTCGATGACGCCGGCCAGCACCAGGCGCAGCGCATCGGGGCCTTGTGCGAAGACGAGCCCGAATTCGGTCAGCAGACCTCGGATGCGGTTAATCAGCGCTGTGCGTTCTTCCTTGAAGCCTTCGCGCAGTCGGTGCACGGCCAGTTGGCCTTGTTGCCCGGTGGTCTTGACCGGCACGAAGCGCATGTGCGGGCGGCCGGCGGCCTCGCAGATGGCGGCGGCATCGTTGGCGTCGTTCTTGCCGCTCTTGCCTGTCATGCGGTAGGGCGTGACGAAGTGGCCGGCGATCAATCTGGCATCCAGGCCCAGCAGGCGCAGGCGACGGGCCACATGATGCGCACCGCCGCAGGCCTCCATCGCCACGATGCAGCCCTGCGGCAACTCGGCACACCACGCAAAGAACCGATCCACCGGCAGGGCCTTCGCCAGCACCGTGTGGCCCTGCGCATCGACCGCGTGGATCTGATAGAGCCGCTTGGACAGATCGACCCCTACCCGCGCCACCGGCGCCCGTGTAATCTCCGTCATGGACTTCCCCTTTTCCGTTTCAGATTGAACTTCCGCGAGTCAATCTTGGTGCCTCGACACCGTCTCGGGACTGGGGAAGTCCCTTCGTATTCGTTCAAGCCGACCCGCCTACGGCGGGCGGCTTACCTTGGCCGTTAGGAGTGCAATGCGACGCGAGGCAAAAGTTTTTGGCTGGTTCACTTTGCTTCTGGGTTTTAGCGGAATATTTATCGCGGCTATCACCCTTATCGGCGAGTCAAGCCAAGCCAGTGGGCTTGGATGCAAGGCAATTTGCGGAATTGCACTTTTGGTCACTCAGGTATTGGGGCCCGAAGTTGGCCCGCTAGTTGGCGGACTTCTCTGGTTGGCTGCAGGTTCGGCCTTTATCATATTTGGGTTCCTTATTCTCAAGGATCAATATGATTCCTAACCCGGCAGTCAAGCGGACTTGCGTACCGCAAGCCGCTTACTTTGCACGTTAGCCATATGGATCGACTCTGCAATCATTGCGGCACAAAATTTCATCCTGGGCGCGTGGCGCTGTGGTGTAGTAAATGTGGAAAACTTTTCTCTCGCACTCTCGCGTTGCGCACTTTCTTGGCGAGCATCGGGTTATTTTTCCTAATCTTAGGTTCATACTCCGCATTTACTCGCGGTCACTTCGCTGTGTTTCAGATCAAGGAATTTGATTTTCCAATTCTGTGCATTGGAATATCCGCTTATTGCATATCAATGACAGCGCCAGATCGTTTTCTAAAAATATCGTTTCGTATCGGCTCATGCATCTTCTTTATATCTTTAATTTTTATAATTGCAAATGCTTTATAGTTGACCATAAAATCCCAATGGAAGCATTTTCGTTTTAACTTAATTTCATATGCGCGAAAGCCGACATCGAATCAAGACGTCTAACCTGCCAGTCAAGCGGACTGGCCTACGGCCAGTCGCTTACTTTTTTCGTTAGATCAACCAAGTTGGTGTTATTTTATGGGAACGAAGCTGCAATCCGAATATTTGCTGTTATTAGCAGTACGAGACAATACAAAAATACCACAAAATGATTATTTACGCATAATCATAATATCTGCAATCGATCAAAAACTAAAAGATGCTATTGAATTATGCGATTCAAAATCAGAATCGGATGATTTTATATCAAATTATTACAGAAACAGACAAGAGATAATTTATGAAGAAGAAGAAAAAGAAGACATGGAAAGAGAGCTGAAATATCATGAGGATATTAATGATTGGGAATTCGATTATCACACAAATATAATTAATAATTTTCAATGGAATATTGGCCAAATTTTTACTGATATATTTGATCTTCTTTATGTTAAATATATAATAGATGAAGATTTTTATTTCTTTGGGAAAATAATTGAAAACCCATGTATTTTTGATTTAGAATTTTTTGCGGCAGCCTGTTGTGGATTAAGTATTGATTATTTTTTTGGTGAAAATCGCCTAGAAGTAGTTGACGATATAGCAAGTTACCCAGATTATATAATTTACGCAGACGCATACAAAGCATTTTTGGAAAGATTAATATTAATAGATGAATCGCTATCTGGAAAATTAAGTGTCTTAAACATTAAAAATAATTTCTCAGAAAGACTTCCAAAATTAAAAATATTAGAAGAAAAATTGACCGTCTTGCAACACAAAAAATCTGATGAGTGGACAGAGACCAAACGTAAATCAAAAAAACCAAATTGCCAAGCGAACAGCTCCAATTCCGATGACGATTTTGATATTCCATTCTAATTTATTAGAACATTATCTGTAAATTTAATTAATCAAAATTAGGATTATTGGATGTTCAAATCTAACCATTCATCGCAGCCGACCGCCTACGGCGGCGGCTGAATTCAGAGCGTTAGTCCCATCACACGCTTTATGCGCGCCGCCGTTCATTCCAGCGCTTCGCCCTGTTCACAAGGGCTGCAAGCCTTTTTGGCCTCGAGCGCTTGTGCAGCAAGCGCTACCAGCTATCGTTCTTGCAGCGCTGCGCCGCGTCGGTGGCCCAGCGCTTTCGCATGGGCCGCGCCCTTTTCCCAGTCCGGGCGCCCCTTCTTGGCCTTCGGGTCTAACTCTGCTACAGGGACTTCCCGCCTCGTCAACTACGGTGCATAAGTTTTCTTCCTGATTTACGGTATTTGTATTCATTGAACGCCGACGCACGATGAAGCCAGAAGCCACCGCAAAAGGACAGACTGCACATCTACAGGCGGGCTTGTGTCGGCCAGAAGGTCCGAGGCCCCAGATACGAACCGCTCGGCAGGACTCCATTCGTTCGTCGTGCTTGAAGCACGGCCGAGTTATCGAGCTCACCTGCCGCCGGTCTGACCTGTGGTGGTTATCTGCTATCGCACGTCCAACTCAGAGAATCGATTCATCCCGGTTGTGGCTTTTGCCTCGCCGCCGGAATCTGGGGCACATGGTCGGGGTCGAACACGCCATCGCGCGTGAGTACCGCCCACAGGATGCGCGCATTCTTGTTGGCCAGCGCCACCACGGCCTTTTGCCAGCCGACACGCTCTTTCAACTGCACCAGCCATTGGCTGATGCGGTCGCTGCGTTTGGGCGCGCTCATCACGGCCGACTTGGCACCCTGGATCAGCAGCGTGCGCAGGTAGTCGTCGCCGCGTTTGCTGATGCCCCCGAGCCTGGCCTTGCCGCCGGTGGAGTTCTGGCTGGGCACCAGGCCGAGCCAGGCGCCGAACTGGCGCGCATTGGCGAACTGGCCGAACTCCCCCACGCTGGCAACCAATGCCGACGCCGTGGTCGGGCCGATGCCCAGCAGCGTCGCCGCCTTGGCCGCCCGTGCATCGGAGCGGACATGCGCTGCGATGCGCTCGTCGCACCAAGCGATCTGCAGGTCGATGTCGATCCAGTGCAAGTGCGCGCGCTGCAATGCCAGCCGCGCCACACCGGCGATCTCGTTGCTGGCATCCTCGATGACGCCGGCCAGCACCAGGCGCAGCGCATCGGGGCCTTGTGCGAAGACGAGCCCGAATTCGGTCAGCAGACCTCGGATGCGGTTAATCAGCGCTGTGCGTTCTTCCTTGAAGCCTTCGCGCAGTCGGTGCACGGCCAGTTGGCCTTGTTGCCCGGTGGTCTTGACCGGCACGAAGCGCATGTGCGGGCGGCCGGCGGCCTCGCAGATGGCGGCGGCATCGTTGGCGTCGTTCTTGCCGCTCTTGCCTGTCATGCGGTAGGGCGTGACGAAGTGGCCGGCGATCAATCTGGCATCCAGGCCCAGCAGGCGCAGGCGACGGGCCACATGATGCGCACCGCCGCAGGCCTCCATCGCCACGATGCAGCCCTGCGGCAACTCGGCACACCACGCAAAGAACCGATCCACCGGCAGGGCCTTCGCCAGCACCGTGTGGCCCTGCGCATCGACCGCGTGGATCTGATAGAGCCGCTTGGACAGATCGACCCCTACCCGCGCCACCGGCGCCCGTGTAATCTCCGTCATGGACTTCCCCTTTTCCGTTTCAGATTGAACTTCCGCGAGTCAATCTTGGTGCCTCGACACCGTCTCGGGACTGGGGAAGTCCCTTCGTATTCGCTCAAGCCGACCCGCATGCTGCGGGCGGCTTACCTAGTCCGTTAGATGTCAATGTCCAAGCCTGCCCGCGCTCACGCTGATGGCTCCCTTTGTCCAGAGGGAACGAAGCGCGTTCCACGCCCTTTCAAACCTTGCTGTCCGGCATTCTCTGCTCGCGTTTTGGCGTGCTATCACGACATTCGCTATGAATGGTGGCCAAAATACAAAGGCTGGTTCATTGTGATCGCCCCTTCCGCAGGTGGCGGTGGCATCGCCTTTTCGCATTGCCCCCATTGCGGTGCGCAACTTACACACAAACCCGACCATAGGGCACCTCAATCGCTGTGACACCTAACATTGCGGTCAAGGTCGCTACGGCCTTCGGCCTCCGCTGGACCGCCCGCAAGCGGGCGGCCCCTTACCTAAACCGTTAGCCACCTTAAGAGCGAATGCTGTGAACCTACGCGAACTCGAAACCTACCTCCACGAGCACATCCCTCTGTCACTGGCTATGCAAGTTTCTGTCCTCGATGCAACGCCAGAGCAAGTCGTCCTCGGTGCTCCACTGGCACCAAACATCAACCACCGAGAAACGGTATTCGGCGGTAGCGCCTCGGCGCTGACAATCCTTTCGGCGTGGACGCTTCTTCATACGAAACTCACCGCATCGGGTTTCAAGTGCACCCTTGTCATTCAACGCAACACCATGAGCTACGAGAAAGCAGTCACTGGAAATTTTTCGGCCAAGGCAACAGCACCATCTGCCGAAGCCTGGAAATCATTTACGCGCATGCTTCAGCGAAAGGGCCGCGCTCGAATCACTGTTTCTTCAGTACTCATGCAAGAGGGGGGTGATGCCGGACATTTCGAAGGCGATTTTGTAGCACTGGGAGCCGCCGGTGGCTAACATGGCGCTCAAGCGGGACGCCGCAAAAGCGCGGCGCCCCTTAGCTTTACGTTAGAAGCAATGCCCAAATACGATTGGTCTTGTCTTTCCTGCGGTGCTTCCAACCCCGCAATAACGACAATTTGCAGAGATTGCCGGTGCCCGGCATCGTGCAATGCGAAAGAATTATTGAAATATCGAGAGCAATTCGTGCAACGCGGTGGCATCGTTGGCCCAGCAGCTGCCCCCACTTTGGACGCACAGGATTTCGCAGCGCTTAAAACATTTCTCTCCCTGCCTCTCATTTTCCTGGGCTGGTTACCAACTAGCTGGTTCAAAAGAAAGTCGAAATAGCGTGCCCAGCTCTAACCCTTCGCTCAAGCCGACCCGCCTCCGGCGGGCGGCTTACCTTGGCCGTTAGCCACCTTAAGAGCGAATGCTGTGAACCTACGCGAACTCGAAACCTACCTCCACGAGCACATCCCTCTGTCACTGGCTATGCAAGTTTCTGTCCTCGATGCAACGCCAGAGCAAGTCGTCCTCGGTGCTCCACTGGCACCAAACATCAACCACCGAGAAACGGTATTCGGCGGTAGCGCCTCGGCGCTGACAATCCTTTCGGCGTGGACGCTTCTTCATACGAAACTCACCGCATCGGGTTTCAAGTGCACCCTTGTCATTCAACGCAACACCATGAGCTACGAGAAAGCAGTCACTGGAAATTTTTCGGCCAAGGCAACAGCACCATCTGCCGAAGCCTGGAAATCATTTACGCGCATGCTTCAGCGAAAGGGCCGCGCTCGAATCACTGTTTCTTCAGTACTCATGCAAGAGGGGGGTGATGCCGGACATTTCGAAGGCGATTTTGTAGCACTGGGAGCCGCCGGTGGCTAACATGGCGCTCAAGCGGGACGCCGCAAAAGCGCGGCGCCCCTTAGCTTTACGTTAGAAGCAATGCCCAAATACGATTGGTCTTGTCTTTCCTGCGGTGCTTCCAACCCCGCAATAACGACAATTTGCAGAGATTGCCGGTGCCCGGCATCGTGCAATGCGAAAGAATTATTGAAATATCGAGAGCAATTCGTGCAACGCGGTGGCATCGTTGGCCCAGCAGCTGCCCCCACTTTGGACGCACAGGATTTCGCAGCGCTTAAAACATTTCTCTCCCTGCCTCTCATTTTCCTGGGCTGGTTACCAACTAGCTGGTTCAAAAGAAAGTCGAAATAGCGTGCCCAGCTCTAACCCTTCGCTCAAGCCGACCCGCCTCCGGCGGGCGGCTTACCTTGGCCGTTAGGTCTCGCACAGACTTCCATGCGACTCACAAAAGCTCTGTTCCACTTCTCTGATGCATGCGCTTGGCTACTCGCTGGATTTTTCGCGCTCTTCGCTATCGCGTATGCACTCTTTGGCCCCACTGTCGCCAGGTTTGACGGCCTTCCTATTCCTTCAACCCTCCACACAGTTGCAACCACATTCGTGTTGGCCTTAGCTGCAATCGGAGCTTGGCGCCTAACACAACGCCAACTTTGGGGGTTCGGAGCCGTTTGCTTTCCAGCAACGTTAGGGAGCATCGGCTTCGCACTTCTCTATCTGCTTCTTGTTTTCTCCATTTTTGGTACACCGCTAGTGCTAGCATTCCTTGAGTCTCGCCGCCTTCTTAGTGAGCGCAGCAAGACCTAACAATTCATTCAAGCCGACGCCGCTTCGCGGCGCGGCTTAATTCAGGCGTTAGAAGTTGTTCATGGCAACATTCGAGAAGATTTTGTTGGTTGTCTCACTGGCCCTTGCTGCGTATACCGCGTACACGCTCGTGGCAGGTTTGTACAACGGCGTGTTGTGCTACCAGTCATGGTGCGCACATCAAGGCAATCCGAAAGAAAATTTTGGCGGTTTGGTTTCTATGTATGCGCTCATTGCGGCATTTGGGCTTGTCTCCGCATGGCGCTCTCACAGGAATCTCAAAACTATTTGGGCTGGCAGGAAATTGCCAAATACAAAGTTCTAACCCGGCATTCCAGCCGACCGCCTACGGCGGCGGCTGACCTGGGTCGTTAGGTTGTGCATGTTCAGCTCTGTCACCTTCATATCTCTGTCGTTTTTTCTTCCGGCTGGTCTGCTCGTAGCAGTATTTCTAATTTCTAGGAATCGAAAGGTAACTCCCAATGCCGCGTCATATTTCGCGAGCGTACTTTGTGCTGTGGTGGGAGTTTTTTTTCTTGTTCTTACGTGCAACCTCTTCCTAGAAGGAAAGGCGATCCTCCCACTAAAAAATGCTAGTTCATTCACGGAACAAGAAAATCCAAATGCATTTTTCTTCTTCACTGCTCTGAACATCTCAATTGGTATTCTTTTTCTGCTATTTTCAGTACGAAATGCAATAAAAGCAGTTCGACCACCGACTTCGGAAGGTAAACATGATGTTTAGTTCTAACTCTGCTACAGGGACTTCCCGCCTCGTCAACTACGGTGCATAAGTTTTCTTCCTGATTTACGGTATTTGTATTCATTGAACGCCGACGCACGATGAAGCCAGAAGCCACCGCAAAAGGACAGACTGCACATCTACAGGCGGGCTTGTGTCGGCCAGAAGGTCCGAGGCCCCAGATACGAACCGCTCGGCAGGACTCCATTCGTTCGTCGTGCTTGAAGCACGGCCGAGTTATCGAGCTCACCTGCCGCCGGTCTGACCTGTGGTGGTTATCTGCTATCGCACGTCCAACTCAGAGAATCGATTCATCCCGGTTGTGGCTTTTGCCTCGCCGCCGGAATCTGGGGCACATGGTCGGGGTCGAACACGCCATCGCGCGTGAGTACCGCCCACAGGATGCGCGCATTCTTGTTGGCCAGCGCCACCACGGCCTTTTGCCAGCCGACACGCTCTTTCAACTGCACCAGCCATTGGCTGATGCGGTCGCTGCGTTTGGGCGCGCTCATCACGGCCGACTTGGCACCCTGGATCAGCAGCGTGCGCAGGTAGTCGTCGCCGCGTTTGCTGATGCCCCCGAGCCTGGCCTTGCCGCCGGTGGAGTTCTGGCTGGGCACCAGGCCGAGCCAGGCGCCGAACTGGCGCGCATTGGCGAACTGGCCGAACTCCCCCACGCTGGCAACCAATGCCGACGCCGTGGTCGGGCCGATGCCCAGCAGCGTCGCCGCCTTGGCCGCCCGTGCATCGGAGCGGACATGCGCTGCGATGCGCTCGTCGCACCAAGCGATCTGCAGGTCGATGTCGATCCAGTGCAAGTGCGCGCGCTGCAATGCCAGCCGCGCCACACCGGCGATCTCGTTGCTGGCATCCTCGATGACGCCGGCCAGCACCAGGCGCAGCGCATCGGGGCCTTGTGCGAAGACGAGCCCGAATTCGGTCAGCAGACCTCGGATGCGGTTAATCAGCGCTGTGCGTTCTTCCTTGAAGCCTTCGCGCAGTCGGTGCACGGCCAGTTGGCCTTGTTGCCCGGTGGTCTTGACCGGCACGAAGCGCATGTGCGGGCGGCCGGCGGCCTCGCAGATGGCGGCGGCATCGTTGGCGTCGTTCTTGCCGCTCTTGCCTGTCATGCGGTAGGGCGTGACGAAGTGGCCGGCGATCAATCTGGCATCCAGGCCCAGCAGGCGCAGGCGACGGGCCACATGATGCGCACCGCCGCAGGCCTCCATCGCCACGATGCAGCCCTGCGGCAACTCGGCACACCACGCAAAGAACCGATCCACCGGCAGGGCCTTCGCCAGCACCGTGTGGCCCTGCGCATCGACCGCGTGGATCTGATAGAGCCGCTTGGACAGATCGACCCCTACCCGCGCCACCGGCGCCCGTGTAATCTCCGTCATGGACTTCCCCTTTTCCGTTTCAGATTGAACTTCCGCGAGTCAATCTTGGTGCCTCGACACCGTCTCGGGACTGGGGAAGTCCCTTCGTATTCGTTCAAGCCGACCCGCCTACGGCGGGCGGCTTACCTTGGCCGTTAGGAGTGCAATGCGACGCGAGGCAAAAGTTTTTGGCTGGTTCACTTTGCTTCTGGGTTTTAGCGGAATATTTATCGCGGCTATCACCCTTATCGGCGAGTCAAGCCAAGCCAGTGGGCTTGGATGCAAGGCAATTTGCGGAATTGCACTTTTGGTCACTCAGGTATTGGGGCCCGAAGTTGGCCCGCTAGTTGGCGGACTTCTCTGGTTGGCTGCAGGTTCGGCCTTTATCATATTTGGGTTCCTTATTCTCAAGGATCAATATGATTCCTAACCCGGCAGTCAAGCGGACTTGCGTACCGCAAGCCGCTTACTTTGCACGTTAGCCATATGGATCGACTCTGCAATCATTGCGGCACAAAATTTCATCCTGGGCGCGTGGCGCTGTGGTGTAGTAAATGTGGAAAACTTTTCTCTCGCACTCTCGCGTTGCGCACTTTCTTGGCGAGCATCGGGTTATTTTTCCTAATCTTAGGTTCATACTCCGCATTTACTCGCGGTCACTTCGCTGTGTTTCAGATCAAGGAATTTGATTTTCCAATTCTGTGCATTGGAATATCCGCTTATTGCATATCAATGACAGCGCCAGATCGTTTTCTAAAAATATCGTTTCGTATCGGCTCATGCATCTTCTTTATATCTTTAATTTTTATAATTGCAAATGCTTTATAGTTGACCATAAAATCCCAATGGAAGCATTTTCGTTTTAACTTAATTTCATATGCGCGAAAGCCGACATCGAATCAAGACGTCTAACCTGCCAGTCAAGCGGACTGGCCTACGGCCAGTCGCTTACTTTTTTCGTTAGATCAACCAAGTTGGTGTTATTTTATGGGAACGAAGCTGCAATCCGAATATTTGCTGTTATTAGCAGTACGAGACAATACAAAAATACCACAAAATGATTATTTACGCATAATCATAATATCTGCAATCGATCAAAAACTAAAAGATGCTATTGAATTATGCGATTCAAAATCAGAATCGGATGATTTTATATCAAATTATTACAGAAACAGACAAGAGATAATTTATGAAGAAGAAGAAAAAGAAGACATGGAAAGAGAGCTGAAATATCATGAGGATATTAATGATTGGGAATTCGATTATCACACAAATATAATTAATAATTTTCAATGGAATATTGGCCAAATTTTTACTGATATATTTGATCTTCTTTATGTTAAATATATAATAGATGAAGATTTTTATTTCTTTGGGAAAATAATTGAAAACCCATGTATTTTTGATTTAGAATTTTTTGCGGCAGCCTGTTGTGGATTAAGTATTGATTATTTTTTTGGTGAAAATCGCCTAGAAGTAGTTGACGATATAGCAAGTTACCCAGATTATATAATTTACGCAGACGCATACAAAGCATTTTTGGAAAGATTAATATTAATAGATGAATCGCTATCTGGAAAATTAAGTGTCTTAAACATTAAAAATAATTTCTCAGAAAGACTTCCAAAATTAAAAATATTAGAAGAAAAATTGACCGTCTTGCAACACAAAAAATCTGATGAGTGGACAGAGACCAAACGTAAATCAAAAAAACCAAATTGCCAAGCGAACAGCTCCAATTCCGATGACGATTTTGATATTCCATTCTAATTTATTAGAACATTATCTGTAAATTTAATTAATCAAAATTAGGATTATTGGATGTTCAAATCTAACCATTCATCGCAGCCGACCGCCTACGGCGGCGGCTGAATTCAGAGCGTTAGTCCCATCACACGCTTTATGCGCGCCGCCGTTCATTCCAGCGCTTCGCCCTGTTCACAAGGGCTGCAAGCCTTTTTGGCCTCGAGCGCTTGTGCAGCAAGCGCTACCAGCTATCGTTCTTGCAGCGCTGCGCCGCGTCGGTGGCCCAGCGCTTTCGCATGGGCCGCGCCCTTTTCCCAGTCCGGGCGCCCCTTCTTGGCCTTCGGGTCTAACTCTGCTACAGGGACTTCCCGCCTCGTCAACTACGGTGCATAAGTTTTCTTCCTGATTTACGGTATTTGTATTCATTGAACGCCGACGCACGATGAAGCCAGAAGCCACCGCAAAAGGACAGACTGCACATCTACAGGCGGGCTTGTGTCGGCCAGAAGGTCCGAGGCCCCAGATACGAACCGCTCGGCAGGACTCCATTCGTTCGTCGTGCTTGAAGCACGGCCGAGTTATCGAGCTCACCTGCCGCCGGTCTGACCTGTGGTGGTTATCTGCTATCGCACGTCCAACTCAGAGAATCGATTCATCCCGGTTGTGGCTTTTGCCTCGCCGCCGGAATCTGGGGCACATGGTCGGGGTCGAACACGCCATCGCGCGTGAGTACCGCCCACAGGATGCGCGCATTCTTGTTGGCCAGCGCCACCACGGCCTTTTGCCAGCCGACACGCTCTTTCAACTGCACCAGCCATTGGCTGATGCGGTCGCTGCGTTTGGGCGCGCTCATCACGGCCGACTTGGCACCCTGGATCAGCAGCGTGCGCAGGTAGTCGTCGCCGCGTTTGCTGATGCCCCCGAGCCTGGCCTTGCCGCCGGTGGAGTTCTGGCTGGGCACCAGGCCGAGCCAGGCGCCGAACTGGCGCGCATTGGCGAACTGGCCGAACTCCCCCACGCTGGCAACCAATGCCGACGCCGTGGTCGGGCCGATGCCCAGCAGCGTCGCCGCCTTGGCCGCCCGTGCATCGGAGCGGACATGCGCTGCGATGCGCTCGTCGCACCAAGCGATCTGCAGGTCGATGTCGATCCAGTGCAAGTGCGCGCGCTGCAATGCCAGCCGCGCCACACCGGCGATCTCGTTGCTGGCATCCTCGATGACGCCGGCCAGCACCAGGCGCAGCGCATCGGGGCCTTGTGCGAAGACGAGCCCGAATTCGGTCAGCAGACCTCGGATGCGGTTAATCAGCGCTGTGCGTTCTTCCTTGAAGCCTTCGCGCAGTCGGTGCACGGCCAGTTGGCCTTGTTGCCCGGTGGTCTTGACCGGCACGAAGCGCATGTGCGGGCGGCCGGCGGCCTCGCAGATGGCGGCGGCATCGTTGGCGTCGTTCTTGCCGCTCTTGCCTGTCATGCGGTAGGGCGTGACGAAGTGGCCGGCGATCAATCTGGCATCCAGGCCCAGCAGGCGCAGGCGACGGGCCACATGATGCGCACCGCCGCAGGCCTCCATCGCCACGATGCAGCCCTGCGGCAACTCGGCACACCACGCAAAGAACCGATCCACCGGCAGGGCCTTCGCCAGCACCGTGTGGCCCTGCGCATCGACCGCGTGGATCTGATAGAGCCGCTTGGACAGATCGACCCCTACCCGCGCCACCGGCGCCCGTGTAATCTCCGTCATGGACTTCCCCTTTTCCGTTTCAGATTGAACTTCCGCGAGTCAATCTTGGTGCCTCGACACCGTCTCGGGACTGGGGAAGTCCCTTCGTATTCGCTCAAGCCGACCCGCCTTCGGCGGGCGGCTTACCTTGGCCGTTAGGCATCATGAAAATAACCGTTCGGAAGCAAAGATACTGGCGCCTTTTATGCGTGGCCGTACTGCTTGCTGTCGTTCTGGGGGCACTCATGTTTGCTTCACGCTTCTTTGCCATAGACAGTTGCCTGGATCGCGGAGGTCGCTGGGACTACGAAACGAACGAATGTGAACTATGAGAGTTTGCTTGTCTAACCCTGCGGTCAAGCCGATCCGCCTACGGCGGCCGGCTTACCTTGCACGTTAGATTTCAGTGATCCTCCAGGAAAGAATATCTATGACGAGCCCGGATATGCCAAAGGACGGAGATTTCGCCTCTTACCTCGAAGGAAAGATTGGCCGTCCGGCCAACGCCGATGCTGCAGCGAGCGTTGGTGCAAACACGAGCGCGCCCGTAGATGCGCCCCGCCAGACCATTCAACAGGTTCTGGTTGAAGGCCAGGAGCCGACGGAGGAGTTTCTTGAAGAATGGAACGCCGTACAGAGTGCGCCAGAACTTTCCGATGAGGAGTTCGAGCGGCAGGCGCTTGAGGCACGAGGCGAAGACGGCGATCCGAGAACCTCGGAGTAAGTGAGGTGGCGCATCTCATTTCTTTCCAGCGGACCGCCTTCGGCGTCCGCTGAAATCAGACGTTAGCCCGCGAGAACAGCCGCCTTGCACGAGACAGTTTTCTGGACCGGCGTTGTCCTTCTGATCTGGGGCCCTGGACTCACCGTGATGTTCTACGGATACGGCGGTGATGAAGGGGAACTTTCCGCCTCTGTTGCTAGGCTCGAGGCGAGCCGAAGCGCATTCGTTCGAGCCTGGGGAAAGTTGCTGGCGCTCAGCATCGGCCGGGGCTGGCGATGGGTGCTCTCTGCATGCGGAGCGGTGTTGCTCTTGGGTCTAAAGTTGGCGGAAGGATAGGCGTGCGATATCTATACGTTCGACAGCCTTGGCCTAACAGAACGGTCGACACAGACACGTTGCGGCAAGGTGTTGGCGCCGAAGTAATACTGACCCACTGCGCCGAAGTAAAAGTGACCCACCTGGGCGAGGATGACGGCCTTTTGGCTGTCGATGTTGACCCAGGAGCAAGCAGTGGAGATACGAGTGATGGCCCGCAGGGGCGAGAGCGTCAGAGCAATCGCGAAGCAGTTGGAGTGTTCGCGCAACACGGTACGTCGATATCTGAGGAACGAGGGTGCACGGCGCTACGGCCCGCGCGAGCCGCGAACATGCAAGCTCGACGAATTCAAACCCTATTTGCGTGAGCGCGTCCAACAGGCGCGCCCGCGCTGGATACCGGCCACCGTGCTGTTGCGGGAGATCCGAGAGCGCGGTTACGCCGGCGGCATCAGCCAGCTCAAGGCCTGGCTGGCGCCTCTGAAGAAGAGCGAGCCCGAGCCGTTGGTGCGCTTCGAGACGCCGCCTGGCAAGCAGATGCAGGCCGACTTCACCTATGTCAGGCGAGGCCGCAACCCACTGCTGGCGTTGGTGGCCACCATGGGCTACAGCCGCGCCAGCTTCGTGAAGTTCGTCGAGTGTTCGGGCGAGAACGTCAGCACCCTGTGCGCTGGTCTTCGCGAAGCCTTCGACTACTTCGGCGGGGTGCCCGAGCATGTGCTGTTCGACAACACCAAGGCCGTGGTGATCGAGCGCGATGCCTACGGCGAAGGCCTGCACCGCTGGAACGGCGAGTTGAGGGAGCTCGCTCAGGCTTGCGGCTTCACGCCTCGGCTGTGTCGGCCCTACCGGGCCAAGACCAAGGGCAAGGTCGAGCGATTCAATTCGTACTGAATCGCCCCGGATTTTGAGGAGGCTCCTTCGATTGAGAATGGAGCCTCCTCAAAATCCGGGGCGATTCAAACACGGGTTGACCCCGCCACTTGAATGAGACACACCGAAAGTCACCGAACCCACCGAACCGGATGGCTTCGGGCATCTGTGCTTGGGGCGAATGACGGAATCATCTCGACGGCGAGCCTGCTCGTGGGCGTCGCTGCAACAGGCACCGATGCCAGCACCCTACTCATCACAGGTGTTGCCAGCCTGGTGGCCGGTTCGATGTCAATGGCCGCGGGCGAGTACGTATCAGTGAGTTCGCAGGCAGATACCGAGAGCGCAGATCTGGCCCGCGAAAGGTCTGAGCTTTCGGAGAATCCCATGCACGAGCATGCCGAACTGACGGCGATCTACGTCAAGCGGGGCTTGGACACGGGTTTGGCGTCAAGCGTTGCAACCCAACTCATGGCGCACGACGCGCTCGCCGCACATGCCCGAGATGAACTCGGTATATCGGACACGCTGGCCGCCAAACCCGTGCAGGCCGCCCTTGCGTCCGCCGCCACATTTGCAGTCGGCTCTGCTTTGCCGTTGATGGTGGCTCTGCTTCTGCCGGCATCGGCGCGGCTATGGGGCATCGCCGGGGGATCGCTTCTGGCGCTTGCCATTCTCGGCCTTGTTGCCGCTCGCCTGGGCGGCTCCCCGGCGCTCGTGCCTGTCGCACGGGTTACCTTCTGGGGCGCGTTGGCCATGGCAACCACCGCTGTGGTCGGGTCCCTTTTTGGTGTGGCTGCCTGACCTGCCAAACGCGCAGTGGCGGGGCCCAGCCGTTCGTTCCAGCGCTTCGCCCTGTTCACAGGGATTTCAAGTATTTTTGGCTGTCAGGGCTTGTACAGCAACCGGTACCAGCTATCATTTTTGTATAGCTGAACCGCTTGCGTGGTGCTGCACTTTTTCTTGCCGCTGGGCCAAGCCGCCCTCAGGGGGTGGCTTACCTTGGTCGTTAACAAAAATGAGTGCTAGGTATTT
>ERZ778028.1986-NODE-1986-length-17259-cov-4.778017_pt1 | contig 17259 bp, 10 predicted proteins | sample MGYA00375758_ERZ778028 | MGnify/ENA primary metagenome ERZ778028 (study PRJEB29350, sample SAMN05389828) | bioreactor metagenome | isolation source: Thiocyanate bioreactor | place: South Africa: University of Cape Town | collected 2014-03-17 ... | reverse complement strand
ACCTTGCTGAGACCCCGGCAGCTACCGATAATGATGTTTTATATATCGACGAATCGATGAGTATGGCCAATTGGATTGGCGGCAATAAAGTTACGGCGCATGATCGGGGCATCGGCACAGAGCACCTTGCAGATCGACGCATTTTAAATATTCCTTTTGATGCGACAAGAATATGGAGTGACCGTTTACAAATAAGAGTTCCTTCGTTGGATGTTAAAAAAGGAGTTAAATCTGAAGCAGCAATCATGGATATCGTCGACAAGCTTGAGCATTTGTCTCGCAAATATCAGATGTATGAGCACACCAGTTTCGGGCTTGCAGATGGTTTAAGAGCGTTTACTTACAATCTACATACTGCAATTAATGATACTCTCGAGGGTGGAGGCAATAAACAATCGCAGGGTGCGCGCTACATTCTTGCTGCTGCTCATCAATATAATGCCCAACAGATACAAACGAATACAGAAGGACGCCTGTTATGCTTAGTACAAAACATCTCGGTGAACGGTTACGGCGATGATCTGGGCTATGGTGCCGACCCCTTACAACGCGAAGCCACATTAATGACCGAACTTGCCTTAGCCTATAATAACGCACCCGCCGATCCACACCTGCATAGCGCATTACAGCACTATTATAATTTCTTAATGGATAAGGCGCGCCCTTCTTATTTCTCACAGTCAGACGAAGGTAAGCAAGCCATTAAGAATTTGCGACAGATGAAAATGCAATTAAGGAGTGAAAAAAATCTTGGGGAAAAAGAATTACGGGGAGGCGTTCAGGATGCGCTGCGCAAAGTGTTCGCTTTTGATTTACATATCCACCATGATTATACAAAATTAATCCAAGCTTTATCCATTTTTAGTGAAGAGGTGAGTATTTCTGGTTGTAAAAGTGGTAACGAGCGCGCCCAGGCTGTCAATGGACGGGTGGCTATTCTTGATAAAGCCGCACAAAACGAAAATAATTCCATTACTAAATTAGTTAAAGAACTTGGACAAGCACAAACCCCAGTCGCGGCAACGCGAGCAATGAGAGCCTTAAAACTGGAAGTTGATAAACAGTATGACCATCACTTGCAAGGAGGGATGGCATTAGTCAGTATGGTTGACCAAGGGGCTGCAGCTAAAGTTAAAGCGAAAAAAGGGTTTATGGGCATGGTTGATCGTAATAGTGCTGAGGAAAAAGAATTAAAGCATTTACATCAAAGTTCCGCGGGCTTGATGCAAGCACATAAAGGAATGACGCGGGAAATGACAGCTGCGGCTAAAAAAGTAACACCGAGTTCATCGCAGCGCGCGGGTCAGATTATAGGTAGCATGGTCGCTACGCTTTTCGCCCCATTTATCCTGGTTGGCTTGGCAATTGAGCGGATCTATAAAACCATTACGAGGACTGGTGTAAAGGAGCAAGTGGATCATCAGTTCGTTGCTGCTGCCCCTCCTCCAAAAGATGATTCTTATAATGTGATGCACACACACATACCTGCCGTTAGGAGAGCGCAACCTCCGGCTCAGGATGTTTCGAGCTTAACAAAGGAATATCATAAAATAGGTGAGCACCTAGCGCATGATAAGCACGATATAACACCATCTGGCGTTAAAAAAATAGTAAAAGAAGAAAAAGAACGTGCTGCAGACAGTAACCCCACTCAGAACCTCAAAAGTGTGCAATTTAAAGAGGCCCTGCGTCAAGAGAGTCCTAAATCTGACGATACAAGCAACACAGTATCTGCTAAAGGTTCTGCATAATCATTTCGACTGGAGCCCTAGGCTTATCACGACATATCTGTTTCGTTTAAACATGAGGCTTGCTTCTGCTCGCTACATCAAGTTTAATAGAGCCATTAATGGATTATGACGAACATCTACATGAAGTGTTTTTATAAATTCTTTTTCTCCATCACTCTTTGGAGTACTGCATTTTATGCACATTCGGGTGCCTGGACGCAAAATAAGGGATCGGCTTTAAATATTGCTACAGGGCAGTATTATCAAAGTAACAATTATTGGACCAGCGGCGGGCATTTACGTTCTAGCCCTATTTACAAAAAAGGGTATGGCAGTAATTATTTTGAATTCGGAATCACCGATAAGCTTACTTTCGGGGGGTATTTTTCTGGATTGAATAGTTATACCCAGGCAGGAGGCACCCAGGGCGGGGGTAATGACAATCTCATTTTAGGCCGTTATCAGTTGTGGAAAAATGATCAGTACGTTATTTCTACGCAACTTTATTTTGATGCGCTAGGGCATGGTGCCAAATTAAATATTCCCCCGCAAAATGGTCGTTTCAATTCTTCCGAAGCCTTATGGATAGGTACGAGTGGTACTTCAAAAGAGAAAAAAGTAAACTGGTTTTTTGATGGCGGCATCGCCTACATTCAACGCTATGGTCCTGGGGACCAAATTCAAGTTATTTTAGAAAGCGGCTGGAAGTTTAATCAGGATCGATTGTGGATTTTTGTCCAGAATTACAACACCGTGGGCCTTGCTTATCCGCAAAAAGGATCCTTTAATTTATTTACCATTGCGCCAAGCGTCCTCGTATGGCCCACCAAATACTTAGGGCTACAATTAGGAGTCACGCAGGATTTTTATGGGCAAAATGTGGGTGAAGGAACAGGACCCTTTGTGGCATTGTGGCTAACGGTATAAGGATATACTGTGAAATTAGGTGAGTATTTAAAAGATCAAAATCTCATAAACCAAACAGAGCTTGAAGAAGCCTTGGCGCATCAAGAGCGCGCCGGTGGAAAACTAGGAGATATCCTTCTTGCCATAACCTCCATGCGTGCACAAGATTACTATCGCTCACTTGCAGCCCATTATAGGATTAGTTTTGTGCAGCTGATGAAGCACCCCATCGACTTGTCCTTATTACACAGCAAAGATAAAAAAATTTATTTAGAAAAAGAGCTTATACCGATTGCTCAGGATAAAAAGCGTATAACAGTCGCTACATCGAATCCTTCTCCAGAAAATTTTGCTTTTATAAAAGAGCATTGGGGTGAAAATACGGTAATCCTCGGTACCTCCAAGTACGATATTCTGTACGTATTGCAAAAGCATTTTAAAGAGTTTTACCTCACTGAATCGATTAATCAATTAGTGACTGAAAATCATGAGCTGAGCTCGAAGTTCACTTTATCCACTGGGCAGCGGATTTTTTTCTTCCTCTTTTTGGTTTTTATTATTTATGCAGCAGTCAACACACCACAGTATTTTTTATTCGGTATTAATGTTTTTTTCACCGTTTCGATTATTGGAATTTTGTTGTATAAAATTTTATTATCGCTGGTTTCTTTAAAGGTAAAATTAAACTTTAAGGATGCTGATTATGAACAATTACCGCAGGATGATTTACCAGTATACAGCATTTTAATCCCACTTTTTCAAGAAAGTGAAGTGACGTTAAGAAATTTGTTTAACAACATCAATAAACTGGATTATCCCACCCATAAATTGGATGTGAAAGTACTACTTGAGCAAGATGATTTTCATACCATTGAAATTTTGAAACAATTAAATTTACCACGCCATATTGAGTTTGTTTATATTCCCTTTTCAGATCCGCGGACTAAAGCCAAGGCCTGTAATTATGGTTTGCATTTTGTGCGCGGTGAATTTTTAACTTTATACGATGCTGAAGATAAACCCGATCCGAAACAATTAAAAATCGCCCTTAAGGCATTTTATGATCATGGTGAGGAAAAACTTGCTTGTGTGCAATGTCGTCTAAATTTCTATAATGCCAATGACAATTGGCTGACGACGATGTTTGCTATCGAATACATTTACTGGTTTGATTTATTGCTTCCGGCTTTGGAATATTTTCATTCCCCAATTCCTTTGGGCGGGACAAGTAATCATTTCCGTACCATTTTTTTGCGCAACATTAATGCTTGGGATCCCTTTAATGTGACCGAGGACGCTGACCTGGGCGTACGCTTAAGCCGTCTTGGTTACACCAGCCGCGTTATCCCCTCAACGACCTATGAAGAGGCCACCTGCCGTGTATTTAGCTGGATTAAACAACGCACACGCTGGATTAAAGGTTACATGCAAACCTATTTGGTGCATATGCATAATCCGTGGCGATTATGGCGCGTGTTAGGGACTCGGGGTTTTGTTGGTTTCCAATTATTTATCGGGGGTACATTACTAACCAATTTAGCAAATATACCGTTATGGATAGTCTTTTTTATTTCGTATTTTCTAAATACAACAGAAACAAATTTTTTGTTCCAGGGAAATTTATTGTTCATCGCACAGCTTAATTTTTTTATTGGCTCATTGATGATGATTTTTTTAAATATTTTAGGTGTTGCGCGTAGAAATCGTCGCAATATTCGTTTTATTCTCTTTGCGATCACTGCACCTATTTATTGGCTACTTATGTCTATCGCATCTTATCGTGCTTTATATCAGCTCATATTTAAACCCAGTCATTGGGAAAAGACCCAGCATGGGGTAAGCAAAACCTTAAATTAGGTTCGCTTAATTCGTTGTAAGGATGTAATCATGCTTTATCTGTTAAAGGGCAGTGCCCAGGAAGTTTTTACCGCTTTTGGGCAGCAATCGTTTATCTTACCCTCTCCAAAACTTGAGGAAGAAAAAAATACCTTTATAAAAGACATTTCGCGCTCACCTTTTCTCGGGACAGAGGCTCAAGCCCAAGTGCTTTATTCCACTTGGTCTAGCAGTGCTGCGTTTACTTATTATGCGCAGGGAAATATTTTTGGCGGAATCCTTAAATGTCTCTTTGGATCAATGCCCTTGCTTAAAGAAGATGAAGATATCGAATATTATCAAAAACAATATGCCCAACTGGCTTTTGCCTATGTGGATGAGCACAATAGACCCTGTGCTTTTTTTTGTAATTTTCGTAAAGACCAAGTGCATGAGTGGCATATTGGATTAATTCGGAACACACACCTCACGCCCAAGGAGCGCGAAATCTGTTTGTTGTCGAGTAGAGAATTAAATCTCCAGGAACCCATGCCTGTAAAGCGTGTTCCCTGGCTTAAGAATCCACTTGCTTTATTTAGTCATGCGCCATTAATTCAAAAGCTAATACCTTTGATAAGTGATGGTAATGACATTAATCCAGACCTTCTACAACTTAATTTAGTACTGCGCTATTTAAATGTCACAGGTTCTCGTCTAAATTTATGGAATGCAATTAATTTTAATCAATTTGATATCCAAAACGTGTTGGTACCTAATCCTTTATTGGATTTAATCCTGGAAACCAAACTGGATCGTGAACGGTTAGTGACCATAGAGTTTCTAGCGAATATAAATCATATCGACTCAGCGATCAAGGTTAAATTATTATCTCAGGATACGTTGTCCAGTAAATTAAAATTAATTTTATTTTTTGTCTTATATCACGCCCATCGTTTGGATTTATTCTTGCGCTTGGTGGACGAGGCGCAATTTATTCAACTTATTCCGAAATATCCGCAAGATGCTTATCAAGTGGGTGCTTTTTGTTTTTTATATTTGCATCAGGTGCCGCAAGATATTGTAGAAAGCATTTTGGCAGATGTTGATTTTAGACGTTTGGTCAATGATTATTTGTCGCAAAATCCAACTCCTGACTTTTTGAAGGGCTTAAACTATCTGGCGCAGCTACCGCCATCATCGGGTCGAACTTTGTGTCTTTTCTTTCTGGAACATGCACCGCTCACACGAGACGGCTATCAGGAAATTTTACAAGCAGCAGTAGATAGTCCGCTCATGCCGGAAGCTTTTTTTTATCTTTTACGCAATAACCTGCTCAAAGGGGGCATTAAAGAGCGTGTGAAGTGGATCTTGTCGCCACACGATCATTTATGGCCAACAATCAATATTCATTTTTTTAAGAATCAAGCGATCAATCCCATACCTGGCGATCAGTCACCTATGGCAATTGGTTTTTTACGTTCCATTATGCAGGTTCTTATTCTTTTAAAAGAGTGTGATATCGATGAGAAAAATAAAAAACACCAGTTATTAGAAATGGGTGCACGCGGAAATTTTTTACGCTTGCTCTTGCTGTATTTACCGCAAGTGCCGCCTTTAGAAAAAAAGTTACTGATAAACCTGGTTTTTGATGGATTGGAAAATTCAGCAAGAAGTATTGAGGTAAATCATTTGCCCGTGGCACTACACAGTAGCGCACAAGAGCTCCTGCAAAAGATTAGCCTAGGACATATTTTATTAAAATCCAGTGCTGAAGAGGCAACATATCGGTGGTCAGTAACTACGCGTGATCTGCGTAAATGGCAGTGTTTTAATATATTGATTCAAAAAATAGAACAAACATTTACTTTAGTTGAACATCACTTGCAGCAATCCGCATATCAAGAGCAAGGCCAACGGTGGCAGCAGCAGAAAATCATCTACCAGCGAAACCTGCACCGTATCATTTGTCACGCTTTAGAAAGCAAAGATGACCGGCAGTCAATCCTTGAGCAGGCAAAATGGTCGCTCAAGTCCAATCAGCAACAATGTACTGATTTTATTGAGCCATCGCATTCATTAATTCTTATCTTATTGATTAAATTAGCCAATTTTATTATTAGCGTACTCACTTTGACTCTTGCGAATCATATAAAAAAGAGATGCACGGGATACGGTCAGTTTTTTACCTATAGCAAAACCTCAGAGCAACTTTGTTTATTAACCCGGGCTGTAGAGGAAGAAATGGAGGCCTATTTTTCACCTTTTTGAAAAAAATAGCTGAAAACGTTCCCATAAGTTTGCCGATACGGATTATTTTATAGCATGTTAGGTAAAAAAAAGCAGTGCGTTCTTGAACTGGAGTGGATTTTCTGCTTAATATGAACTGTAAAGTTAGGGACTAATCATGTTTAATGGACTATCGTATGGGCTTACCGAAAAAAGCGCTGAGGAAAAGCAATCTTATTGTCAGAAAAAAAATAATTAATGGTTCCCATGAAATATTTTTTGTTGAATTTGTCGAGGATGGGAAGGTTAAAACAGGTTATTACAAAAAACTCGATGATCAGGGACATTATCCTGCTTTTTTGGCAAAAATTAGCGTAGCGGTATCAGTTATTTTACGCCTGTTCCAGGGAGACCAGGTAGCTGCTACAGAGTATTTAGTCTTTGATGACGATGTGAATAACCCTCAAATTGATGGAACCTTATCTTTAACCCTGGATGGTTTTAAACCCCTACCCTTCAAAAACGATATCAACGCCTCGTCCGATAATAACCCTCCTAAAGTGGACAAATTAATCAAATATAATATGACCTTACCAATCGTTGGGCGATGGATTTGTCGTGATGACGATACTCATTCGGGAAATATAGGATTTCGAGAGTTTCTGGACGAATTGGGTAATGCTTATGGTTGGGCTGCTCATCTGGATTATGGGATGTTTTTTTATAGTTTTAGCTGTTTAGCGAAAGATGGGGGTAGAAAATTCGTTGACCGGCCTAAAGCAAGCTCAAACTTAACCCGCGAACAATATCATAATTTTCCCGATCGCTGGATAAGTTATCATAATCCAACCTCGCCTCATCCTGGGGCCACAGTGATTATGGGTATGGATAGTTTGCCTAATTTCGTAAAAGAAAATATCGCGCAGCCCATTTTAGGTTATTCGCTACCTAAAGCCTATGCTGATCCGGGTGAATTTATAAAATTAGCGGGCAGAAAAGAGGCGCGTAAGCAGATGATGGATGCGGTATTGCGTCAGTTACTCACCTTCCAACCCCTGGTGCTACGAAAGCGTTTACAAGAGTATTTAGGCGACCTTTCCTTATCGTATAAAGATTTGCCGGAAATTAAACGCAAGGAGTATGAAAAAAAATTCCCTCATCTATGCAATAAAAACACCAATAATAAGCCATTTATTGATGTGATGATGCAAATTTATCAGGAATGTTATGACCATATTTATCGAATCGTGATTACCGATATGGGTTGTGAAAGTAACCGACATGGTTTGCAAATAAAATCGACCAATGAAGAATTATTTAACAATCCCTCTTATTATCAAACTATCTTAAAGTGGGTTGAGGAGCAAAACGCCACCTTATATGAAGATAACGTTGAAAGCCAATTGAATCTGAGTCATTTGGAGGCTCGGTATCATAAAATATGGCGAGATTCTTATACAATCCGTTTTGCTGATTTATCCTTTCTAACACGTAAGGTGATCTATCAGTACGCAAAACGTTATGATCAATTCAAGGTAGTATTGTCTGAAGCAGATATGGGCATGCGCGCTAAAGTGCTCCATACGCTGAGCAGTAGCAAAGACACGGAAAATTTTGATCAGCAACCGGAAGTGACCGAGGCAGTGCAATATTTTCCCTTTCAACAGGGCTTTAAAATACTCTCAGAGACAGAAGCTGCTCAGAACAACCCTCATCATGAGCTTCTTAATCGCTTAATTTCATTTAATAATAATTTACAACAACTCCTTCACCAGTATTATCAAAAGAATATCTATGATGCGGATACAGAAAATAATTTAAATATTGACGATAATAAACTTTTTATAACGAAGCTTGCCGCACTCTGCGAAGAAATGGGTGAAGAAATTTTTCATGGCCTGTATTCGCAAGACCAAGATGCCGCGCAGACTTTTGCCACTATAAAAAACGAGCTGAGGTCGATTGCAGCAAAAATGGATTTTGCCAAGGGACTTAAGTGTACCGATCAGGAACGACTTGCACAAATGACCTTGGAAAAGCCGCTTGTGTTAACCCAAGAAGAAGTTTTAGAGTATTTCGCAGAACAGCTCTATAGCTGGGTAAATACATTAACCGAAGATGAATTCGAAAAAATTATCGATGAAGCATTAAATTTATATCGGCCTCTACTGACCACAGGAATCTGGCGGACCCGAGAAGAGGACGTGAAGAGGTTAATGAAACAATCGGTAAATAATGAGCAAAAATTAGCAGATATCTTGTGTGAGGGGCATATTTATGGCGCATTAAACGTGCAAGTTATGACCTTGTGCATCCAAAAAATGCTCGACATGCGCATGATTCCCGGGGTGGTGCGTGAGAATAAAGAAATCAAATTACAATTTGAATTAAGCAGTTATATAGGTGCAGCACAAAAATTCAGGGATTATGGCCTCTCTTATCCCCGACAAAGTTCATTGCGACAACATTATTTTGATGAAACCTATGCCTTCCTGCTCCAGTTAAAAGAATCGGAGGTAATGAGCATGGTCCGTGAAGGGGTTGCAGAATATAAAAAAACCAAGTCCTGGATCACAGCTTCGCGCGAAAATGAAATTTACGAAACCGTCAACAAATATCCCATAGCAGAGGCGGTAATGCGAATTTTGTCCTCGGGGGATGAAACGTCGACAGCGAGTCATCATTTATTCAAAGCCGTAATATCTAAAATAAAAAACTCAGGCCGCGAGAATTTAATTCCTCTTGTCGATTTTATGCAGAATAATGGACAAAAATATAATAAATATTTAAAAGTAATGGCGGAAAGTAAACTGCCTCTGATCGAACAGGAAAAGAAAGTTTTTATTCAAACGATATTTTCTTGGATTGTTGCTATGTCAAAAATGGATAAATTTAAAAATCTCATCAACCAACTCGATAAAAAAGCTGCTCCTGCTGATAACATAGTGCCATACTTAACGGGATTATGTAAAAACCCGAAGAATCTGGAATGCTTTTTTGAAGGGGCTATAAAACTTATCAAAAAAACGGCAAATGAAAACATTGAGTTAAAAACGCGTCCAGGATGGGCGCTGATTGAAAAATATCAAGAAAAATACAAGGAACTATATACCCCTTTACTAAAAAATGTTTTTACCGATTCTCTAAAAATATTCATCAAAGAAAGCAATCGCACAATATTTTTTAATACTATATTTACTTGGTTTATCGAAGAGAAAGAGCAACCAACTAATAAAACAAATTCCTTTTTTAAACCAGGTCTGGTTATGAAAGAGCCACTACAATATCTTGAAGAGGTGGCAGCAAATCCAAATAGTCGCGAGCAATTTTTTGATGAACTAATTAAAGATATGAAAGCCTGGTGCCTCAATAACAAAAGTCGAGTTTCGGATTCAAAACGCTACTTATTTATTGAGCATTTTCAGAATAAAGAGAAGCAGGAATACTTTCCATGGTTTGAAAAATTTTTAAAAGAATTTATCCAAACTTACAGGGTACAAGCGTGTAGGCCTGCTGAAGCAATATAGCTAGTTAGGACGAAGCATGGCTCATGCGAAACCTTAATTACATTGTAGTGCTAAAATAAGTCTATGTTATAATAGATTATGTTTGCGCTACAGAGTTATTTCCTTGAACATCTCGTCTCAACATTTTTTGCCAAAAACAGCTCTTACCGTACTTGCTGGTAAATTCGCGGATATAAAATCACCAATTATTAAAAATTTTCTCATCCAAACCTTTATAAAAAAATACCAAGTAAACATGCAAGAGGCCTTGGAAGAAGATCCTACCGCCTATCAAACGTTTAATGATTTTTTTATTCGCACTTTAAAACCTGAAGCACGCCCAATAGCAGATGCGGATATTATTTCCCCTGTAGATGGGTGTGTCAGTGAGCTCGGAGCCATTGGCGCAGGAAAAATCATTCAGGCAAAAGGCCTCGACTATACCGTGACCGAGCTCTTAGGTGGAAAAGAAGATGTGGCAGCACCTTTTATGCAAGGACAATTTGCCACTCTATATTTATCACCTAAAGACTATCATCGCGTACATATGCCGTTGAACGCGGACTTACTCTCCATGAGCTATGTACCAGGGGCATTATTTTCTGTGCGACCATCAACTGCTGCGTCGATACCCAGGCTCTTTGCACGGAATGAGCGTTTGGTTATATTTTTCGATACGGTTATTGGTCCTATGGCCATGATTTTAGTCGGTGCTACCATCGTCGGGGCGATCGGCACCAGCTGGCATGGCGATGTATTACGCAGTCGTGAGCAAACTCAATTTTTATATCAAGCAGACTCGATGTCCACGGCGCGAAAAAAAGGAGAGGAAGCGGGTTATTTTAAGTTAGGCTCCACGGTTATTTTGCTGTTTGCTGAAGGAAATAAAATGCAATGGCGTCAGGATTTAAACGCTGGAAGTTCCATACGCTTCGGGGAGGCTTTAGGGCACTTTGTGCGCGGATAAAAACCAAAGAATGACATGATTAAATGATTGGAGAGAGATTATGACTAATAAAAGTAAATTGACCTCACAAGAGCTATTTAATCGGATGATCGAAGGAATAGTGGTTCAAGCAAAGTATTGGTTAAAGGATGAAATTTACCCGGTTTTTGTGGGGCTGGAGCGGAGTAAAATCATAATCGAGGCCCGAAATCAGTTTTCCAAAGGTTTGTATAAACTATGTGAGGATTTTTTTAAAAAAATTAAGCTTCCTGGATTATCAGATGAATTTTTGCTCTGGTTTATTGGTTCTTTTTATTCTGGTCAAAAATTTATCCTAACCCATTTCCTCGAGCAGTTAAATACAGAACTGAAAAATCATAACCTGTACTTCACTTACAGGGGGGATGTCAGTTTAGTCCATCAATGTTTCCAACCCCTGACCTATGACATGAAAATGCTCACCGAACCTATGCGCATGCCTTCATCACATAATTTACGTGAGCTTGATAAATCCGATGATCCATTTGCTGATGAGGATAAATTTTTAATAGAAGAAATTGAGATCCAGGTGCAATTTTTTAAGCCATTAGAAAAGGCTATGTGCTCTACGCTTGAAGCGCTAGGCGGCAAATATTTTGTAAGTCATTATCAGGTTAAAAAAGAGTCTTTAGAGGCCAAAATTACGCAATATGCTGAGTATTTTGAGCAAAAAAAATGGGATAATGCATTTGAAAGTGTAATTGACTTTGTTATTCAAGCATCCATTGTGCGTAAAGGACTCCTTAATTTTTTTCCTGCTTCGTTTGGAAGTACTCACTCGGCTACTGTATTTTTTAAATCCTTAGACACCTATTGTCGTGAACGGGATTTTCCCGAACAATCAGTAACCGATATTATGGACCTATTAAAAAATAGAATAAAAAATGCGACAAAGGCGCAAAAAACAAATTTTTCGGTTACGTAATTTTACGAGATGTATTTTTCAAGCTGTTTTTTTATTTTTCTTCTTATCAGTGCTACATTAAAAAGAGACAATGAGATTGATATTAAGGATAGATGATGTTGAGCATGGTTGATTTACGATTACTTAATCACTCCTATGAATTTTCTCTGACCGAGAAGGATGTAACTTACTTAGGTAAGGGAGATGTTAATAGCGTTTATTTAGGAAAAACGGCACAAGGTCAGTACGTCATTAAAAAAATTAATGGTACACAACAAAGTCGTGATTTTAACAAGCCCATTCCCATACTAATCCAATCAATCAATTTCAGTGAAATGATTGCACAGCAATTATTATCCACGGAACATGTATGTGTTGCCATCTTTCAAGGCGATAATTGTGTCATTGAAAATGAGGGACAATTGTTAATTACCTATCCTTATGTGCAAGGAGTTGTTCGTGAAGATGAGCAAATTTCCATCGCAATGGTAACCGAAATAGCGACATTCCTAAAGACCGTGCATCAAACCCAGTTTCATTATGATGAGTCTTTTGCCGCATTTAAGAAAAAAGCTTTTTATGATGTGGGTAGAACAATAATCGATCATTCGATTTGGAGCCATATCCAGAAATTTGTACCGGCACAATTGTTCAAAAATTACATGCAGTTTCTTCCCACATGATTGCGCACCGAAAAGCATTTCATGATGCGTTTTCTGCGCCCACACACGATGTTATCTGTCATAATGATCTCAAACCAAAAAAAGTATTGTGGCGGGATCAGCATGATTTTACTGTTATGGACTGGGAGGCTTCAGGATTAATGGATATAACCGTTGATTACCTGGATACCTTTTTCGGTTGGAATACCGATTATCATAATCACCACTGTTCGATGAATAAAGAACGCGCATTGGCGTTCATTAAGGCCTATCCCATCCCCGGAGAAATCTCTGCAGCTAATATAAAGATACTAATTATTAAATGTTATTACTGGCTGGCGTTTTGTTTATCTAAAGTAATCAAAAATCCGTTTACTTGGCGTCAGTATTCTCAACATATTCGCACTTCTTCAGATTTCATTGATTATTTGATTCAGACCGATATCCAGCAAGAGCTTAAAAATCTAGAAAAAAATTAAATGGCTTATCTATACCTGATTATTTTTTTCATTACCTTGGGGACCGGCATTATTAGCCCTTTAATTGCCCCAATGCTCTTTACCGAAAATGGTTTTTTTGCTGCGAGCGTTACGCACGAACAGCGCGTTTATGCCTATGCACTCATTATGGGTGTCTACGCGGTAGGCATGATTTTCAGTCATCTGTTATGGGGTTTTATTGCAGATCGCATAGGTGGCAAAAAAGCAATCATTTGGGCATTAAGTGGTAGTTTGCTTGGATATATTCTCTGTTGTATCAGCTTTATTTACGCTCTATTTTTTTTATTTCTATGGGGGCGGCTTCTCGATGGTTTTATGGCAGGCAGGCGCTCAGTTGCGATTGCATTGTTGGCGCAACAAGGTCAAAACTCATCGCATGTATTTCGTTATGCGGAAATAGCCAATGGTATGGGTTTATTAATTGGCCCTGCCGTTTCCGGATTACTAATTAATTTCTCCAGGCCCGTGCCTTTGTATTATTACGCCTTGCCTTTAGCGATTATGGCTTTGATTATGATCACCAACATCAGCCTAATCGCCTGGGCTCCCCTTAAAAATAGCGTGCCCGAGCGAAAAAAACACATGAAATTTGATTTATCGGGTTCGCTGCTAAAATTATATCTACAATTTTTTATGATTCAGCTTTCCTGGTACGGGTATTTTTTGGTGTTGACACCATTAGTCATTCTGCGTTGGCAATTTACACCTTTACAGGTAGGTCTTTTCTTTTCAGGTATGGTTTTATTCTATATATTCGCCCTCGGCATTATTGTGCCGGCCTGCCGAGAATTTGCCCTAAAGAATCTCCTTACCGGAGCATTGTTGGTTACGGGATTTTCGTTACTATTTATGTTTTACACTTCAGAGATTTTCTGGAAATTTTTAATTGGAAATATCGGGGTCATCACGGGAATGGCATTTTTAAACCCTGGGTATATGGCACAAATTACCGCCCAAACCGATAGTGCACACCGAGGAAAAGTTGTCGGCATTCAAAGTGGGCTAATTGGTTTTGCCTGGTTGTGTGCATCATTGATGCTGGCGAGCGGCATTTCCGTTCTTTCAGGTCAAATATTCCTGTGGGCTAGTCTTTTATTATTGATTCTTGGCGTCTTGCGGTTTATTAAATTAATAAATTAAAGAACATAGCCCTATATGAGGAAAATTTTTAAAAACAACGGTAGTGAGGATACGTTGCATGATTTAACAAGGGAACATCTCCCGAAGTATCACCATAAGCATGAATGATTTGGGCCTCTGTTCCGATAAGCTCCAAGGTACGTCGCAATTTCTCATCACCATTACAACTTTTCCCTACTAAATCCCCAGTAGCAATACCGTGGGCATCAAAGGCAACGCGTGTGGAAACCACGCCGTCAAAGCCATTATTCAATGCCCAATCATCAATGTAAATATTAAAGGCTGAAGAGGCTAAGATACAAGTATGCCCTTGACTCTTATGCCAGTGTAGTTTTTGTAAGGCCAAAGGTCTAAGAAGTTTGGGAATGATACGCTGGTTAAAGAGCTGCCCCATACTGTATAGGTAGTCCTGATGCAGCCCTTTAAAAAAGGACTTACTAATGATCCTGTTCATCGTATCAATGTGGATTAGGTGCAGCTGATAACCTGCAACAATATAAAATTTACTTAAAAATTTATATAAAAAATTTTGTTCATCGAGAAATTTTAAAAAAGGTAAGGTGGTGCTTTTACTAGTAATTGTGCCATCAAAATCAAATACTGCGATTACATCTACAACGTTTTTCATAGTTATCCTAAGTAAATGGATAATATAATTTTAGCACCTGGTATAAAAATTGCACTAGATTTAAAAAAATATCCTATACTCAGAAACACAGACAGTGTGAAATCACTTAAAACAGGTGATTTTGGAAACTGAATGGTTATAAGCCCATATTACTGAGGGTATAGAATGGATAAAAAACGATTCGTAGTCGAAAAAATTCTTTCTTTTTCACAGATTCAGCCCGATAAAACGGCTCTGAAATTTTTTGAAGCCGATTACCAAACGAGTCACGAGATAAATTATTCCGAACTCGGGGCGCGTATCGAAGGATTAGCAGCAACTTTATTGGCACTTCCCGTATTGAAAGCCCGTGAGCAGCAACCGATCATTTTGCTTTTTGATTCCAGTATCCACTACGTCATTTCCTTCCTTTCCGTGCTCTATAGTGGACATATAGCCGTTACTGCCTACCCGCCACGTAATATCCGGCATCTACCCAGGTTGCTTAAAATTATTGATAATGCTAAGGCCCCGCTCATCTTAACGACGACTGCAATAAAGCAATATTGCGATGCCCATGAATTCCAATTTCCGGCAAAATTATCAATCGTGTGTATCGATGATTTACCGCGCAACTCATTAGCAGATCACTTCACTCCGCCCGTACTGGAGCCGCAATATTCTGCATTCTTTCAATACACGTCAGGTTCTACAGGTGCTCCTAAAGGCGTAATGGTAAGTCATAAGAATTTAGTCACCAATCTTCGGTTATTGGAAAAAAAACTAGGGCGCGAGGCTTTAGAAAAATGTGTCTCCTGGTTGCCTATTTTTCACGATATGGGCCTTATCGGTAATACGTTATTGCCTCTTTATACTGGCGGCACCTGTGTTTTCATGGAGCCATTAACCTTTTTAAAGAATCCACTTTTTTGGATGCAAGTAATGAGCGCGGAGCATGGAACCTACACCATGGCACCTAATTTTTCTTACGACTTGGTGGCGCAGGCAGCCATTGAGCAAAAGAGGCCTTTGGAACTAGATTTTTCCCATGTCCATATTTTGGTTAATGTCGCGGAACCGGTACGCAAGGAAACCGTAAAAAATTTTGAGCATGTATTTAAGCCTTATCATATAAAAGAAAGAGTACTTCGCACGGGTTATGGGATGGCTGAAGTTACTTTATATATCTCTATTGAGGTCACTAAGAAGCGTTTTCTGTATGTTGACAGAAATGCCCTTGACCAAGGAACAATTCAAATTGTTCCAGAAAATTCATCCGCTGCGGTAACGATGGCTCGTTGTGGAAAAGTGGCGGATGAATACACGCTACGAATAGTCGATCCAGAAACCAAAAAAATACTTCCTCCGCTAAAAGTTGGTGAAATTTGGTTAAAAGGAGATTCAGTCGCTACAGGCTATTATAAGAATCCCGAAAAGACGCAAGAAATTTTCCAGGCTTATACTCAAGAGGTGCATGAAGGTCCTTTTTTACGCACCGGTGATTTAGGATTTCTGGATGAGGAAAACCATCTTATTGTGTGTGGGCGCTTGAAAGATTCGATCATTATCAATGGTCGCAATATTTATCCGCAAGATATAGAATATGCTGCTTTTGCTGCACATCCAAGCCTTATTAAAGATAGTGCTGCTGCTTTTGGAGTAAGTGATAAAACGGAGCACTGCATCCTGATTGCCGAAGTGGAGGAAGGGCTTACGGATGCGGTTTATGAAGAAATAATGGTAAAGGTCAAGCAAGACGTTTTTGCTGAACTTGATGTAACACTTCAGGATATTGTTCTAATACCTCCGCGCAAAATTTTTAAAACCAGTAGCGGAAAAATTCAGCGCAGTGCCTGTAAGCAGGCCTATATAAATCAAGATCTTCTCGTTCTTGCTCAATGGAGCAATCGAGTAAACTCGACAACGAGCGCAGAACATCAACCAGAAAAAATAACATCGCCCTCCCCAAGTGTAACTGCGATGGCAATCCAAGACTGGCTTAAAAATTGGATAGCTGTACGTAAAGATTTATCTCCAGAGTCAATCCAGAGTGACCGGGCATTTGCTGAATATGGTCTTGACTCTGTAGATTTGGTAGCGATGATTTCTGCTTTGGAGGAGTATAGCGGATGCACCTTAGCATCTTGGCTCGCCTGGGAGTTTCCCACCATTGAGCAACTCTCAGAGCAAGTCCAAAAGCAAAATAATTCACCGCAAACCGAATCAGGACTTGAATATGAACCCATCGCCGTCATTGGCATGGATTGCTGTATTCCTG
>ERZ778028.1982-NODE-1982-length-17321-cov-6.236824_pt1 | contig 17321 bp, 16 predicted proteins | sample MGYA00375758_ERZ778028 | MGnify/ENA primary metagenome ERZ778028 (study PRJEB29350, sample SAMN05389828) | bioreactor metagenome | isolation source: Thiocyanate bioreactor | place: South Africa: University of Cape Town | collected 2014-03-17 ... | reverse complement strand
TCATGCTCCTTGTCGACATGCTATGCCTCACACACAAAATTTCTGACAAGCTCCGGCAGGCCGGATCGTGGTCATTAAATGGCGGCAAGTGAACCGCACCCGGTGGCACTTCGCGTTGTTGCACACAGGAACAAACATTGCTCCGGGAGACGAGGTCTATTTCAACGCTCTGGGCTGCGACGTACATCCAGTTGCACGTTCAGATGTTCTCCCTCGGTAGGCGCACAGTCACACGGGCCCATCACAAGTCAGCCGGCGCAGTCACGAGTCTTGTGCCCCTCTCATGTCCATCTTCGGTCATTCGGGAATTTTGATGACGACGTGGGCGCGACCCATGCGCAGGCTTCCTTTATTTCAGAAACGTCATCCACACCTCATCTTCCGGTCGGTCCCTGTATCCCAAACTCCTCTTCACCACGACGTGCACCGATTCTTCGAGCCGCGTGAGGCCGTCAGCTGGGCTGACGTTTTAATCACCGATGAGGAAAGAAAGACGATGTCCAAAAAAATGATTGTGTCCATCCTGGTCGCTGCTGCAACGCTGGCTTCTGGGATCACTTTTGCAGCGCCTGGCGGCGAGGACGTGCGTTCCCAAGTGTTGACCACCCGGGCGCAACCAGAGGATGGCAAGACGCGCTACTGGAGCCATCCTAGGTTGGGCTTGGTCAAGGTCGATGCCGCAGGCCGCATGCTCACGCCGCGATCGATCGCAGACGACGCAGCACGATCCGCTGCCCCTTCTGGGAGCCCTTCGTCGCGTGGGCGTTGATGTGTCCTGGTGGTGTGTGAAGCACGCTATCGATGCATCTGGCTCGCCATGAAGATGATGCTTCAGCATCATTTTCTCTGATCGAAAGTCTGCTGTGCGAAGCAGAAAAGCAAGCGGCTCTTGCAGCTGCTCCTTGCGCAAAAGTGACACATTGATAACAGTCATGAAATCTCCCCGTAATTTTTGACCCATATCGGGGGTAGATCGTTCGAAAGCCGCGCCAATAGGCGGTGCCAGCCTACAGCGCCGAATGCCCCAAACGACAAAAGATGGTTGCTCCTCGCAGCTACCTGCGCAGGTCCCTGCTCACCTTTCGAGCTATTACCTATCAGGAGATCCAAATGAACCACCCCCCGAACCCATATATGTCTTGCATCAAGGCTTGCCAGTCGTGCGCGACGGCCTGCCATGTGTGCTTCGCAGCTTGTCTGAAAGAAGCCGACGTGAAAATGATGGCGCGCTGCATTGCCCTGGACGCAGACTGTGCTGCGATCTGCGGCTTGGCAGCCGACGCCATGGCGCGCAACAGCGAGCATGCAGCTGCGATTTGCGCGCTGTGTGCTCAGATCTGCAAGGCCTGCGCCGATGAGTGCGCCAAGCATGAAGCTGACCACTGCAAGGCCTGTGCGCAGGCTTGCCTCAAGTGTGCCCAAGAGTGCGACACCATGGCGCGTGTCGCTTGATCACGTTGCTCAACACTTGGAGACACCATGAAGAAATTCCCGACTTCCCACTCGCTCACCGCTGCCGCCTTCGTTGCTTGCAGCTTGTTGTCGCCCCTGTCTGTTCAGGCCCAGACCGCGCCCCATTCGGGCATGAAGGGGGCCGGCATGGATCAATCGATGCCTCAGGGCAAGATGGACATGAAGGCCATGATGAAGGAGAACAGCGACAAGATGGCATCCGTGCCAATGTCGGGCAACCCTGATGTGGATTTTGCCCAGATGATGCGGGTCCACCACCAGGGTGCGATTGACATGGCCCAGGCCCAGTTGCGGGATGGCAAGGATCCCAAAATGCTCAAGATGGCCAAGGACATCGTTGCGGCGCAGAAAAAGGAAATCGCTGAACTGGATGCATTTCTGGCCCGCAGTGGCAAGACACCTGCCGCTCCCGCCAAGTAGTCCTGGTGGACCGATTTCGCAGCCCTGGGTTTTTGGATCGTCGAAATCCAGGGCTGTGCGGTCGGATGCTTGTTGCAGTGCGGGCCCTTGATTGAGATCAAGGTCGGCGGATGTTCCTGCTTGACACTCCCACTGTGTTAAGCCTTATCGTTCCCCCAAGGTCTACCACTGATGACTTTTGTTGGATAACACCATGAACCACGACCACACCACAGAGCATTCGAAGGCTACAAATCCGTCTGGAAGCCGCAAAAAGTTGATCGGCGCAGTGATCATGCTTGGACTGATTGGTGCTTTCTTTCTGCTGAGAGAGCACTGGTCGCACATCGCTGGCTATTGGCCTTACCTACTCTTGCTGGCCTGCCCACTAATGCACCTCTTCCATGGACATGGGGGCCACGGTTCTCATGGCGGCGGATCCGGTCGCAACTAATCCCGCGCTACACGACACACCTTCAGGAATTGCAACCATGGCTACAGCAGCGCCCCACGAACATGCTCATCACGGGCATCAGCCTCATGAAGGCCATGAAGGACACGCTCATCCGTCTAAGGCGGCGTTGAAGGATCCCGTCTGCGGTATGCCGGTGACGACCGAGTCCCAATACACCGCCCTCCACGAAGGCCACAACTACTACTTTTGCAGCGCCAAGTGCCAGGGGCGCTTTGTTGAGGCGCCACAGAAGTACGCACCGGGCTCTCAAGGCAAGTCTGGGGCCGGGCCTGAAGCAACTCAGCCCGGCACCATCTACACCTGTCCCATGCACCCTGAGGTGCAGCAGGACCACCCCGGGAACTGCCCCAAATGCGGCATGACGCTGGAGCCCATGCTCCCCACGCTGGATGAGGGAGAAAACGCCGAACTCGTGGATTTCCGGCATCGCTTCTGGTGGACGTTGCCTCTCACAGTAGTGGTCACTGTCCTGGCGATGCTTGGGCACCGCTTGCAGTGGTTCGAGATGGCGACTCAGAGCTGGATCGAGCTGGTGTTGACCGTTCCCATCGTTCTGTGGGCTGGCTGGCCCTTCTTTGTGCGTGGTGCCCAGTCCATCGCGAACCGCAGTCCCAACATGTGGACCTTGATCGGCCTGGGCACGGGCGCCGCATTTGTCTACAGCGTGGTTGCCACCGTGGCGCCTGGGGTATTTCCAGCCTCGTTCCAGGCCATGGGCCGCGTGGCGGTGTACTTCGAAGCCGCAGCTGTCATCATCTCGCTCACGCTGCTGGGCCAGATGCTGGAGCTGAAAGCACGCTCCCAGACCTCAGCCGCCATCAAATCGCTGCTGGGCCTGGCCCCCAAGACCGCACGGCGTATCGACGCCAACGGTCAGGAGAGTGATGTTCCCTTGTCCCATGTCCATGTGGGAGACCTCTTGCGCGTACGTCCCGGTGAGAAGGTGCCGGTGGATGGCGTGGTGGTCGAGGGGAGCAGCGCGGTGGACGAAGCCATGCTCACTGGCGAGCCGGTGCCCATCGTCAAGGGGCCTGGCGATGCCGTCATCGGTGCCACGCTCAATACCAACGGGGCACTGGTGATCCGGTCCGAGCGGGTGGGCTCGGCCACCATGCTGTCCCAGATCGTTCAGATGGTTGCGCAGGCACAGCGCTCACGGGCTCCCATGCAGCGCATGGCGGACCAGGTGGCGGGCTATTTCGTGATGGCCGTGGTGGGTATCGCGTTGCTCACACTGTTCGCGTGGGGCCTGTTCGGTCCGGAGCCACGCTGGGTCTACGGCCTGGTCAATGCAGTTGCGGTGTTGATCATCGCGTGCCCTTGTGCGTTGGGATTGGCAACACCCATGTCGATCATGGTGGCTACCGGCCGGGGGGCGACCAGCGGGGTTCTGTTCAGGGACGCAGCAGCCATCGAGAACCTGCGCAAGGTGGATACGCTGATCGTGGACAAGACTGGCACGCTCACAGAGGGCAAGCCTTCCTTCGAGCGGGTTGTTGCCATGCCCGGTCTGTCCGAGGATGAGGTTCTGCGCCTGGCAGCCAGTCTGGATCAAGGCAGCGAGCATCCGCTGGCCGATGCCATTGTCCAAGCGGCCCGCGCCAAGGGGCTGGCCCTGGACAAGCCCGAGGACTTTGAGTCCGGGTCTGGCATCGGGGTGCGCGGACAGGTCGCTGGACGCCAGCTCGCCCTGGGCAACACAGTCCTCATGGAGCAGGTCGGGGTTTCTGCGAACCCGCTGCTTGCACAGGCAGAGGCCTTGCGCGCCACAGGGGCGAGCGTGATGTACTTGGCAGCCGATGGCCAGCTTCAAGGCCTGCTGGCGGTCTCGGATGCTATCAAGGCCAGCACGCCGGAAGCGCTGGCGACCTTGCATGCGGCGGGACTGCGCATCGTCATGGCCACGGGCGACGGCATGACCACTGCCAAGGCGGTGGGGGCAAAGCTGGGGATTGATGAGGTTCATGGCGAGGTCAAGCCTGCGGACAAGCTGGCCCTGGTGTCCCGGCTGCAGGCCGAAGGCCGTGTTGTTGCCATGGCGGGTGACGGGATCAATGACGCGCCCGCCCTTGCCAAGGCAGACGTGGGGATCGCGATGGGTACTGGCACCGATGTGGCGATGAACAGCGCACAGGTCACCTTGGTCAAGGGCGACCTGCGGGGGATTTCCACGGCGCGGGAACTGTCGGAGGCAACGGTGGGGAACATGAAACAGAACCTCATGTTCGCCTTCCTCTACAACGCGCTGGGCATACCGATTGCCGCAGGGCTGCTGTATCCCTTCACCGGCTGGCTGTTGTCGCCAATGATCGCGGCCTTGGCAATGAGCCTGAGTTCGGCGTCCGTGATCGCCAATGCCCTGCGACTTCGCAAGGGCTGAGATGGCTCGGCAGGCCCGGATTTGATCTAGGTTAAGTCCGTGGCCATCGCTGGGGATACCATTCGCACCATGATCTTCGCCAGAAGCACCGTATCGCGCCAAGGACGCTGGATAGCCAGCGTTCTGGTCGCGGCATTGCTTCTGATGCAGTTCGCGTTGGCCGCCTATGCCTGTCCCAAGTTGGACTCTGCAGCCCATGCGGCATCGATGCAAAAAGCGAGCATGGCCATGGAAGATGCCGTCGGCATGCCCTCCATGCCCGATTGCCACGCGATGGCGGGTACCATGGATGAGCAAGATCCTCAGCTGTGTCGAGCCCATTGTGATGGCGAAAGTTTGTCCTCCCCCTCGCTCCAAGGTCTCGATCTGCAGGCGCTCGCGGCGCACGCCATCTGGGTCGCCTATGTGCTGCCTGTGATCCTGGACTCCGAGCGCCACATTGACCCTCGGGCTGTCTACGCGGAGCTGGACAGTCGAGCGGGCGCTCCCCCCATCTATCTAACCCATCAGGTCTTTCGGAATTGATCGTGCACGCCTTGCGCGCTGCCTTGCAGCGTTTGCGCAAGTCTGACTTCGTGCCCCTTCATTTCGAGGACCACCATGCCCATCATCTCCTTCGGCGCTCCCTGCGAGCGCCTGTCTGCGCACCAGCGCATTCACCCCATCTCGCAGCGCATACAGGTGCGCAACCTCCGCCAACTGCGCCTGGGCGCTCTCGGGGTCCTGTTGGCCAGCATCGGATTGGCTGGCAACCAGGCACACGCCCTGGGCTTTTCCGAAGCGTTGGACCTGGCCGAGCAGCACAGCCCTCGCATCACGGCCCAGCGGCTGCAGATTGACGCGGCCAGCAGTTCCCAGAAGTCGGCGGGAACCCTGCCGGACCCCAAGCTCTCAGTCGGGATCGAAAACTTTCCCGTCAGCGGCATGGACCGCTTCAGCCTCACGCGCGAGTCCATGACCATGCAGCGCCTGGCGCTGATGCAGGAGGTGCCCAACCGCGCCAAACGAGATGCCCAGATTGCCGGCGCCGAGGCCAAGGTGGAACGCGAACGCGCCGCCCTGGGCGTCCAGCGCCTGCAGATCCGCCAGGAGCTGAGCCAAGCGTGGATCATGGCCCAGGCTATCGAGCAACGTGACCAGGTACTCACCGGTCTACTGAGTGAGAACCAGCGCCTGCAGGACAGCCTGCCTGCCCGCATCGCGGGGGGGACGGCCCAGGCTGGCGATCTTCTGATGGCCAAGCAGGAGGCGCTCGCGCTGTCGGACCGCAGGGGCGATCTGCAGCGGGACCGATCCAAGGCCAGGGCGATGTTGCGGCGCTGGGTTGGCGCTCGCGCCGACGAGGCGCTACAGGGAACTCCTGGGCCGCTGAGCCGCCCCTTGGACCAACTGCGGTCAGAGGTACACCGCCACGCGGAACTTGCGCAGTACCCCGCCATGCAGGCCATGGCCTTGGCGGAAACGCGCGAAGCCCAGGCAGAAACCAAGGGTGATTGGTCCTGGGAAGTCGCCTACAGCCGCCGCGACCGACGCTGGGGCGACATGGTGTCGTTCCAGGTGACCTTTGATCTTCCCTGGCAACAGGAGCGGCGCCAAGCGCCCCAGATCAAGGCCAAGCAGCTGGAGCTGCAGCGCCTGGAAGCCGAGCAGGAAGACGTGACCCGCAGGCACCTGCAGGAGCTGGAGGACAGCGCCTCAGAGCTGGCGGCACTGAACAGCCAGATCGAGCGACTGCAGTCGGCTGGCATGGGCTTGGCACAGGGGCGTGCCGAACTCGCGCTGGCCAACTACCAGTCCGCCAAAGGCGACTTGAGCACCGTGCTCACGGCCAGGGCCCAAGTGCGGGAGACGCACTGGCGGCTCATTGATCTGCAGGCACAGCGGGACACCTTGATTGCCCGCCTGAACAGCCTGATTGCCGACTGAAGGGAGAACCACATGACCAATACCGTTTTCAAGAAGACCGCTGTGGCCGTAGCACTGGTGGCTGCTGGCATCGCCCTCGGCTGGACCGTCTCCCAATGGCGCACCGCGAACAACCACGCACTGGGAGCCAGCCCAGCATCGACAGAAGCAGCAAAAGCCGACCGCAAGGTGCTGTACTGGTACGACCCGATGTCGCCGACGCAGAAGTTCGACAAGCCAGGCAAGTCCCCCTACATGGACATGGCCTTGGTACCCAAGTATGCGGATGAGGACACTCAGGAAAGCTCCGGCCTGAGCGTCTCCGCCCAGGCGGTGCAAGCCCTCGGCCTGCGCACCGCCCTGGTAGAGCAGCGAGACATCGGGTCCGACGTGGACGTGCTGGGCACGGTCCAGCTCAATGACCGGGATGTAAGCATCGTCCAGGCCCGCTCGGCCGGTTTCGTGGAACGCGTCTATGCCCGGGCCCCGGGCGACGTGGTGGCCGCAGGCGCGCCATTGGCCGATCTACTGCTGCCAGAGTGGGTGGCTGCGCAGCGCGAGTTTCTCGCGGTCCGGGCGCTCAAGGACGAATCGCTAACGGCAGCTTCGCGCCAGCGCCTGTCCCTGCTGGGCATGCCTGCCTCGCTCGTGGCCCAGGTGGAGCACACGGGCGAACCTCAGGGCCGCTACACGGTGACCTTTCCACAGGCGGGGATGGTGGCCGAACTGATGGTGCGCCAGGGCATGACGGTCTCTGCGGGGGCCAGCCTGGTGCGCGTGAACGGTCTGGCCAGCGTCTGGATCGAAGCGGCTGTTCCCGAAGCGCAAAGCGGTCCCTTGCAACTGGGGCAGGACGCCCAGGTCCGCCTGGCCGCGTTTCCGGGCGAAACCCTCAAAGCCCGGGTTGTGAGCATCCTGCCAGAGGCCAACCGGGACACCCGCACGGTGCGCGTGCGCCTGGAGCTTCCCAACCCCACCCAGCGCCTGAAGGCGGGCATGTCCGGGCAGATTGTCCTGGCGGGACGCACCCAACCGGCGCTGCTGGTACCCAGTGAAGCGGTGATCCGCACCGGCAAGCGGGCGCTGGTCTACGTGGTGGACGGTCCTGGCAAATACCAACCCGTCCAGGTGCAACTCGGCGCGGAAATCGATGACCGCCTCGTCATTCAAAGCGGACTCACCGCAGGGCAGCAGGTGGTCGCCTCGGCACAGTTCCTGATCGACTCGGAAGCCAGCCTGCGAGGCATCATGCCCGCACAGCCTCCAGGCAGCAGCGCACAACCCATCGCTGAACAGGGTTCCTCGGCCTCTGCGGCTCCGGCGTCCAAGAGCTTTACGGTGCGAGGGGTGGTCGATGAGGTCACGCCAACCGAGCTGACCCTTACCCACGAGGCCGTGCCTGAACTGAAGTGGCCCGGCATGACCATGCCATTCAAGCTGGCAAACCCAGAGCTGGCCAAGGCCCTGAAACCGGAGCAGCAGGTCAAGTTCACCTTCCAGCAGCAAGGCAAGGACTTCGTGATCACTGCCGTGGAAAGGATCAAGCCATGATCGCACGTCTGATCCGCTGGTCGGTGGCGAACCGACTCCTGGTTCTGCTGGCGACCGTGATGCTCACGGCCTGGGGCGTGTGGGGCGTGCGCAGCACCCCCGTGGACGCGCTCCCCGATTTGTCGGATGTCCAGGTCATCATCCGCACCTCCTACCCCGGCCAGGCGCCGCAGATCGTGGAAAACCAGGTGACCTACCCGCTGGCCACCACCATGCTGTCCGTCCCGGGCGCCAAGACGGTGCGCGGCTTCTCGTTCTTTGGCGACTCGTTTGTCTACATCCTGTTCGAGGACGGCACGGACCTGTACTGGGCACGTTCCCGGGTGCTGGAGTACATGAACCAGGTGCAGGGGCGACTACCCGCCACGGCCAAATCGTCGCTCGGCCCCGACGCCACCGGGGTCGGCTGGATCTACCAATATGCGCTGGTGGACCGCACCGGCAAGAACGATCTCGCCCAGCTGCGGGCCCTGCAGGACTGGTTCCTGAAATTCGAACTCAAGAGCCTGCCCAATGTCGCGGAAGTGGCGTCGGTGGGCGGCATGGTCAAGCAGTACCAGGTGGTGCTCGATCCGATCAAGCTCGCAGCCCAAGGGCTGACCCAGGGGCAGGTGCGTGATGCCATCCTGGGAGCGAACCAGGAAACCGGCGGGTCGGTGCTGGAGTTGTCCGGGGCCGAGTACATGGTGCGCGCCAGCGGCTACCTCAAGACGCTGGACGACTTCCGGGCCATCCCGCTGGTGTCGCGCGCCGGGATTCCCGTGCGCTTGGGTGATGTCGCCACGCTCCAGATCGGGCCGGAGATGCGGCGCGGTATTGCCGAACTCGACGGCGATGGCGAGGTGGCCGGTGGCGTGGTGGTTCTGCGCTCGGGCAAGAATGCCCAGGAAACCATCAAAGCCGTCAAGGCCAAGCTCAGCGAGCTACAAAGCAGCCTGCCCCCGGGCGTGGAGATCGTCACCACCTACGACCGCAGCGCACTCATTGAGCGGGCGATCCAGAACCTCACCACCAAACTCGTGGAGGAGTTCATCGTGGTGGCTGTGGTCTGCGTCTTGTTCCTCTGGCACTTGCGCTCGGCACTGGTCGCCATCATTTCTCTGCCGCTGGGGATCATGGCGGCGTTTCTGGTGATGCGCTACCAGGGCATCAACGCCAACATCATGTCCCTGGGCGGGATTGCCATCGCCGTGGGCGCCATGGTCGATGCAGCCGTGGTGATGATTGAGAACGCCCACAAGAAGCTGGAGGCCTGGCAGCACAAGCATCCCGACCGGCAGTTGGTCGGGGAAGAGCGCTGGAAGGTGATCACCGAAGCCGCCGTGGAGGTGGGCCCCGCGCTGTTCTTCTCGCTGCTGATCATCACCTTGTCCTTCGTGCCTGTCTTCACGCTGGAAGCACAGGAAGGTCGCCTGTTCGGACCGCTGGCGTTCACCAAGACCTATGCGATGGCCGCAGCAGCGGCTCTCTCGGTCACGCTGATCCCCGTCCTCATGGGCTACTGGATCCGAGGGCGTATCCCTGACGAGCAGAAAAACCCGATCACGCGCGCGCTGATTGCCGTGTACCGGCCTTGCCTGGAATGGGTTCTGCACCGCCCCAAATCCACACTGGTCATCGCCGTGCTGGCGCTGACGACCACGATCTGGCCCCTCTCGCGGCTGGGGGGCGAGTTCCTGCCCAGGCTGGACGAAGGCGATCTGCTGTACATGCCTTCGGCGCTCCCGGGCCTGTCGGCACAGCGGGCGACGGAGCTTCTGCAACTGAGCAACCGGATGATCAAGACGGTTCCCGAGGTCGAGCGCGTCTTCGGCAAGGCTGGCCGCGCGGAGACCGCAACCGATCCGGCACCGCTGGAAATGTTCGAGACCACGGTGAAGCTCAAGCCCAGAGACCAATGGCGTCCAGGAATGACGCCCGAGGGTCTGATCGAGGAGCTGGACAAGGCCGTCAAGATTCCTGGCCTGTCCAACATCTGGATTCCACCCATCCGCAACCGGATTGACATGCTGGCCACCGGCATCAAGAGTCCCATCGGGGTCAAGGTGACCGGCAACGACCTGAAGGTGATCGACGGGATCGCTGCCCAAGTCGAGCAGGTCGCCAAGGGCATTCCGGGAGTGACTTCGTCGTTGGCAGAGCGCCTGACGGGGGGGCGCTACGTCGATGTCCGCATCGACCGCACGGCCGCAGGGCGCTACGGGCTGAACGTAAGCGAAATCCAGGCCGTGGTCTCCGGGGCCATCGGTGGAGAAAACGTCTCTGAAACGGTCGAGGGCCTGGCCCGCTTCCCAATCAACCTGCGCTATCCGCGTGAATGGAGAGACTCCCCAGAACGCCTGGCCCAGTTGCCCATCTCCACCCCCATGGGTCAGCAGATCACGCTGGGTACGGTGGCCAGCATCTCCATCACCGATGGGCCGCCCATGCTCAAGAGCGAGAACGCCCGCCCATCGGGCTGGGTGTATGTCGATGTGCGGGGGCGCGATCTGGCATCGGTGGCCAATGACCTGCGCGATGCGGTGAGCCGCCAGATCAAGCTGGAGCCCGGGGTCAGCATCACGTACTCAGGCCAGTTCGAGTACCTGGAGCGGGCCAATGCCCGTCTGAAAGTGGTGGTTCCAGCCACTTTGTTGATCATCTTCGTGCTTTTGTACTTGACCTTCTCGCGCATGGGTGAGGCGGGACTGATCATGGCGACGCTGCCATTCGCGTTGACCGGGGGCATATGGTTCCTGTACTTGATGAACTACAACCTTTCGATCGCCACAGGCGTGGGCTTCATCGCCCTGGCGGGGGTCGCGGCAGAGTTCGGGGTGGTCATGCTCATCTACCTCAAGCAGGCACTCGCAGAGAGATGTCCAGACGGCAAGCAGCCCACGCTGGAAGATCTGCTGGACGCGATCCGCGAAGGCGCGGTGCTGCGCGTGCGGCCCAAGGCCATGACGGTGGCTGTCATCCTGGCGGGCCTGGTGCCCATCGTGTGGAGCAGCGGGACAGGCTCGGAGGTCATGAGCCGCATCGCGGCACCCATGCTGGGCGGCATGGTGACGGCGCCGCTGCTGTCCCTGTTCGTGATTCCTGCGGCCTATGTGCTGATGAGAAAGCCGAGAAAACGCGATCAGCTGGACAGCCAGGTTTCGTGAGACTAGCTTAGGGTGCCCCCTTTGGGGGCATCGAGTTTGCTGATCGAGAGGCTGCGTAGCGACGCCAGGCAATGCAGCCTCAATCGAACTGGCCCCATGGCATGGTGGGTGCCGATCGAAGCGGCGCCACCGGGTCAGCGGCGTACCCCTGTTGCTGTCGCTGAAAACTGAAGACCCGATAAGAGCATCGTCGCCGCCATCAATGGCACCCAATTGAGCTATCGATCAAGCATGGATGCAAAGGAACCGAACACATTCCCACTTCTGAAATGCGTAGTGCTTGGGGGCGGCAGTAACGGGCTCAAGGGGAAAGCGCCTTGCACTGGTCGATACAGGAAGGTGGTTTACAAAATCTCAATGAGATTTTGTGGCGAGCGCCCCTCAGGACGCTCGCGGGGGTTACTTGGATGGCATGGCCGCTTGGCGGTCCACCATCATTTGCATCATCTGTTCCATCATGGCCATGCGGCGCTCCATTTGAGCGTGCATGCCCATCATGCCGCCTCCCATGCCCGAGTTTCCAGAGGCTGCAGGTGCGGCAGGTTTGGCCTGCGCCCCTTGCTGCATCATCCCCATACCCATGCCACCAGAATTACCAGCACCCATCATGGCCATGCCGGACTGCATGAGCTTCATGTGCTCGTCCATCAGAGCAGAACGTTCGGCGGGAGCCTTGGCCGCCTGCATTTTTTTGTGCATTTCCTGCATCGCCTTCATCTGACGATCAAAGGCGTCCGGTGCTGGCGGGGTAGTAGCTGCCGGGGCAGACTGGGTGGCTACGCCACCGCTCTGCGCATCACCGGGGTGGTGACCTGCGTGTTCGTCCGCAGGTTTAGGAGATTGCGCGACGGCACAGCCCGCCACGAAAAGGGTTGTCAGCAGCCCAGCGACGATATTCAGACGCATGATGGTCTCCTTGTTGGTTCAACTGCAGCATGACGACGTACGGTTCGCAGCGCCTTGATTCACATCAACAGAGGTTGTGGACCGAGACGCACAGCAGCAGCCACCGATTGTTCGGCGCGATGAAGTCCCCGCCACGGCGTCTGCTTTGTATCCGGCACGCTCAATTGCGGAGCGGACAAGCTCCACAGTGTCGTCTTCGACTTGCCCAGGAACGCGGACCTGCCGCGTGGCCACATCGATTTCTACTTCGACGCCTGCTGGCAGTTGGGCCTGAGCTATTGCTCGACGAATACGCTGAGCACAACCGCCGCACGTCATATCAAGAACATTGAAATGGACCATGTGAGCCTCCTTTGGTTGATTCACGTTTTGACTATGAACCTTGCCACGGTGGGAAGGTCAAGGTCTCACGGAATTCAATCGCATAGAAGACCGGAAAGCAGCAAACGAACCCAGTGCTGGTGGTGTCTCTACGAGCTAGAACGCTCGCGCCTTGGGTGAACGATCGTCGAAAATCTCCATCTCAGCCGAGGGGACGGACACCTGCGCCTTGCGCCTTCCCGCCGCGTGCCTAGCGCGCAGGCGCCACCATAGCGGTGGCAATTGCCAAATGCTGGGCTGGCACTGTACCTGCCTGATAGAGAAAGCCCTCGGCGAACGAGAAGTTTTTAGCAGATCGAACCACATGCGCTTGGAATGCAAGCGACTCGTTGACAAGTGCAAGGGACAAAAATTTGACCGACAACTCCAGGGTGACGACGACCTTGGAATCGTAGTGACCCAGACCGGCAAGCACGAAGGCTGCATCAAAACCTGCGGCGATAACGCCGCCATTGATTGCGGAGGTTCCTCCACCTCCCTGAAGGCCAGATTGGTGAAATTGATGATCGCCAAGCCTGGCTCTTTGAACGCCCCCCTAAACCCAAACCAAGCAATTTCTTTCCTGGCGTTGAATTGAGCCAATTGCTCTTCGCGCTGAGTGGAGACTAGGCGAAACGGGATGGTCGGACTATGCATGGGAAAGCAATGATGCGTTTACCGTCCAAATGTACATTGAGGGCTCGTCCAAATGTACATTCAGGATGCGTCCAACCTTGCATCCAAGACACTTGCGGCAGGGGATTTCTCGAATGAAGGTTCGATAGTTAGACCGTTTTTAAGTGCACCGTGCCCCGCGAGCTGCTATGGGGTTCTGGCCGACAAGGCCACATGACAGCTGCGCAATTTTTCCCTCAGTTCGTGTTGTACCTCGGGGTTTGACAAGCCCGTAGTTCCCTCGCATGCGACCAGGTTTTGCCGACAGGAGTCAGGCCAATCTTCCAGATCGTCATCGAGCGCTATCCACTGCTGGGGTTTTCTGCGCTGAGCGTCTTCTTGAACTTGCACGCCCCGGGGTGTGGTGCGAAACATGGTCAGGTTCCAGGGATCCACGCCATGGACACGCCTGTGGTACGTCCCACCAATAAACCGGGCACGCAATGAGGCCGGAAGGCGTTTGAGTGTCGCGCTGTATCCGGGGCGAATGCACCACGTGCTACTCAGTACCAGAGCGACTGCCGGGTGGGGTTGGAGCACTGACTCCAGGATTGGAATCCATTCGAACAGCGAATGCCCTGCAGCCTCATACGGGCTCATGTAGATACCCTTGCGGGGATGCCAGAGCACTTTTTCATGGTGAACAACACCATCGAGATCGAGGTACAGGACGACGTCCGCGCTGCGTGGAGTGGACGCATGGAGATATGGGGAATTTTGGCCAGAGGACATAGCCGTATGTTGGGATTGCGCTGGGTGGCGATTTAGCCAAGGACGACGGCAGGGCCAGGGCGGATTCAGAACTCGCCAACCACGTGCGTATTCCTACGAGAACGCACCAGACTGGACACGCATGAGCAAGCTCCGCACCACCTCAAGGCCGCCGGGTTCTTTGAGTACATCGAGAGGCCTTCGATCGCCCAATGCCGGGACCGCCCCCACGAGCCAGTGATGAAGCCAGTCCTTTGCGTCGAAACCAGTTGGGTCGCCACACTCGTCAACCATGCGCTGCACAAGCATAGTGAGAATAGCGATGTGGTCTTCCAGGGCGATGAGGGCAGAATCTGCGGCCATGATTTACCGATCAGTCCCGCTAACAATGGCGTAGCGGCGTCGCCGGAGCGTCGGATCTTCGGTTGCATCGCCCGAGCGCGCATATTCCCTTGCGGTGATGACAGGAAGAGCGTGCTTGACCTTGATTGTGATGACGCGCTTCGCCTTCCAGGCCGCTTGACCTGTGCAGTGCAATTCCACGGCGATGGGATCTCTCAAGAGCTGTCGCGAGCTTCGGAGAGAGATTTCATCAAAGTACCCCTCAGAAAAACGTCGCCCCCGGGGGCATGCTTTCGCAGAGGTCGCACCGGGGGCTTGCTTTGCGCTGATGATAGCAACGATGTTCAAACTCATCGCGGGGTTGTATCGGCAGGAGAACCAGCGCTGACTCACCAAAGGCCCCGCTTACTCACTTTTACCAGTGCGCTGGTAAGGGCCATCAGCGTTTCTGCATCTGTCAGCGCCTCCGCCCCCATCAACGTGGACGGCAACGCATTTTCCAGCGATCTCTTGAGTACGGTTGAGCACCTGCTCCACCAGACTGGTCCGGGGAACAAACATGTAGTGCACTTCACAGTCCAGGCCATGAGCCAAACGTGCAAGCGTATTCAGCGTGATAGTGCCGTTGGCCTCGGCATGCTCCAGTTTGCGGACTCCCTGTGCCGTCATGCCCAAACGCTCACCCAGCGCTTTAGAACTCATGCCCAAGGCCAACCTAACCGTCTTTGCCCAACCACATCTGGGCGTGGCATTCCGCTGCAGCTTCGCAAAATCGCAAAACTGCCGGTCAAGTTCGGCCAAGCGGGTGAGATCCAGGCGGTTTTTCAAGGGGGCAAACGCATGAGGCAACAGACTGGTTGCCTCTTTAAGCAGATCTGGGCAACCGGTTTATTTCCATTGGGAGACGGGCACACTTGGAAAACAAAAATGGCATTCCAGTCAGCTATCTTTGCACGCCACGGTCTCGAACGGGACTAACAGGCTGCTGAAATACTCCCGTGCGTCCGGAACCTGCTCAGCGGCTGCAACCGCATTTTTCGCAGCAGCTTTCCGCAGGCTACGCTAGAAAACTGCTGCCACCTTTTGAAAACACTCCGAAATAGAGCGGATCTAACCAAACGGGGGAGGGCCATGTAATGAGGCGCAGGAGGCCCCAAAAACAAGCTTCCAAACTCCACCGGGGGGAGAATTACTTTGGGGCTCTGAGGGCGGTTTGGGAGCTAGGAGGCCCATCGGAGAATCTTGGGGTTCTATTACGGGAGACGGAAAACCCACAGCTCGCAGAGATACCATAAAGCAGCGGTGAGCAAATCCCGCTTTATATGGTCGCGCCTTGGGGGGTTGCGCCACTGAGACCGGCAAAAGGCGGCTTGTCGGTGAAAAGGTCACAAGAGCGATTTCTGCACCGCCGCGCGTCACCGGGCCCAGAGAGCGGAATTCTCCTTGGGATACCACTGAATCAAAACCCGACGCGGACCACCGCCAGAACCGCCAAAGGCCATATGGCTTCCGCGTAGCTCGTCGTATCCAGCGCCCGCCATTCTAATCCTACTGTTGTCGTAAGTGCGGCCTGCGAATCCATATGCCAATACCATCCGGGAACCAGGGCGCTGCAAGGCAAAGCCTGGAAACAGGACAAATACCGAGCACCAAATGGTGAAGATACCGGTTCCGGGGGGAAATTAAGGCTACGGAAGTGCGGGGCGAACACTAAACGCTGTCGGGCTGATTGGGCGCCGAGGGCTGTCATCAAAATCGATGCGCAACTACATAGAAATGCATCTACATAGGGCCTCAGCTATCGCCGCGATTGAGGCGATTCCGCGAGGGGCGATTCGTCCCCTCAATAAAAGCCTCGAAAGCCCACAATGGGTATAGAGGAAGAGCCAGTGTCAGCGCCTAACCCCGAGATCCATGGAGTCAAACTACGGAGCGCCTATTTCTTCGGGGGAAAGAAGACAGGGGACAAAGCACGGGGCCTGAAGAGCACAAAAGCCGCGAGGGAAATACCCGGCGAGCACATCAATCCACGCCTGAAATGTAAAAGGCCCCATGTGCATCTACATAGGGCCCAGGTTTAAGTGCAAGTGAAAAAGACGATTGTGGGTCTAGCTGCGGGTTTAATTGCTTTTACATAGGGCCTAGCCGACCGCCTCTTCCTCGGCCTCAACCTCATCCCCCTTCTGCGCTTTCAACACACGAATGGCGTTACGAGTATTGATGATGGCTTTGACAATGTGTTTTGACTTTCGTCTGATGGATTGAAGCTTTTTTTCTGTCTTCATCACTTCATCAATTTTCCATTCTTTGGCAAAGGTATTCAACCGATCCTTTGCATAGGTCATTGACTCTTCATTGATCGCAATCCTCACTCGAATGGACTGGCGGTTGTTCTTTTGACCAAACCAACGGATTCCCGTCCATTTGAGATCCAAGTGGTTGCCCTTTCTGGTACACGACAGTTGCAGTGTTGACCTGGACTCCCAGCCTGTCGCCTTCGCCTCAACCCGATCCACAAAGCTCATGTACTCGTCTGCTGCGACCATGGCTTGGCCATAGAGCACCTCGATGCATCGCTCAAGGCCTTGGATTGCATCTTCATAGAGGGCTAGTTCGTCTTTGTTCATTTCGGGGGGTAGATCCATCTCTTTACCGTGTATGGAGATACCCGGTACATCCATCCACGGGGCCGTACTGCTCAAAACACACTTTTTTCGGGATGGAGATGCCGGTCTGGTCCATCCTAGTTGGATGAATCCACCCATCCTATAGCATCCTCAGGTGTAGGCTTGAAAAAGTGTCAATCCTAATAGGATGGATTCAGGGTGCCAATCCATCCTATTAGGATGCACAGCTTTTTGGACTTTTCATGTCGCAGGGAGCGGAGGGGGTTGGGTCTCTTTATGATCCATTATTTGCCGTTCCATCCTAATAGGATGAATCCACTAGGGATGTCCTGAACAACTCGGACTCATAAGTGCTACAGGGTCGATGTTTT
>ERZ778028.1980-NODE-1980-length-17337-cov-9.669367_pt1 | contig 17337 bp, 20 predicted proteins | sample MGYA00375758_ERZ778028 | MGnify/ENA primary metagenome ERZ778028 (study PRJEB29350, sample SAMN05389828) | bioreactor metagenome | isolation source: Thiocyanate bioreactor | place: South Africa: University of Cape Town | collected 2014-03-17 ... | reverse complement strand
GCTCTGGGACCCGTCCCCGCGCCAGGCGCCCCCGCCGCCTATGAGGACATCCCGCTCACCGGGATGCGGAAGGCCATCGCCCGCCGCCTGACCGAGAGCAAGTCGACGGTGCCGCACTTCTACGTCACCGCCCACGCCAGGGTCGACGCGCTCCTCGAGCTGCGCAAGCAGGCGAACGAGGGCGCCGAGGTGAAGATCTCGGTCAACGACTTCGTGCTCAAGGCCGTGGCCGCCGCGCTGGTGCGCGTCCCCGCGGCGAACGCGATCTGGAACGGCGACAGCATCCGCCGCTTCTCCGGCGTCGACATCGGCGTCGCGATCGCGATCGAGAACGGCCTGGTCACGCCGGTCGTCCGCGGGGTCGAGCGGCGCTCGCTCGGCGACATCCAGCGCACCGTCGCCGACTTCGCCGCCCGGGCCAGGGCCGGCCGGCTCAAGCTCGAGGAGCTCGAGGGCGGATCGTTCTCGGTGTCCAACCTCGGCATGTACGGCGTCGACGAGTTCTCCGCCATCCTCAACCCGCCGCAGTCCGGCATCCTCGCGGTCAGCGCCGCGAAGCCGCGGCCGGTGGTCGGGGAGGACGGGCAGCTCGCGGTGGCGAACGTCATGACGGTGACCCTGTCGGCCGACCACCGGGTCGTCGACGGCGCCGTCGCGGCCGAGTGGATGGCGGCGTTCGTCGACGTCATCGAGCACCCGGTCAAGATGCTCGTCTGAGCGGGACGGCCTCGCTACCCGGCCGACGGCGTCGGCCGGCTGACGGCCTGGCCGTCCTCGTCGAGCAGCAGCAGGCGCGGAGCCGTCTCGCCGTCGTCGAGCAGCACCGAGACTGCGGCGGCGCGGCCGGGCGGCACCGCGCGGATCGTCACGGATCCCCGCTCGGCGCCGACGACGATGTCGTGCAGCACCGTGCCGAGCCGTCCGCCGATGCGCTGCCGGGGACCGGGTCGCTCGCCGAGGAGCACCACGTCGAGGCCCGCCCGGCGACGATCGGCGATCGTCGCGTCGAGCGCGGGGCCGAGCAGCCAGGGCGATCGCACCCGGTCCCGGATCCCGGCCTCGACGACCTCGATCTCCCGCCGCCACCGCTCGTTGATCGGCAGCCCCTCGGCGAGGCGCGCGAGCAGCGGTCCGGCCTCCTCGCCGATCTCCGCGAGGTCGCGCCGATCGGCGGCCGCGGCCTCGTCGGCGAGCTGGGCCGAGAGCTCGGCGCGGGCCGCCTCGGTGCGGTGCAGCCGCTCCTGGGCGACGATCCGGCGCAGCACGGCGCGCCAGATGAACCCGACGACGAGCGCCATGATCGGCGTGACGACCAGCCCGACGACGCCCGGCCCCGGCCCCGCGACGGCGAGCCCCCAGCCGGCGCCGCCGAGGATCACGACGGCGCTGCCGGCGGCCCCGGCGATCACGTTGCCGCGGGCGACCAGCAGCGCGCCGAGATAGGACGCGAAGTCGAACAGCCAGATCCGCTCCACCTCGGGCCCGCTCGCCAGCAGCGCCCCGACGCTCGCGAGCATCGCGAGGTCCACGACGACGGCGCGGGGCCGGTCGAGCGTGCGGTCGCCCGGCGTGGTGGTCACCAGGACGCCGACGAGCGCGGTCGCGTATCCGAGCAGACGCCAGGCGCTCGGCGGCCCCCACGTCGCCCCGATGCCCTCGCTGAGCACGCCGAGCGCCCACACGGCGCAGAACGCCCACCGGGCGCCCGGGGTGCCGAGCCCCGCTCCGCCGCTGCCGGCCGCGGTCACGTCCGCCACGTCAGCACCACCTCCGCGCCGCTGCCGGGCGCGGCGAGGACCCGGACGTCGCCGCCGGCGAGGTCCGACATGCGGGCGACGACGCTCTGCCGCAGCCCCAGGCGCTCCGCGGGGACGGCGGCCGGGTCGAACCCGCGCCCGTCGTCGCGCACCACGACCTCGATGTCGCCGGGGCGCACGCGCACTGCGAGCTGTCGGGCGGCGCCCGGGCCCGCGTGCCGCACGCTGTTGCGCAGCGCCTCCGCCGCGGCGAGCGTCACGGCATCGGCCGCCGCGGCCGGGACGGCGCCGCTCGCCGCCTCGGCGCGCAGGGCGCAGGCGGGGTCGATGCGCCGCAGCGTCGCGGTCATCACCGCGAGCGCGTCGCGGCAGTCGATGCGCTCGGCGCCCCTCGTCCCCGGCGCCGGCGCGTCGAGCAGGAGCAGGGCGTGCGTCGCCTCGGCGCGCAGCTGCGGGGGCGGCTCGCCGTCGAAGGATCGGGCGGCGATGAGCACGGAGAGCACCTCGTCGTGGATGAGCCGGCCGAGCTGGGCCTGCCGCTGCGCCTCGGCGACGGCGCGGGCGCTGCGGAGGTCCTGCTCCCGCGCGCGCTGCTCGCTGCGTCGCAGCCGCGTCAGCCGATTGCGGATGCCGACGAAGATCGCGACGAACATGATGTTCGTCAGGTGGATGGGGGTGTCGGCCGCGACCGCCTGCGGCAGCCCGCCGAGGAAGACGAGCGCGGAGAGCGCCGGCAGGCACCCCGACACGACCGTGAGCCCCACCGCGACCATCGGCCGCACCCAGAGCACGGGATAGCTCGCGACCACCGACTGGAGCATCCAGATCCAGGGCATGCCGGCCTCGGCGGGGTCCGCGCGGTAGGCGAGGAAGGAGGTCGCCCACAGGACCCAGCCGAGCACCGGGATGCCGATCCAGCCGATGCGGAGCAGGCCGAAGGGCAGCACCCGGCCGAGCGCGGCGAGGCAGAGCACCGCGATCGCCATCAGCGCCACGCCGGCGAGCCACCACGCCGCGGTGTCCTCCGCCGGCGGCAGCCCCGTGAGGACCTGCCCGAGCACCAGGACGGCGCCGCCGAGCGAGATCAGCCAGCCGACCTGCCGGTCGGTGCGGCGGGCCCCCGCGAGGTCGTCCACACGATCAGCCCTCGGTGGAGACGATGCCGTCCTCGACGGCGCGCAGGTAGAGGTCGAGCTTCGTCGGGGCGGGACGCCCGACCGCCGCGTACTTGGTCCGGATGCGGCGGATGTGGTCGAGCACCGTCTGCCTGGAGATGAACAGCCGGGCGGCGACCCTCGCCGCGGTCTCGCCCGCGGCGTAGAGCGAGAGCACCTCGGCCTCCCGGTCGGACAGCCTCGCCGTGACGAAGTCGGTGTCGAAGTCGAGCGCGGCCGCCCAGTCCGCGCTCGCGACCACCTCGCCGCGCAGCACCGCGCGCACGGCCTCGACGATCGTCGCCGGCAGCTCGGACTTGCGGACCATCCCGATCGCGCCGGCGCGCGCCGCCTCGCGCACCAGGCTCGGCTGGTCGCCGCTGGTGTAGGCGAGGACCGGCGCGCCGGTGGGCTCGAGCGCGCGGATGTTCGAGCTCGGCGTGGACCCGTCGGCGAGGACGAGGTCGAGCAGCACGACGTCGAAGCGCGTCTCCTGCGCGAGCAGCTCGGGCACGGTGGCGCCCCAGGCCGCGACGAACATGCCGTCCTGGGCGTTCAGGATGCTGCCGACGCCGAGGATCACCGACGGATGGTCGTCGACGACGCCCACCCTGGCCCGCACAGGCGCCTCCGTCGCGCTCGTCCTCGTCGACGATCTCACATCAGTCATCTTGTTCGTCGCTCCCGCCGCTGTCGAGACGGCCGGTTCCGCCCCCTATATCTGGGGGACTCTCCCGCCCGGACATCCCGAGCACCATACCGGCGCGCGCATGACGCTATCCTGAGCGCATGAGCGACCGTGCAGTCCGCGACGAGGCGGGCCCCCGATGATCCGCTTCCTCATCCGCGCCGCGATCTTCCTCGGGACGGCGGCGATCGGCATCCTGGTCGCCGCGGCGATCCTGCCCGACTTCCAGGTGTCCCCGTCCGGCGCGCTGCTCGCGATCGCGATCTTCGCCATCGCGCAGAGCCTGCTCGCCCCGTTCATCCTGAAGCAGGCGCGCCGCTCCGCGCCCGCGCTGCTCGGCGGCATCGGGCTGGTCTCCACCTTCGTCGCGCTGCTCATCACGTCGTTCTTCCCCGGCGGCATCTCGGTGACCGGCAACATCATCGTCACCTGGATCCTGGCGACGCTCATCGTGTGGATCATCACGGCGCTCGGCGCCTGGCTGCTCCCGCTCATCTTCCTGAAGGACCGCGCGGAGAAGCGCCGCGCGGCCGACGCCTGAACCTCGCCCCGCCCGGGGCTGAGCACAACGAGAGGGGCAACGCCCGTGTCATTCTGGACGACCATCTGGGACGCCATCTGGTGGTTCCTGACGTTCTTCGTCTTCATCGCCTACCTGTTCGCGCTGTTCTCCATCATCACGGACCTGTTCCGTGACCGGAAGCTGAACGGCGGCTTCAAGGCGCTGTGGCTGATCTTCCTGGTGTTCGTGCCGTTCATCACCGCGCTCGTCTACCTCATCGCCCGCGGCCGAGGCATGGGCGAGCGCTCCGCCAGGCAGGCGCAGGAGGCGCGCGACGCCGCCGACGAGTACATCCGCTCCGTGAGCGGCGGGGACTCCGGGCCGGCCGGCGAGATCGCGCGGGCGAAGTCGCTGCTCGACTCGGGCGCGATCAGCACCGAGGAGTTCGAACGGCTCAAGGCCGCCGCGCTGAAGCAGGTGGGCTGACGTGGGCCGCGGGCGCGTCGCCGCGACCGTCGCCGGCGCCGGTGCGATCCTGCTGCTCATGAGCGCGTGCGCGGCTCCGCAGGCCGGCGCGGCGGGCACCTGGGGCACCGATGCCCAGGGCAAGCCGCAGCTGGTGCTCGCGGACGACGGCGGGCTCACCGGCACGGACGGGTGCAACCGGCTCGTGGGCTCCTGGGAGCTCAAGGACGGGACGGTCCAGTTCGGCCAGGTCGCCTCGACGATGATGTTCTGCGACGGCGTGGACACCTGGCTCTCCGGGCTGAGCACCGGCCGCGTCGACGGGAGCACGCTGCACATCCTCGACGTCGACGGCCACGAGATCGGGACGCTGGCTCGGAGCTGATCCACCGCCGTCGCGAGCGCGCCCCGCTCGCGACGATCGAGAAGTCGGGGGTAGGGGCTTGACCTCGGAGGATCTGGATCCCGCGCCCGAGACGTCCTCCCCGCGCGGGCTCGGCAGGTTCAGCCTGCTGCGCACCGGACCGACCAGACTGGGGTTCTTCGCGACGGTCGGGGTGCTGCTGGCGCTCCTGCTCGGCGGCGCGGTGGTGCAGCTCGCCTCCGTCCTGACCCTGATCTTCCTGGCGCTGTTCATCAGCATGGGCCTGTACCCGGTCGTCACGGCGCTGCAGCGGCGCAAGGTGCCGAAGCCGCTGGCGATCCTCATCGTGATCGCCGCGTTCGGCGTCGTCATCGCGGTCATGCTGCTGATGATCGTGCCGGTCGTCGTGGGCCAGGGCGGCGAGCTGCTCCGCTCGCTGCCGGCGAACCTCTCCGACATCGAGAACCAGGGCTGGTTCCTCGACCTGAACAGCCAGTTCAACGGCTATCCCTCGATGCTGCTGGAGTGGGTGCGCACCGCCGCGGCCGATCCCAACACCTGGGCGGTGATCGGGGGCGGGGCGCTCGGCATCGTGCGCGGCGTCATCAACGGGACGTTCTCGCTGCTGTTCGTGATCGCGATCACGCTGTACTTCGTCGCCTCGCTCGACATCATGAAGCAGGCGCTGTACGACCTCGTGCCGGGCTCCAAGGTGCGGGGCTTCAAGGAGATCACCGAGGAGATCGTCGAGTCGATCGGCAAGTACCTCGGGGGCCAGGTCATCCTGGCCGCGATCATCGCGGTCTTCAGCTTCCTGCTGATGACCGTGATGGGCCTGCCGTATGGCGCCATCATCGCCTTCCTCGCGCTGTTCCTCTCGCTCATCCCGGTGATCGGCAGCGTGATCGTCACGGTGCTGATGACCTTCATGGCGTTGTTCACCTCCCCGCTGTCGGCGCTCATCGTGGCCGTCGTGATGATCGCGTACATGCAGATCGAGGCATATGTGTTCGGGCCGCGGATCATCAGCAAGGCGGTCCACATCCCGGCCTCGCTGGTGCTCATCGGCGCGGTGGCCGGCGCGGCGCTCGGGGGGCTGCTCGGCGCGCTCGTCGCCGCGCCGGTGACGGCCTCGATCCTGCTCGTCATCAAGAAGGTCGTCGTCCCGCGGCAGCGGCTGCTCTGATCCCGGGTCCCGGCGACGGCGCCCAGCAGCCGATCCGCGCGGCACGGATCGCCGCCGCGCGGCGTCAGACCAGGTCGCGCCAGTCCACGGAGGAGCCGGTGTCCGTCTGCTCGACCGCGCCGAGGTCGAGCGAGTCGGTCGCCGGTCCCACGATGGTGATCTCGTCGCGGCGATGGCGCAGCACGGTGTCGATGTAGCTGGTCAGGGCCTCGGAGAGCGGCACGTCCCGCGCCTCGTTCTCGGCGCGGTACCAGCGGTGATCGAGGAGCTGGTGGAAGATCTCGGCAGCCTCGAACTTGCTGCGCAGGTCCCGCGGGATCGCCCGGATCACCGGCTCGAAGACCTTCGTCAGCCACTCGTGCGCCGCCACCTCCTCGTCGGCGTCGGCGGCGAGCCGTGCGCGATAGGCGTCGAGGTCGTTGAGCAGCCGCCGCGCCTGGTTCTCCTCCGTGTCGAGGCCGGTCAGGCGCAGCAGCCGCCGCGAGTGGTGGCCCGCGTCGACGACCTTCGGCTGGAGGCGCACGGTGGTGCCCGTGTCGTCGGTGCGGATCTCGAACTCCTCGATGTCGAAGCCGAGCTCGTTGAGCCGCTCCACTCGCAGGTTGATCCGCCAGCGCTCCGACTGGTCGAACTGCTCGGTGCCGGTCAGCTCCTGCCAGAGCTCCCGGTACTTCTGCACGATGCGCTCGCTGACGGCCACCGGGTCGATGTCCTCCTCGAGCCGGTCGTCGGCCTGGAGGTCCAGCAGCTCGCCCGCGATGTTGATCCGCGCGATCTCCAGGTCGTGCTCCCGCTGGCCGGCGCTCAGGCCGCCCTCGAACAGCTCGCCGGTCTCGGCGTCGACCAGGTAGGCCGCGAACGCGCCGGCGTCGCGGCGGAACAGCGTGTTCGACAGCGAGACGTCGCCCCAGAAGAACCCGGCGAGGTGGAGGCGGACGAGCAGCACCGCGAGCGCGTCGACGAGCCGCGTGGCGGTCCCCGGTCGCAGTCGCTGGGAGAACACCGCGCGATACGGCATCGAGAAGCGCAGGTGCCGGGTCACCAGCGCGGTGTCGAGCTCCTCGCCGGCGGCGTCGCGGCGGTTGGCGATGACCGCGACCGGCTCGACGCAGGGCGCCTGCAGACGCTGCAGCGTGCGCAGCATCTCGTACTCGCGGACGGCGAGCGCGTTCGTCGTCTCCTTGATCGCGACGACGTGGTCGGTGAGGTGCGCGAGGCGGACGATGTGCCGCGAGATCCCCTTCGGCAGCGCGGCGATCCGCTCCTCGGGCCAGCGCTCGAGCGGCAGGTCCCACGGGAGCTCGAGCAGCTCCGGGTCGACCGTCGTCGCCGTGATGCGCAGGGAGCCCGGCATGACCACAGCGTAGCCTCGGCGCGGGGCGCGCGGTCCCGGGCCCCTCCCGACCCGCGCGGGACCGGTCAGTCCGCGCCGGCGAGCAGCTGCGCGACGAACTCGTTCGCCGGGGCCCTCCGCAGCTCGTCCGGCGTGCCGACCTGCTGCAGCACGCCCTTGTCGAGCACCGCGATGCGGTCGGCGACCTCGAACGCCTCGGCCGGGTCCACCGTGACGTAGAGCGTCGTGACGCCGACCTTGCGCTGCAGCTGCTGGATCTGCGAGCGGGTCTGCGCGCGCAGCTCCTCGTCGAGGTTCGCGAGCGGCTCGTCCATCAGGAAGACCTGCGGCCGGCGCACGATCGCCCGCCCCATCGCGACCCGCTGGCGCTGGCTGCCGGAGATCGCGACGGGCTTCTTGGCGAGCACCGGCTCGAGGTCGAGCAGCCGCGCCGCCTCCTCGATGCGGGCGACCCGCTCCGCCTTCGGCACGCCGAGCACCTTGAGGGCGAAGCCCATGTTCTCGCCGACCGTCATGTGCGGATAGAGCGCGTAGGACTCGAACGCCATGGCGATGTCGCGGTCCGCGGCGGCGACGTCGGTGACGTCGAGGTCGCCGATCCAGATCCGGCCGCCGTCGAGCTCCTCGAGGCCCGCGAGCATGCGCAGCAGCGTCGACTTGCCGCAGCCGGGCGGGCCGAGCAGCACCATGAGCTCGCCGTCGGCGATCTGGAGGTCGATCGAGTCGACCGCCGGCCGCACGGCCCCCGGATAGATCCGCGTCGCGTGCTCGAAGGTGACCGAGGCCATGCCGCGATTCTCCCACGCGCGCCCGGGAGCGGCCTTGCGCCGGCTCGGAGCGCGTGCGACGCTCTCAGCAGCACTGGACACCGGCTCGAGGAGGAGACGATGAGGTCGACCGTGGATCGCTGGCTCGAGGCATATCGGGTCGCCTGGGAGACGCGGGACGCGGATGCGGCCGCGGCGCTGTTCACCGCGGACGCGCAGTACCGGGAGCAGCCGTATCAGGAGGCGTTCGACGGCCGGCAGGGCGTGCACGACTACTGGACGAAGGTCACGGCGACGCAGTCGGACATCCGGTTCCGCAGCGGCACGCCGATCGTCGACGGCGACCGGGCCGCCGTCGAGTGGTGGGTCACGCTGAAGAACGACGGCTTCGAGGTGACCCTGGCGGGCGAGTTCTATCTCGTCTTCGAGGGCGAGCTGGTCCGCGAGCTGCGCGAGTACTGGCACTTCGGCGAGGGCGCGCTCGTGCCGCCCGCCGGCTGGGGCGAGTAGGCGCGCGTGCTCGTCATCACCGGGGCCTCCGGCCAGCTCGGCCGTGCGGTCGCGGCGGAGGTCGCCGCGCGACGGGGCGGCGAGGGACTCGTCCTCGCCACCAGGAGTCCGGCCGCGGTCGCCGACGCCATCCCGGGGGCCGAGGCGCGGCGCGCCGACTTCGGCGACCCGGCGAGCCTCGCCGACGCCTTCGCCGGCGCGGACGGCGTGCTGCTCATCAGCACCGACGACATCGCCGACCGGGCGACCGGCCAGATGGCGGCGATCGACGCGGCGAAGGCCGCGGGCGTCGGGCACGTCTGGTACACCTCGATGCTCTCGCCCGAGCCGGGGAACCCGGCGATCATCGCGCCGAGCCACTGGGCCACCGAGGAGCACCTGCGCGCGAGCGGCGTCGACCACACCATCGTGCGCGCCGGCTTCTACGCGGACTTCCAGGTCTACGAGGCGGCCGCGTCCGCGGCGTCCGGCGAGTTCGTGCACAACCGCGGGCGGGGGCGCTGCGCCTACCTGACCCGGGCCGACATCGCCCGGACGCTCGCCGCGCTCCTCGTCGCGGGCGGGCGGGCCGGCGAGACGCTGTCGCTCACCGGCACCGAGAGCCTGGACGCCGTCGAGCTCGCGGCACGGTACGCCGAGGTCGCCGGTCGGCCGGTGGAGCCGGTCGAGATCGGCGACGAGGAGCTGCTCGAGGCGCTCGGCGGGAGCACCGAGGGCCACAACCAGTACGGGGCTCGGCTCACCGTCTCGATCGGCCAGGCGATCCGGGCCGGCCTCCTCGACCTCGTCACCGACACGGTCCGGGAGCTCACCGGCTCGGCGCCGGAGCCGCTCGAGGCGGTGCTCGCGCGCCACGCGGCGGCCATCCGGCAGCGCGGCTGACCCCGCCCGTCGGCCGGGGCGCTATTGCCTTTCCCGCCCCGACCGGGCAGAGTGCTAAACACTACGCGAATAGTGCTTCGGGCGGGGTGGGGCACCAGACCGCCCATCGAGCGCGATTCGTGCCGATGGTCACGCGATCGATTTCGAGGGAGAAGTCATGCGTCACAGCACTGCAGCATCCGCACGCCGTCGGGGGGTGTTCGCCATCGCCGGAGTCGGGGTGGCGATGCTCGCCCTCGCCGGCTGCACCAGCGGGTCACCGACCCCGACCACGACCGGCGAGCCGGCGCCCCAGGAGGAGACCCTCCAGATCGCGTACATCTCGTTCGCGGTCGACAACACCTACGACGCGCCGATGCTCGCCGCGGCCCAGGAGGTCGCCAAGGCGAACAACGCCGAGGTCACCGTCTTCGACGGCGCGCTCGACCCGGCGACCCAGGCCACCCAGATCGAGGACGTGATCGCCTCCGGACAGTACGACGGCATGATCGTGCAGCCGATCTACGGCCCCGCCATCATGGACGTCGTCAAGGAGGCGATCGACGCCGGCATCACGGTCGTCAACATCGACCAGATCCTCGGCAACGACTTCACCAGCGGCGCGTCGCAGGTCGACGGCCTCTCGGCGAACATCGTGTTCGTGCCGACGCTGCTCGGCGAGGACCTCGGCCGGCAGACCGTCGCCGGCTGCGCGGCGCGCGGCCTCGACCCGTGCAAGGTCGCCTACCTGCACGACCTGAAGACCTCGAGCGTGAGCATCTCGCTCTGGGACGCCTTCAACGAGGTCACCAAGGGCAGCCCGGTCACCGTCGTCGCCGAGGGCGAGACCTTCTGGAACCCGGCCGCGGCGCAGACCGCGCTCGCGGACATCCTGACGGCGAACCCGGACGTCAACGCGGTCGTCACCTCCGACCAGGGCCTGCAGGGCTCGGTGCTCGCGATCGAGGCCGCGGGCAAGAACGTCGCCGACTTCCTGCTGGTCGGCTACGGCGGGTCGAAGTGGGCCGTCGAGCACGTCGCCGACGGGACCGTCTTCGCCGACGTGCTGATGGCCGCCGCCACGACGGGCCGCCTCGGCATGGAGGCGATGATCGACGCGCTGCGCAACGGCAAGCACTGGGGCGACGTGAACCCGTTCGCGGACTTCCCGTCGACGTACATCACGAAGGACAACGCGCACCAGTTCACCGGCGAGTGGGCCGGGTGATCGATGTCGGCTGAGGCCGCGACTGCCGGCGCCCCGCAGCTCCGAGTGGAGCTGCGGGGCGTCGGCAAGTCCTTCGGCGGGACCTGGGTCCTTCAGGACATCGATCTCGAGATCGAGCCGGGGCGCGTGCACGCGCTCGTCGGCGAGAACGGCGCCGGCAAGTCGACGCTGAGCAAGATCATCTCGGGCATCTACACGGCCGACACGGGCACCCTCGTCGTCGGCGGCCAGGAGGTGAGCTTCGGCTCGCCCCGCGACGCGCTCGACCGCGGCATCGCGACGATCGCGCAGGAGCTCGCGCTCGTGCCGGCGCTCTCGGTGGCCGAGAACGTGTTCCTCGGCCGGGAGCCGCGGCGCGGGGGCTTCCTCGACCGCCGGCAGCTGCGCCGGCAGTTCCTCGAGCTCGCCGGCCCCACCGGCTTCGAGCTGAGCCCCGACGCGCCGGTCGGGTCGCTGCGGACCGCCGACCAGCAGAAGGTCGAGATCCTCCGGGCGCTCGCGCGCGGCGCGTCGTTCATCATCATGGACGAGCCGACCGCCGCGCTCGCCGGTCGCGACGCCGAGCTGCTGCACGGCGTGGTGCGCCGGCTCGCCGCGAACGGCACGACGGTCCTGCTCATCTCGCACTTCCTCGGCGAGGTGCTCGAGCTCGCGGACACCGTCACGATCCTGCGCGACGGCCGGCACATCCGCACGGCGCCCGCCTCGCAGGAGACCGAGGCGTCCCTCATCGAGGGCATGCTCGGTCGCAGCATCGGCTCCGTCTTCCCGGAGAAGTCCGCGCCGCCGGTCGGCGCCGACACGGTGCTCGAGGTCCGCGACCTCGTCGCCCCCGGGGTCAACGGCGTCTCGTTCGACGTGCGCGCCGGCGAGGTGGTCGGCCTCGCCGGGCTGGTCGGCGCCGGGCGCAGCGAGATCGCGCACGCCGTCTACGGTGCGGTGCCGCGCACGAGCGGCACGGTCCGCGTCGCCGGAGCGGAGGCGCCCGCGAACGTGCCCGGCGCGCTGCGCAGCGGGCTCTTCCTGATCTCGGAGTCGCGCAAGGAGCAGGGGCTCGTCCTCGGCCGCCCGATCCGGGACAACGTCACGCTGTCGAACCTCGCGGAGCTCGCCGTGGGCGGCTGGGTCCGCACGGCCGCCGAGCGCCGCGAGTCGCGCGAGGTGCTCGGGCGCGTGACCGTCGCCGGCGACGACCGCCGCAATGTCTCCGCGCTCTCCGGCGGCAACCAGCAGAAGGTCCTCTTCGCCCGGGCGCTCCAGCGCAAGCGGAAGGTCCTGATCGCCGACGAGCCGACCCGCGGCGTCGACGTCGGCAGCCGCCGGGCGATCTACGACCTCATCGCCGAGCAGTCCCGAGAGGGCATCGGCGTCGTCGTCATCTCCTCCGACGTGGAGGAGGTGCTCGGGCTCGCGCATCGCATCCTCGTCGTCCGCGGCGGTCGCATCGTCGCCGAGCTCACCGGCGACGAGATGACCGAGGAGCACATCCTGACCGCGGCGTTCGCCCAGCCGAGCACGACCGGGCGAGCGTCCGCGCCGAACGAAGAACGCGGGGGAGAAGAAGCATGAGCCAGCCGGACAGGGTCACCTCCACGACCGCGGTGAAGGCGCCGGACAGCCCGCCGTCCCTCGCGAGCCGCATCCCATGGCGCTCCGTCGCGATCGTCGTGCCCTTCGTCGTCGTCTTCATCTTCCTGTCGGCGTTCCCGGGCTCGAACTTCCTGACGTTCCTGAACATCACGAACGTGCTCGACCGCCAGGCGGGGATCCTGATCATCGCAGCGGCCTCGACGCTGGTGCTCATCGCCGGCGGCCTCGACCTCTCGGTCGGGGCGACCTACATGTTCACCGCCGTGGTCTGCGGCACGCTCGTCATCAAGGTCGGCGGCATCGCGGGCGTGTGGACCGGCGTCGTCGTCGCGCTGCTCGCCGGCCTCCTGGTCGGCGTCATCAACGGCGTGATCAGCACCTACCTGAAGATCAACCCGCTCATCGCGACGCTCGCGATGTCGTTCATCATCCTCGGCACGACGAAGCTCGTCTCGCAGTTCGGGAAGGAGGGCATCGGCCAGATCCGCGTCGACTTCCCCGAGTTCCGCTGGATCGCCACGACGAAGCCGCTCGGCATCAGCCTGCCGATCTGGATCGCGTTCGTCGTCCTCGTCGTGCTCGGCGTCATGCTCTGGCGCACCCGGTTCGGGCGCTACATCTACGCGGCCGGCGGGAACGCCGAGGCGGCGCGGCTCGCGGGCATCCGGGTCAACCTGGTGCGGATCGCGACCTTCGCGATCACCGGTCTCGCGGCGGGGCTCGGCGGCGTGATCGACCTCGCGCGGACGCCGTCCGCGCCGGAGAACGACGCGATCGCGACCAGCCTGACCTTCACGGTCCTCGCGGGCATCGTGGTCGGCGGCACCTCGATCCTCGGCGGCGAGGGCGCGATCTGGCGCACCGTGCTCGGCATCCTGTTCATCGCGATGCTCTACAACGGCTTCACGCTGCTGAAGATCGACCCGCTGTTCCAGGGCATCGCGCTCGGCGCGATCATCCTGATCGCGGTCGGCTTCGACGCGTGGTCGCGGTTCAGGCGACGGTAGATAGACTTCCGGGGTTGTCGGAACGACTCGAGAGGGCCCCGTGAGCACACCGACCGGCGGACGCCAGACGAAGAACGAACGACGCGAGCAGGCGCGCGAGCAGGCGCGGCAGCTGCGGGAGGCCGCGAAGAAGAAGGAGCGGCGCAACCGCATCCTGCTGCAGGGCGGCATCATCGTCGCCGTGATCGCGGTGGTCGCGGTCATCGCGATCGTCATCGTCTCCTCGGTGAAGCCCGCCGGTCCCGGCCCGCGCAACATGGCCAGCGACAGCCTGCTCGTCCAGCCGGGCGGCGCGGTCGCGGAGACGCCCGGCCTGCAGCCCGGCGCCACCCCGACGCCGAACCCGCAGCCGACCGGCGACGACGTGATCCGCATCCAGACCTTCGTGGACTACATGTGCCCGTACTGCGGACTGTTCGAGCAGACCAACGCGCAGTACATCCAGACCCTCGTCGACTCGGGCGCCGCGTCGCTGGAGATCTTCCCGATCTCGTTCCTCGACCGGCTCTCGCTCGGCACCGCCTACTCGACGCGCGCCGCGAACGCCTTCGCCTGCGTCGCCGACGAGCAGCCGGACAAGGCGCTCGCGTTCCACGAGCTGCTGTTCGAGAACCAGCCGGCGGAGTCGTCCTCCGGCCTCAGCGACGACCAGATCATCGAGTTCGCCCGGCAGGCCGGTGCGAAGTCGACCTCCGTCGAGTCGTGCATCCGCGACCAGAAGTTCAAGGGCTGGGTCGCCGCGGCGACCGAGCGCGCGCAGAGCGTCTCCGGCGTGACCGGGACGCCGACGGTGATCGTCAACGGGCAGATCTACAGCGGCACGGTGTTCGGCCAGTCGTACAACGGCTCGCTCACCGACCAGGCGACGTTCCGCCAGTTCGTCGCGGCGGCGCAGGGCGTCCAGTACGTCGAGCAGACGCAGTCGACGCCCGCGCCGACTCCGACGCCGACCCCGTCGGGCTGAGCCGGTGCGCCGGCGACTGCTGCTGGGCGTCACGGCGCTCGCCGCGGGGCTCGGTCTCGCGGCCTGCGCCCCGGCCATGCCCGGCTTCCCCGGTGCGCCGTCGGCCGTGACGACGCCGGAGCCGTCCCTCTCGGCGCCGGGCGCTGCGCCGGACGGCCCTTCATCCGCTCCGCCGGAGGAGCCCGCCTCCGCCGTCGACGGCGCGGTGGTGATCGGCGACGGCGCCGTCGAGGTCGAGCTGTGGGTTGACCTGCTCTGCCCGTACTGCCGGATGTTCGAGGAGGCGAACGGCGACTACCTGGGGTCGCTCGTCGACGCCGGTGCCGCGACGCTGCGCGTGCACCCGATCGCGATCCTCAACCGCGTCTCGGCCGGGACGCAGTACTCCACGCGGGCGGCGAACGCCTTCGTCTGCGTCGCCGAGCGCGCGCCGGACGAGGCCCTCGGCTACCTGCGGCGGCTCTACGCCATCCAGCCGGAGGAGGGCACCGGCGGCCTGACCGACCGGGAGCTCGCCGGCGAGGCGCCGTCGGCCGCGGCGGAGTGCATCCTCGACGGCTGGTTCTCCGACTGGGTCGACGAGTGGACGCAGCGCGCGCTCGACCTCGGGATCCGCGGCACGCCGACGGTCGTCGTCGACGGCCGTCTCTACCCCGGCGGGTTCGATCCGGCCGACTTCCGCGCCTTCGTCGAGTCGACGCCGGTGCGCACCGTCGGCGAGCCGCGCCCGGTGACCGCGTAGCCGCTCCTCGCTACGATCGGACGACGCCCCCGTAGCTCAGCCGGTAGAGCAGCTGTCTTGTAAACAGCAGGTCGCAGGTTCGAACCCTGTCGGGGGCTCCAGCGGTCCCGTGCCGGTCGCCGCCCGCCCTCAGTCCGCCGGGACGAACCGCAGCGAGAGCGAGTTCATGCAGTACCGGTCGCCGGTCGGCGTCTGCGGCGCGTCGGGGAAGATGTGGCCGAGGTGGGAGCCGCAGCTCGCGCAGCGCACCTCGGTGCGCAGCATGCCGTGCGTGCGGTCCTCGATGTACTCGACCGCCTCCGGCCGGATCGCCTCGTAGAACGACGGCCACCCGCAGTGCGACTCGAACTTGGTGTCCGCGGTGAACAGCTCCGCGCCGCAGGCGCCGCACACGTAGCTGCCGGCGCGGTGCTCGTCGAGCAGCTCGCCGGTCCATGGCCGCTCGGTCGCGGCCTGGCGGAGGATCGCGAAGCGATCGGGGCCGAGCAGCTGCCGCCACTCCTCGTCGGACTTGAGCACGTCGTAGGCCATCGGGTCCTCCCTCCTCGCGATCCGTAGACTCGCCCCGTGGCGGAACCGATCGTGAAGCTCTGGGACGATTTAACGCCAGACGAGCTGTATTCGTTCCTCAAGCTGCGCTGCGACGTCTTCATGTGGGAGCAGCGGGCGGACGACGAGGAGCTCGACGGCCGCGATCAGGAGCCGGCGACGCGCCACGTCTGGATCACGGACGACCGCGGCTGCGCGGCCTATCTCCGCATCCTGCGGAACGAGGTCGCCGAGCATCTCGACGCGCGGCTGGTCATCGGCCGGGTCGCGGTGCGCGCGGACCGCCGCGGCGAGGGGCTCGCGCGCCGGCTGATGGAGCGCGCGGTCGAGCTGGCGGACGCGGCCGCCGCGGCGTCCATGCTGCACGCGCAGCAGCACGTCGTCGGCCTCTACGAGCGCTTCGGCTATCAGGCCTTCGGGGAGCCCTACGACGAGGCCGGCATCCCGCACCGCTCGATGTACCGGCCTTCCAGGGGCGTGCTCATAAACTGAGTCAATGGCCAGGACGAGGGACCGTTTCGACGCGATCGCCCGGGAGCCCGGCCGTGTCGGCTCGCATCGCGGTCCGATCCGTCGCGGGGGCGGCTGGATCGGGCTGCTGCTCTTCCTGATCGGCCTCGTCGTGATCACCGCTGCCGGGCTCTTCGTCGTCGACCGGATCGTGCGCGACACGAGCCCGACCGGCCAGGGGCTCGACTTCGCCTTCCCGTTCCTGCCGAAGCCGACGGACGCGGCGACGCCGGAGCCGACCGAGGCCCCGGTGGTCACGAACGACCCGAACGAGGCGGTCGCCCGCGGCGTGCGGATCATGATCATGAACGGGACACCGGTCGTCGGCCTGCAGAACACGGTCGGCGACGAGCTCGTCGGCGTCGGCTGGCCCATCGCCACGCGCGCCGCCGCCGGGGACCGGCAGGTGCTCGACACGATCATCTACTACGTCGACCCGGCGAACGCGGACCTCGCCCGTGGCCTCGCGGAGGCGATCGGCATCGGGGAGGCTCGCCCGATCGCGCCGAACGTCTACCCGGGCCAGGACCTCATCATCGTGCTCGGCAACGACCACCCGGCGGTGCCGAGGCCCGAGCCTGCGCCGACCGACTCGGAGCAGCCCGCGGGCTGAGCCGGGTCTCGGCGCGGTCACGATCGCGTTACGCCGGTGTGAAATCTGCCGTCGCGGGGCTGTCTCCGTCGCGTCCCGCCGCCTAGCATCGGAGCGTGGGGCCCCGATCGGGCCTCACGGCTTCACCGTTTCACCGCACCAAGGGGCGAGCAGCAATGGCACAGGGAACCGTCAAGTGGTTCAACTCGGAGAAGGGCTACGGCTTCATCACGCTGGATGAGGGCGGCCAGGACGTGTTCGTCCACTTCTCGGCGATCGAGATGACCGGGTACAAGGTCCTCGAGGAGGGGCAGAAGGTGACCTTCGAGGTCGGCCAGGGCGCGAAGGGCCCGCAGGCCGAGTCCGTCAAGCTCGCCTGAACCGCCTTTTGCACTCAACCCTCCAGAGTGCTAACGTCGAGACTGGCACTCCCTTCCTCGGAGTGCCAGCAAGCACGTCAGACGTCCGGGAGGGACGAGAAGCACAATGGCGAAGATCATCGCTTTCGACGAGGAGGCCCGTCGCGGCCTCGAGCGCGGCCTCAACA
>ERZ778028.1977-NODE-1977-length-17394-cov-4.701655_pt1 | contig 17394 bp, 9 predicted proteins | sample MGYA00375758_ERZ778028 | MGnify/ENA primary metagenome ERZ778028 (study PRJEB29350, sample SAMN05389828) | bioreactor metagenome | isolation source: Thiocyanate bioreactor | place: South Africa: University of Cape Town | collected 2014-03-17 ... | reverse complement strand
ATATCCTTTTGCTATGAGTTTGAAATAGTCGCCTTTAACGAATTTTCGGGCAAACGTGTCCCCATTTTGGATTTGATAATATACCCACGGAGAATTTGCCACATAAGCCCCCACAGCCTTGTACTGGCTTCCATCGTTAAATGATACGAAATTAGATGTTTGAGTGACATCCGTAGCTGAATAATCGCTATAGAAGCCCCACATGCCAACAAGGAAATTCGTTCCTACACCATTGTATCCACCTTTGGGCATAGATCCCCACTGGTTGCTTACCCAATCCGAACTATTTTCTCCATGATTGCTGTTGTCGGTGTGGTTGCTGATGGTGAATCCGTCCCAATAAGATCCACCCCATCCCGAACGATGTGAGAAAATAAATTTCTGGGATTCCAGATGGGTATTTTCCACGTAAGTATCGGCCCAATGCGATTCCGCTCCAAGAGGATTGCCCGCAAGCGTTGTGGTATTTTGCAAATCGAGTGTAAAAGAGCCATCAGCAACGGTTGGATAAGAAGGAACGGCAGCCTGAGGATGCAAGTCTTCGACGCCAACCACTTCCGTGGAAGTTTCACCCAACCAACCTGCTTCTTGCAGCATGCCAGTATGGATCTTCACGAAATCAACATAATCCAAATGAATAGAATTGCCATTGGCATCTACAGCCCAATCCAGATCAAAACCTATTTTGTCATTGGCTGAGGAATTTGCCCAATTGTCCACATATCCCCAAGCCAAAGCAGGCAAAGCCCAACTATTACCTCCTCCGGTAGCATTTCCAGCTAATTTAGTCCCTTTGAAGGTGACGGAATCGGGCATCCAAAGAGGATACATGGTGGCTTGAGATGCAAAACTGATGTGTGTGACAGTTCCGCTACCGCCTTGGTTATCCTTCCACACAATGTTCGATTTTTGTTTATCCGGATTAGGCCTGTAATACGTAATCTTGTAATTGTGAATGGTGGTGGGCTTGCTATAATCGGAGCCAGCCAGCTCGTACCAAGGTTCATTGGGATCGGGGATGCCGTTTTTATTCAAATCTTGACATACGGAAACGATTCCCGGTTCTGCACTATTGACAAAAGCATTTCCCAAAGCCTTGAAATCGTATTGCCCGGGTACATTCACAATGGGATGATCGAACCCCACAACAACATAACCACCAAAAGACCCAAGGCCCAACATGGACTTATTTCCCACCAAGCAATTGGAGGCAAAGATCAACGCACTGTCCGCCCTATTGCTGTAAGCCGGGGTTGGGAACAAGCGGTTGATATGCTGTCCTGGTGCGGGTTTGTATTCAATAACCCGGGTTATTTTACTCGAATTCTCTCCTTGAATCCATTGCCCGCATGACAAGAGAATCGTCAGGAATAAAAGCGTAAATTTTTTCATACTGTATGTTTATAGTTTCAAATTAGATGCAACTTGATTATCCTCTGCATCTTTGAGGTGAATTATTCTTGAATTTTAGTTGTTGTTTTTGTCACAAAAAGCGTTTTGTTCGGATTCAATCCCAGTTCCTCTATCTTGAATTTGAAGTTTCCTTTATTGTCGAAACACACCACATCGCCCCAAACGATGAAGTTCTTCGCATCCGTAATATACACGTCGCCATTCAGGGGATTCACGTCAATGCCGTAAGGAGTGGTCAGGCTTGTTTGATCGGTAATAAAACTATTGGAAATAATGACTTCCTTTTTGCAGTCAAAAACTTTTATCCAAGAAGACTGCGTGCTGAAATCGAAGTTATAGATATAAGCTGTGTCGTTATGTATGGTAAAATTCAAGGCCTGAATATCATCGAAAGTTTGTTCCAGTTCATCTGTTTTTGAATTGATTTTTTGAAATTTATATGGTATGTCCCCATAATTTCCTCTCGAAACCAGGTAAACATCCCCTTCAGAATCAGCGTGAATGCGGGACGGGTTGATGCCAACGGTGATTTTTTTTGTCTCTGTAAATGTTGCGGCATCGATCACGGAAACAGTGTTGTCATAATTGGGATAATCCAATCCGCCCGAATTTGTAACATAAATCTTGTTGTTGGCAATGCACAGTCCATCGGGATTCCTTCCGCATTTGACGATCCCGGTGATGTTGAGGTTGGCCGTGTCGATGCGCACCAAGGTACCATCGAACGAACATACATAAGCGTTCCCCTTGGCGAAGTCGATATAACGCGGCTGTCGGGCCACTTCGGAATCATTGAACATGGGGATTCGTTTGATGGATTGGCCAGTTGCCAAATCCACCACTTCGATCTGGCTTGACACATTCACCACGATATAAAGCTTGGAACCGTAAGCCGCCATGTCGTTTGCCGTGTCGCCTAATCCTCGCTTGTTCATCGTGAGGAATAAATCGGAGGTTAGTTTGGCGGGATCAAAATTATAATACGCCAAGGTACTGTTGTTGAGGTTGAATAATCCTTCCGAAAGGACATAAATCCCCGTGACCGAAGTCTCAGAGACAAAGCTTTGTTTGCGTTCTTTGTCCTGCATGTCATCGCAGGAAGCCATGGAAAACAGACAAACGGAAATAATGGCAATAATCCAACGGTCAGCCGACCGCTTTTTTTCTATTAAAAAATATTTCATGTTGGGAATTGTTTGATGGTTGACTAATGATCAGAATGTCCATGAGAGAGTGCCCCGGAACGAACGTCCAGGCATTGGAAACCACTTGACAATCATGTAATTTTCGTTCAAAAGGTTCAATGCTTCAAATTTGAAGTTTAATTTTTGATTTAACAGGGAAAATGATTTGGAAACTGAAAGGCTGTGGTCGCTATAAGATGCCAAGCGGTTTACTGCAAAATTTTGGAAAGTAGAATACCGTTTGCCCGACCACAAGAGCGAATATGCAAAGTTCACCCACGGAGTTTCGAGGGATAATCGGCCTGAGCCAGATACCCGTGGCATGTATGGAACCTGGTGAAGATAGGTGGAGCCTTCGGGATCAGTGACATCTAGAGCACGCTGGTAGGTGTAAGTTCCCCCGAATAGGATTGTTAATTTTTCCCCGGCTGACACCGAAGCCTCACCCGAAATATCGACTCCTGTAATCCTGACTTTTCCAAGATTGACCATACTCCAGACGAAAATATTCTTCGTGGGCATAGCCATAATCTTATCACGGACATGGTTGCGATAACCATCCACAGTGAATGAAACCAAGGGGATGGTCTTCCCCAAAGAAACAGCATATGTGATTCCAATGTCAAACTGGTTGGTCGTTTCAGGCTTCAAATGGATATTCCCGATTCTTGAATAATATAAATCATTGAAAGTGGGTAGGCGGAAGATATTCTTGTAGAAAGCACGAAAACGGAGATCTGAATTCTGTAAAGGTTTGTAGGTTACACTGACATAGGGAGACAAACGGTTGTAGTTGGATCCGGCACTCCCTTTTTGCACAGTCTCTTTCACCAAGGTAGACAATAAGCTGGCCGTAGCAAGCACATGTTCGGAAACATATTTGGCCGCAACCACAGACAATAAGTTATACCTGACTGGTTTGGGAAATTCATTTGTCACCGAGTCGGATTCAAATTCGGCACCAAGCGCATTGATGAAACCGTCGGAAGAGACGGCAAACGAGAGATGGGGCAGTGCCTTGTACAATGCCGACAATGAGAGGTAATATTCATTCTGCCGGTAAAAACTTTCTTGTCTACCTGTTTCATTGAGATAAGTCGGATCCAAATAATGGAGATATCCGTGGTTGAACTTCGCATTGCCTTGAATGGAAAACATCTCGGACAGAATGTTTTGGTAATGCCCTTGCAAAAAGAAGGTCGCATCCGACAAGCGTTGCGAAGAAAAATTCTCGGTGTTGTAGAGAATGATTGCTCCCGGCAAACCACGTTCGGAGTGGTAATAATATGCTTTGATGTATCCGTTTTCTTTCTCCGAAAGGCTACCGTGTAAAGCCGCTTCCAACCGTAGATTCTTCACATCTGTATTCTTTCGCTTTTCGTTGGATACACTGTCTCCTTCGCCTCCATGGTAGAGTTTGTAGGGATATTGGCCGTCTGCGGAGAGCCACTCACTGCTGAAACTAAGCGCATATTTTCGTGAAAGCTTATATTGCAGCCACAAGGATGGATTTATCATCCCGAACGAACCACCTTTCAACGATGCTCGTGCATGAATGTAATTCGCACCTTCAAAACGGGGCGTAAGTGTTCGAATATTGAGCACGGCTGCCGAAGCGAACAACCTTGCCGGCTGAAAAATGTTGTCACTTTGTCCATTGCTTAAGGAAAGCATATCCACATTTTCCAACGAGAATCGTCCGATGTCGATCTGTCCGGTCTGTGTGTCGCTGAGCGAAATACCATCGTAGCTGACAGCCGTGTGAGCCGCCCCCAAGCTTCTTACGGATACAGTCTTGAGTCCGCCAATGCCGCCGTAATCCTTCACTGCCACACCCGCAAAATACTTTACAGCATCGGACACTTGTAGCGCATTCAGATTTCCAATTTGCTTGGACGATAGAATTTGGAGAGGAGACGAAGAACGAATCTCGGCGTTGCGGTAACTCTCAGTTACCCTAACTTCCCGGATCGTATAAACACGTGTGCTGTCCTCAGCATCTTTTGACAATGCAAAACTTACTTCTGCAAGTAGGCAGGAGAAGACAGCGAAAAGAAAAATCCGCTTACTGAAAAAATAATACATAAGTTCCACTATTTGGCGTTAACTCAAATAGCAAACAAGAAACAAAGTGAAGTTCAACAAAGCACAAATTCTACCAATAACGGAGCAGATGATGCAGTATTGTTCCAAGCTCTTTCCTCGAAAGCCATAAACTATAATCCGCAAAGGCAGGTCTTCTGACTCACTCCCGTATTTGAACGCCTTCCCGAAAACCAGTTAGCAGAGAACAGTTAGCAGTTATCAATAAAAACTGTGACTGTAAACTGATGACTGTTGATTGTCTTCAGTGGCAATAGTGTTGTTCAATACGTTATTCCAATTAAGCTGTTAACTGATGAATGTTAACTGCTAACTGAAAATGAAGCTTACAGCAGCGGGACTGTTCAGGATTTACACCTGATTCCCTTTTAATCTCTTTTGGCGGGTGCCAAAAGGAGAACCGTTGCGACCCCAAAGTTAATACATTTTTCACATGGATTGCAATCAGGTTGGAAAAATGTTGGCGGCACCTATCCCACAACCGGTATTACGGAAGATCTACCTGTGCAGTATCAGAAGCCGTCTTTGCAGGAAGCCCTCCATACTTTCCACCTGCATTCCCATTTCCAAGAAAAAAACCATCATTCACTTGCAAGCTAAGGAAATATTAATATCTTTGGAAAAGTTATAAGGAAAATAAAAATTCGATGTGCTAAAGAGACATCGACGTTCCGTTTATTAATTCATTTAACAAATAGAGCTTTGGAATCGACAAATAACAATGTAAGCCCTTTGGCAAAAGTAAACTGGCATACGCGCAAAGCAGCCCTGTGCAGCTTGATCTCGCTTGTACTTCTTGGTTCTTGCAGCGTTGACAATGCATACGACATGAGCAAGGACATAGACCTGACCATGGCCCTCGGGAGCAATGGATTGGCTCTCAAGCTGGGAAATACCGAAAAAATGTATTTGAAGGACATCATCAAGATAGATGCCTCTAATTTGGTGGACACCATTACCTCGGGAAGCAATCGCGGCCTTTATTATTTGGTCAAAAGCGGGTCATCGAAGTTCAATGTGAACGTGAAGAGCATTGCCCCTTTTGACGTGTCGCCCATTCATATCGAGACGAATAATTTGTTCATTGCGCAAACGAACATCCCGGGCTTCAATTCACAAGCAGACACGATGATCTCTGTAAGCTCGGATGTGAGTGTGAAAATGCCCAATATTCCGGTTGAGGTGAAAGAGATCCACACCATTTCATTAAACAATGTCTCTGCCACAATCAAATTATCAACGGACAATTCGAAATTCAAAATTGGGTCTTATACCAATTTAAAGATAAAGTTCCCTAATTTCGTCAAGTCGTCTTCGTTGAATAGCGCCAACGAATATTTTATCACGGGAAGTTCCCAGACGATCACAATACCTATCCAATCGCTTGAATTTCCGGTCAATGGATCATTCGGGCAAAAGGTGGACAATGGCGAAATACGTCAAAGCGGGACAATATTCATCAATGGAGATATTGCGTTCTCTACCAATGGAACAGTAAATATCGTTCAGGGAGAAACAGCAAAAGCAGTTTTCAACATCAGCTTTTCCCAAATTTCATCGCAACAGATCACCGGCCTTGTGAACCCAACGATTAATTTCAATGCGGCTCCCCTACAGATAAAGAGTGGCCTTCCTGATTTCTTGCAGGACGACGAAATCCACTTTTCGGCAACCAACCCGACCCTGAAACTCAGTTTCAACACGCAAAACCTACCTGTTCCCATCATCTTTCAAGGCGTTGTTGAAAGCAAAAAAAGTGGACAAACGCTTGCATCCGTTTCAATCCCCGAGTCGGGGCATGTCAACATTGCAAAAAATTCAACAACAGTCTCGTATTTTTCGCAGACAGGCACACCTTTCGATCCCTTTGGCACCAATCTTCCCATACATAATGAGACTGTAAGTAGCCTGAACAAACTTGTTACAAAACTTCCAGATGAAATTGGGGTAAATTTCAATGATGGAAAAGTAACTGCAGACCAAAGCGTTGAGCATACCATCCGACTGGGACAGAGCTACGGTGTCGGCGTTGACTATCAAATCCTCATCCCATTTCAATTCGACAAGGACTTGAAAATCCTGTATAATGACTCGATCGTTGACATGAACAAGGATCTAAAAGACTATCAAGCCGAAGGGCTGACCATTACGGCTACTGCCGTAAACACAATCCCTCTGAACTTAGTGACAGAGATTGTCCCTTACGACATTCATGGGAAAATAATCAAAGAAATTGCGGTTGAATCTGCCACAATCGCCCTGGGAACGTTGGACGCCCCGAAGGAAACTGAAGTGAGCGTGAAGTTTACGCCAACATCTCCAGCCGATGTGAGTAAGATAGAAAAATTAAAATTTAGATTCACCGCCTCGGCATCAGACCTTACCTCTGACAAGACCCTTCTTTCCGCGCAATATGTCCAGTTAAACAATCTCCGTATCAAGCTGAACGGAAAGGTTATAACCAATTTTAATTGATCCTAAAAGCCAAAAAAATGAGCCCTATGAGACATTATATCTGCCAATCTTTATTCATTGGTGCAGTAATGCTTGCATCCACGATCAGCATTTCGGGCCAGGAGTTGCGTTCTTCCTACTTTATGAAAACTTCAACGTTCCGGCACCAGCTAAATCCGGCCCTTGCCGACCAAGCCTACCTGGGCTTGCTCTTCGGAAGCACCAACGTGGGAACAAGTGGCAATGTCGGATTGTCCAATTTCGTCTATAAATTGGAAAACAACCCCAACTACAACCTCACCACGTTTATGAGTCCCGAAGTGAATGCCGACGAATTTCTGGGAAAGCTACACGACAAAAACAGGGTCAATGCACATGTCAACTACAACCTGTTTTCCGTCGGGTTCAAAGGATTCAAAGGGGTGAACATCATCGAGGTGAACATGAAGTCGAACACCTCCCTGAGCCTGCCTTACGAACTCTTCGAATTCATGAAGAAAACGGGAGAGAAAGAACATTATTCATTCAAAAACTTGGGTGCAAAATCACTCAATTACCTTGAAATTGGCCTCGGCCATTCGCACAAGATCGGCGAAAACCTCACCATCGGTGGCAAGCTCAAAATCCTATCGGGGATGGCCTATGCCAAGCTTGATGTCGATCATCTGGACTTAACACTCAACAAAGACGTGTGGACTATCAACGGCAATGCCAAGTTCTCGGCAGCCGTCCTAAAATCGAAGTTCAAATACGACGACAACCCCGATCCCAACACAACAGATCCGGCCAGAGGAAAGAAGGTGACCGGGATTGACGATGTGAGCTTCGACACCCCCGGATTTGGGCTGGCCCTGGACTTGGGATTCACTTACAAAGTCGCACCAATAGATGGGCTTACTGTCTCAGGTGCATTGACCGACTTGGGCAGCATCACTTGGAAAAACACCAACACAGCTTCGTCGAAAGGGACTTGGGAGTTTGACGGGTTCAACAACCCGATCTACGCCACGGGAGAAAACACCGGGAACAATAAAGTCGGAGACCAATTTCAAGCCTTGGGTGACGACCTAAAGAAAGTATTCTCTGTATATGACGACGGACAAAAGAACGAGAAATCTTCGTTGACTGCCACCCTTTCGCTCGCAGCAGAATACCAGATGCCGTTCTACCACAAGTTATCCGCCGGGATCCTATACACTAAACGCTTCAATGGAATTTTTTCCTTGCACCAAACCAGCTTGGCGTTGAACTATCGCCCGGTGAAATTTGTGGAAGCTTCCTTAAACGCCTCCACCACGTCCGAAGGCACGACACTCGGAGGGATGCTGAGCCTGTATGCAAAAGGATTCAATCTCTTCATTGGTTCCGACAGCTTCATGGGCAAAGTTTCGAAAGAATATATTCCCCTGCACAACGGAAATGCAAATCTGGCTTTCGGCATCAATTTCCCGCTCTGAATAGAACATTAGTCAGAACCGAAACTTTTCCCCCGGCGATGAGCCAACGAGAACGTCCGGCACGAGACCTGTAAAAAACACTTGGTTTCGTGCCGGACGTTTATCTTCGATTTTCACCCGATCTTCTCCCTGCTACCGATCGAATCATGCGACTGGAGGAATCTCTCTTTGCTGTACAATCGCAAATCGCTTTTTTCATAGAAAGGCTCATTTTGCAATGTTAATTTGCGAGAAAAAATGAATGCTTTTCTGCCTGTACCGTAAAAAAAAATCTGCGCGGATTTATAACGTTGATAAATAGCGATTTGTGTTTTTTTCGAAAACCTCCGTGTACCGTATTTTTTTTTGGAGACAGACAAAGTTCTGTCTAACTTGCAACAGGAAAGATGCGCAAGTGGCACGTTGATTCGCCGGTTGCTATCCGCTTTAGAAACAAAGTGTCCGTGGAATGATTTTTCCTATTTTATTGGTAGAGGTTTTTGCCCGGCCAAGTATTAGTCCCCTTGGCTGGTAAGGAAACCCAATAAGAAATAACAGTCAATTCTCCACCGGCTTGTCTTTCTCGATCAACATCCTCGAATCCACCGCTACGATCTCTTTTTCGGTAGCCAAGAGCGGATTGATGTCCAGTTCCTTGATTTCGGAAGCATAGCGGAGCAATATCGACAGGCGGACGATGATTTCCACAAATTTGTCTTCGTTGATCCCTTTCTGACCTCTTGCGCCTTGGATTATCTTGTATGACTTCAACGAACGGACCATCGAGTAAGCTTCCGCAAAATTCAGGGGAGCCAATCCCGATGCCACATCCTTGAGAATATCTACAAAAATTCCACCCAGCCCACAGAGCAGCACGTGCCCGAAAGTGGGCTCGTGTTTAGCACCAATGAAGAGTTCCTTTCCCGTCAGCATGGGCTGAATCATCACGGCGGTAGCGCCGGGTATCTGCATCATCCGTTCCACTTCGCGGGCCAAATATTCAGGGGAGTTGATATTGATCCGAACTCCTCCCACGTCCGACTTGTGGATAGGTCCCACCACCTTCAGCACCACCGGGAAACCAATTCTTTCGGCTTCGGCCACAATCTCCTCTTTCGAGATGGAAACAAATTGGTGTACCATCGTGATGCCAGTCATCTCGAGCAATTTTCTCACCTGCTGGGGCGGCAGCCAGCCGTCTTCGTTGTTGTGGATAATCTGCCGAATAGCGGGTATGTCTATCTCGGGAATTGGAGCATGACTCGATAAAGGCGGAGCTGTAGAAACCACCTTCGAAAGAGCCGTGGCGAGCACCACCTCGTCCGAAAAGTTGACATGCCCCTTGCTCACAAAATCGGTTGTTTCCTCCACCGCCATCACCACGGAAGGCAGGATCGGATATATCGGGATGGGGCTGGTTTCGATCTTCTCGTGCAGCACGTTGTAAGCCTCGATCACTTTCGTGACTCCGGGATTCCCGTAGATCACAGCAATGCCATCTATTTCCTTAAAATGCTGTATGCAATAATCGATCGCCAAGCCAAGGTGTTTTCCCGTACCAGTTCCAAGCAAATCAATCGGATTGCTTACTGAACTGCCGGCCAGCAATTGCTTTTTCAACCCTTCGGCAATCTCCTTCGGCATTTCCGGCACATTTATGCCCGCTTTGGATAAAGCATCGGTAAGGATGACCGCAGGGCCTCCAGCGTGGGAAATAATAGCAAGGTTTTTTCCTTTCAGTGGCTTCAACGAAAGCACAGCACCCACTGCGGCTAATTCCTCCCGCGAATAGCAACGGATGATGCCCGCCTTGCGGAAAAGCGCCTCCACAGCAAGGTCGGACGAGGCAATTGCTCCCGTGTGGGAAGCCGCCGCCCGTTTTCCGGAAGCTGTTGCACCCGATTTGATGGCGGCTATCCGGCAACCTTTTTGGATAAGGGAAGCGGTGTGTTGCAACAATTTGTCTGGATCGCGGATTGTCTCCACATAAAGCAATTTGGTTCTGGAACTCGTTTCAGGATCGAACGACTCATCCAAATATTGCACAATGTCTTCGACACCGATCTGCGTGGCATTGCCAACAGCCCAGACCGAGTTGAAACGCAAGCCTATGTGGATGGAAGATTCGATGATGAACGAGGCCGTACCTCCTGAACTCGACACCATGTCCACCCCTTTAGAATCGATGAATGGAATTGGTTGAGTGAAAAGGCTCTGATGATGGACATTGAACATGCCGCTGCAGTTGGGACCCAACATACACGCTCCGGCATCGTTTATTTTTTTCAGGATTTGCTGTTCCAGTTCGCCTCCTTCGGTTGTCCCTTCGCCAAATCCGGCAGAATAAATGATGAACGCCTTCACGCCTTTTTGATAGGCAAGCACATCTATCACCTCCAAGCAACACTGCGCTGGAATCGAAATAATGGCTAAATCTGCTTGTGGAATTTCGGAAACATCGTGATAACACTTCATTCCCTGAACTATATCTTCCTTGGCATTTACAATATATACATTGCCGTCAAAAGTGCCGTGCAAAAGATTCCAAAGAGAACTCCCTCCTGGTTTCATCGTGTTGTTGGATCCACCGACAACCACAATGCTGCGGGGGGCGATCAATTGCTGATTAATCATATATGTTTTAAGAAATTAGTCTAATACAAATATAAGGACAAAAATGTTAAACGCAGAGCTAAAATCATCGTTTTTAGCGGTTCGAAATAGTGTTTAAAAACAGATAGCCAACGGCAAGCAGACGTCATCAAACATCGAGGCCTATTCCCGGCCGATGGCTCAGGCAGATTTTCCCATTCATTATTTTTGTTCCTGAGAAGCAGTCGTTAGAGATCAGCAAGGCTCCGTCCAGATCGGCAAAATCAGCCAGCGGAGATAGCTGTGAAGCGGCCGAAATGGCGCAAGAAGTCTCCGTCATACAGCCAATCATCACTTTCATGCCCAAGCATTTGGCTAAATTTGCCATTTTCCAAGCTTCGCGCAACCCACCGCATTTCATAAGCTTGATGTTGATGCCCGAAAAGACTCCCGCAAGCTTTGCCACATCCTGCAATCCCTGCACCGACTCGTCGGCAAAGATGGGCAGCGGGCTTTCTGCAGTGACCAGTGCCATGTTCTCCAAATCGTGTTTTGGCATGGGCTGTTCAATCATCACAGCCCCCTTTTCGTGCAGCCAGCCGATCATGTCGAGCGCCTGCCTCGCCGTTTTCCACCCTTGGTTGGCATCGACTGAAATCGGCAAATCGGACACCGACCGGATGGCCTCGACCATCGCTTTGTCTTCCGACTCGGAGCGTCCCAGCTTCACTTTGAGTATATGGAAATCGGCGGCCACTTCCTCCGTTTTTTCCCTCACCACATTGGGCGTGTCTATCCCAATGGTGTAAGTGGTGGCGGGAGCTTTTTCCGGATTCAGCCCCCACAGGCGATGCCAGGGCTGGCCAATCAACTTTCCCGCCAAGTCGTGCAAAGCAATGTCAACAGCAGCTTTTGCCGCCATGTTCCCGTCCTCTACCCCATCAAGATATTCCCATAGCTCCTCCAGTTGCAAGGGATCGCCAAAAGCCTCCAGATGGACTTTCTCCAGAAAGCGGGACACTGATTCCTGCGTTTCGGGAAGGTAAGGCGGGAGCGATGCTTCTCCGTAACCGACCACTCCTTCGTGCTCGATTTGAGTCAACACCACTGGCGTTTCTGTCCGTGAGGAATTAGCGATAGCAAACACGTGCCTCAATTGAAGCGTATAGGGTTTCCATGAAAGTTTCATAACGGGGCATCCGGTTGAATAATAATCCGCAAAGATAAATAGTTTTATCGTAGCCTCGACGATGAGTGCGGATCTTTATCTTCAACGGCAAATAATCCGGAGGGACGGAACCGCCCCTTTGTGCGATAGTAAATGAAAGAAAGCGACCCGTAAAGGCCGCTTTAAATGTTTTCACAACGGAATAATCCTTATTGTGAATTGCTTTCAAAATTTGTACTTGCAAAAATAGAACTTTAATTTATTCTAACAAATATTTTGACATTAAATTTATTGTTTTTAATTTTAGGGACGAATAAACACAACAAAATTAGCTGAATATGAGAACTATTCTAGGACTTGACTTGGGTACAAATAGTATTGGTTGGGCGTTGGTAAACGAAGCTGAAAACGATTCGGAAAAATCGTCTATAATCAAACTTGGAGTAAGGGTGAACCCGCTCACTGTGGACGAGCAGCAAAATTTCGAGAAAGGTAAAAGTATAACCACCAATGCATATCGAACGCTTAAACGTAGTATGCGCCGCAATTTGCAACGTTATAAACTCCGACGCGAAAACCTGATTGAAATATTGAAAGAAAATGGTTTTATTAATGATGAAACTATCTTGTCAGAAAACGGAAATCATACCACTTTTGAAACATACCGATTGCGGGCAAAGGCCGCTACCGAAGAGATTTCATTAGAACAGTTTGCCCGGGCACTGTTAATGATTAATAAAAAACGCGGATATAAAAGCAGTCGAAAAGCTAAAGGTACAGAAGAAGGTGTACTGATTGATGGAATAGAAATAGCCAAATTACTTTATAACGAAAATCTTACACCCGGACAATATTCTTATCAACAACTTAAAAACGGGAAAAAGCAACTCCCCGATTTCTATCGGTCTGACTTGGAAACGGAGTTTGGGAGGGTATTTGACAAGCAAAAAGAATTTTATTCCGAAATACTTACAATTGAACTGAAAGAAGAACTAAAAGGTAAAAAACGGGATGCTGTCTGGGCAATTTGTGCAAAGGCATTTAAAGAAAAGGGTACGGAACTGGTAGGAATAAAACGGCAAGGAACTACTGTCGAACAGAAAATTGAAAATTTCTTATGGCGAACAAAAGGGCTATCCGAAAAATTGAGTTTGGAACAACTTGTTGTCGTTTTTCAACAGATTAATATTCAGCTCAATAACTCAAGCGGTTATCTTGGTGCAATCAGCGACCGGAGCAAAGAATTATTTTTCAATAAAATTAAAAAGGCAGACGGTAGCTTTCGGGCACAAACCGTTGGCGAATATCAAATGGATGTGTTGGATAAAAACCCCAATGCAAGTTTGCGAAATATGGTTTTCTATCGACAAGATTATTTGGATGAGTTCAACACCATTTGGGAACAACAAGCAGAGTTTCACAAAGAACTTACCGAAGAATTGAAACGGGAAATCCGCGATGTAGTGATTTTCTATCAGCGACCGCTGAAAAGTCAAAAGGGATTGATTGGTTTTTGTGAGTTTGAAAGCCGAAAAATAGAGGTGGAAATTGATGGCAAAAAGAAAATAAAAGCGGTTGGCAGTCGTGTTATTCCCCGTTCGTCGCCTTTATTTCAGGAGTTCAAGATTTGGCAGGTGTTGAATAATATTGAAGTTTTTGGCAAAGGAAAGAAAAATAAGAAACAGAAAGGGGCAACATTATTTGACCAGACTGAAGATCCATTACAACTTGGTGGACGGCGAAAATTGTATATAGAAGAAAAGGATCTTTTGGCAGCAGAACTATCTATTCAAAAAGAACTAAAGAAAGCCGATATACTAAAATTACTTTTTGATAATCCGAAAGAATTAGACTTGAATTTTAATAGTGTTCAGGGAAATATCACGCAAGCTCTACTCTTTGACGCTTATAAACGAATTATTGAGCTATCTGGTCACGAAATTAATACGGATAAAAAGTCTGCCCCTGATATAGTAAAATCTTTTGAAGAAATCTTTGAGGGTTTGGGTTACAATTCCGAAGTCCTCGTATTTAATTCGAATATACCTTTAGACAGCCAAGCAATGTATCGTCTCTGGCATTTGCTTTATTCTTTTGAGGGTGATGATTCTAAAACAGGGAACGAAAGTCTAGTCAACAAGGTTGCTGAGTTATGTGGTTTTGAGCAGGAATATGCGGCTATATTGGCAAATATTACTTTTCAAAATGATTACGGAAGCCTTTCTGCAAAAGCAATTCGCAAGATTTTGCCCTATCTTAAAGCTGGAAATAAATACGATGTAGCTTGCGAATATGCAGGTTATAGACATTCGACAAGCTCTTTAACAACAGAAGAATTGGATAATAAGGAATATAAAGACCGCCTCAAAGTATTGCCAAAAAACTCGTTACGTAATCCAGTAGTAGAGAAGATTCTTAATCAGATGGTTAATGTTATCAATTCAATAATAGATACTTACGGAAAACCCGACGAGATTCGGATTGAATTAGCACGTGAATTAAAAAAGAACGCCAAAGAGAGAGAAGAACTGACAAAGTCAATTGCTGAAACTACACGATTACACGAAGAATACAAAGAAATTCTTTCAAAATCGCCTTTTAATCTGTCGTACATAAGTCGAAACGATATTGTCCGTTACAAACTATATCAAGAATTAAAAGACAATGGATATAAGACTTTATATTCAAACACTTACATCTCCCCTTCGGCACTTTTTAGTGGCAATTTTGATGTAGAGCATATTATCCCGCAATCCAGATTATTTGACGATTCATTTTCCAATAAAACACTGGAATTAAGGAGTATTAATATAGAAAAAGGAAATAAAACCGCTTTCGATTTTATTAAAGAAAAGTACGGAGAGACGGGAATAGAAAACAGTTTGGACAATTATTTAACCCGTATTGAAAATTTGTATAAGACAGGTGCACTCTCACGAGCAAAATACAATAAACTTAAAATACAGGAAAAAGATATTCCTGATGGGTTTATTGAGCGGGATATCCGTGACACCCAATACATAGCTAAATATGCGAAAACGATGCTTGGCGACTTAGTGAAATTGGTGGTTTCCACCACAGGTTCTATTACCGACCGATTGCGGGAAGATTGGCAGTTGGTGGATGTAATGAAAGAGTTGAATTGGGAAAAATATAAAAGCCTTGGGTTGACGGAGGAATTTACAAACGATGAAGGCCATAAAATACGGAAAATCAAAGATTGGACAAAACGTAACGACCACCGCCACCACGCTATGGATGCACTTACTGTTGCTTTTACAAAACGAGGAATTATTCAATATCTGAATAACTTGAATGCACGCAACGATAAAAGTTCAAGCATATATGGAATTGAGCAAAATGAACTGTATCGAAACAGCAAAGGTAAACTGCTATTCAAACCACCTTTTACGTTGGACGATTTCAGGGCTGAAGCAAAACGTCATTTGGAAAATACGCTGATTTCGATTAAGGCGAAAAATAAAGTGGTAACACAAAATATAAATGTTACAAGAAAATCGGGTGATGTAAACAAAAAGGTTCAACTTACCCCTCGTGGTCAATTACATAACGAAACTGTTTATGGAAGCCAAAAACAATATGTTGTGAAAGAAGAAGCAGTAAATGCAAAATTTGACGCTGCAAAAATAGCCACAGTAACCAAACCTCAATACCGAGAAGCGCTTTTGAAGCGCTTGAATGAATTTGGAAACGACCCGAAGAAAGCATTTACGAGTGCCAACGCTTTATCTAAAAAACCGATTTGGCTTAATGAACTTCACACGGAACAAGTTCCCGAAAAGGTAAAAACGGTGAGCTATGAAAAGGTTTATACCATTCGTAAGGATATTTCTTCCGACTTGAAATTAGAGAAAATCATTGATAAAAGGATTAGAGAAATATTGGAAGCCCGGTTAGAAGAATTCACCGGCAATGCAAAACAGGCATTTTCAAATTTGGATGAGAATCCGATTTGGCTCAATAGAGATAAAGGTATTTCTATAAAGCGTGTAACTATCTCTGGTATTAGCAATGCAGAGCCATTGCACGAGATGAGAGACAAGGACGGAAATCTGATTTTAGATAAAGATGGCAAAAAACAACCTGTTGATTTTGTGAGTACAAGCAATAACCACCACGTGGCTATTTACCGAGATGCAGATGGAAATTTACAGGAAAAAGTAGTTTCGTTTTATGAAGCAGTGAGCCGAAGAAATTTAGGATTGCCTATTATCGACAAAGAATACAAAGCAGCCGAAAATTGGCAATTTCTTTTCAGTATGAAACAAAACGAATATTTTGTTTTTCCAAATGAAAAAACTGGCTTTAATCCGTTGGAAGTTGATTTGCTAAATCCTGAGAATTATCATCGAATAAGTCCTAATTTGTTTAGAGTGCAAACAATGTCGAAAGTCGTTTATGGGAATAATGTAATACGTGACTATAAATTCAGACACCATTTGGAAACGACTGTAAAAGATGTAACAGAACTTAAGGATATTTCTTTCAAACAATATAAAACCTTAAGTTTTGCCAATAATATTTGTAAGGTTCGTCTAAATCATTTGGGGCAAATTGCTTCTGTGGAAGAATATTAGCAATAAAATAACCATGACATGTCCAAACCAGCCCTAAAGAAAGAACTCCTGAAATTGACCAAAGAGCAATTGGTGGAACAGATTCTCGACTTGTATGATAAAAACAAGGCGGTAAAAGAGTTCTATGACTTTTACCTCAACCCTCTCAATGAATCACCCGCTTGGCAGGCCTCCAAAAAGCAAAGTTAAACCATCGCAATCTACACGAACATGATTAAGAAAACGCTCTATTTCGGAAACCCGGCTTACCTCAGCATTTCGAAAAAGCAATTGGTAATCAAGCTTCCGGAAGTGGTGAAAAACGATAGTTTGCCGGAATCCTTCAAGGAACAATCCGTGAAAACCATTCCCGTGGAAGACATTGGGGTGCTGATAATCGACCACAAGCAAATCACCCTTACGCATGGCGTGATGGAGGCTTTGCTCGACAACAATTGCGCCCTCAT
>ERZ778028.1976-NODE-1976-length-17399-cov-7.061059_pt1 | contig 17399 bp, 14 predicted proteins | sample MGYA00375758_ERZ778028 | MGnify/ENA primary metagenome ERZ778028 (study PRJEB29350, sample SAMN05389828) | bioreactor metagenome | isolation source: Thiocyanate bioreactor | place: South Africa: University of Cape Town | collected 2014-03-17 ... | reverse complement strand
GGCCAAGAGCCTGGACCTGGAGGTGGTGGCGGAGGGGGTGGAGACGACGGGGCAGCTGTCGTTCCTGAGGCTGCACGGGTGCGAGGGGTTCCAGGGGTATCTGTTTGGAAGGCCCGGGCCGGCGGAGACTATCGATGCATTGCTGGACCCCGCAGGCTGACAGTAACGGATCCACTGGGCAGGGAGCCCGCGTGGCAAGGGCGTAGGCATGTGGTTTGACAAGCTTCTGGACCGCAAAGCGCCTGGCCTGCGTGGCTTGCTGCTGGTCGTAGTCCTCGCGCTGGTGGGTGCAGTGCTGGTGGTGCAGGGGGCGCAACACTGGCGTGCCGGCGAGCGGTCTGCCGAACGCTCGCGTCTGCTGCAGCAGACGGCAGACACCTTGCAAGCACAGACCACCGGTGGCTCCATGCTGGGGGCGGTCTCTTTGATGGGGCTGAGCGAGCCGCTGCTCAAGGACATGGCGCTGGGCCGCTTGCCCCCCGATCACCCCGAAGCCCTGTCCCGACTGGCCGTGGCGCGGGGGCGCTTTCTGGTGCAGGGCGTGTATGTCATGTCGGCAGACGGCACTGTGGTGGCCCATGAGACGCCGGGCGAACGGTCAACGGGCTTGAACCTCGCGTTTCGCCCCTATTTCCAGCAGGCCATCCAGGGCGCGACCAGCGTGTATGCGGCCATTGGCAGCAACACCCAGGAGCGCGGGTTGTACTACGCGGCGCCGCTGTACGAGAGCGACACGCCTTCGAGCAACATCATCGGCGTGGTGATGTTCAAGGTGGGCTTTGAGCCGGTGGACTTGCTGCTCAAGCGCGCGGGCCTGCCCATGGTGTTGCTGTCGCCGCAGGGTGTGGCATTTGCCGCCACCCGGCCCGAGTGGCAGTTTGCCGTGGCACCGCCGCTCACGCAGGCGCGCATCGACGCCATCCGGGCCACGCGCCAGTTCGGCCGCCACTTTGACAACGGCGTGGCGTCTGCGCTGCCGTTTGCGGCCGATGCGGGTGAGGTGCAGATCAATGGGGTACCCCATGCGGTCGAGCGCCGAGCCATCGACTGGCACGACCCGACCGGTGAGTGGCAGCTGGTGGCGCTGGACGACATCAGCGCCTTGATGACGTCGTCACAGCGCGCCCGCATCGGGGCTGTGGCCTTTGTGCTGTTTTGCCTGCTGGGCCTGTTGCTGCTGGATTTGCTGCGCAGCCGCGCGCGGGTGGCCAGCGCGCTGGAGCGCTTCCGGGTGCTGGGGACGGCGCTGGAGAGCAGCCCCGTGTCGGTGGTGATCACCGATGGCGAGGGCCGCATCGACTGGGTCAACCCCCAGTACGAGCGCAACACTGGGTATTCGCTCGACGAGGTGCGGGGCAAAAAGCCCTCGCTGGTGGCCAGCGGGCAGACGCCCGCGCAGACCTATCAACTGATGTGGTCGGCACTGCTGTCGGGCAAATCCTGGCAAGGCCAGTTCGTCAACCGGCGCAAGGACGGGAGCATCTACCACGACGAGGCCACGCTGTCCCCCGTGTTTGACGGGCGTGGCAAGCGCATCGGAATTGTGGGTTTGCACGAGGACGTGTCCGAGCGCATCCAGGCGCAAAAGGAGCTGGAGCGCCGCGAGCGCCTGCTCAACGAACTGCTGGAGCAGCAGACCGCCATCTTTGACAACGCGCCGCCCATCGTGCTGGTGTGCGATGGGCAGTTCCGCCAGTTCAACCCGGCGTTTGTGGACCTCATGGGCGGCACGGCATCCCAGCTGCTGGGCCTAGGGGTGTCGGTGCTGTTCGGTGGTGCGGGCCATGCCGACTTGTTCACCGCCCGCGTCACGCCCGCATTGGCGTCGGGCCAGGCGCTGCGCGAGACCGCGACGCTGTACCGGCTGGATGGCACCCGGTTCGAGGCGCGCCTGGCGGGCCGCAGCCTGAAGATGGACGACTTTGGCACCGCCTCGATCTGGGTGATTGAAGACGTCAGCGAACAGCGGCGCGCCGAGCAAGTCATTCAGCAGGCCCAGGAGCGCCTGGAGCTGGCGCAGGAGGCGGGCAAGATCGGGGTGTTCGACCTGAACCTGGTCACCGGCGAAATCGTTTGGTCGGACAAGCTGGCGCAGATGATGGGCCTGCCGCCTGGCACCCAGCCCGACGGGCGGGACTTCTGGCTCAACTGCCTGCATCCCGAGGACCGCGACCAGGCGGGCGCCTATTTCGACAGCTGCCTGGCTGGCACCGAGGATTACCTGCGCGACTCCTGGCGCATCGTGCGCCCGGACGGTGAGGTGCGCTGGTTCCTGGAGGCTGCACGCATTTTCCGCAATGCCCAGGGCCAGCCCGTGCGGGTGGTAGGGGTCAACGTGGATATCCACGATCAGAAGCTCCTGGAGGAACAGGTGGCAGGGCAGCTGGATTTCCAGCAGGCGCTGATCGATGCCATCCCGGTGCCCCTGTTCTACAAAGGGGCAGACGGGCGGTATATCGGGGTGAACCGTGCCTACGAGCAGGCTTTCGGGGTGACGCGTGAGGCGCTCATCGGCAAGACGGTGATGGACCTGGACTACCTGCCGCAAGAGACCCGCACGTGCTTCGAGCAGGACGCGGTACAGGCCATGGAAGGCGAGCGCAAGGTGCACCGTGAGGTTGACTTGCCGTATGCCGACGGTGAGCTGCACCACACGCTGTTCTGGCTGCACGGCTTTGCGCGCCCGGATGGCACCGCGGGCGGCACCATCGGCACCTTTGTGGACATCACCGACCGCCAGCGCGCTGAACAGGAACTGCGGCGCGCCAAGGATCTGGCCGAGGAATCCACCGCGCTCAAGTCCAACTTCCTGGCCAACATGAGCCACGAGATCCGCACGCCGATGAATGCGATCATCGGCATGTCGCATCTGGCGCTCAAGTCGGGCCTGAGCCCGCGCCAGCACGACTATGTGAGCAAGATCCAGCAGGCGGGCCAGCATCTGCTGGGCGTCATCAACGACATCCTGGACTTCTCCAAGATCGAGGCGGGCAAGCTGGTGGTGGAGCGCCAGCCGTTCCTGCTGGACCGCATGCTCGAAAGCGTGTCGGACGTGGTGGGCTACAAGGCCGGAGCGAAGGGGCTGGAGCTGGTCTGCGATGTGGCCAGCGACGTGCCCCCCAACCTGGTGGGCGACGCGCTGCGCCTGGGCCAGATCCTCATCAACTACGCCAACAACGCCATCAAGTTCACGGAGTCGGGCGAAATCAGCATTGCCGTGCGTTTGCTGGAGGAGATGGGAAACCAGGTGCGCCTGCGTTTCGAGGTGCGTGACACCGGCATCGGGCTCACCGACGAGCAGATGGCGCGCCTGTTCCAGAGCTTCCAGCAGGCGGACACCTCCACCACGCGCCGCTACGGCGGCACCGGCCTGGGGCTGGCGATCTGCAAGAGCCTGGCCGAGCTGATGGGTGGCGAGGTGGGCGTGGAAAGCCGCTTTGGCAAGGGCTCCACCTTCTGGGTGTCGGTGCCGCTGGAGCGTGGCGCGCCGGCGCGTGTGCTGCTGCCACCGCCCGACCTGCGGGGCACCCGGGTGCTGGTGGTGGACGACAACCACACGGCGGCCACGGTGCTGTCCGACATGCTGCAAGCCATGGGTTTTGTGGTGGAACAGGCACATTCGGGCCTGGAGGCGCTGGACCGGCTGCGCGAGTCCATGGCCCATCAGCAGCCGTTTGGGCTGTTGCTGCTGGACTGGCACATGCCGGGCATGGATGGCGTGGAGCTGGCCGGCCACATCCGCAGCCTGGGCATGCCCAAGGTGCCTCAGATGCTGATGGTGACGGCCTACGGGCGTGAGGACGTGATGCGGGCCGCACGTGCGCAGGGCATTGAAACCGTGCTCATCAAGCCCGTCAATGCCTCGCTGCTGTTCGACACACTGATGCAGCCGCTGGAGGCATCGGGCTCGGAGCGACGCCGTGCGGTCACCCCCGCCCCTGCGGCCGACGAGCTGCCCCTGGACATCCGGGGCGCCAGCGTGCTGCTCGTCGAGGACAACGAGCTCAACCAGATGGTGGCGATGGAGTTGCTGCTGGACGCAGGCTTTGCCGTGGACGTGGCAGAAAACGGGCAGATCGCCATCGACCACATTGAGCGCAAGCACTACGACGCCGTGCTCATGGACATGCAGATGCCCGTCATGGACGGCGAGACCGCCACGCGCCTGCTGCGCGGTAACCCGCGTTATGCGCAGTTGCCCATCATCGCGATGACGGCCAATGCCATGGAGGCGGACCGGCAGCGCTGCTTCGCTGCCGGCATGAACGACCATGTGGCCAAGCCCATCGAGCCTGCGGCCCTGTGGGCTGCGCTGGCCCGGTGGATTCGCCCCCGCGAGGGGCTGGGTGCTGCAGTACCACCCGCGCGCAGCAATGCGGCGCCAGTGGCGGCATCGGTGGCGGCGGGGGCCGCCAGTGCCACGGTCGCTGGCTGGCTACCGGTGGATGTTCCTGATCTGCCGGGCCTGGACACAAACCTGGGTCTGCAGCGTGCCCTGGGCAAAACGGGTCTGTATGCCGAGATGCTGCGCCGCTTTGTACAAGGGCAGGCCCCGGTGCTGCCAGAGCTGCAGCGCGCCCTCGCGGTGCATGACGTAGCGCTGGCCGAGCGCCTGGCCCACACGCTGCGGTCGGTGGCCGCCAACATTGGCGCGCAGGCCGTGTCGGACCGCGCGCAGGCGCTGGAGCACGCGCTGCGCTTTCGCCATGGCAACGAGGCCATCGTGCCGTTGCTGGCGGAGCTGCGCACTGCGCTACAGCCGCTGCTGCAGGGGCTGCAGGACTGGGTGCTGCAAGCGGTGCAGGGGCAAGCGGCACCGGGGCCCGGCATGGCGCGATCTGCGGGCGTATCTGAGCCGGACATGACGCCCGCCGAGGCCGAACACCATTTGCGCCACTTGCTGGAGCAGGACGACCCTGCAGCCACCGAGTTTTTCCAACACAATGGTGTGTTGCTCAAGGCGGCCCTGGGGAGCGCTTTCCAGGCTGTTGAAAAGCACACCCTGAACTTTGATTTCGAGCAGGCACTGGAGGCCATGGCTGCGGTGCCTGGCTCCGAATCCACCGCCCTCGAATCCCCCTGAACGGCACTTACGCAGGACATTTGCATGGACAACGCGCCTTTTGCCTCCAGCCCGGCGACCTTGGTAGACAAGCCGATTGCCACCGTGCTCGTGGTGGACGACACGCCCGAGAACCTCACCCTCATGGGCAGCCTGCTGCGCGAGCATTACCTGGTCAAGGTGGCGAACCACGGCGAGAAGGCGCTCAAGATTGCGCAGTCGGCCACGCCGCCCGATCTGATCCTGATGGACATCATGATGCCCGAGGTGGATGGCTATGAGGTCTGCCGCCGCCTGAAGGAGGCACCCACCACGCGCGACATCCCGGTGATCTTCCTCACGGCGCGCTCCGATACCGACGACGAGCGCATGGGACTGGCGCTGGGCGCGGTGGACTACATCACCAAACCCATCAGCCCGCCCATCCTGCTGGCCCGTGTCAACACGCATCTGGCGCTCAAGGCCACGGCCGACTTTCTGCGCGACAAAAGCGCTTATCTGGAGCGCGAGGTCGCCATGCGCACGCTGGAGGTGCAGGCCATCCAGGACGTGACCATCATGGCCATGACCTCTCTGGCCGAGACGCGTGACAACGAAACCGGCAACCATATCCGCCGCACCCAACTGTATGTGAAGACGCTGGCCGAGCGCCTGCGCCACCACCCGCGTTTTGAGCATCTGCTCAACGACCGCATGATCGAGCTGCTCTACAAGTCGGCCCCGTTGCACGACATCGGCAAGATCGGCATCCCCGACAGCATTCTGCTCAAGCCCGGCAAGCTCACGGTGGAAGAGTTCGAGGTGATGAAGACCCACACCACGCTGGGCCGCGACGCGATCGAAGAGGCCGAGCGGCGCCTGGGCATGCGCGTGGCGTTTTTGAGCGTATCCAAGGAGATCGCCTACAGCCACCAGGAAAAGTGGGACGGCTCCGGCTACCCGCAGGGCTTGGCGGGCGATGCCATCCCGGTGTCGGCCCGCCTGATGGCCGTGGCCGACGTGTACGACGCGCTCATCAGCAAGCGCGTGTACAAGCCCGCGTTTTCGCACGACCAGGCCTGCAGCACCATCGTGCGGGGCAAGGGTACCCACTTCGACCCCGACATGGTGGATGCGTTTGTGGACATTGCGGAAGACTTCCGCAGCATTGCGCAGAAATATCCCGACCCCGCCTAGCGCCTCGCCCCGAAAGGGCGAGGGCACGGAAGATCAGAACGGCGCGTCTTCGCCCTTGGCGGCGTCGGCTTGCGGGGCGGCTGGTTCTGCTGCATCCGCGCCTTCGTTAGTGTCTTGGGTCTCGGTGGCTGGCGCATCGGCCGCAGCCGCCTGGCGCACAGCCGCCTTGTCGCCAGCGCTCGCAAACTTGCTGTACTTGCCCAAGATGGGCACCAGCTGGCCGTACACGCGGGGGTTGCCCGCCAGGCACTCGCGCTGCTCCAGGAAGTCGGCCTCGCCCGTGAAATTGCCCACCAGGCCGCCGGCCTCGGTCACCAGCAGCGAGCCCGCAGCCACGTCCCAGATCGACAGGCCGGTTTCAAAGAAACCGTCGGTGAAGCCGGCAGCCACGTAGGCCAGGTCCAGCGCAGCGGCGCCGGGACGGCGCAGGCCGGCGGTGCGCTGCATCACGTCGGCCATCATGTTCAGGTAGCTCTTGAAGTTGTCGCCCGGGCGGAAGGGGAAGCCCGTGGAGATCAGGCAGTCCTTGAGCTGGGTGCGCTTGCTCACGCGGATGCGGCGCTCGTTCAGGAAGGCGCCGCGGCCCTTGGTGGCGGTGAACAGGTCGTTGCGCGTGGGGTCGTACACCACAGCCTGCTCGATCTTGCCCTTGACGGCCAGCGCGATGCTCACGCAGTACACGGGGAAGCCGTGGATGAAGTTGGTGGTGCCGTCCAGCGGGTCGATGATCCAGACGAACTCCGAATCCCTCGCGCCGTATTCCTTGCCCGACTCTTCGGCCAGGATGCCGTGGCCGGGGTATGCCGTCAGCAGCGTCTCGATGATGATCTTTTCGGAGGCGTGGTCCACCTCGGTCACAAAGTCATTGATCTGCTTTTGCGAGATCCGCACCGATTCCACGTCCAGGGCCGCGCGGTTGATGATGGCGCCGGCGGCGCGTGCAGCCTTGATGGCCACGTTGAGCATGGGGTGCAGAGTAGACGACATAAATTGTGGTGGTTGGCAGCGCACGGCCAGGGTGGCGCGGGCGTCTGCGTACAGGATGAGCGGGGAGGTCCGACCCGTCCCGGCGATGCGGGCGGCGACAATAGAGGGCAGGATTTTACCCGCAGAGCCCTTTTTTGCCTAACCGGCCGCTTTCTCCCTCTCGCCCCGCCCGTCCATGAAGACCCGTTTTGTTCTGATCAACACCAGCCACGCCGGCAATGTGGGCGCCGCCGCCCGTGCCATGAAAACCATGGGGTTTGACGACCTGGTGCTGGTCGCTCCACGCTGGGCCAACGTGCTGCGGCGCGAGGAAACCATCCAGCGCGCCAGCGGCGCCCTGGATGTGCTGAACAACGCGCGCATCGTCGCCACGCTGGACGAGGCCCTGGACGGCATGAGCCACTTATGCGCCACGGCCATGACGCCCCGCGATTTCGGCCCGCCCACGGCCGCGCCACGTGCCCACTTTGAAATGCTATTAAAAAGTGAGCTGCTCAGGCATGAAGCACTAGCGCAAGAGGCCCAAAGCCCTTCAAATTCATCCGGCGACACCCCTGCAGACCCGGGCGCGGCCCCGCAAGCCGGCGTCGCCTTTCTCTTCGGGTCCGAGCGGTTTGGCATGACCAACGAAGACGTGTACCGCTGCCATGTAGCGCTGTCGATTCCCACCAACCCCGGCTTTGGCTCGCTCAACCTGGGTGCTGCCATCCAGGTGATCGCCTACGAATGGCGCCAGGCATTGGGCGGTTTTGCGGTGCAGGACGCCACCCCGCCGCGCGCGCTGGCCGACGCGGCGCAGGTGGCGGGCATGCTGGGCCACTGGGAGCAGGCGCTCACCTCCATCGGCTTCCTGGACCCGGCCGCGCCCAAGAAGCTCATGCCCCGCCTTAACCAGCTTTTCAACCGCGCGCAGCTCAGCCCCGAGGAAATCCACATCTTGAGAGGTGTCGCCAAAGCCATGATCGAGACGGCGCGGTCAAAACGATAGACTGTGCAGCCCATTTACAAATAACCATAACAACCAATGCTCGCCCGCCTGCGCTCCGATATCCAGTGCATCCTCGACCGCGATCCTGCCGCGCGCAGCACGTGGGAGGTGATCACCTGTTATCCGGGCCTGCACGCGATCTGGCTGCACCGCCCGGCCCACTGGTGCTGGCACCATGGCCTCAAGTGGCTGGGGCGTTTCATCTCGCACTTTGCGCGCTGGTTCACCGGCATCGAGATCCACCCCGGCGCCAAGATTGGCGAGCGCGTGTTTTTCGACCACGCCATGGGCGTGGTGGTGGGCGAGACCGCCGAAATTGGCGACGGCTGCACCATCTACCAGGGCGTGACGCTGGGTGGTACCTCGCTGTACAAGGGCACCAAGCGCCACCCCACGCTGGGCAAGGACGTGGTGGTGAGCGCGGGCGCCAAGGTGCTGGGCGGCTTTGAGGTGGGTGACGGCGCCAAGATCGGCTCCAACGCCGTGGTCATCAAGCCGGTGCCTGCAGGCGCCACGGCGGTGGGCATCCCGGCGCGCATCATCCCGTCCAAAGAGGGGCAGAGCGCCGACGTGACCGAATCCCAGCCGGCGCGCAAGTTCACCGCTTACGGCATTACGCAGGAAGACGACCCGCTGTCGCAGGCCATGCGTGGCTTGATTGACAACGCCTCATCGCAAGAGCATCAGATTGCGCTTTTGTGGCAGGCCATCGAAAAACTCTCGGCCGCCAACCAGCAGGCCAAGGACTGCGTGCCTTGCGACGCGGCGATCAAGGAACAGTTCGAGGCGGGCAAGCTCAACGAGCTGGTGGGCAAGTAGGCCTGCAGCGAGGTGAGTGCTGAGCCGCTGCGACACCTGCGGCTATCGCTTCTCGTAAAAGGCGATCAGCGGCGGGTCAAAAGCGGCATGGTCGAGTTGCCATAGTCCCAGAGGGCCCCGCAGAAAAGGTATCTGGTAGTCACTGCCTGGGGGAAACTGGTTCCAGTACTCGCGGGCGCGCGGGAAGTACATGCGGGGCAGGCCCAGGGACGGGTCGACCGGTTCCAGGCGCGTGTTGTAGGTCACACGGTAGGCATAGGCCTGCGTCGGTCCGTCCGCAAGCCATTGGTCCACGCGCTTGGCGGCGGGCAACGTGGCACCCAGCGCTGCCAGGGCGACGAAGGTGCCCACCACCATGGATTCCCGGGCGGGGACTCCCCCGCGGTTCATGAAAAAGTAGCACGACAGGAGCAAAACGCCAGCCCCTGCGGCTGCGCCCAAGGGTAGCAGGGGGCTTACCAGCATGTTCAGCAACTGTGCATCGGTCAGCTCGAAGCGGCTGATGACGAAGGTGTCGATCAGACTGAAAAGGAAGAGTGCGAAGAACGCGGCCACCATGCTGATGCTGCGGGGGTTCTTCTCCAGGGCAAAGTCTGCGGTCTGCTGCTCGTCCAGCCCGTAGTCCGGGAAGGCGCTGCGAAAGATGTCTGACAGCGCCTCGCGCGAAGGCAGTGCGTACATGCCGGTATCCGCACAAAACAACAGCGCCCCGCGCGGGGTGTTCAGCTCTGCCCAATACAGGTTGCCCGCGCGCAGGTGCCGGTTGCCAAGCCATTGCACGCTGGCGCTGGCCTTGTCGATGGACGACTCGAACGGGCGGTGGCCCTTCAGCCAGAAACCTTTGATGCGCATTATCTCGCCGTCGTCAATCAGCACACCCTTGGCTTCAAACGGCATGATGCGCAGCCAGCTCTTATAGAAGCCGGGCCGCGCCAGATTGATGCGCCAGTAGTGCCGCCCCTTCAGTCCTTGCACCAGCGCATCCTGCCGCTGTTTCATGCTGCGGTTGCGCCAGTACAGGTAGCCAAGCAGCACCAGCAGTGGCAGATGGACAAGCCAGAGGTATTTCATAGAAGGGCCGCACTGCTACCGATGCGTACTGAAAAAGTGAGTGGCGCCACAGTGTCGGGCCGTCCTGGCGATCAGTTGGTCGTGCGCGGTGCGCGAATCGCCGTCTTGGGCCGGAACGCCTTGCACACCTCATCGCGCGTTTCCAGGTAAGGCCCGCCGATCAGGTCGATGCAGTAGGGCACGGCGGCAAAGATGCCCGGCACGATCTGCTTGCCGTCGGCATCCTTCAGCCCCTCCAGCGTCTCGGCAATCGCCTTGGGCTGGCCGGGCAGGTTGATGATGAGACTCTGGTCGCGCACCACCGCCACCTGGCGCGAGAGGATGGCCGTGGGCACAAACTTTAGGCTGATCTGGCGCATCTGCTCACCAAAGCCTGGCATCTCCTTGTGCGCAACGGCCAGCGTGGCCTCGGGCGTTACATCGCGCAGTGCGGGGCCGGTGCCGCCGGTGGTCAGCACCAAGCTGCAGCCAGCGTCCACCAGCTCGGTCAGCGTGGCGCTGATGCCGGCCTGTTCATCGGGGATCAGACGCGGTTCGAAGGTGATGGGGTTGTGCAGCGCACGCGTCAGCCAGTCCTGTAGCGCGGGCAGGCCCTTGTCTTCATAAACGCCAGTGCTGGCGCGGTCGCTGATGGAGACGATGCCAATCTTGACGGCGTCGTGGACGGCTTCACTCATCGTCGTTGTCCTCGTCGGTGTCGCTGGCATCTGCCGTGCCGGTGCCGCCCAGGTGCTCGCGCACCAGCTGGAACAGCTCGCGGTACGCACGGCCCTTGCGGGGCGCCAGGCCTTGCGAGACCTGGACATTGGCCTCTTTGCCTGCGGGCTGTGCGTCCTTGCGCGCCTGGCGGATCAGCGCGCGCAGCTGCTGGGTGTCGGTTGTGGGATGCTCGGCCATCCAGGCGGCCAGCGTGTCGTCATCGGCGATCAGGCGGTCGCGCCATTGTTCGGCCAGGTGCAGTTGCAGCTTTTCGGTGGCAGAGCCCTTGTGCTGCTCTTCCAGGGCCTGGCGGGCGGCCTGCACCAGCTCGGGTTCGAGCTTGCGCATGAGCTTGCCCACGTACTGCATCTGGCGGCGCTTGCCTTCAAAGTTGGTGATGCGCTTGGCCTCGGCCAGCGCCTCCACCAGCTTGTCGGGCAGGCCCACGGCGTCGAACAGGTCGGCGCGCAGGGTCAGCAACTCCTTGCCCAGGTCCTGCAGTTCATCGCTCTCGCGCTTGAGATCGGTGCGGCTGGCATCGGGCGTGCCTTTGAGTTCGGCCTTGAGCTGGATGTCCAGTTCGCTGCCTTCGGCAACGAACTGGCCTCGCACAAAGTAGCCTTTTTTGGGTTTGCGTGACATGGGTGGTGGGGGCAAAAAACGAGTGGCGCAGAGCGCGCCACAGTGGCAAGTATCATAGCTGCCGCTATGAACAAACCCTCGAATCGCGCCCCGCGCACCCCTGGCGCGCTGGCCGCCGCGCCCGCAGCCGCCTCCTCTCGCACCCCTGACAGCGGCTTCAGCTACAGCCGCCCGTTTTTTGAAGAGCTGGTGGACCGCGCCTTGGCGCATGCCAAAAAGCTGGGCGCCACCGACGCAGGCGCCGAGGCGTCCGAAGGCTGCGGCCTGTCGGTCAGCGTGCGCAAGGGTGAGCTGGAGAATGTGGAGCGCAACCGCGACAAGTCGCTGGGCGTGACGGTCTACATCGGCCACCGCCGGGGCAATGCCAGCACGTCAGACTTTTCGACCAAGGCGATCGAGCAGACCGTGCAAGCGGCCTACGACATCGCCCGCTTCACGGCCGAAGATCCCATGGCTGGTCTGCCCGATGCCGACGACATCGCGCCCGCCGACACGCACCGCGACCTGCAGCTCTTCCATCCCTGGGCCATCACCAGCGAAGAGGCTGCAGAGATGGCCAAGGCCTGCGAAGCCGCCGCATTCAAGACGCACCGCCGCATCACCAACAGCGAAGGCGCGGGCGTGTCGGCCCAGCAAAGCCATTTCTTCAGCGCCCACACGCGCGGTTTTCGCGGCGGCTACGCCAGTTCGCGCCACAGCTTCTCGGTGGCACCCATCGCCTCGCTGCCCGGCAAGAACGGCGAGATGCAGCGCGATGCCTGGTACAGCTCCATGCGCAATGCGGCCGACCTGGCATCGCCCGAGGCCGTGGGCCGCTACGCGGCGCAGCGCGCGCTGAGCCGCCTGGGCAGCCGCAAGATCCCCACCACGCAGTGCCCTGTGCTGTTCGAATCCACCCTGGCCGCGGGCCTGCTGGGCGGTTTTGTGCAGGCCATCAGTGGCGGCTCGCTGTACCGCAAGAGCAGCTTCTTGCTCGACTCGCTGGGCAAGATGGTCTTCCCCAAGCACATCGACATCCTCGAAGACCCGTTCATTCTGGGCGGCAAGGGCAGCTCGCCGTTTGACGAGGAAGGCGTGCGCGTGGCGCCGCGCAAGGTCGTCAAAGGCGGTCGGGTGGAAGGCTATTTCCTGTCGAGCTACTCGGCCCGCAAGCTGGGCATGAAGACCACCGGCAACGCCGGGGGCTCGCACAACCTGGTGATGACCTCGCGCCTCACGCAGGCCAGCGACAACCTGGACGCCATGCTGCAAAAGCTGGGCACCGGCCTGTTTGTGGTGGAGCTGATGGGCCAGGGCGTGAACTACGTGACGGGCGACTATTCGCGCGGCGCCAGCGGCTTCTGGGTGGAGAACGGCAAGATCGCCTTCCCTGTGCACGAGATCACCATCGCGGGCAACCTGAAAGACATGCTCAAGGGCATCGAGGCTGTGGGCGCGGATGCCTACAACTACGGCGCCAAGACGGTGGGCTCCATCCTGGTCAACCGCATGAAGGTGGCGGGCAGCTGATCTTTATGGCTGCCGCAGGCGGATGCTGCAAGTTGCTGATGTGAGGCAAGTTTCGGCAGCTTTCCTCCCCCTAGGCCCTCGTGACTGCGAGGGCCTTTTTTCATGGAGGTCTGCGTCAGCTGGCACTGCGGGGCTTGGCCGCCCAGGTGTCTTTCTTGCCGCGCATGCCCACGGGCAGCGCGAGGCCCACGCGGTGCCGGGACATCGCATCCCGGGGCGCAAGATGGGCCAGCATCAGCGCCGCTGCATCGGCATAGGGCACGATCATCTGCGGCACCTTCGACGCAAACAGCAGCAGCAACAGCGGGCTGGGTAGCTTGCCTGCAAAGGACGGCACAGCGACCGGCAACTGGTCCGCTGCAATGCGCAGCCGGTCGATGCCGAGCGCGGCTTGGTCCACCATCGGCCCGGGGCACAGCAGCCGCCAGTCAATGGGGGAGGTGTTCAGGCGCTCAAAGTTCTTCCGGTGCGGCCAATAGGTGTCGCGCACCTTGGGCAGTTCAACCCCCCGGCGGCCTGTCTGGCCGATGTCGAGCACGGCGGCGCCCGCCATGAACCAGCAGATCGGCCGCTCGGAAGGCGCAAGGGATTCCACACTGGAAACAACGCGGTCCACAAGCTCGACAAATGCGCGGCCTTCTGTGACCAGCCCCGCGCAGTTGATCAGTGCCTCGTGGCCCCGAACCAAGTCGGCCAAAGCGCCGATGGCTACCGTGCCCAGGTCCACAGGGTGCACCGTGATGCGTGACCGCAGGTCCGGGGGCAGCTTGGCGGGGTTGCGCACGATGACCGATACCTGGTGGCCGGCTGCCACAGCCTGCTGCAGCACGTGGCGGCCGAGGGAGCCCGTGGCTCCCAGGATGAGAAGACGCTTCATGGTCGATGGTTCGCGAAGAGATGAATGATGTGGACTGCCGACGGCCGGGCGGCCATCGACGGGCGATGCCGCGATGATTCCATGCCCTTGTCTCGGCAGCACCCGCAGCGGGTGAGGCCCATCGCGAAGACGGTGACTTTGTTCACGGTGCTTGTGTTCACCTGTGGTGCCTCGCCAGTCTTGCCTGCCTCTGTACCGGCGGTGCAGGAGTGCCGCCAGACAGGCGATATGCTGCACCCACCATGCCCTCCGTGCCCCCAAAGCTCCCAGCCAAAGGCGAAGCCGCCCACCCGATTGCGCCCCAGGACCCGGCCCTGCTGCGCCGCCTGCTGCGCGCCAAGGACCACATGGACGCTGCGTCGCACGAGGCCTGGCCGGTCCAGCGGCTGGCGGTGGTGAGCGGCGTCTCGGAGGCGCATTTCGCCCGGTCCTTCCGGCAGGCCTTTGGCATCCCGCCCCACCGCTACCTGCTGACACGCCGCATCGAGCAAGCCACCACGCTGCTGCGCGACACGGACCTGCCCATCACCGAGATCGCGTTTGCCACCGGCTGGGAGAGCCTGGGCACTTTTGGGCGCACCTTCCGTGACATCACGGGGCACAGCCCCAGTGTGGTGCGCCAGCAGGCCCAGGCCACTGTGGAGGCACTGGACAAGATACCCGTCTGCGTTTTGAAGGCTGCACAACGTCCCGACCTCACCACCGCAGTTTCGGAGAAGCGCCGCCGCCAGGCCGCAGGTACAAAGCCGACATCAGCAACAAACCAGGAGATCTGATGACGGCGAACCAAGGCATTGGTGTGGTGGGCGTGTATGTGGACGATCAGGATGAAGCGCTCGCGTTTTACGTGGGCAAGCTCGGGTTTCGCGTGCACACGGACGTGCGCAACGGGCCGTACCGCTGGCTGACGGTGCAGCACCCTGACCAGCCGGGCTTCCAGCTCGGCCTGTTCAGGCCCGGCCCACCGATCCATGATGAAGCCACAGCGCAAACTTTGCGCGCGATGGTGGCCAAAGGAGCCATGCCCGCGCTGGTGCTCCATGTGGCGGACTGCCGCGCGGACTATGCCCGACTGCGGGACTTGGGCGTGGAGTTCACACAGGAGCCCGTGGACCGGTACGGCAACGTGGACGCAGGCTTTCGCGACCCGGCGGGCAACGGCTGGAAGATGATCCAGCTGGCCGCTGGAGGTGTGCAATGAGCGCCAGTGCGGGAATTCGGCGGTTTCATCGCTGGGGGTCGATGGGGTTCACGTTGGCCGTCATCGCCAATTTTGTGGTCCGTGCTCAGAGGGGAGGCAACCCGCCGGACTGGGTGACCTATGCGCCCCTGCCGCCGCTGGCGCTGCTGTTGTTGACGGGCCTGTACCTGTTCGTGCAGCCCTACCTGCAGCGGCTTGCTGCCGGGTCTTCTGCCCGGCCTGCCCAGGGCTTGCCGCCCGCGTGACGTCGGGTGTTGTGCCCCGCCATCACTCTGCGAGGCCCGCAAATTCCGCCAGCAACTCCAGCACGCCCTCCACCGCCGGGGAGGGCGGCGGCTGGTGCCGGTGCGCAACGGCCATGGGGCGCATCAGCGGCGGCTGCAGGGGGCGGATCTGCACGCCGGGCGTGCCCTGCAGGTCTTCCACCTCTTCCATCGGTAGCAAGGCGGCACACTGGCTGGCCACGGCCAGGCTTTTGAGGGCGCCGGGGTAGCTCAGTGCCAGAAACGGGCGCGGGTGATGCCCCGCTTGGCCAAACCAGTTGGCGATCAGCCCGTGCATTTGCGTGGCGGGCGCAAACGATGCCCAGCGGCGGCTGGCCAGCCAGTCGGGGCCGATACGGTCGGGTGCCTCCCACGCGGCGGGCAGCAGGGCCACCATGGGGTCATTGCGCCAGGGTGTTTGCTTCACCTCGGCCATCGGGGGCTGGGGGCTGGCGACGATGGCAATGTCCAGCGTGCCCGCCTTGAGGCGCTGCATGGACTCGGCCGAGCCCACGGCCTCCAGGCGGATTTCCACACCGGGGCTGCGCGCTGCCAGCGCCTCCAGCATGCGCGGCAGCAGCCGGGTGCTGACGCCCGCCGACACGCCCACTCGCACCATGCCTTCGCGGCCAGAGGCATGGCGCCGAACGCGTTCCACCAGGTCATCGCTGGCCAGCAGCAGCTGGCGGCCTTCGCGCACCAGCACCTCGCCGGCGGGGGTGAGGTCAGCCTGCCGCCGCCCGCGCACCACCAGCTCGGCGCCCAGGCGCGATTCCAGTTCCTTGATGTGCATGCTGACCGTGGGCGGCGCCAGGTGCAGTGCCTCGGCAGCGGCGGCAAAGGTGCCCAGGTCGGCAATGGCGATCAGCGTCTGCAACTGGTCGAGGTTGAGATTACGCATCAGGATTTGTGAAGTGAATCGTCATTGAATTCAACTTTACAGATGGTAAGCCCGGCGAGAGCATTGCGGGGCCATGAAACACCCGCATTCCTCCACTACTGCCACCAGAGCCGTTTCCACTCCCCACCCGGTGGGCCGCCGGCGACCCGCGCGATCGGTTGCCGTGGTCTTTGTTCTGCGCGCCCTGCAGGGAGCCATGGCGGGCGCGCGCAACGCCAGAGACCGTTTGGCGGCTGCTGCGGCGCGTGCCGAGCAGCGCGTCTCCGAGCAGTTCAATGTGCCTCCAGGAGGAGGGTGAGAGCCATTTTTGAATGAAATGTGTGTGTAGCGCAGGTAATTCAAGCGCTGACAGCTATCAATTCAGGAGCGACTGGCCGCCAGCCGTCATTCGGTCTGTGCACTCACTCTCGCCGCGACGGCCTCACCCACCTGCGTCGTGCTGGCCGTGCCGCCCAGATCGGGCGTGCGTGGCCCGCTCTTGATCGTCTCTTCGATGGCACTCACGATCGCATCGTGCGCCTGCCGACCTGCGCCCTGGCCGTGGGTGAGGAAGTCCAGCATCAGCGCACCCGACCAGATCATCGCTATCGGGTTGGCGATGTTTTTGCCGTAAATGTCCGGCGCTGAGCCGTGCACGGGCTCGAACAGGCTGGGGAAGTGGCGCTCGGGGTTCAGGTTGGCCGAGGGGGCCAGGCCAATGGTGCCGGTGGTGGCGGGGCCCAGGTCGCTCAGGATGTCGCCGAACAGGTTGGTGGCAGCCACCACGTCGAAGCGGCCGGGCTGCAGCACAAAGCGGGCGGTAAGGATGTCGATGTGCTGCTTGTCCAGCGTGATCTCGGGGTAGTCCTTGGCAACCTCATCGGCACGCTTATCCCACCAGGGCATGCTGATGGCGATGCCGTTGCTTTTGGTGGCCAGGGTCACGTGTTTCTTGGCGCGGCTTTGGGCCAGGTCGAAGGCGAACTTCAAGAGGCGGTTGGCACCGTGGCGGGAGTAGACCGACTCCTGGATCACGATCTCGCGGTCGGTGCCCTCGTACATCACGCCACCCAGCGAGGTGTATTCGCCCTCGGTGTTCTCACGCACCACGTAGTAGTCAATGTCGCCGGGTTGGCGACCGGCCAGGGGGCAGGGCACGCCCTCGAACAGGCGCACCGGGCGCAGGTTGATGTACTGGTCGAACTCGCGGCGGAACTTGAGCAGC
>ERZ778028.1973-NODE-1973-length-17419-cov-4.792329_pt1 | contig 17419 bp, 11 predicted proteins | sample MGYA00375758_ERZ778028 | MGnify/ENA primary metagenome ERZ778028 (study PRJEB29350, sample SAMN05389828) | bioreactor metagenome | isolation source: Thiocyanate bioreactor | place: South Africa: University of Cape Town | collected 2014-03-17 ... | reverse complement strand
ATGTGTTGGGGGTTGCTACTCTATTCTTTTGCGGATATAGTTATAGTGGGATTTTATGTGGAGAGGGTTCTTCCAAGAATTACAGTATTTAAGCAGATAAAAGTAATATTGCCTGTTCTTGTTTTATCGATAGCTATGGGAGTATGTGTGAAATGTGCCAGTTTCTTGTTTATGGCACCTTTTCTCCAATTGTTGGTTGGAGGAATTGTTGGAATTTTGGTTTACGGTCTTGGTTCCCGATATATAGGTTTTGATATTTTTCGTTATATTTCAAAAAAGAACGATGATGAACATAATATGTGCGACTGACAATAACTATGTGCAGCATTGCGGGGTCATGCTGACCTCATTGTTTGAAAACAATAAAGGAGAGGAAATAGTTATATATGTATTTACTGCAGGACTGTCAGCTGCGAACCTAAGGAGTTTGCGGGCGATCGTTGAGGAAAGATACTTTTCCAAACTTATCTGTTGCCAGATAAGTCCGGAAAAGGTTAGGGATTGTCCTGTCAGGGATGGAGATCATTTGTCTATTGCGGCATATTATCGTCTTATGGCTCCAGAAATTCTGCCAGTGGAAGCGACTAAGGCTCTGTATCTGGATTGCGATATTATTGTCAATTCGTCATTGCGTGATTTGTGGGCTATTGATTTGTCCAATTTCGCCTTAGGGGCTGTGGATGAGATGGGATGCCATCTGGATGATGTATTTGATAGGCTCGGGTATGATAGGCAATACGGATACTTCAACTCCGGAGTTTTGCTGTTTAATTGTACCTATTGGCGGGATAATAATCTTGTGGAAAAATGTTTTGATTTTATCCAAAATCACAATGATCGGATAAAATTTCATGACCAAGATGTTTTAAATGCAATATTACATGCTAATTGTCTTCACATATCCTGCAAATGGAACATGGAAGAGGCTTTTTTTTGGGATAAGGTTGTTTCTGCAAACCTTCATAATTCGGATCTCTTGAAAGCGGTGCGTAATCCATCCGTATTGCATTACACTTGGAAGCCCAAGCCATGGGAACCAGCCTGCTTTCATCCAATGAAACATTTGTATTACCGTTATTTGGGTATGACTCAGTGGAAATCTTACAACCCAGGGTCAGATTTGATAAAGGAAGCAATCCATCTGTTGAAAACCTTGTTGGAGAATTTAAGACTCTATAAAAGAATTTATTATAAATGAGAATTTTGCATGCTATTTTTTCTTTTCATGTTGGTGGAGCTGAAACCATGTTGGTGGACATTCTAAATCACCAGGTAGAAAAGCATGAAGTTGCCTTGGTTGTCGTAAATAATTTGTATTCAAATTGTTTATTGTCTAAAATAGATTGTAGGGTAAAGGTATTTCTAGTGGGGAGGCCGGCTGCAAGCAAAAATATGTGGTATTTCTTTAAGTTGAATAAATATGCGCTTTGGTTTCAACCTCAGATACTTCACTGTCATGATGCAAATATATGTAAATATATACTGCCCATAAATACAATGAAAAAGGTATATACAGTGCATGGCCCCAATTTGCCTTTGTCCGGGATAGAGTGTTACGATTCAGTGGTAGCGATATCGGATGGTGTAAAATTGGATGTGTTGGATAGGACTGCTATTGTTTCGGAGAAGCTATACAACGGCATTGATGTTAGAAAGATATCGCCTAGGGAGTCGCCCTTTGCTTCTAATGGAAGCTTTAGGATAATACAGATTGGGCGGTTGTTAGATGAAATCAAGGGGCAGAGTTTGGTTATTAGGGCTTTGTCTTTGTTGAAACAAAAAGATTTGGGGGTTGAGGTTTCCATTGACTTTATTGGAGCAGGAAGTTCAGAATCAGCCTTGAAGGAAATGGTAGCCCAATTGGGTCTTCTTGATCATGTGCGTTTTTTAGGATTAAAGGATCGTGAATATATTTATTCTCATCTGAAAGAATATGACTTATTGGTGCAGCCGTCTTTATTTGAAGGTTTTGGGCTGACGGTCGTAGAGGCAATGGTCGCAGGATTACCAGTTCTTGTATCGGATGTTGAAGGTCCGATGGAAATTATCAAAAAAGGAAAATACGGATTTTATTTCGAATCAAATAATGTGGATGATCTGGTGCGGAAATTAGTGTCTTTGATTAAATCCCCAGAGAAGAGGCTTTGGATGGCAGGACTGGGACAACAGTATGCCATGGATAACTTTGACATAGCCGTCACGGTCAAGAATTACGAAAACTTATACAAGGGGCTATTGGGGTAGGCTTTTCGAAGAGTATGATCTTCCTCTTGGGTGAAAAACAATATGAATGATTTGATCGTATGATATGGATGTATGAAAATTTTACTAGTAAATAAATTCTATTATCCTCGAGGAGGTGATTGCATCGTGGCAATGAATACCCAAAAGATATTGGAAGATCATGGCCACGAAACAGCTTTTTTTTCGATGCAGTATCCTGAAAATATTTCATCGGAGTATGATTCTTTTTTCCCGGAAGAAGTTTCATTCTCGGGCGGGGGGATTTCAGGAAAAGTTTCAGCGGTGAAAAGGCTTCTTGGAAGAGGCGAGGTGGCGAGCAAGTTTACGGCTTTGCTGGATGACTTTTGCCCCGATGTAGTCCATTTGCATAATGTGCACTCATATCTGTCGCCAATTGTGGCTGAAATAGCAAAAAGCAGAGGCGTGAGAGTGGTGTGGACGCTTCATGATTACAAATTGATATGCCCGACATATTCTTTTTTGCGTGAAGGGAAAGTTTGCGAACTCTGCCTGACTCAACCGACAGCTGTTGTGACAACCAAATGCATGAAAAGGAGTCTTTCAGCGAGCTTGATTGCATATATGGAGGCTATCGTTTGGAATAGGGAAAGATTGATTCGCAATACGGATGTTTTTATTTGTCCAAGCCATTTTATGGCAGAGAAAATGAAACAAGGAGGATTTCCTCCATCGAAAATAGAAGTGTTGCCAAATTTCGTGTCAATGGAACAAACCGGCGACACGCCGGTTCATCGAGAAAAGGCCTACTGTTATATAGGGCGGCTCTCAGAGGAAAAAGGGGTCAGGATGCTGCTGGAAGTTGCTTCAAGATTGCCTTACAAGCTATATGTGGCAGGAACAGGACCTTTGATTTCTGACTTGGAACGTTATTTCCAGCAAGAAAACATTGTTTATTTGGGTCAGTTGTCTAAAAATCAAGTATATGATTTACTCCAAAAGGTTTCGTTCTTAGTCGTTCCGTCAATCTGGTACGAAAACAACCCCTTGAGCGTGATCGAATCGCTTTGTCTTGGGACTCCCGTCCTGGGTGCTGCGATTGGTGGCATACCTGAGTTGATAGAGGAAGGCAAGACGGGACTATTATTTCAGGCCAGTAATGCGGATGATCTTAAAGAAAAGATTTCATCCTTTTTTTCTCAAATAGAAAAGAAAAGAGATTTTCAATCGTCGGAGATTGCCTGTGATGCTCAAGATCGTTTCTCAGAAGCGGGATATTATCAAAAGTTGATGGCTATATATTTTAATTGAAAACTACATGAAGAATACCCTTTTGGTTGATTTCAAACCTGATGCGGGTTGGCCGTTTGGAGAGTCGTTAAGAGAAACCCTGGGACAAGATGTCGATGTGGAGTTTTGTGTTAGTAATGGCAGTAGGAATTCCCGCTTCGCTGATTTATTCAGGATATTAAAATACTTTCTGTTTCCTTTAAGGATGGTCCTTCGGCGTAGGGAATTGGGGCGAGTGATCGGATATCAACAATTCTATGCCTTGAACTTTGCATTTTTCTCTCGCTTGTTTGCTCTCAAAAAAGTCAATGAGTTGATTGTCCTTGAGTTTATCTATAAAAAGAAAGAGGGCTTTCTTGGTAAGATATACCATCGCTATATGGAATTTGTCGTCAATAGCAAATACATTGACCTGTTTATCTGTTTTTCGAAAGAAGAATGTACGTATTATAGCAAACTATTCCATCTGCCGGGTGCAAAGTTTCAGTTTGTAAGATTAGGAATGGAGCGTCTCCATACACCACCCGGAGATGCTGTTCTCCTGTCGGAAAAGTATATTTTTTCAACGGGTCGTAGCAATCGTGATTATGACTTTCTTGTTGATTCTCTTAAAGATGCTAATTATAATGTGCGTATTGCTTGTGATATTTATAAACGACAAACCACAAGGAACGTAGTCATTGACAATGATTGTTTCAACGACAAGATGCTTCACTATATGCGTAATAGCTATTGCGTGGTGATTACGCTAAAGGATACCTCTATTTCGGCAGGACAATTGGTGATATTGCAAGCGATGCAAATGGAGAAGCCTCTTATAATTACAGAATCAAAAGGAATATCCGATTATATAACTGACGAACATTCAGGCTTAGTTGTCTCCAAGACAAAAGAATCTCTGCTAAAGGCTCTTGAGGAAATTTATTCAGATGATGATTTATATCAAAGATTAATAAACAACGGAAAAAGGGAATATGAGAATCATTTTTCAATGGAGTCAATGGCCTCTGATATAGGTAAGATCATACTTGCGACCTAACTTTCATTTTTCCCGTTTCAACAATTGGCAACTCCTTTCATTCAATTTGGACTGAACAGCTTTCAAGCATAATTGTTCTATGCTCAAGTGGCAATGCGTTGGTGTTTTTTATCGAAACAAATTAACCAATTTTCTCTTCCTTTCCACCAATCCATCCCAAAAATCATTACTTTTGGGATGGAGTTTTATTGGCTCCAAGCAGCTTGAATTTCAATGACGAACACTCGTAACATTTATGAAAAATCTATTAGCAAAAACAATCAACCTCAAAGACGGCACTCCTGAACAGAAAAGGAGCGAAATCCGGCAATATTTTTTGAAAACATGGGAAATTGACGAAAAGCTTTATACACAATTAGCTGACGACGATACTTTTTATCAAAAGGGGGATCCGTTGCGGCATGTGATTTTGTTTTATCTTGGGCATACTGCGGTTTTCTTTATCAACAAGTTGTTCTTGGCGAAATTGATCGACCACCGTTTGAATCCCGCTTTTGAGTCTATTTTTGCCATTGGCGTGGACGAAATGAGTTGGGATGATTGGGATGCAACTCATTACGACTGGCCGCCTGTGCCGGACGTGCGTGAATACCGCAACCGTGCAAAAAGCTTGATCCTGGAAGTGATAGACAATGCGCCGCTGACTTTGCCGATCACTTGGGGCAGTCCTTTTTGGATCATCCTGATGGGCATCGAGCACGAACGAATTCACTTGGAAACCTCTTCGGTGCTGATCCGTCAGCTGCCGCTTGAAAAAGTGGTAAGAGGCCGTTTTGGTGAAGTTTGCGGACTGCGCAGTGAGGCTCCGACCAACGCCTTCCTGCCTGTGCCGGGTAAAACGGTCTGCCTTGGCAAGCCAGCCGATCATCGGTTTTATGGTTGGGACAATGAATATGGCAGCCGGACGGAGGCGGTGGCGGAATTTCGTGCCACGCGGATGCTCATTTCGAACGGAGAATTTTTGGCTTTTGTCAATGATAATGGATATGACAACGAGAATTATTGGACGGAGGAAGGTTGGAACTGGCGCAATTTCAAGGAAGCTTCCATGCCGCTCTTCTGGCGAAAAGATGGTGGGGAATATCGGTTGAGGTTGATGGCCGAAGAGATTCCGATGCCTTGGAATTGGCCTGTGGAGGTAAATTATCTCGAAGCAAAGGCTTATTGCAACTGGCTTTCGGCAAAGCAGGGCAGGACTTTTCGTCTGCCCACAGAAGCCGAATGGTACCGGCTCTTGGAATACTGCCATGTGCCGGATGTGGACGGGTGGGAGAACGTCCCCGGAAATATCGGCCTCGAACATTTTGCCTCGCCTTGTCCCGTGGATATGTTTCAACAAGGTGATTTCTACGATGTCGTTGGCAATGTGTGGCAATGGACCGAAACACCAATTACTGGATTTCCTGGCTTTGGCGTGCATCCGATGTATGACGACTTTTCCACTCCCACTTTCGACGGCAAGCACAACCTGATTAAGGGGGGATCCTGGATTTCTACCGGAAATGAAGCCACCCACCATTCCCGATATGCTTTCCGCCGCCATTTCTACCAGCACGCTGGATTTCGGGTCGTGGAGTCCGGGCAACCGCTGGATATTAAGAACGACGAGTATGAGACGGATGAAGAAGTGTCGAATTCCTGCGAAAACAACTGGGGCGACTCCTTTGGGGCGAACGAAAATTTTCACCACGAACTGGCTCGCCTCGTTTTGAATGATGCAAAAGGCAAGAGGATTAGCAAGGTGTTGGATCTGAATGCAGACACAGGACGATTGGCTTTTGAACTGGCTCCACATTTTGATGCTGTCACTGCCATCGATTTCTCAGCCAGGTTTATCCGGATGCCGATTCAATTGCAAGAGAGGGGGTTTGTCCGCTACATCGTTAAAGATGAGGATGAACTGGTGTTCTACCGGGAGCTGTTGCTCTCCAAAACCGGATTGGGAGAAGGAAAAGAGAAGATCATGTTCATGCAAGACAATGCCAACAACTTGAAGCCAGTATATACTGGTTACGACTTAATCATTGTTCCCAATTTGCTGGAAGAACTCACGAACCCTATCGATTTCCTCGAGCGCATTCACGAACGATTAAATAGCGGAGGAACGCTTGTTATAGCTTCTACTTACGATTGGGAGAAAACGAATGTCCAGAAAGAATGCCGTCCCGGAGGATTCAAGCGGGATGGGGAACCAGTGACCTCTTTTGAAGGCATTAGGCAGATTTTAGGCGCGTATTTCGATTTGGAAAAACTGCCTGTTGATTTGTCCGTCAATCTTCGAAAAAGTACGAGATGCTCAGAGATGAGACTTTCTCAGGTTAGCATTTGGCGATTGAAATAAACGGTTCTCTGGTATTCTGCTGCCTCAAATCCTTTAAATCACGATAATTGATGGCAATATCTACCCATCGTGATTTTCTACCTCGTACAACGAAATAAGGCTACCCGCAAAGGCAGCCTTATTTCGTTGTATTTATCAAGCTTACTGGGGCTTTTTCGATAACCCCGCATCATTAATAGATCATTCTTTCCCGCTGGGAGATTCGTGTACAGACAGAACCGATCTACCGGATGGGTCAATGCTGTTCTTGAATGCTTCGTCCCACTCCAATGCAGCAGGTGTGCTGCAAGCAACGGAAGGCACAGATGGAACTGTTTGGGCTGCCGATGCGGATGGAAAATGTTCTTCAAACATAGTCCTGTACCAATATTCTTCCTTCGACATAGGAGGATTGATTGGAAATCTTTCTGCGGCTTTGGCCATTTGTTCGTCCGAGATCTTTTTGCTGGCCACATCTTTCAGGGTGTCGATCCAGTTGTAGCCAACTCCGTCGGAGAATTGTTCTTTTTGTCTCCAAGTAACACTCTCCGGAAGATAGTCTTCGAATGCCTTACGCAGGATGTGTTTCTCAATTTTTCCATGACCGCACATCTTGTCTTTGGGGTTCAAATTCATGGCGGTGTCAATGAACTCGATGTCCAAAAACGGCACACGGCCTTCCACTCCCCAAGCAGCCAGCGTTTTGTTGGCGCGGAGGCAATCGTATAGGTGAAGCTTGTCCATTTTGCGGACGGTTTCTTCGTGGAATTCTTTTGCGTTCGGGGCTTTGTGGAAATACAGGTATCCGCCGAATAATTCATCGGAACCTTCTCCCGAGAGCACCATTTTCACACCCATCGATTTGATGAAACGTGCCAGCAGATACATCGGGGTGGAAGCCCGGATGGTGGTCACGTCATAAGTTTCAATATGATAAATGACATCACTCAAAGCATCCAATGCTTCATCGATGGTGAAGTTGATTTCGTGGTGTATGGTGCCGATGTAGTCGGCCACTTTGCGTGCTGCCACCAAGTCGGGTGCACCCTTCAGGCCGATGGCGAAAGAGTGAAGTTGCGGCCACCAAGCGTCTTGGTCGGAGCCGGCCTCGACCCTTTTCCCTGCATATTTTTTCGCTACAGCCGAGATGATCGAAGAGTCAAGTCCGCCCGAAAGCAATACGCCGTAAGGAACATCCGACATCAATTGGCGGTGTACGGCGTTTTCGAGCGACTCTCTCAGGATATCCACATCCGATTCATTGTCTTTCACAGCGTCGTATTCCATCCAGTCGCGGTTGTACCAGCGTACCATCTGGCCTTCGCGGCTATCGTAGTAGTATCCCGGTTGGAATTCCTTGATGTCCACGCAAACGCCTTCCAAGGCTTTCAGTTCGCTGGCAACAAAAAATTGTCCGAGGGAGTCATATCCGTAATAAAGGGGAATGATCCCGATGTGGTCGCGTCCGATCAGGAACGAATCATTCTCCTTGTCGTACAGCGCAAAAGCATAGATTCCGTTGATCTCGTTGAAAAGTTCAACGCCCTTTTCCCGATAAAGGGAAAGAATGACTTCGCAGTCCGACTTGGATTGGAATTCGTAAGTGCCGGCCTGACGGTTCCTGATTTCCTGATGATTATATATCTCTCCGTTAACGGCCAATATCAGATTCTTGTCCTTGCTGTACTGGGGTTGTCCACCAGAAGCAACGTCCACAATTGCCAAACGCTCATGGGCAAGAATTGCTTTATCTCCACAATAAATTCCAGACCAATCCGGGCCACGATGACGGATTCTTTTTGCCATTTTTAAGATCAAAGGGCGTAAAACCTCCGCATCACTTTTAAGCTCGAAAGCCCCAACAAATCCACACATATTTGTATATCCTATTTTTGTTTATGTTCTACTAATTTTAGTCTGGCAAAGGTATATCAAATTATCCGTAGATTCAGTCTATTCGTCTAAAAAAAGAGTCAAAAATCATAATTTTGTTTCAAAAATGAAGGAAGATGTGGCATCTGTGCGTTAGGTGTCTAATTGAGGAAAACGAGGCGGGTCGAAAAAAATACTTATTGTCCGATGATAAATCTCAGTGAAGCTCCGTCCTCTTTTTCGGCAGTGAAGATCGAAATATTCCCAAATTGAAGTGCTTTTGTAATATCTATTGCTTTGCTTTTATTTCTCATGGTAGGTTCACAAAAAATAGAGGATAAGCCTAAGATGTAGCCATTGGACTTTTCGGATGCTCTTTTACGAACTCGAATTTTGTTACCTGCAAGATGTAATTTTTCCGCAGTATGTCGTCCATGTTGTTCGTAAAGAAGTCTCCGCTATTTTCGGGTTTGATTGGGCGCGTTATGCAATTGATTTATGCTATTTTTGTAAAAAAACAAAAGAGCAGAGATGATACGTTTTATCTACGCCTTCCTGATTTTGTTATGCGTATTCCTCCTCGGATGCAAGTCGTTGAAAGCCAATTGTCAATACGTGCGAAACAGCTTCAGAAATGCCGTCCAGGAGCAGGAAAGCTTACAAATCCAGGCGCTGGGGAAACGATGCGATTTGGCCGAGGCCGATGACGGAGCATTCATATACCGTAACCACATTCTCCTTATTACTATGGCGAACCTCTGTGCAGCGATTTTCCCTATTTTGATTTTGCTCAAACGACAACGCCGGGCGAAGATGGAAACCATACTCGTCGAACATGAAAACAAACAACTCCACCAACAAAAGAAGGATATAGAGCGGAAATTGTTGGATATCGAGTTTATCCTCTCCTTATACCAGCAAATTTCGCAGCAAAACGTCACCGTTAAGGCACTCCTCTCGGATCTGAAGACAAATGCCCATGTAGTCAAAAACCCACAGTTAGCAGGCAAAATTTCAGAAGCATATATAGACTTTGTTGCCAATGCAGCTATTCACTTCGAGAAAGTGATGACCGATAACAGGTTTGAGGAATTCACGGGAATTCGACTCGCTGATCCCCAAATACTAAGTTCAAATGAGAAAATGCTCCTTGCGCTTTCAAACATGAACCTCGATAACCAACAACTATCCATTCTCTTCAATACCACAGAATCGAGCATTCGAGGTCGAAAGGCCAAGCTGAGGGCCAAGATACAAGTGTTGGGGATCGACATCAATGGCATTACCATTTAGCCTCCTAACGCACACCATTGATGCGGTATCAGCACTTCTCCATTTTTTTCTTCCCTATATATGCTCTGTTACTTTAAAATCGTAAATTTTTGAAAAACAATTAAATAAGTCCATCTCTCGGCGTTACCTTCTAATGCCCTAACCTATATTTCCCTAAAATATCAGTTTCCTTCAATACATTTGTCTCGTTCAATATGAAATAATATCCAAATTTTGTAAAATTCTCAAAACATGGAGTTCCGTCATGAATAGAGAGCCGAGCAAACAGCTTCATCAGTTTCTTTTTCCATTTTCGATATAGCCTTGCCGGCGGAGAGAGGGTGTCTTCTACCCGCCGGTTATTTTTGGTGATGACAGAGTCTTTTCAAGCACCTTCATGTGAATAATCATAGCCAGCAGAGGCTACCTGGTAAGACAAGGTGCCAGAGGCTGACGATATCAGCAGATTCACAAAACAACAAATATACACCATTATGAAAAAAAGCGTTCTCCTTTTTCTCCTGTTGCTTGGCTGCGGCATTGCCCCGGCGCAAGTGTCCTTCGGGTACGATGCTGCGGGCAATCGTATTTCGCGCACCATCACCCTCGCCCGAAGCGCGCTGGTGACCAAGACCGACAGCGTGAAGCCCGCCACCGAGATGCTGGGCGACATGCAGGTCAAGATCTATCCCAACCCCACGCAGGGGCGGCTGAGCGTGCAGGTCATAGGGCTGCCTGACGGCACCAGCGGCACGCTCGGCATCTTCTCCCTTCAGGGCCAGTTGCTATTGCGTGGCGAAGCCTCCTCCTCGCGCACCGACCTCGACATCAGCGGGCAACCCGTTGGGACATACATCCTGAGAATCAACGTGGGTGGAAAAAACACCTCCTGGAAGATTATCAAGGAATAAAGAAACGGCTATTCGATAGATATTTATTTAAAACAACAAAAAATACAATCAGATTATGAAAAGAGTCATACTTGCTTTAAGTATTCTTGCTCTGGCACTCACGGCAGAAGGGCAAACAGTCTATCTCCCGAACGGGGCAGGCGGAATAGGCACTTCATCGAACGATAATGTGGGGATAGGCACCTCCAGTCCACAGGCAAAGTTCAATATTAACACCTTGGGTTTCAGTTCAACTGCTAATTCAACTTATCCTACCGCTAGCTCTCGAGGTGATATTGTTCAACTTTTAGAAAGCAACAATAATGGAATTGAAATTGGTAATGCAAAAGGTCTTAATGATAGAAAGGTGTGGATTTTAGGAAGGCACAATGATCTTAATTATATAACGTTAGGTACATTTTATAGTACTTTGCATTTACAACCTGATGTTGGGAATAAAACAAATTATCAAGGAGTTGCCATTGGATATAGCGCAAATACCAGTCTAACGAATGGAACTCACTTAGCAGTTAATGGCAACGTCGGCATCGGAACCATCAGCCCTAAAGCCAAGCTTCATATCAACAGTGGGGCGAATAATCCCTATGCAGCTATACTTGCCACCTCAGATGAGGACAACAATCTTGTGGTAAGTAGCTTTTCTACTCAGCCAAGCAATGGAAAGGTATTCAGTCTTGCCCATGAGTTTTATGGCAATAACAGAAACAACGGGGCGATCAACTTCTATCGCGGTGGATCGGAAGAAGGGGGATTCCTCACCTTCGATACTTATGGAAAGGAGCGACTTAGAATAAACGATGCTGGCAACGTCGGCATTGGCACTACCTCGCCTCAATACAAGCTCGACGTGAAGGGGCAGATCCGCGCCACGGAAGTACTTGTGCAGAGCGTGGACCAGTTTGCCGACTTCGTCTTCGACAAGGACTACCGCCTGCCAAGCCTCCACGAGGTAAACACTTTCATTCAGGACAACGGCCACCTGCCCGGCATCCCTTCGGCACAGGAGGTCAAGGAAAACGGGATGAACTTAGTGGAAATGCAGGTGAAATTGCTCCAAAAGGTGGAGGAGCTCACCTTGTATTCCATCAAACAGCAGGAAGAGATCAAGGTGTTGAAAGATGAGTTGAACAAGTTGAAAAATAAGTAGAGCTTCATTAAATAACTGAGGGGGTGGCCTGGAGCCACCCCTTCAGTGGAAAACTTATCGATTTATTCCTTTTACCAAGTATCACTAACCATCCATTCCTTTATGATACAACCATACAAAATATACCTGCTCACGCTGCTCATGTTGCTGTGCGGGAGCCTGATAATCTTACAGGCACAATCGGTAGCCACTGACTACACCTTGCATGCCGATGAGTCGGGCGCATCTAAAGCCTATGTGGCAAGGGACTATATATCTATGAAGCCTGGATTCAGGTATGCGGCGGCCAACGGGACGACATTTAATGCCAAGATTGACCGTGGCTTACTGTTCCCTCCCTCGGATGCAACTTATTTGAAACCCGACGGCAGCACGACCTCCGACCCTACGAAGGGTGTTGCAGTAGGGAGTATCCCGGGGAAATTTGAGGTAGGCCCTACTGGGGCTGCCACCTACACCATACCAATCGCATGCCCCCAGGGAATCAACGGTATGCAGCCGGATATTTCCCTGACTTACAGCAGTCAGGGAGGAAACGGCATTGCCGGATGTGGATGGAATGTGGGCGGGCTGCCGGCTATAACCCGCACTAAAAAGACGAATTATTTTGACGGGGAAGATTCCGGCATCACATGGGATGCGGCTTGTCCCTTGTCTTTGGATGGCCAACGGCTAATTAAAATATCCGAATCTGGAGGTCAGATTGAGTATAGGACAGAGAATGAGTCATTCAATAAAATTGTAGGATATGAAATACAGGCTTGGGGGCCGAAATTCTTCAAGGTATATACAAAGTCGGGCATGGTGTTGACCTATGGCAATCCGAACAGCTTGGCTTCCTATTCTCCTGTATATAATAATCCGGCATCAGATGCTCTTGCCCAGACAAATTTCCAGCGTGCCAGTTGGAATCTGGTAGAAATGATGGACAACAATGGAAATTATGCTACATTTTCATACAAGGCTTCTCAGGGAAACGACATAGGCAATGTCATAGACAGGATTGTTTATGGATCGAACAGAGCTTTGGGCGCACTATCCTCTATCGCCGTCTCATTCGATTATGAAAAGAGGGTCGATGAACTTTCCGGGTATATCTCAGGGATGGCTTTTATTCAACAATTACGCTTGAAAAACATCCGCACATCAGTTAACGGGCAAGAACAGAAAGTATATTCGCTCACCTATTCCAATGCTACCCAAAGCAAGCTGCAGTCCATAGAACTATTCCAAAATGGGAGCAAATCCTATAGTCCAGTTTCGTTCGTGTATGGTCAACCCAAAGAGGCTGAAAGCCAAACAGACATTACCTTCATTACGAAAGATGTCGACAACAACACGAAGAAAAAACTGGGTCTGGTTGCTGTTGATTTGGATGGGGACGGATGCAATGAATTGGGCGATATCTATACAGAAAGCTTCCCTGGTTTTGAAGATGTATTGATAAATTGCTTTTTTGACATCCACAAGAAAGAAAATAATTGGGTTGCCACCCACCGCTTTATGATCAATACAACTTTGCGTAAGGTAATAAAAGGACTTCCTTCCTCCTTTGGAGATTTTAATGGGAATGGGTCGTCGGAGTCAGTCTCCCCCTCTTCCCAAAATAACAGTATTAGTTTGAATATCACTGATATGAAAGACAATACTCTTTTGTTTGAAGAGTCAATAGGTAACAGCAGTAAAGATCCTTTCATTGCGATTGGTAATTTTTATGGGCAAACCTTGTCGGGAGCTTTGGTTATATTCAATGACCCTGTCAGTGAAAACGGCATGTACAAATATCCTTATTGCATAGTCGCTGCAAACAAAAACCAGTATGTGATCAAACGTCCTTATTGGACCGAGTCGACCAACTATTATTATCTTTATACGTCAAAAAAAATTGAAAGTATAGAAATAGAAAATCTTAATGCAAGAAACTTTCGCAACGATATATGGATAAACTATGAAGATGGGACCAATGCAATATTGAAGAATAAAATGGTTGGCTACAATTGTTTCACGGGAGGAGCAGAGTCACTACAACCATTGCCTTTTAATATTGAAAAAGATGACATTTATCGGGTGGCAGACATGAACGCCGATGGTTTACCTGATGTGGTATATCGGAAGAATTCTAATGATTGGTATATTGCGTATAACAAGGGGAATTATAATTTCAAGATGGTAGCGTTGAATATTGATTGTGGGAAATTTTCGGCAAAAAAAAATCCCATTCTAAATGACGAAGATGACAAGGATAACCTGTTTATTACGGATATCAATAATGATGGCTTGCCGGATATAGTGGCTGGGGATGAAAATTTGAAAGAAACTAACATTATTAGTACTGAATTAGCCCCATGGGGTGGATATCAAAATGTAATTAAATACGATTATAGCTTTCTAAATACGACATGGCGTATATATTTGAATACGGGTAATATGCAATTTCAATTGAATCGTACCGTAACAAGCAAGGAACGTAGTGCCTATACCTGCGTAGCCGATCTGTTAGGCAAAGGAACTGTTAACTGGATATATGAAGATAGTAGCGGAAAAGTTCAATTCACAGATTTCGGATATGCTACTAATAGTAGTCTCCTCACAAAAGTCTCGGATTCCTTTACAGGGGAGCAAACCATAAGTTATAAACCCTTGTCCTCGTTTACCCAGCTTGACAATCAAGCTGACGAAAACAACTATACATGGACAACCTTAAGTTACTTGAATGCGGGAGTTATGCCGATCAAGGCCACAGGGATACTGCTTGTCTCAAGCTACGAGAAAGGTATTTCCAAATCCAGCTACTATTATGGGAAAGCCCTCTTCAACTGGGAAGTGCGCGGATTGTCAGGTTTTCAATATATGGCAACCAAGGATGAGTTATCAACCAACTCATCAATTATTTATAAGAGACCCTTTCCAACGAACCACCTGCTCTTGCCAGTAAAGACAATCAATTCCATGGGCTTGTCCTTTGCCGGAAATAAAATTACCCCAACCAATATAGTCAGCCGAGATGTACTCGAATACCCTGTGGTCCAACTTGGAAATAAGAGATATACGGCTCAGCAGAAGTCTGTCACCACCTATGACTACTTGCATGACAAGACTCACCTTCAGTCTTTCGAATACGATCCTTATGGAAACCTCACCAAGTATTTCAGAAAATACGGTATCGATATCTCTGAAGAAACAACTTCTAGTTATATAGCCTGCGGATCCTGGTGTCCAGGGAAAATAGACTCTACCACCTTCAAGCGGACAATTCTGGAAGGAGAGGAGGAATTTACCTGGCAAAAAAATTTTACATACGATCAGAAAGGCAATCTTTCCTCCCAGACAGATGATCCTGGAGATCAAAACAGCCTGAAAACAGAGTACCTGGAAATTGACAGTTGCGGTTACGCCGGAAAAGTGAAGGTGTCTGCAAACGGCATTTCTCGTATTTCGTCTATATCTTATACACCATCCAAGCGCTTTGTGAAGAGTAAAACGGATATTCTCGGTAGGACAAATACGTACAACTGGAACGAGACGAAGGGCCTCCTTGATAGTGAGACCGACGAATATGGCACGACAACCTACACCTATGATAATACGGGGAAACTGGCCGAGACAAAAAGCCCGGACGGCATCCGTGTGGCTACTTCCTTGTAATGGGCAAGCTCTGGAAGCGTTAGCGGGGCCAAATATTATCAGTTCTCGCAAACCTCAGGGCAGTCGCCGGTTTATATTTGGTATGACACTTACGGTCGTGAGATATTGAAGCAGGCGTATGGGTTGAACGGCCAATTGGTGGACGTTGCATCCACTTACAATGATAGGGGATTGCCTTACAAGTTGTCAAAACCATATTTCCATTCGGCGGGTTCTCCCTCAGCGTGGGATAAGGTGCAAGAGTACGACAATTACAACAGGCTACTCAAGCTTACCACTCCGATGGGTGAAACTTCGTATGAATATTTAACCTACATGACAGTGGAAACCAATCCTACCGACACCATCACCAAAACTTTCAATGCGGCGGGGGAAATCATGGAAAGTGTCCGTAATGGGCATTATGTCGATTACGAATATTATCCGTCAGGAAAACTGAAGGCAAGCTGGCCGTTCGGGGCTTTCGACATCGAATCTGAGCCGGTGAAGATGGAATATGACCTCCAAGGCAACCGAACAAAGATAACCGATCCGGATGCAGGTGTGGTGGAAAGCAAGTATAACGGATTCGGCGAATTGCTTTGGGAGCGCCAACTGGTGCACGAGGGGGCTGACTCGGTGACTACCACCAACCAGTATGACAACTATGGGTTGTTGCAAAGCACAACCCGCCACGGACATTACAACGAAAACAAGGTTTTTTCTTACGACAGTGATTTGGGGCATCCCACGCGGGTTAAGTCCATAGAAATTGCAGGGCGTCACAAGCAAACATTCACCTACGACAGCTACGGACGGCAAACCAACCTGAAAGAAGAAATAGATGGCAGGATTTACAATCGCTCGACCGAATACGATGCTCTCGGCAGGATCAGGAAAGACATCTACCCTTCCGGGTATTTTACCACCAACACCTACGACAGCTATGGCAACCTCACCGAAACGAGGGACCAGGCCGGACGTTCGATCTGGAAGCCGCTCGAAGAAAACGTCCGCCGGCAGTTGACCAAGGTGAGCCAAGGGGGACACACCACAAGCTATGCGTTTGATGAGCGGGGCTTTCCCACGGCAATGGATGCGGGTAACGTCGTTTCCCTGGCATATTCCTTCGATACGAAAGGAAACCTCCAGTACCGGACAGATAGCTTAACCGGCCAGGAAGAGAACTTCTCTTACGACAGGCTTAGCCGTCTGGCTGGCTGGACGGTCGTTCAGCCTGAAAGGCAAACTGCCTATGGCATGAATTATAGCCCGGAAGGGAACATTGAGACGAAAACCGACCTCGGTAATTTCACCCTTGGCTATGGGGCAAATGGCAAACCCCACGCATTGACATCGGTGTCGGGAACGCCATCAGGATGGAAGGAACAGGGAATAAGCTACACCGACTTCAAGAAGGTGCAAAGCATATCTGATCCCACAAACTTGAGATCATACGCCCTGACTTACGGCGTGGATGACCAACGCCGCAAGTCCACCACTACACAATACTGGACGGGAGCCAACCCCGGTAGCCGGACAACCACCCGCTACTACATCGGCGACTACGAGGAAGAAATCACCCCCGATGGAAATGTGCGGAAAATTCATTACCTTAGCGGGGCGGTATTGATCCGCAACCGGGGAGTGGACAGCCTGCTGTACACCTACTCCGACTACCTGGGTTCTTTGACAGCATTGGCCGATGAGAATGGGAACGTGGTGCAACGTTATGCTTACGA
>ERZ778028.1968-NODE-1968-length-17461-cov-4.641331_pt1 | contig 17461 bp, 15 predicted proteins | sample MGYA00375758_ERZ778028 | MGnify/ENA primary metagenome ERZ778028 (study PRJEB29350, sample SAMN05389828) | bioreactor metagenome | isolation source: Thiocyanate bioreactor | place: South Africa: University of Cape Town | collected 2014-03-17 ... | reverse complement strand
GCAGTCTCTTTTTATTCGTTTCAAGCAGTAGGTATTCGTGAGAATTATGTAAAGTTCAAAAATCTTTTTATTGACGATTACAAAAAATCTTATGGTTTGTTGCGATGCATTTTACTAGGAGCCGTAAGCACCGTTTTTTTATCCGTCTATGCAACATTAACCTGGTTTACTGCTGTATCAGGGGTCAATAAACTATTTTTTGCTTTGGGTGCAAACTCCAACACTTCTCTAGCTCGAACTATCTCGGTGATTTGCACTTTGACCACAATGGTAGTCAATACTTTTTCTCAAGTATACAAAGTCTTTAATCCAAAAACTTATGTTGATCTAAAGGAAAAACTGGCAGCAATTCGCTTACCATCGGATGAGACCCTGACCCAAGGACAAAGGTTAAAACACAGTATTATCAATCTCTTAAAAATATTTGCTTTAACAGGTGACTCACTTGCCTACTCCGTCGCCGGTGGCATTCGTAGTGGTATCCATATTGGTGAAACTTTAGGGGAAACAATTGGTGCGAAACTTGTGTTAACCATTACCATGGCTGTGTTATCACCAATTATTCTTGTGTTTGTATCCATAGCATTTACCTGGCCTGCTGTTTTTCATAAACACAAACACACTCCTCCCTCAGAAGCAGAAAAACCGTTATTGGAAAAAATCGATGAAAATGATGGAGCTATTGAGGATAATGAATCATCTATGCAGTCTGATAAAACTGCTCCACAAGATCCTGAATTTGATTGCTCTAATACGCAACATGGAAAATTTTTTGGTCGCTGTCATGACCATAGCGCACAAGAGCAAACTGATAATTATGCCTCTTATTTAGGTGTAAAATAATTATCCCTGGAGTAAGAATTAACTTAACTCCAGTAATAAGTTCAACCAAATTTTTCCATTATCTGGCCTGAGTATATCATTTGACTTGTTATTCTTATAAAATTTCATCCCACAGATTCTTTTAAAAATACCTGTTCGTCTGTATCAGTATAGGGATGTTATGATTGTTATCTTTGTTCATGGATGGAGTGTTACACACACCAATACCTTTGGGGAACTCCCTCAGTGGCTTGAAAAGCAAAGCAAAGAGGGCAGCCTTAATATTCATGTAGGAAATATTTATCTAGGTCATTATATCAGCTTTGACGATACCGTTACCGTTGATGATATTGCTCGTGCTTTTAATCACGCGGTACACGATACAATTGCCTCTAAAATGCGCACAGGAGAGCGTTTTGCTTGTATCACCCACTCAACAGGAGGGCCGATTGTCCGTAAATGGATGGATCTCTACTACAAGAATAACCTCACGCAATGCCCCTTAAGTCATCTCATTATGCTTGCCCCAGCGAATCATGGCTCAGCCCTCGCACAATTGGGTAAATCCCGATTAAGTCGGATTAAAAGTTTTTTTGAGGGGATTGAACCTGGACAACATATCCTCGATTGGTTGGAGCTGGGTAGTGATCAAAGCTGGCAACTTAATGAGAGTTGGCTTGATTACGATTGTACTGCTCATGGTATATATTGCTTTGTGCTAACTGGTCAAGCCATTGATCGCCAACTTTATGATGCACTCAATTCGTATACCGGAGAGGCGGGATCCGATGGGGTGGTACGCGTCACTGCAGCAAACATGAATTACAGCCTACTCAAACTCCACCAAGAGGGTACTAATGGCGAGAATTTGGTTGTCTCCAAAATGACACGAACTAAACCTATAGCCTTGGGCATTCTTCCAGGATGCGCGCACTCAGGGAAAAGAATGGGTATAATACGCAGTATTACTTTGAATAATGCTGCATCACATCCTGCTGCGACATGGGTTCTCCGTTGCCTGCAAGTAAAAACTCAAGCCGCTTATGATAATTTAGCAACCGATCTAACCAAACTTTCAAAAAAAACCCAGGAAAATGAACATTTAGAATATGTAAAAACATTAATTTATAAGCGCGAGTTTATTACAAATCGCTATTCGATGATTATATTTCGTCTTATTGATGACCGTGGTAATCATCTTGAAGACTATGATCTTTACCTAACAGCCGGACCTAAATACAGCGAATTTGCCCTACCCCCAGGTTTCTTTGTAGACCGCCAGCAAAACCAACATAATCGCGGCAAATTAACTTATTTCTTAGATTACGATGTCATGGAGTCCGGTATCAATACACCAAAAATGCAAGGAAATTTGGGGTTCCGGATTCAGGCACATCCAGGGATAAGTGCTCAAGCACTCGCGTACTACCGAACATTGGATTTTCATTCCTCGCTTGCTGACATTAATAAAATCCTTCATCCAAATGAAACCATTATGGTGGAAATCAGGTTACAACGACGTGTAGACAAAGCCGTGGCACAGTTGACGAATAATCTTATCCCTGTAAAAATCAATGCGAAACCTACAGGCTTTAAAGTAGATTAATCCAGCACTGTGGAGCAGCATCAAACTCTCATTCTTAAGTTATACTAAATATAACGCATCCTCGGGCGGTATTAATTGACTATGTATAAAATAAATTATTAAAAAGGGAAGCATGAATTTACCTTTCTATACTGTCGGTCACTCAACACGAACGATTGCAGAATTTAGCTCAATATTGAACACTCATGCCATAAAATTAATCATTGATATACGCACCGTTCCAAAATCGCGCACCAATCCGCAATACAACCAAGATAAACTCCCTATCCTTCTTAAACCTTTTGAGATTCAATATCTGCATCTTTCTGAGTTAGGAGGGTTGCGTGGCAAGAGCAAAACTATCCTCAGCGATGTAAATAACTATTGGCAAAATCAAAGTTTTCATAATTATGCCGATTACGCATTGTCCGAGCAATTTCAATCCGGCCTCAACCAATTAATTGACCTTGGACGCAAACAGCAATGTGTACTCATGTGTGCAGAGGCTTTATGGTGGCGCTGTCATCGTCGTATCGTATCTGATTATCTTTTGGCTCGAGGAGAAACTGTTTTCCATCTTATGGGCTTAAAAGAACGAGTAAGTGCGAGCCTAACTCCAGCTGCCTGTGTAACCCCTGAATTGAAAATAGTTTATCCAGCCTGTAATTAAAATTTGTGCAAGTCATTTACTTATTATCTAAATGGTAGAAACTTGCAGGGATCATTAAAACTAGTGAATGGTCCAGGAGAATAAAGCACCGGTATAATAAGAGATATCGCTTTGATTACCATACCAAAATTGACTTACAGGAAGCGCAATACCTATTTGAAAAACCATTCTTGGTGTTGAAAGCCATAATGAGGGTGTCGCATAGATGATATTTCCCCCAGTATTCGGCACAGTATTTCCGGCAAGCCTTGAGCGCTCGCTATAATCGCCATTTAATTCGATAAGACCCGAAAAAATATACTGGTTCTCCAGAGTGGTAATCGTATGTCCTAGGCCGATATTGTAATAATATTGTGTTCCTTGTTGCAGCGATTTATATTTTTCAATAAATAAGACTCCTGGTGCTAAAAATCCATACCAGTCTGTAAACGTACGCGCATAAGTTGAGCCTATAAAATAGGACACTGCATTAAAACTTGAGGGGGCATTCTTTCGCGAAAAACCGGATACACGTGCATCGGGATAAAACTTCTTCGACACCCCATTTAAATTTCCAGTTGGGAGCGTGGGTGAAAAAATGATTGTCGCTTGGTCTGAATATTTTTTATTGTCATGGTTATAAAATGCATATTCTAAATCGATAACTAAATCCCCTATCCCTGAAATGGTTTTGTTCTCATTCTGATAACTTAAAGCGATAGGGATCGTCAATAAAAAAGACGCTGTATCCGCTACTCCATAGAGAAATGAAGGTGTTTCCTCAGTGATACTTTGGGATTTGCTGTAGGTATATGTAGGGTTCGTTGAGACAATAAATTGATCTCTATCAATAATATTTTGACCAAAAGAGAAAAAAGGGCCAGGTTGTTGTGATGATTTTAACGAAAAATTCCCTATCCCTGGAGGGCTGGCTAGCGCGCCCTGTAATCCAATAATAGATAAGTACAAACAAACTCTAAAGATAAATGGAACAATTCGCATAAATTTAAGATATAGCATCCTGCAATTTAGATAGAATTCATATTAATAAATATTGTTACAAAGCGATATAGTTACTGAAATTATCTGAACAATTTGGCATGTATCTTATTTGAAATAGGACATAAAAGCCTGGCTGCAGGTAAGCCTAAACTTACCTGCAGGAATAACGATGGTTAATCGTTATCGGTCATTTTATCAAGTTTCTCACCCGCTTTTTGGGCAGGGCCTTTGTTTTGTATTTTATCTTTTACTTTTTCCACAGTATTATCTATTTTTTTTCCTTTTCGCTCTGCTGGTCCTTCATTACACGCTGTTATTAAAGCCCCCATCAGGATGCCTAATAAAACAAATGAAGTAATTTTTTTCATATCATATCTCTTCGTTGGTTATAAAAAATGCAATTACTTATCTCGCATCAACATGGATAAGGTCCAACCGACCACCCCTGCAACGAGAGCTGAAGTCAATGGTCTTTTTTTAATGACATCAACGAGCTCATCGGTGGCAGAAGACATGGATTGCTCCAACGCGCCGAGCCATTTTTTTCCTTCATCATAATATTCAGCTGCAGTGTTTTTTGCGGCATCTTTCATTGAGCCAACAGTTTGCTCACCATTGTGAAGTGCATCTGTCGCATCCTTTTTAACCTGCTCATATTTATCTTTGGCTTTATCCTTCAATTCATCTTTTTCTTTTTGAAAGTCTGTGTTCATCTTTTTGCTCCTTTAGGGTTTAAAATAAGAACGCTGAAGTCTTCATCACCAAGTAATCAAGCCTACTCATCAAGAATCTAAGTTCACTCAACAAGTAAACACAATGTAACATGTCATAAAACGTGAGTCAAATTTTGTGACGAAAAAAGAAAATAAAATTTGACGATTGAATAAACAATGTAATTTTTAATTACTAAAATAGATTGTGACTAAATACGAATTAAATAAATTCTGAGCTTAAAAAAGCAATCTTTGTGAACAAAGTACATCAAACATTTAAATAGCGAACCAATTAATCGCTACTGCATGTTATCCAATATCTAAGCTACGCATGGATGTTCCCTCAAAACTCATGCTATAGTCCCTTAATGTATGAGTCTGGAGCAATTTATGTTTTCTGAACTTTCCTATTATCAACCAGCAGATGAAACGCTATGGCAAGGAAGAAAGGATACTGCTCAGCCCGAGCGTTTTTTTGAAAAAATTCTCTTCCCTCAAGAACAAACGGCTTTAATTACCAAAGAAAAAAAGACTCTTTTTTTAGGATTCAGCAGCGATGCTGGAGTTAAACGAAATGGAGGTAGAGAGGGTGCTGCTGCAGGCCCTGATCAGCTAAAAAAACAGCTCGCTAAACTGCCATGTACTATAGCCGGGGAGTTTATCGATCTTGGGAACATCGTTTGTCGGGATGATCATCTTGAGGAAGCGCAAAAACAATTTGCCAAAATCATTTATTTTGCTCATCAGCAAGGCCATCGCACGATTGCTCTGGGAGGTGGACATGAGATCGCTTGGGCTCATTTTCAGGGTCTTGCCCCACACTATCCTAAGCTCGGCATAATTAATTTCGATGCCCATTTTGATTTACGCCCGCTTACGAAGGAGCAATCAGGAAATTCCGGTACACCCTTCACCCAAATTGCCGCCTGGTGTGCGGAAAACAAGCGACGCTTTAATTATTGTTGTCTAGGCATTCAACAAAATGGTAATACCCATACGTTATTTAACCGTGCTCATGAGCTCAATGTGCAGTTTCTCACAGCTGCTGAATTACAAGAACAAAGCTTGGCTTGGAATTATGCATTTCTTGATGAGTTTATGCTTCATCATGATTGCCTCTACTTAACCTTATGTCTTGATGTTCTTGGGGAAAGCTTTGCTCCGGGCGTTAGTGCGCCACAACCTCTAGGTGTGGCACCTTGGCAAATACTACCGCTCTTGAAATACATCATACAAAGTGGCAAAGTAGTGAGTCTTGATATTGCTGAGCTAGCACCGCCTTTGGATCAGAATGATAAAACTTCGCGGCTTGCAGCTCAAATTCTTGCAGAGTTACTGCATACTTTTTAAGGAGTTATTTTTCATGAAGAAAACCGTTCTGGGATGCACGTTAATTACTTTAGTTAATTGTCCACTTTTTGCAGATACAACCATTCAACAGCCCAGTAATGCACCAATTCCCGCAGCCCCCACCGCAGCTCCTGCACCCCAACCTGTTATCGATTGTAATTATAAAATCTCTCCGCAAACGAAAACTATTGATCAAAGTGTCATTTTATCCTGGGCAAAAAATGCAGTAATCCAATCCTTTTCATTCAAACCTGCGATTATTGATGAGCAAATGCAAAAACTTCAACCATGCTTTACGGAACAAGGGTGGTCAGGATTTAATGCAGCCTTGCAAAAATCAGGAAATGTGCAGGCAATCAAATCACAAAATCTGGATGTGACAAGTCAAATTGATGGTCAGATACTCATTAATGATATGAAAAATAATCAATGGAAATTAATTTTACCCTTAGCCGTTGTTTACCAAAACGAAAAGGAAAAAGTAAGTCAACTTTTAAGTGTTGATTTAACCGTGGGTCGAAAACCTAATGGGGATTTGGGTATTGTGCAGATGATTGCAGCACCTCGAGGTACAGTAACTACGATTAAACCCGGCCCTGACGCCACACCAACGCCCGCTCAAAGAAGCCTTGATGTACGACCAGATGCAAATGGCAACCCGCAACCGGTTACTACCAATCCACAATAACCTTAAACAGATTGGCTGCACATCCAGGATGCGCAGCCCTATTAGACTTGTATTTAAATTTATACAGTACTTGGTTCTGCATATTCCAGAACAATTACCTTCGTGCCAATCGTCATAAAGTTTTCATTAAGCCATTTCGCAGCACTTGGGAAAACGCGCACACATCCGTGACTTGATGGATGCTCGGGTACTTCATAAGCTGCATGAATAGTTACTCCTTGATGAAAATACATACAATAAGGCATTTTTGCCCCACCATGAGTATCAACAGGATATTCTCCAGAGCGACAATTTACTCCCCGCTTACTGTAAACACGGAAAGTACCGGTTATCGTGCGACATGATTGGCTTTTATTCTCTTCGCAAATATCTACACCCGCAGAACCAGCACCGGTCATCAGCCGATTTCCCTCTTCATCATATGCAGCCCAAGCGGAGGCTTTGGGATCAAAAATAAAACGCTTTTCACCCGTGGCGCTAATTTTCATTGGGAAATAATTTCTGCCTCGCTTATCTTTTGTGTAATGAATGGTACGATGAACATAACCTGCATCATCGGTTATTAATGTTGACTCATCATAATCCACACAAGCCGTTAGCCCAAGGCTTAAGGCAAGGCCTAAAGCCCATAACACTTTTTTCATTTTAAACACTCTCTCCACTCATTTTTTAAAGATTGTTCTATCAGACCACCTTAAGTCACACAATAAGCGCAGCCTGAAAAGATTATACACACCAGAATTAACTTTCCAAGCGCTTATATTTGATTCGGGAAGGTCTATCCGCAGCATCTCCCAAACGGCGCTTGCGATCAGCCTCATAATCGCTGTAATTACCTTCAATAAACGTTACCTGCGATTCCCCCTCAAAAGCCAAGAGATGGGTACAAATACGATCCAAGAACCATCGATCATGCGATACTACGATCACACAACCTGGGAAATTCATAATCGCTTCCTCGAGTGCACGTAAGGTTTCAACATCCAAATCGTTACTGGGTTCGTCAAGTAACAAGACATTAGCACCACTTTTCAGCAGTTTTGCTAAATGCACGCGATTTCGCTCACCTCCTGAAAGTTGCGATAATTTCTTTTGTTGGTCTGTTCCTTTAAAGTTAAAGCGGCCAACATAAGCACGCGATGGCATCTGGAATGAACCCACTTGCATCATATCGTGACCATCGGATATTTCTTCCCAAACAGATTTATTTGAATCCAGTTCATCGCGAAACTGATCAACATAAGCCATCTGCACCGTATCCCCAACACGAATAGTTCCGGAATCGGGTTGCTCCTGTCCAGTTATCATCTTTAAGAACGTTGATTTTCCTGCACCATTGGGGCCAATGATTCCAAGGATGCCCCCTTTAGGAAGTTTAAAATCGAGTTTATCAATAAGCACTCGATCCCCAAAAGTCTTGTTGATTTGTTCCCCTTCGAGAACTAAATCCCCCAAACGTTCCCCTGGTGGAATATACAGTTCATTGGTTTCATTTCTTTTTTGGAATTCTTTAGAGCTCATCTCTTCAAAGCGTGCGAGACGTGCTTTATTTTTAGCATGTCGCCCTTTGGGATTCGTACGCACCCATTCCAATTCTGCTTTTATTGCTCGTTGATGGGATGCTTCTTGTTTCTTTTCCATTTGTAATCGAGCATCTTTTTGCTCCAACCAGGAAGAATAGTTTCCTTTATAAGGAATACCTTCACCCCGATCGAGTTCTAAAATCCACTCTGCAGCATTGTCCAAGAAATAGCGATCATGGGTAATGGCCACAACAGTTCCTGGAAAATCCTCCAGAAAATGCTCAAGCCAAGCTACAGATTCTGCATCCAAATGGTTGGTGGGTTCATCAAGCAGGAGCATATCCGGGCTTGAGAGCAGTAAACGGCACAAAGCCACACGCCGACGCTCACCTCCGGATAAGTTACCCACAATGGCATCCCAATCCGGAAGCCTTAGGGCATCCGCAGCGATATCCAGTTTGCGATCCAAATCCCAGCCGCCACCTGCTTCGATTACATTTTGTAACTCTCCTTGCTCGGCGAGCAATGTATTCATTTCATCATCACTCATCGGCTCGGCAAAACGCATACTGATTTCATCGAATTTGCGGAGGTGATCTTTCATCTCAGCAACACCCTCTTCTACGACCTCGCGCACCGTTTTTTGCAAATCAAGCTGAGGTTCTTGCTCGAGATAGCCAATTTTAATACCTGGCTGAGGTCGTGCCTCTCCCTCAAATTGTTTATCAACACCTGCCATAATGCGCAACAGGGTAGATTTACCTGAGCCATTTAAACCAAGAACACCAATTTTAGCACCAGGAAAAAAACTTAAGGAAATATCCTTCAGAATGAAACGCTGATTTTCAACAATTTTACTCACGCGATTCATGGTAAAAATATACTGCGACATACTTACTCCGAAATAAATTATTCAGTCCAATCTAAAATGACTTTTCCTGACTGCCCCGATGCCATAATTTGGAACGCATCTTGAAAATCTTTAATCTTATAATGATGGGTAAGCACCGGATTAATGTTTAGCCCACTTTGCAACATAGCGATCATTTTATACCAGGTCTCAAACATCTCCCTGCCATAAATACCTTTTATTACAAGTCCTTTAAAGATGACTTGATTCCAGTCAATAGGTGTTTCTTGAGGGGGTATACCTAACATGGCGACATGGCCACCATGAGTCATTGCTTTCATTATCTCGTTTAAAGCAAGAGGATTACCGGACATTTCAAGTCCAACATCAAATCCTTCGGTCATACCTAATTCATGAACAACATCAGACAATTTTTCGTACTTGACATTGACTGCCCGGGTTACACCCATTTTTCTTGCCAAATCAAGGCGATAATCGTTCACATCGGTGATCACCACATGACGCGCACCGATGTGACGCACAATTGCAGCAGCCATAATCCCAATGGGACCCGCACCGGTAATTAACACATCTTCACCAACAACATCAAACGATAAAGCACAATGAGTTGCATTGCCAAATGGGTCAAAAATTGCCGCTTGGTCGTCCGTAATTGAGTCCGGTAATAAAATAACATTGGCTGCAGGGAGCGATAAATACTCCGCAAAACAACCCGGGCGATTTACACCCACACCGAGGGTATTCCGGCATAAATGGCGCTTTCCAGCACGACAGTTACGACAGTAGCCACATGTGATGTGTCCTTCTCCAGAAACTCTTTGGCCTACTTCTAATCCCTGGACCTCTTGGCCTACGGCAACTATTTCCCCGACGAATTCATGTCCTACCGTCATGGGTACGGGTATGGTCTTTTGTGCCCATTCATCCCAGGAATAAATATGGATGTCTGTTCCACAGATAGCTGTTTTTCTAATTTTTATTAATACGTCATTAACCCCGTAATCTGGTACTGGCACTTCTTCCATCCAGATTCCAGGTTCATTTTTCGACTTAACTAAAGATTTCATTAAAAATACCCTCAAATAGCAGTTATACCGTCAGCTCCCTGTTCCTTGGGTTTTTTATCACCGAACCATTGCGGCAGCCAGGTTCTTCATGCCGGTAATTTATATTAAACCGAACTCTTTACCGACAATGGCAAGTGCGTCAATGGCCTTATCCAGATGAAAACGCTCATGCGCTGCGGACATCTGCGTTCGAATTCTTGCTAACCCTTTAGGCACTACGGGATAGGAAAAACCAATTACATAAACGCCCAGCTCGAGCAATCGATCAGCCATACGTCCCGCGAGACTTGCATCACCCAACATAACCGGAATTATGGCATGTTCCCCTGGGATTAACTCAAATCCTAACTGAGTCATCGCTTCACGAAAATATAGGCTATTTTCTTTTAATTTTATGGCCAGCTGATTTGTGCGCATTAATGTATCAAGCACGACACATGAGGTGTGGGCGATTATTGGCGCTAAAGTATTGGAAAATAAATAGGGACGAGAGCGTTGCCTTAACCATTCGACAACTCGCGCACTCGCGGCAGTATATCCTCCCGACGCACCGCCGAGCGCTTTTCCGAGTGTTCCCGTGATGATATCAATGCGATCGGTAACTCCAAAATGCTCCGGTGTACCGCGACCCGTTTCACCCATGAAGCCAACAGCATGTGAATCATCGACCATCACCATCGCATCATATTTATCGGCTAAATCGCATATGGCAGGTAAATTCGCCAATATCCCGTCCATTGAAAAAACGCCATCGGTCGCAATTAAACGAAAGCGCGCATCCTGTGCTGCGATTAGTTGCTCTTCCAGAGCTTGCATATCATTGTTGGCGTAACGGTAACGCTTTGCTTTACATAAACGAATCCCATCAATGATGCTGGCATGATTTAGAGCGTCGCTGATAATAGCGTCTTCCTCGCCTAGCAACGTCTCAAAAAGACCTGCGTTGGCATCAAAACAGGATGAATAAAGAATTGTATCTTCTTTGCTCAAAAATTGACTAATTTTCTGCTCAAGTTTCTTATGCGGAGTTTGTGTTCCACAAATAAAACGAACTGAAGCCATACCGTAACCATACTGTGCTAAAGCTTTTTGCCCCTCATCAATGAGCTGAGGGTCATTGGCCAATCCGAGGTAGTTATTAGCACAAAGGTTAATCACCTCTTGATGATTGACCAGAATATCTGCCTGCTGTTGACTGTCAATAACTCGTTCCGATTTGTACAAACCTTCTTTCTTTAATAATTCCAGCTCAGAATGTAAAAAATCATTCAATCGTTGCCCCACGACTGTCTCCTGTCTGTTAAAGTAAGCTAAAGTCGCAAATCATAACAAACTTTACACAGAGTCACCATGAAATTAAGGAATTGCATATTATTCCTTAGCACAACAGTTATTTTTTTGTTAATATTGGGACAAATTTTAAAACACCACAATCAGGTATGGTAAAGCAATGAGTTATCAAAACGCACGCACAAATATGATTAAGCAGCAGTTACGAACTGGTGATGTTTTGGAAGAATACGTTCTCAACTTATTTACCTCAATCCCGCGGCATGAATTCGTACCTGAACAATACCGCGACTTTGCCTATTCCGACATGCAAATTCCTTTAGCACATGGACAACGGATGCTAACACCGCTTGAGGAAGGGACAATCATCCAGAGTTTAGCGCTTACCGGAAAAGAAATTGTGTTGGAAGTTGGTACTGGAACGGGCTTTCTCACTGCACTTTTAAGTAAATTATGCAAGCACGTGATCAGTGTGGATTATTATGCCGAATTTACGGCTATGGCTGCACGTAACTTAAAACAACATCAGTGCCATAATATCGAACTAATAACCGGTGATGCTGCCCGGGGTTGGCTTGAAAAAGCACCCTATGATGTTGTAATTTTTACCGGCGCAACAGAACAATTAAATGAAACACAAATGCTGCAAGTATTACCGGGCGGAAAATTATTCGCTATTGAAGGCGTATCGCCCGCGATGAAAGCTAATTTGTATCAATTAGATCATCAAAATATTTGGCATAAATCAATGTTATTTGAAACGGAAATTCCTTTGCTAATCGACAAACTCAAGACTGAAGAATTTATTTTTTAAATTCCATCGTATAAACGTACTCAGAGAACACCATTTCTCAAGATGACTACTTGTGTTTGCTAAATCAAAGCCGCAGCATGACGGACTCTGCTTTTTAGGGTGAATGCTATTCATGAAAAAAATACTAACGTGTACTCTTTTTTCTTTTGTTTTCTCTGCTGCAAGCTTTGGAGCAGATTTATTGGATGTGTATCAACAGGCACTTGATAATGACCCCATCTTCAAAAATGCATACGATACTTACATGGCGAATACGGAAGCAGTTCCTCAAGCGCGTGCGGCATTACTTCCGCAAGTAAATCTTTCAAGCCAAGCAACGCGAAATGTATTTAACTTAAATAGCGGTATTTTTTCCGTTAATGATGAATACTACAATTCGGTATTATGGCAAGTCACGGCGTCTCAACCTTTATTCAACTACGAAGCTTGGGCTAAAGTTCGGCAGGCCAAAGCTTATGTTAAAGCGGCGCAGGCAAATTTTAATGATGCGGCACAGGATTTAATTTTACGAACTGCAAAAGCATACTTCGAGGTGCTTTATGCACAGGATACATTGAACTTTGCTGAGGCCAAAAAAAGGGCGAACAAAAGACAGCTGGATCAAGCACAACAGCGTTATGATGTAGGCCTAGATGCAATCACCTCTGTTTATGAAGCGAAAGCAGCTTATGATCAATCTATAGCCACCGTTATTGCTGCGCGTAATAATAAGTTAAACCAATATGAAAATTTGAGTAAATTAACCAACCATATTTATGAATTTCTATCCCCTTTTCGTCATGGCACAATTCCGCTCGTCAAACCCGAGCCTGCTAATGCTGACCGCTGGGTTGATACTGGCCTTAAACAAAACTATAAGCTTTTTGCAGCACGTTATAATTTAGAGATGGCGCGGGAAAATGTCAAAGCACTATCCGCAGGAAATTGGCCTACTATTGCGCTGCAAACAAATACGGTACAAACCTATAACTATTTAGGTAACTCTCGACCAGACAACAACCCCATCTTACCCAAAAGCCAGCGGCAATCGAATGTCGGTGTTGCCCTCAACTTCCCGGTTTTTCAGGGGGGGCTCGTGCGCTCGCAAACTCGCCAGGCTCAACATCAATTTCAAGGTAGCAGCGAACAATTTGAACAAGTATATCGCAATATTACGGTTAATAGCCGCATCGCGTTTAACACAATTATGGATGGCATCAGTAAAGTTAAAGCCGATCGCCAAACCGTCATTTCGCAAAAAAACTCTTTGGAAAGTACCGAGGCGCAATTTGAAGTGGGAACACGCACTATGGTGGATGTCGTAAATGCCCAACAACGTTTATTTGAAGCGCAACAACAATTGGCCAATGATCAATATAATTTGGTCAACTCGGTTTTAACCCTGAAATATCTCGCAGGCACGCTTAATGTGAATGATTTACAGCTCATTAATTCTTGGCTTGAAACAACTAGAATAAGCGGATATAAAACCACCTCGGCAACAGCGATTAAGAAATAAGGTATTGATTCATGTCCAACCCATCCCAAACAGAAAAAAAACTCCTGCATTACACTGGTAAAGCAATCTCTGATTTCAACATGATCCAACGTGGTGATCGGGTGATGGTTTGTTTATCAGGGGGTAAAGATTCCTTTACTTTGCTTACCATTTTAAATCAACTACGTCGACGTTCGGGTAATAAATTCGAGTTGTTTTCCTTTACCCTCGATCAAGCCCAACCCGGTTGGGATGATTCCGTATTACGTAATTGGTTAGCTGAGCAAGATATTCAACATGAAATTTTGACTCGTGATACTTACAGTATTGTTAAAGAGAAGGTACCCGAAGGAAAAACCTATTGTTCTTTGTGTTCGCGCCTACGCCGCGGAATAATTTACCGATATGCTGAAGAGCATGGCTTTACTAAAATTGCATTAGGTCATCATCGCGATGATCTCATTCGTACTCTGATGATGTCCATTCTTTATAATGGTAATGTGCGTTCAATGCCTCCAAAATTATTAAGTGACGATAAGAAAAATATTGTTATTCGCCCTCTATGTTATGTTCAAGAAAAGGATATTATTAAATTCGCTGCAGAAAAAGCATTCCCTATTATTCCTTGCAATCTTTGTGGCTCCCAGGAAAATTTAATGCGCAAAAAAGTAGCGCATTTGATTGACCAACTAGCCCTGGAAAATCCTAAAGTTCCAAGTAATATTCTTCATGCCATGCAGAGTATTAAGCCAAGTCAATTAATGGACCAAGATTTTTGGAATTTTAGAAATTTAGAACAAGATCTGATACTTCCAACAGCCCCCTCCCCCAATCAAGTACTATTCGCAGAAGAAGAATTCGCAGACACGATAGAGATTGATTAAAGCAGTTAGAGCGATCGTAGTGTTCCAATCTTGAGTTATCATGATTGCAGATGAATCACCTGCAATCATATCGTTTTATTTTCATACCAATTGATATAAATTATTAAATTACTGTAAGATTTATACATTCAGTTTTAAATAATTACTATTGACAATATTTATTCATTATGTGAAAAATACCCCGCTTTACGTAATCGTTACATCAATAATACGTATGAGAAATATTTACAGTTTTGGAACGAAACAATTTAGTCTAAAATCAGTAAAATTATCAGCTTATTCTGTGTTTATGTACCGGAATAAGTAGGATTGATATCTATTCAGATTTAACAGGAATTAAATATGCCATATGAACGCCCTCTAGACCCGCGACTTTTGAAAATTTATTCCCGACGCTATCTAAAATATGATTTTGTCGCCGCAATCGTCGTCTTTCTTGTTGCTATTCCTCTATGTCTTGGTATCGCTCTTGCCTCTGGTGCCCCATTGTTTTCTGGAATATTAAGTGGTGTCATTGGGGGCATCATCGTTGGTATATTAAGTGGGTCTGCGGTAAGCGTCAGTGGTCCGGCAGCTGGAATGGCTGCTGTAGTGCTCACAGCAATTACGCAATTAGGCGATTTTAATACCTTCTTATTAGCGCTTGTTTTAGCAGGGTTTATACAAATCGCTATTGGTGGATTACGTGCAGGCTTTATTGCAGATTATGTTCCTTCTAACGTAGTCCAGGGTCTGTTGTGCGCTATTGGCATTTTGCTCATCATCAAACAATTACCTTTAGCTTTTACTCATTCAGCCGACTTTAATGAACTCAGAAATCATCTTCTGGAGACCACGGACGTTATTACCTTAAGTCCACTATTAGGAATTTTACAACATATCAATCTCGGTGCATTGATTATTACCTTATTATCCTTCACGCTCTTAATATACTTTGATCACACGAATAACCGCTATCTTAAAGATATTCCTGCGCCAATATTGGTGGTTATTCTCGGCGTTGTCCTCAATGAAATATATATAGGAACTAGTTCTGGATTAATTCAAGACTCGCCAAAACTAGTAAACATTCCAGAAACAGATAACTTTAAAGACTTACTTGGAAGCATCCAATTCCCACAGTGGAGTGCCTGGACCAACCCTAAAGTTTATATTTACGCGCTCATCATTGCCTTTGTTGCTTCACTTGAAACATTGCTCAATATAAAAGCCGCGGAACGACTTGATAAATTAAAACGACATGCACCCAACAACCGAGAATTAGTTGCTCAGGGCGTAGGCAATTTGGCTGCAGGCTTAATTGGTGGTATACCGATAACTTCCGTGATCATCCGTACCTCGATTAATATTCAAGCAGGCTCGCGAACTAAAGTATCCACCATTTTGCACGGACTATTTATAGCTCTGGCGGTGATCCTAATCCCTTCAGCATTAAATAAAATTCCATTATCATCCTTAGCGGCGATTTTAATTTATACCGGATATAAGCTCAATAAGCCTAAAATTTATCAATCAATTTATGCCCAAGGAATGGATCGGTTTATTCCGTTTATTAGCACAATTATCGCCATCATTATATTCAACCTATTAGCTGGTATTTTAATTGGCTTGGGGATTAGTCTTTTTTACATCTTAAAATCTAATAGCCAATCACGCCTGAACATCATTAAAGAAAACTATCCTAATGGTGTGACTAACCGCTTGGTACTCCCACAACAACTTACATTTTTAAATAAAGCTTCTTTAGTTGCTGAACTAGATACAATTCCTCCAGAATCACAATTAATTATCGATGCGCGATATAGTCAATATATTGATAAAGAAATTACGGAGCTTCTTCGAGAGTTTCAGGAAGAACAAGCACCACAGAAAAAAATCGCATTAAATATGATTGGTTTTAAGGAGAGTTATAAAATACATAACTACATCGATTTTATCAATGTTACTACCTATGATGTACAAACCAATTTATCTCCCGCACAAGTACTGAATATTCTACACGAAGGAAATCAACGCTTTTTGAATGATGTGCGCATCCACCGGATGAATCATCAGGATGTAAAAAATACTGCCCAAGCGCAACATCCCATTGCCATTGTGTTGGGATGTATCGATTCACGAGTACCCGTTGAAACGATATTTGATATGACTTTTGGCGATATATTTTGCGTTCGTGTGGCAGGGAATGTTGTAAACGATGATATTTTAGCCAGTATTGAATATGCGTGTGGCGTAGTCGGTGTAAAGCTCATAGTCGTCTTGGGTCATACGCGCTGCGGAGCGATTCAATCGGCATGTGACGGTGTGGAGAAGGGTCATATCACCCAACTTCTTGACAAAATTCAGCCAGCGATTAACGCAGAAAATGAAACTGTCAATGAACGTAATAGCAAAAACACTTCTTTTCTTAATCACGTTACTGAACTCAACGTTGCAAATACTATGTATTCAATCTACGAAAAGAGTAGTCTTCTCCATGATATGATCGTAAAAGAGGACATTGCTGTAGTCGGGGGTTTATACGATGTTCATAGTGGCTCCGTGCATTATCGTAATTATGAGCGTGAGTTAGGTCTCCTTCAAGGCGAGCGCAGCCAAGAATTAGCTGAGAAAGTAGTTAAGGTGCTAAAAGAAGCGAAAATTTACTCCTAAGATACCCCTGCCCCCTTAAATGGGGGTTTCTGATTCGTAATTTTATAGTTAATTGCTCACGTCGGACATTTTAC
>ERZ778028.1962-NODE-1962-length-17495-cov-7.125860_pt1 | contig 17495 bp, 17 predicted proteins | sample MGYA00375758_ERZ778028 | MGnify/ENA primary metagenome ERZ778028 (study PRJEB29350, sample SAMN05389828) | bioreactor metagenome | isolation source: Thiocyanate bioreactor | place: South Africa: University of Cape Town | collected 2014-03-17 ... | reverse complement strand
TGCTGATCGATGATCTCTCCCGTCACAGGATCGATCATCTCGATGGTCTGGCTCACAGCCCTTCCTTTCGGTCAGGCCAGTCCCAGATCCACCGTTTTGCTGACAGTCCCCGTCGAACGTGCCACTGATGCACCAGTTCCCCTCGTCGGCTTCCGTGGGCGCAGCACGACGCCCGCGGGCGCTGGGGGAGCGCACGCGGGCGTCGCGGAGAGGATCCACCTACTCGCCTGGGGTGCCGCAGGGTGTCCAGAGGAAACGCCGGTGGTGGGGGGTCGGCGCGCGGCGGAGAGTCGGCGGATCCGCGAATCAGCCTTCGGCGGAGAAGCCCATGGGCTCGCCGCCGAGGCCGGCCTGGGCGTCCGAGTCTGCGCCGGGGACGCGCATCTCGAACGTCGAGTCGACGACGGTGTAGTCGAAGTAGCCCATCCGGGCGATCGGGCGCACCTTGGCGATGTCGACGCGTCCGTCGGGGGTCAGGGAGTTCTCGTCCATGTGGATGCGTTCGACCGTCGCATAGACGACGTCGATCGTGCCCACCGTCGAGTTGCCCTTGAGGCGGTGCGTCGAGAGGTACTTGCACTCGAAGTGGAAGGGGCTCTCGGCGACCATGGGTGCTGCCGACAGATCGGCGGCGCGGCGGGTGACGCCGGCGTGGTCGAATTCGCTGACCTCCGGCGGCAGCGCCATCGCGCTGATGTTGACGGCGTCGCGCAGCGCCCAGGTAGCCATGTTCCAGACGAACCAGCCGGTCTCCTCGGCATTGATGACGGTGTCCTTGCGACGTCCGTCGGGGTACTGGTTCGCCGCGAACATCACCATCGGGGGGTCGAAAGTGAGGTTCTGCCACTGGCTGTAGGGGGCCAGGTTCTCCACGCCCTTTCTGCTGACGCTCGAGAGCCAGCCGATCGGACGCGGGACGGTCAGTCCCTTGAAGGGTGAATGCGGGGTGGGGCTCTTCTCGCGAGCCGGATCGAACTTCATGGTGCGGCGCTTTCTGATGGGGAGGGGTCGGCTCAGCGGGTGCGTGTCGCGAGCGAGCCGCGGCGGGCCGGGTTGAACCAGTAGAAGATGAAGCCGGAGACGACGAGGCCGATGAGCCACGCGACTTCCGCGCCGCCGAACAGGTTGGCGATCGGGCCCACGTACAGGGAGCTGTTCATGAACGGGATCTGCACGAGGATGCCGGCGAAGTACGCGATGAACGCGAGACCGTTGACCTTGCCGTAGGGGCCGTTCGGATCAAACAGCGCCGCGATGTCGTACTCCTTGTGGCGGATCAGGTAGAAGTCGACGAGGTTGATCGCCGACCACGGCGTGATGAAGTACAGCAGGAACAGCAGAAAGTTCGTGAAGTTCCCGAGGAAGTTGTCGGTCGCGAGCGCCGCGATCGCGTAGGCGATCGCCGAGATGATCACGACGTACACGGCGCGGGAGCGCGCGGTCACGACGTCCTTCCGGCCGAGGGCCGTCACGATCGTCGCGAGCGACATGAACCCGCCATACGAGCTCAGCGTGTTGCCGACGAGCTTGCCGATGACGACCGTGATCGACACGATCCAGCCAAACCCGCCGAGGAGGCCGGCCAGATACAGCACCTGATTGTCGGAGAACGCGGCGCCGCCCACCGCGGCGGCCAGCGCTCCGATGCTCATCGCGAGGGAGGCGCCGAGGACGCTCCCGAGGAAGGTCCACCCGATCGTGGCGCGCTGCGGCGTCGACTCCGGCAGGTAGCGGCTGTAGTCGGCGATGTAGGGGCCGAAGGTGAGTTGCCACGACGCCGAGAGCGAGATACCGAGGATGAACGGCGCGAGCGCGAACTCCCCGTTGCCGATCGTAGCGGCGGCATCCGGAGCGGCGAGGATGACGAACAGCAGCACGATGAACACGACACCGCTCAGGACCGTCGCGAAGTGCGAGACCCGGTGGATCCAGCGGTATCCGATGATCGCGAGCACGGTGGAGAAGACGGCGAAGATGGCGGCGCCCACCTTCGGGTCGACGTTCAGGAGCGATCCGAGCGCCTGCCCGCCGAGCACGAGACCGGTCGCATAGAAGCCCAGGTAGATGAACAGGGCGAGCACCAGCGGCAGGATCGCGCCATAGTAACCGAACTGCGCACGGCTCTGGATCATCTGCGGCACTCCCAGCTTGGGACCCTGCGCGGAGTGCAGCGCCGTCACCCAACCGCCGAGCACGTTGCCGATGATGATCGCCGGGATAGACCACAGCGGCGAGTTGCCGAGGATCACGAACAGGGCGCCCGTCACGAGGGCAGTGATGGACGTGTTCGCGGCGAACCATACGAAGAAGAGCGACCCCGGCCTCCCGTGGCGCTCTGTCGGGGGGATCCAGTCGATGGTGCGATGCTCGATGGCCTCACCCGCGTGCAACTGCGCGTCGGTCGACATGTCTTTCCTCCTCAAATCGGCGGCTCACCGTGAGCCGCGTGGGCGCCACATTACCGATATACCGGTCGTATGCCAGAGGGTTGTTGTTACGGCCCTGTAAAATGTGGAATCCGCCCGGGGCGAGCGAAGGATGGTGACCGTGGCACAGAAGAGTCTCGCCGATCAGGCGTACGACGCCATCGAGGACATGATCACTTCGCAGCAGATCACGTCGGCGACCCTCGTGTCCGAGGCGTCGCTCATGGAAGCCACCGGCCTCGGTCGCACCCCGGTCCGCGAGGCACTGCAGCGCCTCGCCCGCGACCGCGTCGTGCAGATCCACCCGAACCGCGGCGTGTTCGTCCCGGAGATCACGGTCGAGTCGCAGCTGCGGCTGCTCGAGATCCGTCGCCCCCTCGAGGCCCTCGCCGTCGAACTCGCGTGCGTTCGCGCGAAGAGGGCCGAGCGTGACGCGATGGGGAAGATGCTCGCCTACCTGCAGGCGGCCGAATTCACGCTCGAGGGCTACGCCGATTCGGTGAAGCAGACGCATCAGCTCATTTCGAAGGCAACCCACAACGAGTTCCTCGTCGACGCGATGACGCCGCTGCAGACCCTCTCGCGCCGCTTCTGGCTCGTCAACATCGACGACGAGCAGGATGAGATCGCCGCAGGCGCCCGTGCGCACGCAGAGATCCTCACGTCGATCATCGAGCGCGACGCGGTCCGCGCGGTGGCGGCGTCCTTCGCCCTCACCGACTACCTCGTGCGCCACGCGCATCGCACCGTCGGCATCCCGCAGTCGGCCTGAGCGCCCGCTACCGCGCGGGGGCGGCGCCGCTGAGCCGGCGGCCGAGCTCGCTCGCGAACCGCTCGATGCGGTGCGCGAGGTCGGGCCAGGATTCTTCCGGCACGTTGCCATGCGGGAAGGTGACCGCCAGGCTCGCCGCGGGCCAGCCGTTGCGGTCGCGGATCGCGACGGCGACCGACGCGAACCCGTCGCTGACCTCGCCGCTCTCGGCGGCGAAGCCCGCCCTGGTGACCTCACCGAGGGTGCGCCGCAGGTGCGGCAGGTCCCGGAACGGGCGCGCGCTGCGGCGGTCGACGGGATCCTCCACGTAGAGGGCCCGCAGCTGTGTCGCGGGCAGGCACGCGAGCAGCGACCTGCCCGTCGCGGTCTGGTGGGCGGGAAGGCGCACGCCGACGTCGGTGATGAGCACCGGCCGGTGCGGCGCCCGCTGCTCGAGCAGATAGATGACGTCGGTGCCATCGAGCACCCCGAGATGCGCCGTCTCGCCGACGTGGTCCACGAGGGCGGCGAGGATCGGGGCGCCCAGGCGCGACAGGGGCGCCTGCCGGCTGAACCCGGAACTCAGCTCGTAGGCCGCGTAGCCGAGGCCATAGCGGCGGTCCTCGGGGTAGTGGATGGCATAGCCGTGATCGACCAGGGCGGTGAGGATGCGGTAGCACGCGGAGCGAGGAATGCCGAGGTCGCGGGCGACGGCCGAAGCGGGCACGGGCCCCCGCTGCGCGCCGAGATGGCTGAGCACGCGCAGCGCCTGTCGGACGGCGGGCACGGCGGGCGGCGGACTCTGTCCCATATATGAGACGATAACCCCACGGCATCCCCACATGAAGCGGCGCGAAGCGGGTTCACTGTCTGCATGACGACTTCCGGATCCGAGACCCGCACCATCCGCGCCGCCCGAGGCAACCGGCTCACCGCGAAGAGCTGGCAGACCGAGGGCCCGCTGCGGATGCTCATGAACAACCTCGATCCCGAGGTCGCGGAGCGCCCCGAGGATCTCGTCGTCTACGGTGGCACCGGACGTGCCGCGCGCAGCTGGGAGGCGTACGACGCGATCGTCCGCACTCTCGAGACGCTCGAGTCGGACGAGACGCTGCTCGTGCAGTCCGGCAAGCCCGTCGGCGTCTTCCGTACCCATGAGTGGGCGCCGCGCGTACTCATCGCCAATTCGAACCTCGTCGGAGACTGGGCCACGTGGCCAGAGTTCCGCCGCCTCGAGGCCCTCGGCCTCACGATGTACGGGCAGATGACGGCCGGGTCGTGGATCTACATCGGGACGCAGGGCATCTTGCAGGGCACGTACGAGACGTTCGCCGCGGTCGCGACGAAGCGCTTCGGTGGGACGCTCGCCGGCACCCTGACCCTCACCGGCGGCGCCGGCGGCATGGGCGGCGCGCAGCCGCTCGCCGTCACCCTCAACGAGGGCGCCGTCCTCATCGTCGACGTCGACCCCGGCCGCCTGCGCCGCCGCGTCGAGCACGGCTACCTCGACGAGATGACCGACGACCTCGACGACGCGATCGAGCGCGTGCTCGCCGCCAAGGCCGAGCGGCGCCCGCTGTCGGTCGGCCTCGTCGGCAACGCCGCGACCATCTTCCCGGAGATCCTCGCGCGTGGCGTCGCCGTCGATATCGTCACCGACCAGACCAGCGCGCACGACCCGCTCAGCTACCTGCCCGTCGAGGTCTCCCTCGAGGACTGGCAGCGCGCTGCCGCCGACGACCCGGAGGAGTTCACTCGCCTGTCGCGCGCCTCGATGGCCGCCCATGTGAAGGCGATGGTCGAGTTCCAGGATGCCGGCGCCGAGGTGTTCGACTACGGCAACTCCATCCGCCGTGAGGCCGAGCTTGGCGGCTACGACCGCGCGTTCGCCTTCCCCGGCTTCGTCCCGGCCTACATCCGGCCTCTCTTCGCGGAGGGCCTCGGCCCCTTCCGCTGGGCGGCGCTCTCGGGTGACCCGGCCGACATCGCCGCGACCGACAAGGTCATCCTCGAGCTCTTCCCGAACGACGAGAAGCTCCGCCGCTGGATCACCGCCGCCGGCGAGAAGGTGCACTTCGAGGGTCTCCCCGCACGCATCTGCTGGCTCGGCTACAAGGAGCGCCACCTCGCCGGCCTGAAGTTCAACGAGATGGTCGCCTCCGGCGAGCTGTCCGCCCCCGTCGCGATCGGCCGCGACCACCTCGACTCCGGCTCGGTCGCCTCGCCGTACCGCGAGACCGAGGCGATGGCGGACGGCTCGGATGCCATCGCCGACTGGCCCCTGCTGAACGCCCTCCTCAACACCGCGAGCGGCGCGACCTGGGTGTCCCTCCACCACGGGGGCGGCGTCGGCATCGGCCGCAGCATCCACGCCGGCCAGGTCGTGGTCGCCGACGGCACACCGCTGGCGGCGGAGAAGATCGAGCGCGTGCTCACCAACGACCCCGGCACGGGCGTCATGCGGCACGTCGACGCGGGCTACGAGCGCGCCGCCGAAGTGGCCCGTGAGCGCGGCCTGCGCGTGCCGATGTGGGAGCAGGGATGACCTCGAGCCTGGTGACGGGCGGCCGGTTGACGGGGCTGCACGAGCTCACCGGCATCGGCGTCGATCCCGTGCGCGGCGGATACTCGCGCCACCTCTGGCAGGAGCCCGACCTGCAGATGCGCGCCTGGTTCGTCCAGCGTGCCGAGGCGCTGGGGCTCTCCGTCGAGCACGACCGCAATGGCAACATCTGGGCGTGGCTCGGTGAACCCGGACCCGACGCGGTCGTCACCGGCAGCCACCTCGACAGTGTGCCCGGCGGCGGCGAGTTCGACGGGCCACTCGGCATCGTCGTCGCACTCGATGCCGTCGCGCGACTGCAGGCCGCCGGCAGTCGGCTCACCCGTCCGCTGGCCGTCGTCGCGTTCGCGGAGGAGGAGGGCTCCAGGTTCGGCATCGCGTGCATGGGCTCTCGGCTGATGACCGGCGAGCTCGCCCCCGACCGGGCGCGGGCGCTCCGCGACGAAGACGGCGTGAGCTTCGCCGAGGCGGCCGAGCGCGTCGGATTCGACGCGCGGCAGATCGGGCGCGACGATGAGGCGCTCGGCCGCATCGGCGTCTTCGTCGAGGTGCACGTCGAGCAGGGGCGCGGGCTCATCGAGCTGGGTAGCCCGGTCGCCGTCGCGAGCTCGATCTTCGCGCACGGGCGATGGATGCTGACCTTCCGTGGGCAGGGGAACCATGCTGGCGCGACCGCGATGGGCGACCGCGACGACCCGATGGTCGCCGCAGCCCGCGCCGTGCTCGAGATCGAGCAGGCGGCGCTCGCCGCGGGCGACGCGCGTGCGACCGTGGGCCGCGTGAGCGCGGTGCCGGGCGGGACGAACGTCATCGCGTCGCGCGTGGAGCTGAGCCTCGACGCGCGCGCCGAGGAGGACGCCGACGTGCGCGACCTCGTTGCCGACATCGCGCGCCGTGTCGGGGCATCCGAGTTCGCCGAGCAGTCGTGGAGCGGCGCCGTCCGCTTCGATGAGAGCGTGCGCGACCGGCTGCGCATGGCGCTGGGTGACGTGCCGGTGCTGCCGACGGGCGCCGGGCACGACGCCGGGGTCCTCGCCGGCACGGTGCCGACGGCGATGGTCTTCGTCCGCAACCCCACCGGCATCTCGCACGCCCCCGCCGAGTTCGCGGAGGCCGAGGACTGCCTCGTCGGCATCGACGCGCTCGTCACGGTGCTGGAGGAGCTGCAGTGAACATCTGGTGCGACCGGGTCGTCGACGCCGACGGCGTCCGCGAGCGCGTCCGGTTCACCCACGCCGGCGGCCTCGTCGCCGCGGTCGAGACGGACGTCGCTCCGCGCGGCGACGACGTCGTCCTCGGTACCGTGATTCCCGGGGTCGCGAACGCGCACTCGCACGCCTTCCACCGCGTGCTGCGCGGCCGCACCCACGCGCACGGCGGCGACTTCTGGCGCTGGCGCGAGAGCATGTACGCAGCGGCGGCACGGCTCGATCCCGAGAGCTACTTCGAGCTCGCGCGCGCCGTCTTCGCCGAGATGGTCACCTCCGGCTACACCGCCGTCGGGGAGTTCCACTACGTGCACCACCGGCAAGACGGCACCCCTTATCCTCACGAGATGGAGCGGGCGGTTGCCGCCGCCGCCGAGAGCGTCGGCATCCGGCTCACCCTCCTCGACACCGCCTACCTCACCGGCGGCATCGACCGTCCGCTCGCGCCGAAGCAGGAGCGCTTCAGCGACGGGTCCGCAGGCGCCTACCTCGATCGCTGGCATGAGCTGCGCGACCGCGTCGGCCACGGCGCCCGGCTCGGGGCCGCGGTCCACTCGGTGCGGGCGGTGCCGCGCGACGCGATCGCGCAGATCGCCGCCGGGCTCACCGCCGATGTGCCCCTCCACGTCCATCTGTCGGAGCAGCCGCAGGAGAACGCCGACTGCGTCGCCGCGTATGGTCTCACGCCCACCGAGCTGCTGAGCGAGGCCGGCGTGCTGTCGGCACGCGCCACCGCCGTGCACGCCACCCACCTCACCGGCGGCGACATCGCGCTGCTCGGAGAGGCCGGGGCATCCATCGTCATGTGCCCCACCACCGAAGCCGACCTCGGCGACGGGATCGGGCCGGCGCGCGAGCTGCTGAGTGCCGGCGCGCGCCTCGCCGTCGGGTCGGATCAGAACGCCGTCGTCGACCCGTTCCTCGAGACCCGGGGCCTCGAGATGCACGAGCGGCTCGCGCACGGAGCGCGCGGCCGGTTCGCCCCCGCCGAGATCCTGCGTGCGGCCACCGACGACGGTTACCGGTCGCTCGGCTGGCAGGTCGCGCCGCTGCAGCCCGGCGGGCCGTGCGACCTGGTCGAGATCGACGCCGCGTCGGCGCGCACGCTCGGGTCGCACCCGACCGAGCTCATGCTCACCGCGACCGCTGCCGACGCACGTCGCGTCATCGTCGGCGGGCACACCGTCGCCTCGCGCGGGCGCCTCGCCGACGGCACCAGCCCCGCCCAGCTGCTGCACGACGCACTCCGGAGGTTCCCATGAGCGAGCTCATCACCGGCATCGGCGAGCTGACCACCCACACCGGCGAGTACGGGCGCCTCACGGATGCCGCCGTCGTGATCGACGGCGGTCGCATCGCGTGGGTCGGATCCGCGGCATCCGCCCCAGCGGCCGACACCCGCACCGACGCCGGCGGCCGCGCCGTGCTTCCCGGGTGGGTCGACACGCACACCCACATCGTCTTCGCCGGCGACCGTGGGGCGGAGTTCGAGGCCCGGATGGCGGGCGCTCCGTACGTCGCGGGCGGCATCACCTCCACCGTCGACGCGACCCGCGCCGCGACGGCGGATGAGCTGTTCGCGCGCGCCGACTCACTGCGACGTGAGGCGGAGCGGCAGGGCACGACCTACCTCGAGACGAAGACCGGATACGGTCTCGACGTCGAGGCCGAGGTCATGAGCGCGCGCATCGGCGCGCAGGTCGCCGACACCGTCACCTACCTGGGCGCGCACATCGTCCCGGCGGGCGTCGACCGCCGCGACTACATCGACCTCGTCACGGGGCCGATGCTCGCCGCCGTCCGCCCCTACGTCGACGCGATCGACGTCTTCTGCGAGACCGGCGCGTTCACGGTCGACGAGTCGCGGGAGATCCTGCGCGCGGGCGCCGCCGCGGGACTCGCGCTGCGCGTGCACGGCAACCAGCTCGGCCGCAGCGGCGGCGTCGCGCTCGCCGTCGAGCTGGACGCCGCGAGCGTCGACCACTGCAACCACCTCGACGCCGCCGACATCGACGCTCTCGCCGGCTCCGACACCGTTGCGACGTTCCTGCCGGTGTGCGACCTGTCGACACGCGAGCCGTTCGGACCCGCCCGGCAACTCCTCGACGCCGGGGGCCGGATCGCGCTCGCCACCAACTGCAACCCCGGCACGTCGTTCACGACCTCGATGGCACTGTGCGTCGCGACGGCCGTACTGCAGATGCACCTCACGATCGAGGAGGCCGTGTTCGCCGCAACCCGGGGCGCCGCGCGCGTGGTCGGCCGAGTCGAAGGCAGCGACGCCGTCGGCGTCATCGCCCCCGGTTCTCGCGCCGACCTGCAGATGCTCGACGCGCCCTCGATCGCCCACCTCGCCTACCGCCCCGGCGTGCCGCTGACCGCGGCCGTGTGGCGCGGCGGGCGCGCCGTGGTCCCGGCGCCGTGATCCTGCGACGCCAGCGCGATCGCACGCCCGTCGCCTGGCGCAACGGCGCGGGCGTCACCGAGGAGGTCGCCGCCGCGCGAACCGGCCGTATCGGCGACGGGGAGGGAGATCGCATCGCCTGGCGGGTGAGCATCGCAACCGTCGACAAGGCCGCGCCCTTCTCACGATTCGATGGCATCGACCGACTGCTGATGCCGCTCACGCCCGCCGGCATCCACCTCCGCCTGTCCGGAGCGGCGCGCGACGTCTCGCAGTTCGACGTCGTCGCCTTCCCGGGTGAGGCTGACGTCGCCTCGATCGAGGATGCGCCGGGAGCGCGGGACCTCAACCTCATGGTCGACCGCGCGTTCGGCGGCGGTCAGCTGGTGCGGAGCTACGTCACCGGCGCCCGCACGCTGCGCCGTCGCGCCGGCCAGGAGGTGGTCGTCGTCGTCGCGCTGTGCCCGACACTGCGATACCGCGGCGAGCAGCTCGAGGAGGGCGACGCGATCGTGGTCGACGACGACCGGACCGTCATCCTCAGCGGCTACGGATCTGTCGCCGAGGCGACGGTCGTTCGGGCCACGGGGTAGTCGCGGAAACGGCAACCCCTTTTTCGTGGCGCGTCACGGTGTCACCTCCCCGTGCAGCAGCCCCGCCCGCTCAGGTGAGGGTGTCGCTGACTCTACGGGTCTGCGTGTAGGTTGCGTGCGGGTAGAGCGCGACGGCAGGGAGCTCTTTCAGCCGATCGGGGGGCGATTCGGTGACGACAGCGAGGGCGGGTTGGATGCCTGCGGCGATCTGGAGGGCGAACTCCCGCAGGTGCCCTTCGTCAAGCCCGGCGTCGGCTTCGAGTCGTCTGATGCTGTCGGAGTTGAAAGTGCCGAGGGTGTTCGCGCCGTCGACGGCGAAGGCGAGCTCGACGTTGTCGAACACTGCAGGGTCATGCGCGAGGACTTGCTCTCGCTGCGTGAACGGGAGTGAGCTGGCGTCGGCCGCGCTGAGGTTCCGGTCGAAGACGGTGAAGATGTCGCGGTAGCCGGGGCCGCCATCGGACTCGTACTTCTGAACTTGCGAGGTCCCGGTGGCTTGCGCGAGGTCTTCCTGGTGGAGTCGGCCGACGGTGCCGTCGTCGTCGAAGCGGTCGAAGCGTTCCACGATGAGGACGTGCTCGCCGTCGAACTCGGCCATCACGGATGCGGCCGCATCGATCCCGAGCAGGCGCGCGACTTGCAGGGTGATGTGCTCGGTGACGTCGGAGCCGGGCAGTGGCTGGATGCCCGGCTTGAAGATGTGTGTCGACGGCTGCCGCCCAGATGGCTCGAACCACCGGTCACCGCGGAGGGTGAGCGCGAACTTCCCCTGAGTGCCGCCGAGCGAGAACCCCTCCTCGACTGCGCGATGCTGCAGCCAGTCGGAGTCTCGGATGGCGTTCACACCGTGTCGTCCCGTTCGGCGCCGTCGTGCGCGCCGGCCGCCGTCAGCGCGCTCGCCGTGCGCGACGATCTCCACTCGGGGCGCCTCGTCCGCGTCGAGATGGACGGTGAGGTGATCACGCGCCCGGTCGCGGCCGTCTGGGCCGGTCGCGAGCCCGAGCCCGCGGCATCCCGCCTGCTCGCCGTCATCGCCGACACGCTCGGTATCGGCTGACCACTGCGCTCAGCGCGGTGGTTGCAGCAGGCGCCCGAACGTGCGGAGGGTCTCGCTGAGTCCGATCGACGGCTCGAGCAGCCACTGGATCTGCAGGCCGTCGGATGCCGCGATCAAGAGCGCCGCGAGCTCTTCGGCGGGGACGTCGTCGCGGATGTCGCCATCGGCCTGCTGCCGACGAAACGATGACGTGAGCTCGTCGCGCACGCGCTCGAAGCGGGCCGAGAAGAACTCTCGGCCGACGTCGTTGCCCGCCTCCAGAGATGCCGCCAGCAGCGTCGTGTACAGCTGGACCAGTCCCGGCACGTCGACGTTCGCGATCGCGGCGTCGATCATCGTGTCGACGCCGGGCGTCACGGCCGGGTCCGCAGACGCGTTGCGCTGGATCTCGGCATGGGCGTAGACGGCGACCAGCAGCTGCTCGCGAGAGTCGAAATAGTGCAGCAGAGCGGCATGCGAGACGCCGATCGCCTCCGCGATGCGACGCAGCGACGTGCCGTCGGCCCCGCGCTCGCGGAACACCTCGATGGCGCGGTCGAGGATCTCCTGACGGCGGGCGACCCCCTTCGGCTGCAGGCCGCGCCGGCCGATCACCGTCTCGTCGCCCGTGCCGTCCGTGGTGCTCACGGCATCCAACATAGTCGATGTTCGAGACAAAACCTCCACATGGAGGTTTTGTGGTACCGTCGCTTCAGCGCCAGGCGGACGATGCGCCGCCGACGCCGCACACACGAGACAACGAGGTTCGAAGGACGCACGTCATGACACTGCCCGTCGCTTCCGTCCAGCTGTACACGCTGGCCAAGGAGTTCACCGCCGATATGGGGGGCTCGCTCGACAAGCTCGCCGCCATCGGCCTGCGCAATGTGGAGGCGTTCGATTTCGTCTCCCGCCCCACCGAGATCCGCGCCGCCCTCGACGCGAGCGGACTCGCGTCGCCGACCGGCCACGCCCCGCTCCTGTCCGACACGCTCTGGACCCCGGACGGTGAGATTCCGACCCCCGCCCCCGAGGTCGTGTTCGCTGCCGCGGCCGAGATCGGTATGACGACGGTCATCGAGCCGTTCGTCGCGCCCGAGCGCTGGCTGACGGCCGACGGCGTCGCCGACATCGCCGACCGGCTCAACCGTGCCGCCGAGAAGGCGGCGGAGTTCGGCCTCAACGTCGGCTACCACAACCATGCTCAGGAGTTCGTCGCCTCCTTCGACGGCGCCACCGCCTACGAGCGCTTCGTCGCGCTGACCGACGAGCGCGTCCAGCTCGAGCTCGACCTCTTCTGGGCGCTCACCGGCGGCCAAGACGTGCCCGCGCTCGTGTCCGCGCTCGGCGACCGCCTCGTCGCGGTGCACGTCAAGGACGGCGTCGTCCCGGCATCCAACCCCTGGGCTCCTGGCGCCGGTTCCTTCGGGTCGGACAGCCTCGACCAGCGCCACGCCGGCACCGCCGACGTTCCTCTCGCGGAGGCGCTGAAGGCCGGTACGGCGATCCGCTACGCCGTGATCGAGTACGACAAGGCCCCCGGAGACGTGTTCGAGGACATCGCCGCGAGCTTCGCCTTCCTCCGCGACGGGGGGTACGTCCAGTGAGCGCCCTGCGCGTCGGTGTCATCGGCGCCGGAGTCATCAGCCAGACCTACCTGGAGAACCTGACCTCGTTCCCCGACGTCGAGGTCGTGGCCGTGGGCGATCTGCTGCCCGAACGCGCCCAGGCCAAGGCCGAGGAGCACGGCGTGCCCAGCTGGGGCACGGGGGAGGGCGTGCTGTCGAATCCCGACGTCGACCTCGTCGTCAACCTCACGATCCCGGCGGTGCACGTCGAGGTGTCGAAGGCCGCCGTCGCCGCCGGCAAGCACGTCTGGACCGAGAAGCCGCTGGGCCTGGACCGTGAGAGCACGCGTGAACTGCTCGCGCAGGCCGAGGCGGCCGGCGTGCGCATCGGCTCGGCCCCCGACACGATCCTCGGCCCGGGCTTCCAGACGGCCAAGCGCGCCATCCGCGAGGGTGTCATCGGCACGCCGCTGTTCGTGCAGACGTCGTTCCAGACGCAGGGGCCCGACCTGTGGCATCCCGAGCCGGCGTTCCTGTTCGCACAGGGTGCGGGGCCGCTGCTGGACATGGGGCCGTATTACTTCTCGGCGCTGGTGAGCCTGCTCGGTCCGGTCGCGGGCGTCACGGCGCGCGGATCGCGCTGGCAGACGACCCGTCAGATCCACACCGGTGCGCGGGCGGGCGAGACCTTCCCCGTCGAGGTACCCTCGACCGTCCAGGTGCTGACCTCGTTCGCCGGCGGCCAGCACGGCACCCACCTGCTCAGCTTCGACTCGGCGCTGGAGCGACACGGCGTCATCGAGATCCACGGCTCCGAGGGCACGATCGTTCTGCCCGACCCGAACGCCTTCACCGGACGCATCGCGTACGTGAAGCCGCTCGGCGTGATCCGTGACGGCATGCGCTTCGAGCAGGAGTGGGTCGAGATCCCGGCGCAGGGCACCGTCGTCGGTCGCGGCCTCGGCGTGCTCGACATGGCACGCGCCATCGCGGAGGGACGCCCGCATGTCGCGACCGGCGAACTCGGCTATCACGTGCTCGACGTCATGCTGTCGGCGCAGGAGTCCGCCGGTACCGGCGAGACGCTGACGATCGGCAGCACCGTCGCCGACGTGCCGCTTCTGCCCGAGGGGTTCGACCCCTTCCAGAGCACGCTGGCCTGAGCCGCGGCCACGCGCACACCGAGAGGGGTGGATGCCGGGAGCACCGGCATCCACCCCTCTTCGTCGCCTGTCAGTGGCCGGCGTGCGGATCGACGACCATCACGGTGCCGTCGGGGCGCACGAGCGCCGCGTCCTGCACGGCGCCGAGTGCCGGTGTGGCCACGACGGCCACGAGGGCGGCGGCCAGCAGCAGGGGAACCGTGCGGATCGCGCCGGCCGGTGCCACGCGCCGGCGAGCGTCGGTGATGATCATCACGGCCGCCGTCAGCAGGAGGACGACCGCGACCGCGGCGGCCAGAATGCTCGCGCGGCCCCCGGTCAGAACGACAAGCGCGGCGACGCCGAAGACAGTGACGAGCGTCGACGCCGCCGCGGTCCGGGGCAGGAGCAGGCGGCCGGCGCTCAGCGCCGCCGCACCCCAGGCCAGCCACAGCAGTCCCGCCACGGCGAGGACGACTCCCGACCCGCGGGCCGCGCCCGAAGACGCCTCACCCGTGATGGCGGCCGCGCCCATGCCGATCGAGACCAGGCCCGCCCCCCACGCGAGCGGCACGGTCCAGGCGCGCAGGCCGGCTCCCGGAGCGGCCGCCGCGCGGGAGGGCGCGCTCATGCCGTGACCGACCGCGCGCCGCGCTCGGCGCCGAGAGCCACACCGAGCAGCACGATCGCGCTGGCGAGGTGCAGGAAGTGGTCGGGGACGTTCAGGGCGAGGATGTTCGCCGAGGTGCCGACGAGGAAGAAGCCGACCACGCCCAGCAGCAGATAGGCGGCGCCGATGGTGGCGTTGACCGTCTTGGCGGCGCGCACGCCGCTCAGGCCCGCGATCACGAGCGCGGCACCGATGAGAAGGTGCGCGATGTTGTGCAGCGGGTTCACGGCGAAGATCCTCAGCAGCAGTCCGCCGTCGGTGGCGAGGAATCCCACGCCGCCGGTGACGGCGAAGCCCAGGGCGCCGACGACGAGGTAGACGGCGCCGAAGACGGTGGCGACGAGACGGTTCGGTGACGAGTTCATGACGGACCTCCTGTTCGGGTCGCGACCGGTGTCGTGACGGAGGTTGTTCGAGGCGCGACGCCGAACGGATTGGCGGGCGGGCTGCGCGTCAGGCGAGCCGCGCCGCCACGATCCGTGTCGCCGCCTGCGCATCGAGTCGATGACCGACCGACTCCGGCGAGACGATCAGCTCGGCGTGCGGCATCGCCGCCGCGAGGCGCTCGGCAGCCGCGCTGAGGAACGGGAAGGTCTGCTGACCGCAGAGGATCGTCACCGGGACGTCGACGGCGAGCATGGCATCGGTCGGCGTGGACAGCTCGCGCGCGAGTGTCGCGTCGTAGACGGTCGACTGTGCCAGCGGCACCACGCCGGCGAAGGCGTCGGTCGCGCGGAACTGCGCGATCATCGCGTCGGGAAGTCCGACCGCCTCGCGCTGGAACAGGACGACGGCCTCCTCGCGATCTCCCGCGTCGACGAGCGCCTGGATGCGCGAGGGGAGATCGGGAGCCGGCTCGTGGACGCCGAAGTGGAACGGGGGTTCGGACAGGAACAGTGCGCGCACCGGCACGCCCGTCTCGGCGACGAGGGATGCCGCGTACAGGCCGATCACCGCGCCGGAGGAGTGGCCCAGCACCGCCGCCTCCCCTCCCGCGCCGGCGATGACGGCCGCCAGATCCTCCGCCTCCCGACGCACCGAGAACGGCTTCGTGTCGCCGCTGTCGCCGCGGGCGCGCCGGTCGTATGTGATCGCCCGGAGGCCCGCATCGGCCAGCGCCGCGCCGAGCGCGGCGGCATCCTTCGCCGTCGACAGGGCGCCGTTGACGATCACGACGGCGGGCCCCGATCCGGTGTCGTGGACGGCGAGTCGGGTTCCGTCGGCGGAGGTCACATGATGCATGGCCCGATGCAAGCACCGACCCTCGACGTCGTCAAGACATCGCGTGGCGTCGGAGCGCAGGGGGCGGATTCAGAGCAGGTCGGCGCGGTGCACGAGTGCGCCGGCGCCGATGAGCGGGGCATCCCCGCCCAGCCCGGCACGCACGACCTTCAACCGCCCGGCGTAGGCGTTGACGGCGCTGTCGCGAACGACGCGTTCGATGCGGTCCGGATAGTCGTCCGCCACGAACGAGAACCCGCCGCCGACGACCGCCAGCTCGAGATCCAGCAGGGTCGCCGCGCTCGTGAGACCGACGCCCACCGCGTGCGCGGACCGCGCGACCGCCGCGACCGCCACGTCCTCGCCCGCGCGGTACGAGACCGCGAGCTCCTCGCCGGTCGTGCCCGCCCAGCCCTGGGCGCGCGCCCAGGCGACCGTGTGCGGTCCCGAGGCACGCTGCTCGAGGGTGGATGCCGCCGGCTCGCCGTCGACGTCGGCGACGAGGATCTGCCCGAGGTGTCCCGCGTTGCCCGAACCACCGGCGACGAGCCGCCCATCCGACACGATGCCGCCGCCGACACCCGTCGACACGACGAACACGATCGCGTTGCGCACCCCGCGTGCGGCACCCCGCCACGCCTCGGCGAGGGCGATGCACGTGCCGTCCAGGCGCAGCGTCACGGCGTCCAGCCCACTTGCGGTTCGCACCGCCGCCACGATGGCGAATCCGTGCGCCGCGGGAAGGTTGATCGGCGCGATGGTGCCGGCGGTGATGTCGATCGGCCCGGCCGCGCCGATGCCCGCCGCGACGACCTCGTTCCACCGCGGGTGCGCGCGGCATCCGTCGATCACCTCCGTGAGGCCGCGCTCGAGCACGGTGAGGTCCGTGGCGGCGCCCGCGCCGGTCGGGGTGCGGTGGCGCGAGCCCTCGATGATCGCGCCGTCCGCGTCGACGAGGGCGCCCTCGATCTTCGTGCCGCCGAGATCGATCGCCAGTGCCAGAGTCATGCCGCGTCCTTGAGGAGTCGTCGAGAGGGGCGGGGCCGGGAGTATGCCGGGCGCCGTATAGATGTAAGCGTAGTGTCGGCGCCAGCGATCGGCACCCGCCTTTGGCTTCGCCCCACGGGCATCGTCTCCCGCGATGGACCGCCGATCAACGGAGCCGGTCATGGCCACACTCACCCCCGCATCCACTCTCGGCCCGATCCGACAGACGTACGCGACGTCGGAGACGTTCCCGCCGGTCGCGCGTTCGTACACCCAGGTGTCGCAGGTGGTGAAGGAACTCGGGCTGCTGCGCCGGGCTCCGGTCTTCTACGCTCTCGTCGGCTCGGCGCTGGCCCTCTGCCTCGCCGGATGCGTCGCCGGCTTCGTCCTGCTGGGCCAGAGCTGGTTCCAGCTGCTCATCGCGGCGGCGCTCGGCATCGTGCTGACCCAGGTGGCGTTCCTCGCCCACGAGGCGGCGCACCGGCAGATCCTGTCCTCGGGGCCGGCGAACGATCGCCTTGCGCGCATCCTCGCCGCCGGCGTCGTCGGCATCAGCTACTCGTGGTGGGACTCCAAGCACTCCCGCCACCACGCCAACCCCAACCGCGTGGGCAAGGACCCCGACATCGAGGTCGACACGATCTCGTTCCTCGTCGAGGATGCCGTGCAGGCCCGCGGCATCCGCCGGTTCATCACCCGCCGCCAGGGCTGGTTCTTCCTCCCGCTGCTGACGTTGGAGGGGCTCAACCTGCACGCGCACGGCATCCGCCACCTGCTGTCGCGGCAGCCGGTGAAAAAGCGCGGACTCGAGTTGGCGCTCATCACGACGCGACTCGCGGTCGTCATCGTCCCGGTCTTCCTGCTCCTGCCGCTCGGGATGGCCTTCGCCTTCCTCGGCGTGCAGCTCGCCGTCTTCGGCGTGTACA
>ERZ778028.1959-NODE-1959-length-17520-cov-8.324019_pt1 | contig 17520 bp, 16 predicted proteins | sample MGYA00375758_ERZ778028 | MGnify/ENA primary metagenome ERZ778028 (study PRJEB29350, sample SAMN05389828) | bioreactor metagenome | isolation source: Thiocyanate bioreactor | place: South Africa: University of Cape Town | collected 2014-03-17 ... | reverse complement strand
CGACGACGAGGGCCCGGCCGCGAAGCCGGCGCGTCCGGCGGCCTCCGCCGCCAGGGCGCCGCGGGCGACGCCGGCGAGGACGCCCCGCAAGCCCGCCGCCGCCCGATCCGCCGCCGCGGGCGCGTCGTCCGGCAGGCCGGCCTCGCGGAAGCCGGCCCCTGCGGCGAAGCCGGCGGTGTCCGCTGCGCCGGCCGAGGCGCTGCAGGAGGAGCCCGTCGAGGTCCTCGAGTCGGTCGAGCCCACGGTCGAGTCGGCCGAGGCTCCGGCGCACGTCGAGGCTCCGGAGTCGGAGACCCCGGTCGTCGAACCGGCGGCGGAGTCGGTCGAGACCCTCGAGCCGGAGGCGTCGCCCGCGGATCCCGAGGACTTCGTGGTCCAGGAAGCCGAGCCGGAGTCCGAGCCCGAGGTCGAGGTCGAGGTCGAGGCAGCCGAGCCCGAGGCTCCGGCGGAGGAGCCCGAGGCCGAGTCCGCAGCGCCCGCAGCGGCTCCGGCCGTCGAGCCGTCGAGCCGCGCGGACGACCTCGAGCCGGTGCTCGTGCTCGATTCGCTGTCGAAGCGCTTCGGGGACCGGTTCGCGGTCGAGGACGTCACGCTCGCCCTCGACCCCGGGACGCTCACCGGCATCGTCGGCCCGAACGGCGCGGGCAAGACGACGACCCTCTCCATGATCACCGGGCTGCTGCGACCCACCTCGGGCCGCGTCCTCGTCGCCGGCGTCGACGTCTGGCGCCACCCGCGGCGCGCCAAGCGCCAGCTCGGCGTCCTGCCCGACCGGCTGCACACCTTCGACCGGCTCACCGGCGCGCAGCTGCTCTACTACACCGGCGTGCTGCACGGCCTCGACCGGCGGACCGCGCGCCGCCGCACCGAGGAGCTCGCGGGCGCGTTCAAGGTCGAGCACGCGATGGAGCGGCTCGTCACCGACTACTCCTCGGGCATGCTCAAGAAGATCGCGCTCGCCGCGGCGCTCGTCCACGCGCCGCGGCTGCTCGTGCTCGACGAGCCCTTCGAGTCGGTCGACCCGGTCTCGGCGACGACCGTCGCCCAGATCCTCCGCGACTTCGCGGCCGCCGGCGGCACGGTGCTGCTCTCCAGCCATTCCATGGAGCTCGTGCAGCGCATCTGCGACCACGTCGCGGTCATCGTCGACGGACGGCTCATCGCCGGCGGCACCGTCGACGAGGTGCGCGGCGACCAGAGCCTCCAGGAGCGCTTCGTCGACCTCGCCGGCGCCGACTCCGAATCGATCGCGGATCTGGCATGGTTGCGGCGCTTCTCCGACTGAGGCTGCTCTCCCTCGGCAACCGCGTGGTGCGCCCGCGCGGCGCGGCCGAGCGCTGGGCGGTCGTCGTGGCGGCGGTGTTCGCGGTGGCGGCGGTCGTCGGCATCGTCGCGCTCGGCGGCGTCGCGGCCGCCACGACCTCGGAGCTGCGCAGCGCGGCGTTCGTCGTCGTGGGCTCCGCCGTGGTCGCCGCGTTCTGGCTGCTGCCGTTCGCCTTCCGGGTCGACGAGGCGATGCCGCCGCGCGCCTTCGCGCCCTTCGAGATCGCGCCGCTGCGCCTCGCCGCCGGCCTGGCGCTCACCAGGGTCGCCAGTGTGCCGGTCGTGCTCCTCCTGCTGCTGCTGATCGTCCAGGCCGGCGCGTGGCACGGCGACCCCGCGGCGCTGTGGACGGCGGTCGCCGCGGACGTCGTGATCCTGGCCCTCTGCGTGCTCGGCTCGCAGGTGGCGTCCGCCGTCGCGGGCCACGGCATCGTCGCGAGGAACGTCGCGGGGCTGCTCGCGCTCGCCGTGATCGCGATCCTGGCCCCGCTGGTGGCGGTGCTCGCCACGCTGCCGTGGTCCGGGTCGGGGGTCACCGTGCTGCGACGGACCGCCGCCGTCCTGGACTGGACCCCCCTCGGCGTCGCCTGGGGCGCCCCCGGCGCCGCTGCGGCGGGCGACGGCGGCCTGGCCGCGGCCCGCATCCTGGTCGCCCTCGCGATCGCGGTCGTCCTCGGCGCGCTCTGGTACTGGATCGTGCGCCGGGCGGGCCGCACCATGCCGCGCGCCGAGCACGTGCGGTCGACGGCGGGGCTCGGCGTGTTCGAGGCGGCGCCGCCGTTCCCGGCCGGGGTCATCGCGGCGCGGAGCATCGTCTACTGGATGCGCGACGCCCGGTACGCGGTGCCGCTGCTGATCCTTCCCGTCGTCCCCGTGGTGATCGCCGCGTCGTTCGCGATCGCCGGCATCCCGTCCGGCGTCGCCGCGTGGCTCTGCCTGCCGCTGGTGACGCTGCTCATCGGCTGGTCGGTGCACAACGACATCGCCGCCGACGGCACGGCGTTCTGGCTGCACGTCGTCACCGGCGTCGGCGGGCGCGCCGACCGCTGGGGGCGCATCGTCACGCCGCTCATCGTCGGCGCCGTGGTCGCCGTCGGCGGGGGATACCTCACCGCCTGGATCGCCGGGGACTGGGGGATGCTGCTGCCGCTCATCGCACTCGCGGCCTGCACGCTCCTCGTCGGCCTCGGCGTCGGCAGCGCGGCCTCGGCGATCGCGCCCTATCCGACCGTGCTGCCGGGCAACGGGCCCTTCGCCCAGCCGCAGGCGCTGCGCGGCGGCGAGCCCGCGAAGCAGGCGCTCTCGCTGCTCATCGCCCTGCTGCTGTGCGCGCCGACCATCGCGCTCGTCATCGCCGGGCTCGTCGTCGACCCGGCGCTGCTCGCGCCGGCGGCCTGGGTGGGCCTCGGCTCGGGTGTCGTCGTGCTGGTGCTCGGCGCCGAGCTCGGCGGGCTCGTCGTGTCGCGTCGGGCGCCGGAGATCCTCGCCTTCACGCAGCAGAACTGATCGCGGGCGGTCGGTCGTAGAATCCCGGCATGGCGACTGAGCACACCGGCGGCGGGACCGACGTCATGGATCGGGAGCTCGAACAGCTCCTGAACGGCGAGCTGACCGAGGACGGCGACCACGACCGGTTCTCGCACTACGCGCCGAAGGACAAGATCGTCGAATCCGCCGTCACCGGCAAGCCGATCCGGGCGCTCTGCGGCAAGCTCTGGGTGCCGACCCGCGACCCGCAGAAGTTCCCGGTCTGCCCGGAGTGCAAGGCGGTCTACGAGTCGCTGCGCTCCTGACCGAGCCGTTCCTGTCTCGGCGCCCCCGGGCGCGCGGCTGCCCTCAGACGTAGACCGTCGGGATGGCCGGGTCGCCGCGGCTCAGCCGCAGCGCGTCGGGCGGCAGCTCGGCGATCGCCGCGCGGTGGTGCTCCCGTGCGGCGGCGACCCCGGCGGGCCCGAGGTGCTCCGGAGCGTAGGCGCCGTCCTCGATGAACGTCGTCTCGAGCGCCCGTCCCTCGACGCCGGCGGCCGGCTCGTCGACGAAGACGGTCTCCTCGACCGCCACGCCGTCGGCGGTGCGGCGGATCGGGATCTTCCGCCCGCCGACGGTCGCCTTGCCGGTGGACTGCTTCGCGACCGCGACCCACCGTCCCTCGTCGTCGGTGCGCGCGACGAGCTTGAACACCATGCCGGCCGCCGGGTGCCCGGAGCCGGTGACGACGGAGGTGCCGACGCCGAACGCGTCGACCGGCGCGGCGCGCAACGCCGCGATCGAGTACTCGTCGAGGTCGTTCGTGACCGTGATCCGGGTCCCGGTCGCCCCGAGCGCGTCGAGCTGGGCGCGCACCTGCGCGACGACGACCGGCAGGTCGCCGGAGTCGATGCGCACCGCGCCGAGCCCCGGGCCGGCGACGCGCACCGCGGTCTCGACCCCGGTCGTGATGTCGTAGGTGTCGACGAGCAGCGTGGTGCCCGGCCCGAGCGCGGCCACCTGCGCGGCGAACGCCTCCTCCTCGGAGTCGTGCAGCAGCGTGAACGCGTGCGCGGCCGTGCCCATCGTGGGGATGCCCCAGGTGCGGCCGGCCTCGAGGTTCGAGGTGGCGGAGAACCCGGCGATGAACGCCGCCCGCGCCGCCGCGACCGCGCTCGCCTCGCCGGTGCGGCGCGAGCCCATCTCGGCGATCGGCCGGCCCTCCGCGGCGTTCGCCATCCGGCTCGCGGCCGAGGCGACCGCGGAGTCGTGGTTGAGCACCGAGAGGATCAGCGTCTCCAGGACGACGGCGTCGGCGAACGTGCCGTCGACGCGCAGGATCGGCGAGCCCGGGAAGTAGAGCTCGCCCTCCCGGTAGCCGGTGAGGGTGCCGCGGAAGCGGTAGTCGGCGAGCCAGTCGATCGCGGCGGGCCGGACGATCTCGTGCTCCCGCAGCCAGGCGAGCTCCTCGTCGCCGAAGCGGAACGCCTCGATCAGCTCGACGAGCCGGCCGGTGCCGGCGACGACGCCGTAGCGCCGGCCCGCAGGCAGGTGGCGGGCGAACACCTCGAACACGCCCTGCCGCTCGTGCCGGCCCGAGCCCATCGCCGCGTCGAGCATCGTGAGCTCGTACCGGTCGGTCAGCAGCGCGGTCGATCGCATGGATCCGAGGGTAGCGGGGCCGGCCGGGAGCCCCGCCTACCATGGAGGCGTGGACGACGCGCCGATCGGGGTCTTCGACTCCGGCGTCGGCGGCCTCACCGTCGCGCGGGCGATCATCGACCAGCTGCCGAACGAGCGGATCCTCTACGTCGGCGACACGGCGAACGGCCCGTACGGCCCGCGCCCGATCGCCGAGGTCCGCGAGCTCGCGCTCGGCGTGCTCGACGACATGGTCGCGACCGGCGTCAAGGCGATCGTCATCGCGTGCAACACGGCGTCGGCGGCGATGCTCCGCGACGCCAGGGAGCGCTTCACGCTCGCCGCCGGCATCCCGGTCATCGAGGTCATCCAGCCGGCGGTGCGCGCCGCGGTGCGGCAGACCCGCAATCGCCGGGTCGGCGTCATCGGCACGGCCGGCACGGTCAACTCGCTCGCCTACGAGGACGCGTTCGCCGCGGCCAGCGACCTGGAGATCACGACGCGGGCCTGCCCGCGATTCGTCGAGTTCGTCGAGGCGGGGGTGACGACCGGGCCCGAGCTGCTCGCCGTCGCCGAGGAGTACCTCGCCCCGCTGCGCGCCGCCGGCGTCGACACGCTGGTGCTCGGCTGCACGCACTACCCGCTCATCGCCGCCGCGATCCAGTACGTCATGGGTCCGGAGGTGACGCTCATCTCCAGCGCCGAGGAGACCGCGTTCGACGTCTACCGGACGCTCGTCCGGCACGGCATCGAACGGTCCGACGTCGCGCCGCCGCGGCACCACTTCGAGGCGACCGGCGGCGACCCGGTCGCGTTCAAGCGGCTCGCCCAGCGCTTCCTCGGCCCGGAGATCGTCCGCGTCGAGCCCTTCGCCCCGCTGCCTCCGTCGGTCGGGTAGCACGCGACGCGCCTCGGTAGGGTCGGTCCATGACCTCTGCGACCGAACCCCGCGCCCGCCTCGACGGCCGGCGGCCCGACGAGCTCCGCCCCGTGACGATCGAGCGCGGCTGGAGCGAGCAGGCCGAGGGCTCGGCGCTCATCTCGTTCGGCCGCACCCGGGTGCTGTGCACCGCCTCCTTCACCGCCGGCGTCCCGCGCTGGCTCGCGGGCAAGGGCAGCGGCTGGGTGACCGCCGAGTACGCGATGCTGCCGCGCGCGACGAACGAGCGCAGCGACCGCGAGGCCGTCAAGGGCCGGGTGGGCGGCCGCACGCACGAGATCTCCCGGCTGATCGGCCGCGCGCTGCGCGCGGTCGTCGACACCAGGGCGCTCGGCGAGAACACCGTCGTCATCGACTGCGACGTGCTGCAGGCCGACGGCGGCACCCGGACCGCGTCGATCACCGGGGCGTACGTCGCGCTCGCGGACGCGATCGCCTGGGGACGGGCGCAGGGGCACATCCCGCGGTCGGCCGAGCCGCTCATCGACTCGGTCGCGGCGGTCAGCGTCGGCATCGTCGGCGGCGTGCCGCTGCTCGACCTCGAGTACCGCGAGGACTCCAAGGCGGAGACGGACATGAACGTCGTGACGACCGGCCGCGGGCTCTTCGTCGAGGTGCAGGGCACCGCGGAGGGCGCGCCGTTCGACAAGCGCGAGCTGGACGCGCTGCTCGAGCTGGCCACCGCCGGCACCGCGAGCCTCGCGCGACTGCAGCGGGAGGCGCTCGGTGGCTGAGCCCCGCCGACTGGTGCTCGGCACCAGGAACGCGCACAAGGCCGAGGAGCTCGCCGCGATCCTCGGCGACGCGCTCGACGGCTGGGAGCTGGTGCCGACCGACGGCCCGGAGCCGGTCGAGGACGGCGCGACGTTCGCCGAGAACGCGCTCATCAAGGCCCGCGCCGCCGCCGCGCACGCCGGCCTGCCGGCGCTCGCGGACGACTCGGGCATCGCGGTGACCGCGCTCGGCGGCGCGCCCGGCATCCACTCCGCGCGCTACGCGGGCACCCGGGACGACCGCGACAACATCGAGCTGCTGCTGCGCAGCCTCGGCGACGCGGCCGACCGCTCGGCGCGCTTCGTCTGCGCCGCGGCCTTCGTCGCGCCGGACGGCACCGAGGCGGTCGAGGTCGCCGAGTGGCCCGGCGTCGTGCTCGACGCCCCGGTCGGCGAGGGCGGCTTCGGCTACGACCCGGTGTTCCGACCGACCGGCCACGGAGTGAGCCTCGCGCAGCTGAGCCCGGCGGAGAAGAACGCGATGTCGCATCGCACCATGGCGTTCCGGGCGATCCTCCCGGCCGTCGCCGCCTGGGCCGCCGCCCGCTGACCGCGCGCCCGCGGCCGGGTCCCGCGTGCTAGGTTTTCGGCGTGCCGAAAACGACGCCGGACGAGGGGCCGGGACCGGGCGAGCGCCCCGGACCGGCCGGGCGCGCCGGGCCCGGCGCGCTGCTGCTGCTGGGGCCGGCGTTCGTCGCGGCGATCGCCTACGTCGACCCGGGGAACGTCGCCGCGAACCTCACCGCCGGCGCCCGCTACGGCGACCTGCTGCTGTGGGTGCTCGTGCTCGCGAACGCCATCGCGGTGCTCGTCCAGTACTCCTCGGCGAAGCTCGGCCTGGTCACCGGCCAGAGCCTGTCCGAGCACCTCGGCGAGCGGATGCGCCCCTGGCCGCGCCGGCTCTACTGGCTGCAGGCCGAGCTCGTGGCCGCCGCGACCGACGTCGCCGAGGTGATCGGCGGCGCCATCGCGCTGCACCTGCTCTTCGGGCTCCCGCTCTGGCTCGGCGGCGTCGTCGTCGGGATCGTCGCGATCCTCATCCTGGCCATCCAGTCGCGCCGCGGGCAGCGCGCCTTCGAGCTGACCATCATCGGGCTGCTCGCGGTCATCGTGATCGGCTTCGTGTTCGGGCTCGTGGTCTCCGGCTTCGACGCCGGCGAGGCGGTCGCCGGGCTGGTGCCGAGGTTCGAGGGCACCGACTCGGTGCTGCTGGCGACGAGCATGCTCGGCGCGACCGTCATGCCGCACGCCATCTACCTGCACAGCGCGCTCGCCCGGGACCGCCACGGCCACGTCCGGGACGAGGCGGGGCTGCGCCGGCTGCTGCGCGCGACGAAGACGGACGTGCTCGCGGCGCTCGTCGTCGCCGGCGCCGTGAACATCGCGATGCTGCTGCTCGCGGCGACCGCGCTGCGCGGCGCGGAGGGGACCGACACGATCGAGGGCGCGCACGCCGCGATCGCGGCGGCGCTCGGGCCAGGGGTGGCCGCCGTGTTCGCGGTCGGGCTGCTCGCCTCGGGCCTGGCCAGCAGCTCGGTCGGCACCTACGCCGGCCAGTCGATCATCGGCGGCCTGCTGCGGGTGCGCGTGCCGGTGGGGGTGCGCCGGCTCGTCACGCTCGTCCCGGCGGTCGGGCTGCTCGCGGTCGGGGTCGACCCCACCTGGGCGCTCGTGCTCTCCCAGGTCGTGCTGTCGTTCGGGATCCCGTTCGCGCTGGTGCCCCTGGTGCGGGCCACCGGCTCGGTCCGGGTGATGGGCCGCTGGGTGCACCCGGTCTGGCTGCGCGTGCTCGGCTGGGCCGCGGTCGCGATCGTCACCGCGCTCAACGCGCTGCTGATCGCCCTCGTGCTGGCGGGCTGAGCCTCAGTCGCCCTTCGGCGAGGGCGCCGTCTCGTGGCCGTCCTCGAGGTCGACGACGAGCTCCTCCGCCTCGGCGTCGGTGAGCACGTGCGCGCCGGCGCGCTTCGCGCGGGCGCGGGCGGTGAAGAAGTGGATGGCCGTGGGCACCACGGTGATCAGCACCGCGGCGATCAGGATCAGGTCGATGTACTGGATGACGAAGTCGCTCAGCCACGGGATGTACCCGATGAGGAAGCCGACCAGGGTGAGGCCGGTGCCCCAGAGGACCGCGCCGATCGCGTTGAAGAGCGTGTACTTCCGGTAGTTCATGTGCCCCACGCCGGCCATCACCGGGGTGATGGTCCGCACCACCGGCACGAAGCGGGCGAGGATGACCGAGAGGCCGCCGAAGCGGTGGAAGAACGCGTTGGTGCGCCGGACGTTCTCGACCGAGAACAGCCCGGACTCCTTGCGCTCGAAGATCCGCGGGCCGCCCTTGTGCCCGATGAGATAGCCGACCTCGCCGCCGACGAACGCGGCGACGCTGATCGCGAGGCAGGAGATCCAGATCGGGATCTGGATGCCGGTGTACGGCGGGACCATCGTGCCGGTGAAGGTCAGCAGGCCGGTGATCAGCAGCAGGGTGTCGCCGGGCAGGATGAACCCGATCAGCAGCGCCGTCTCGGCGAAGATGATGAGGCAGACCACCAGGAGCGCCCAGGGCCCGGCGCCGGTGATGATCGCGTGCGGATCGAGCCAGGGGATGAGGGCGCTGTGCGCGATCGGCGCGGCGGCGAGGGTCACGGCGGGCTCCTGTCGTCGTGTCGGTTGCCAGAGTCTAGCCCGGCCCCGCGGCGATGGCCTGGACCCGTTCAGGCCGCCCGATGGCGCCGCTCGAGGGCGGCCCCCTCGACGTCGACGTCCGGCAGGATCCGGTCGAGCCACCTCGGCATCCACCACGCGGCGCGGCCGAGCAGGTGGAGGACGGCCGGCATGACGAGCATGCGGACCACGAACGCGTCGAGCAGCACGCCGACCGCGAGCCCGAAGCCGAGCGGCCGGATGGTGCCGATGTGCGAGAACACGAACCCGCCGAACACCGAGGCCATGATGATCGCCGCCGCGGTGACCACGGCCCGTCCGCTGCGCAGCCCGGTGACGACGGCGATCCGCGGCGGTGCGCCGTGCACATAGGCCTCGCGCATGCCGGAGACGAGGAAGATCTGGTAGTCCATGGCGAGCCCGAAGAGCATGCCGATGACGAGGATCGGCGCGAAGCTGAGCACCGGTCCGGGGTCGTGCACGTCGAGGACGCCGCCGAGCCATCCCCACTGGTAGACGGCGGTGACGGCGCCGAGCGCGGCGAGCAGCGAGAGCACGAAGCCGGCTGCGGCGAGCAGCGGCACCAGGATCGAGCGGAACACGGCGATCAGCAGGATCACGGCGATGCCGGCGATGAGCGAGAGGTAGAGCGGCAGCGCCGCCGCGAGCTGCTCGGAGATGTCGATCGCCGCGCTCGCGGAGCCGGCCACGCCGACCTCGGCGATGCCGTCCGGCGGCGCGGCGTCGCGCAGGGCGTGCACCAGCGCCTCGGTCGCCGCGCTCGTGGACCCCTCGGCGGGGATCACCTGGAAGGCGAGCAGGTCCCCGTCGCCGGTCGCGGCGATCGGCACCGCGGCGACGACGTCCTGCTGCGCCGTCAGGAAGTCGACGAAGCCGGCCTGGACCGCCAGCAGATCGTCCTCGGCGACGGGCGCGTCGGGGGTCGCGACGACGACGAGCGGCGCGTTCCGGCCGGGGCCGAACTCCTCGGCGACGGTCTGGTGCGTCCGGTACTGGGTCGAGTCGACGGGCTCGGAGGAGGCGCTGAGCAGCCCGAGCCTCAGGCCGAGCACCGGGGCGGCGATCGCGAGCAGGCCGACCACGCCGACGACGACCGCGGCGACGGCGCCGCCGGTGCGCAGCGGCCTCGGGGCGGCCGGCGCGGCCGGAGCCGCGGCGGCCGCCGTTCGGGCGCGCCGGCCGAGCGCCCGCATGCCGATCAGCCGCAGCAGCGCGGGCACCAGCGTGACGGCGGCGGCCACGGCGACGAGCACGCAGCCCGCGGCCACGACGCCCATCGTGCCGAGGAACGGGATGCCGGTCACCGCGAGCGCGAGGAGCGCGACGACGACGGTCGCCCCGGCGAAGACGACGGCGCTGCCGGCGGTGCCGTTCGCCAGCCCGATCGACTCGTGCAGCTCCATGCCCTGGGCGAGCTGCCGGCGGTGCCGGTTGATGATGAAGAGCGCGTAGTCGATGCCGACGGCGAGGCCGAGCATGACGCCGAGGGCCGGGGTGACGCTCGACATCTGGACGGTCCCGGAGAAGGCGAGCGAGGCGGCGATGCCGACGCCGACGCCGAGGATCGAGGAGAGCATCGGCAGCAGGGCGGGCAGCAGCGAGCGCAGCATGACCAGCAGCACGACGAGCGCGAGCAGCACGCCGACGATCTCGCCGACGCCGAGGATGCCGTCGAGCGAGGCGGTGAGCTCCGAGGAGTAGTCGATGTAGACGCCGGCGATCTCGGCGTGGTCGAGGATCCCGGCGACGGCGGCCTTGACCTCGCTCGACAGGGTGAAGAAGTCCTGCTCGAAGAGCACGGCGCCGAGCGCCGTCGAGCCGTCATCGGAGACGCTGCGCAGTCCGGCCGCCGCGTCGAGCAGCCGCTCGCCGGCGTCGAGCCGCTCGCGGCCGTCCTCGAGCTGCGCCCACCCGGCGTCGAGCCGCGCCTGCTCGGCGTCGAGCTGCTCGGCCGCCTGATCGGCGACCCCGCCGGCCTGCGCGGCCTCGACCGCGGCGTCGAGCTGTCGCTGCCCCTCCTCGAGCTGTCGGGCGGACGCGTCGAGCTGTGCGGCGGCGTCCTGCAGCTGCTGCGCCTGAGCGGCGCGCTCAGCCTCCGCGGCGAACGGGTCGACGACCTTCGCGACGCCGTCGACGCCCGCGATCTCGACGAGCAACCCGGCGATCGCGGCCTGCTGCTCGGCGTCGAAGGCCCCGCTCTCGGAGCGGAGCACGACGGTCGCCGCGGCGCCGGCGTAGTCGGGCAGCGCGGCCTCCAGCCGCTGGGTGACCTGGTCGGTGGCAGTGCCGGGGATGCTGAAGTTCGAGCTCAGCGCGCCGCCGAAGGCGAGGAAGCCGCCGACCGCGATGGCGAGCGCGCCGATCCAGGCGGCGAGGACGATCCATGCCCGCCGGGCGGCGGATCGTCCGAGGCGGGCGAGGAGAGCGGCCACGTTCGGCACCTTTCGAGACGAGGGAGGCGCGCCGTCGGGCCGGGACGACTATATCGACAATTGTCGGAAAACCAACAGTTGTCGTTGAGATGGCGTCGAGATCACAGCGTTCTGCCAGAATGCCGGGATGGACCCGCGGATCGTCCGCACTCGGCGCAGCCTGCGGCAGGCGGCGCTGGAGCTGGCGACCGAGCGCGCGCTCGACGAGATCACCGTGGGCGACATCGCGGAGCGCGCGGGCGTCAACCGCAGCAGCTTCTATCAGCACTACTCGGACAAGGAGACCCTGCTCGCCGATGCGCTCGACGCCGTCGTCGAGGAGACCGGCGCGAGCCTCGAGGGGCCGCTCGACCGGATCGACGAGCCCCCGGCCGCCTTCCTGCGGTTCATCGGGCACGTCGACGAGCACGCCGAGCTCTACCGCTGGGCGCTCGGCCCGCACGGCTCCTCCGTGGTCACCGCGCGGCTGCGGTCGCGGGTCGAGGCGCTCGTCCTGCATCACCTCGCCCTCGCCGAGGACGCGCCCTTCGAGGGCATCCCGGACGACATCGTGGCGGCCGGCGTCGCTGGCTCCGGGCTGGGGGCGGTGCGGGCCTGGGTGGAGGGCGAGCCACGGGCGCCGGTGCCGGTGGCGACTGGGTGGCTCTGGCGGATGCTGCTGCTCGGCGCGGGCCGACGGCTCGACTGAGCTGGGCGACGGGAATAGCCGCGCCGATCCCGCTGTATGACTCTCTGCGGGAGAGTCATGGGACTCTCCGCGAGAGAGCCGAGATCTTCCTAAGGAGTCAGCATGAGCAGCACCCCGTCCCAGTCGGTCACCGTCATCGGCGCCGGGAACATCGGATCCGCCGTCGCCGGCATCGCGCTGAAGGCCGGGGCCGCGGTCCAGGTCCTCACCCGCGACCCGGAGCAGGCCGCCTCGATCGCCGGGGCGACCCCGGGCGCCGTCGGCGACGCGATCACGGGCGACATCGTCCTGCTCGCGCTGCCCTATGGCGCGCTCGACGACGTCCTCGCCGCCTACCCGGACGGATTCGCGGGCCGGATCGTGGTCGACCCGACCAACCCGGTCGACTTCGGGACGCTCGACTCCCTCCTCCCGGCCGGCTCCTCGGCGGCCGCGCAGCTCGCGGAGCGCCTGCCCCGCGCGAAGGTGCTGAAGGCGTTCAACACGAACTTCTCGGCGACGCTCGCGTCGGGCGTCACCGGCGGCGCGCCGACCGCGGTGCTGATCGCCGGCGACGACGCGGAGGCGAAGCAGGCGCTGTCCGCGCTGCTGGCCGCGGCGGGGCTGCGCGGTCTCGACGCGGGCCCGCTGAAGCGGGCGCACGAGCTCGAGGGCGCCGGCGCGCTGCAGATCGGCCTCGCCGTCACCGGTCAGACGCCGTGGGACGGCGGCTTCGCGGTCGTCGAGGCCTGAGCGCCGGCTCGGGCGCGACGGACCCGACCGCCGCGCCCGAACGGCCGCGGCCGGCGATCTGCGGGAGACTCTTGGGGACGGGAGGGCGGCGATGGACGGGACCGGCTTCGACCCGTACGGGCGCGCCTGCCCCTCGCGCGGCGTGCTCGGGGGCATCGGCGGGCTCTGGACCGTGCTCGCGGTCGGCGCGCTCGCCGACGGCCCGATGCGCTTCAGCGAGCTCGCAGAGCGCGTCGACGGCATCTCGCAGAAGATGCTGACCCAGACGCTGCGCTCGCTCGAGCGCGACGGCCTGATCACCCGCACCCGCTACGCCGAGCTGCCGCCCAGGGTCGTCTACGAGCTCACCCCGGCCGGGCGCGGCCTCGTCGAGCCGCTGCGCGCGCTCGAGTCCTGGGCCGCCGAGCACACCGCCGAGGTGCTCGCCGCGCGCGAGCGCTTCGACCGCGACTGAGTCGGACGCTCTCGGTGCGGGAGGCGGGACTCGAACCCGCACGCCGGGGCACAGGAACCTAAATCCTGCGTGTCTGCCAGTTCCACCACTCCCGCGGGGACGCGCACCAGGTTACCCATTCATCAGGAATCTCCCCGGTTCGCGGCGGGGTAAGGGGTACCTTAGCTGCATGACGACGACCGCGACCACGCGTCCCGCTCCGCAGCAGACCCTCTTCGAGCTCACCGCCGACCAGGCCGCGCAGGTCCGCGAGGCCGCGCAGCGCATCACGGCCCTCCCGAACCAGGACGCGGACGCGTTCTGCCGCCAGGCGCTCGAGGCGTCGTTCGATCTCCCCGGCGAGCTGCGCAAGGCCGTCCTCAACTTCTCCGACGTCGGCTCCGACTCCGGCGTCATGGTCGTCCGGGGCCTCTACGTCGACGACGACCTCGTCGACACCCCGCTCGACAACGCGCAGGGCCACGCCGGCCGCACCGAGTTCGTGAAGGAGATGGGCGCGATCGCCCACCTGCTCGGCACCATGGTCGGCTACGAGGCGGAGAACGGCGGCCGCCTCGTGCAGGACATGGTCCCGAACCCGAAGCTCGCCATGACGCAGCAGTCGCAGTCGTCGAAGGTGGAGCTCGAGGCGCACACCGAGCAGTGCTTCAGCGAGTACCGGCCCGACTACGTCATCCTCGGCGCGCTGCGCGGCGACCCGGACGCCTACACCTTCGCGTACGCGGCGCGGAAGTTCGTCGAGCACTTCACCGAGGACGAGCTCAAGCAGCTGCGCGAGCCGCGCTGGATGACGCAGATCGACGACTCGTTCAAGCCGTTCATCCCCGACCCGAACGCGGTCCGCGGCCCGTACCCGATCCTCACCGGCCCCGAGGACGACCCGTACATCCTGATCGACCAGGACCTCATGCACGGCGTCACGAAGGAGTCGCAGGAGCTGCTCAACAAGGTCGTGCAGACCTACATCGACCACCGCGACGGCGTCGCGCTCGCGGCCGGCGACCTGCTCATGCTCGACAACCCGCGCGCCATGCACGGCCGCTCGATGTACACGCCGCGCTTCGACGGCAAGGACCGGTTCATCGCCCGCGGCTTCGTGGTGCGCGACCGTCGCCGGCTCTGGCCGTGGCTGCTCGACGATCGCCGCACGGTCGCCGCGATGTACTCCTGACCCGCCCCGCCGCGTCTTCGCGCCGCGGGACCATTGCGCCCGGTGCCGCGCGGGGTCTACGCTCGCGGCGACCTGAGGCGATGGGGGACGGGCGATGGCGACGACGAGGCGCGATCTCGGCTGGTGGTGGGCCGCGTGGCTGATCTGGGCGCTCGTCCCGAGCGCCTCCCAGCTGCTGGTGTGGGCGATCGACCCGGCGCACGCCCCGCAGGCGCTCGTCGACGCCGAGATCGCGACGCTCGAGTGGATCCAGTACCTCTGGGTCGTCATCGGCGTCGTCGCGGCGCTGGTGACCGGTCGCGGCCTCGCACGGAAGCTGCTCGGCGCGCTCGCGGTCGTGGTCGGCGCCGGGCTGCCGCTGCTGATCACGCTCACGGTCGGTCCGCTGCTCGGCGGCGCCGGCGTCGCCGGGGCCCTGATCCTCACCGCGATGCTCTACGCGGCGGGCTTCGCCGGCCTCGCGGTCGGCTACGTCGTCGCAGTGCGCGGCCGCCCGCAGGTGCTCTGGTCGATCCTCGTCGCGTTCGTGCTGTTCGCGCTCGAGCTGTGGGCCTCGATCAGCATCGGGAACACGCCCGGCCTGCAGTGGCTGGTCTACGTGCTGCCGGCGGTCGTCAGCCTCATCGTGGTGGTCGTGGCGGGATCGCTCGCGCGTCGACGCTGAGCGCCCGCTCAGCCGGGGAGGAAGGCCGCGAGGTTGTCCCGCGTGAGCGGGGCCAGGCGCCCCTCCGCGGCGAGGGCGAGGAGCTCGGCGCGGGACGCCCAGCGCGCCTCGGCGAGCTCCGCCCGCACCCCGATCCGCGCCGCCCGGTCCGTCCGCCCGGACGACCCGGGCCCCGCCTCCAGGCCGTCCCACCGGAACACCTCGCAGTCGACCGTCCAGCCGGCCTCGTTCGCCGCCGGCGCGGTGTAGCGGCCGAGCGGCAGGAGCGCCGCCGGCTCGACGCGGAGCGCGAGCTCCTCCTCGAGCTCGCGAGCGAGGCACTGCGCGCCGGTCTCGCCGGGCTCGAGCTTGCCGCCCGGCTGCATGAACGCCGTCGTGCCGCGCTTGCGCACCACCAGCATCCGCCCGCGCGCGTCGAGGATGATCGCCGCGGCGATCCGCAGCACCCGCTCGCCGCTCATCCCTCCGGCCGCCCCGGGACGTAGCGCGGGATCCAGCGGACGAAGCCGAAGGTGCCCGCGACGGCGATGAGGCCGATCACGACCGAGGCCCACGGCAGCGAGGCGAGCGCGGTCACGCCCCAGACGAGGACGGTCGTCGCGGCGCCGCCGGCGTCGGTGAGCGTCCGCCAGGAGCCGAGGTAGGGGCCGGGGTCCTCCGGCGGCGCCGTGTCCGCGCCGAGCGTCAGCAGGATGCCGCTGGAGATCCCGTTACCGACGGCGATGACGATCGCGAACATCGCGAACCACATCTCGTCCTGCGGCAGCGGATCGGTCAGGGCGAGCCCGAGATAGCCCGCGCCCATCAGGAGCATGGCGGGCAGCGCCGCCCACAGCCGGCCGAAGCGGTCCATCACCTGGCCGCTCGCGTAGAACAGCGCGAAGTCGACCGCCCCGGCGATCCCGATGACGAGCGCGATCGTGGAGGGATCGAGCCCGATCATGAGGCCGAAGATCGGCAGCACCACCTGCCGGGCCGCCCGGACCGCCGACAGCGACGCGGCGGCGATGCCGAGCCGGGCGAGCACCTCCCGGTGCCGCCACATGGTGCGGAACACCCCGACGCGCTCGATGCGCGGGATCGCCCCGGTCACCGCCTCGCCGGTGTCCTCCACGACGAGCGCCGCGCTCCCGCCATCGGCGGCGCGGCGCCGCTCCTCCTCGGCGATCCGCTGCTCCGGGTCGGGGCCGAGCAGCACCATCAGGATGACCGCCACGATGCACACCACCAGGAACCACACGGTCGCGTGCTGGTCGTGCCAGAGGGCGAGCAGCCCGGCGGCGACGAACGGGCCGATGAACATGCCGAGCCGGAACGTGCCGCCGAGCAGGGAGAGCGCCCGGGCGCGGAAGGCGAGCGGCACCCGGGTCGTCATGAACGCGTGCCGGGCGACGCCGAAGCCCGCCGCGCCGACGCCGACCAGGAACGCCGAGGCGCCGAGCGGCCAGAGGCCCGGCGTGAGCGCGATGCCGACCGCCCCGATGAGCACCACGACGCCGGAGATCGCCATCGTCAACCGCTCGCCGAGCCGGGGCAGCACGGCGCCGGCGGGGATGTTCCCGCAGAGCTGGCCGATCACGAGCAGGCCCGCGATGAGCGCCGCGAGGCCGGCGTCCGCCCCGCGCTCCGCCGCGAGGATCGGGAGGAGCGGGAGCAGCGCGCCCTCGCCGAGCGCGAAGATCGTGGTCGGCCCGTAGATCATGACCGCGAACCGGCGCAGGCTGCCCCGGGTCGAATCGCTCACCGGACGAGGCTACTCGCGTCGCCGGTAGGCTTGACCGGCCATGGAACTCGACCTCAGCGCCGACATCGCCGCCCTCCGCACGACGTTCTCCGACATCGCGGCGGTCGTCGACCTGGACCGGCTGCGCGGCGAGATCGACGCGCTGTCGGCCGAGGCGGGCGCGCCGGACCTGTGGGACGACCCCGCGAAGGCGCAGCAGGTGACCTCGAAGCTCTCCCACGCGCAGGCCCAGCTGGCGCGCGTCGGCGGCGTCGCGCAGCGCCTCGACGACCTCGAGGTGCTCGTCGAGCTCGCCAACGAGGCCGACGACGAGGCGACGGCCCAGGAGGCGCGGGACGAGCTGCAGGCGCTGCGCACCGCGATCGACGGCCTCGAGGAGCAGACGCTGCTCGACGGCGAGTACGACGCCTATCCCGCGGTCGTGACGATCCGGGCCGGCGCCGGCGGGGTGGACGCGGCCGACTGGGCGCAGATCCTGCTGCGGATGTACCTGCGCTACTGCGAGCGCAAGGGCTGGCCCACGAAGGTGATGGACACCTCCTACGCCGAGGAGGCCGGGATCAAGTCCGCGACCTTCCAGATCGACGCGCCCTACGCCTTCGGCATCCTCTCGGTCGAGGCCGGCACGCACCGGCTCGCGCGGATCTCGCCGTTCGGCTCCGGGGACAAGCGGCAGACCTCGTTCGCCGCGGTCGAGGTGATCCCGCTGCTGCCGGAGACCGACGAGATCGAGGTGCCGGAGACGGACATCCGGGTCGACGTGTTCCGCTCCTCCGGCCCCGGCGGCCAGTCGGTCAACACGACCGACT